>Ga0247834_1001239_pt1 | contig 45193 bp, 42 predicted proteins | sample LaCruzMarch2015__8_FD_187118 | JGI IMG/M metagenome (GOLD analysis project Ga0247834, IMG submission 187118) | Freshwater microbial communities from meromictic Lake La Cruz, Castile-La Mancha, Spain - LaCruzMarch2015_12m | ecosystem: Environmental > Aquatic > Freshwater > Lake | place: Spain... | reverse complement strand
GCAGTCCTTTTTGGTCAAGGACGGCAAGATTGCTTGGATCGTGGAGAGTGCGAAGACCGGGGACCATGCCGCGGAAGTGCGGCAGGCGTTGCAGTCGCTTGGTTCCGGGGAAAAATCTTGAGCCTGCATCCGCGCGCGCTACAGTGCGCGTTCACCATGCGAGGGTTGGTAGCTCAATGGTAGAGCAGCGCCCTTTTAAGGCGTTGGTTGTGGGTTCGAGTCCCACCCGACCCACTCGCTTTTCTGTGCTTTAAAAGGCCCGCCAAGGCAGTGTTTGTGCGGGTGGTCATCCCTGAAGGCCCCTCTGCTGTCGGCGGGAAGGAATTGCGAAAAAAAGTCCGCGTATTCGGTAAGTTTCCTTCACTTGCGCTGCCTTGATCCGCGGTGGGAGCAGATTATGCGGAGATCCCGATGCAGGAACCTCCGCCGCGATCAGGGGGCCTTAAGGCTGTGGAGAGTCAAACGCGATCGTATCGGAAGTGAGAGGGTAGGTAGTCCATTCCCCATCGAGTGAGGACTTATGCTCAACGCTGTAGACCTCCTCCAGCTCTCCCTGGCTATTCGACCTGACATAAACGTTGTCCTGAAGGGTTCCGTCTCCGGGACGGGGGACAGACAAAAGATATTCCGTAGCTGCTGGGTCGGTCGGGCTTGGCCCGACGCGATGGAAGGTCGCCGGTCCGACTTGTCCTTGGTAGTTGGCACCGATTATCAAACGGAAAAATCCTTGATGGTCGGACGAATCAATGGTGTGCAAACCAAGATTGGGGATATGCAACGTTACCTCGGTATTGTCGGAGATCGACGACCAGTCCGATTCCGGAATGGGTGTCTTAACACCCCCGGAATCGATGCCAGAAACTTCGGCCACAGCGTTGGGATCATATTGCCTGACGGCGCTGTTGATCGTCGCACAGGTGTCTCGTCGTGCAGCCTCCCGCGCTTTCTGAATCGCCGGAAGCAGGAGGCCAACCAAGGTGCCTATGATTGCGATGACGACGAGAAGTTCGACCAAGGTGAAAGCACGTGACTTGGAAAAGGCGGTATGGTGCAACCCGGGGGAGAAAAAACTCATGACGGTAGTGTTGTTACCATTGGGCTGATTCCCCGGCAACAACTGAACGAGTTTGCGTCAATACGCTCGCGGGGACCGACCTCAAAAATGAAAATCGCACGGGGAGGCTTTTTTTCTGCCGTCGACCCCCGGCCCAGCACCGCTAGCTAGAGTCCCGACCAATCACCTTCACTCTACGACGCTTGGGCGCAAGTTGCCCTGGGGTGTTATTGGGATAGCACTCCTCCCCAGAGCAACCTCATGCCGGTCTCCTTAGTCTCCGTCCTCTATGGACAGGAACATCTACGATTGGCTTAAGAAATTCACCGCATCGAAACTCGCAACAGGAGGAGCGTTGCGTCGGCGGGCATGGGTATTGTTGTCGGTGCTGGTCATCTTTGGTGCGGCCGACGGTCTCGGGCAGACGACTTACACTTGGACCGGAGGCGGGGGCAAGGGCAACCAGAAGTGGAGCAAGAAGGATAACTGGTCGGACGAGGGCGCCCCGGCCAACAAATCGACCAACTCTTTCGTCTTTTCCGGATCAGCAGGGGAATTTGCGCCCGAGAATGACAGGAGCCATCTCTCCGCGGCCTCGATCGTGTTCGCGGCCAAAGCGGCAACGAACGCGCAGAGCTACGATCTTGTCGGAAACGGTCTGGGATTGCTTGGCGGGGTGACCAATCTTTCGACCCGCGGGCACACGTTCAGTCTTGATCTGAACCTTTACGCCCCGAAGGTAGAGATCAGCACGATGGAAGGAAATCTCACCCTGGCCGGGGCGGTGAGCGGCAAGGGTTCCTTGGTCAAAGCCGGCGCGGCCACTTTGGTTTTGTCGGGCAGCAACCGCTTTGGCGGGAGTCTGGGAGTCGACTCCGGCGTTCTCGATCTGGCCTCGCGCTCCGGTGCGGCGGCGGGTTCGGTCTCCTCGGTCTCCGTCTCGCAAGGGGCGATCCTTCTGCTGTCCCGGGACAACCAGGTGAACGACGCCGCGGCGGTCACATTGTCGGGAGGGACGATCTGGCGTGGCGGGGGTGTGGGCGAGGTCTTCGGCAATCTCCATGTGTCCGCGTCGTCGTTGGTCGATTTCGGAACCGGTGCCCCCGGCACTTTGAGCTTCGGGACCTACACGCCGGACGTGCTGCTGTCCGTCGGGAATTTCGTACCGGGTAATATTCTGACCTTCCAGCAAGACCTGTCGGGTTCGATCAACAACCAGAGTCTGTTTCTTTTCGACCACGGATTCACCGCAGCTTGGGACGGTTCAACCTTCGTCATCACGGCCATCCCTGAGCCGTCGGCTTTCATCGCCGCGGGTGTCCTGATTGTCATCATGAGCTGGCCGTCACGGCGGCTGATGGTGCGCGACTTCAAGCGCATCGTCGGCTTACGCACGACTGGCTCGCGCAGATTTCAGGCCCGATATCGAGGTCATAGTTGCCCCACGGCGGGCGGAGACAAAGGCTCTAACGGGCCTCCTCGCCATCCTGCTGTGGTTGCGCCTCGGTGAGCATGAACGAAGAGCAACAGTCGTCCGGATGGCTGGCGCCACCGGCGAGGGTTTACGCGTGGGATGACGAGGTACCGGCCGCAGTTTTCGAACTCGACCGCGCCGGTGCCATTTGTGGGTTCAATTTGCGCGGACTCGGATGGCAAGCGCAGAGGCAGACTTGAAGGGAGCGGGGACGCCGAGTGATGTGCCCAGGCCGTAGCCGGCGGGAGGTCCGCCCCAGCCGTAGGCGATGCCGGTGCCGAGGGTGGGGGAAGCGGCCCCCGGCTCGCCGAGGGAGAGGTTGAGGAGTCCGTTGGCGCCGAGATGCGCGGCTTCGTTTTTCAGCCGCTCCAAGGCAAGATCCGTCGTGCCCTGCGAACTCCAGCGGAAGGAACCGCGGCTGTCCGCGTTGACCAGGGCGATTTCCTCGTAGTTGGAGGGCGGGTGAGGGTAGATGCGCACGGTGGAAGGATCGACCGGTGGGCGGGGTGGTCCGACCATGATATGCGAGGAGTTGTAGTTCGCGCACCCGGCGCAAAGCATCGCGGCCAAGACGGGGCGCAGGCTCATCCGGTCAGAGTGGCAGATTGACCCGGCGCCGTCATCTGTTAGCAGTGAAACATGCGCCGTATCCGAATTGCTCACGCTCTGGCCGCGGTCCTTTGTCTCCTCGCTGCGCCGGGGTGTGTCAGTACCAGCGTGAGGATGATGGGGCCGTCCAATCCCCCGACCGATCCCGCGCAGGTCGCGGTGTATGGCAGCTTGCCGTCCGGGTTTCGCGAAATCGCCTTGATCGAGGCGCACGTCTATTTCCCTATTTTCCTTTCGGACGAGACCAAGACCGCGATGGGCCTCGAGGCATTGGCCAAGAGTGCAGCGGGGGTGGGGGCCAATGGGGTCATGATCCGAAACTTGCATCCGGCGGCGGTCAACGCCTTTGGTCATGGCCACCGTGCTTTCCGCATGGCGGCGGTGGAGGGCAATTTTGCGCACCTGACAACCATGCACGGGGTGGCGATCGAGACGCGCTGAGGGCGGAGTTGGCCCGACGGTGCGCGGCGGGAGCTACGTGGCGGGGAGGAATTTGCTGACTTCGAGAAAGCCGGGGGCGAAATCGCGGGGGCGGGCGGCCAGCCAGTCGCGGATTAGCGAGAGGGGGAGGAAGAGGGTGTCTTCAATTTCGGAGGGCGGGAGCACGTAGGGACCGTCGTGTTCTGCGGTGAAGACTTCGACAAATTCCTGACCGGTGTTCGAGCAGGCGCGGATTTTGCCGACCGGGGTGAGTTCGGGGCGGATCCCGAGTTCTTCTTCCGTTTCCCGTGCGGCGGCGGCTGCATAGGTTTCGCCGGGTTCGAGGTGCCCCGCGGCACTGGAGTCCCATTTGCCGGGCTCGCGGTCTTTCCAGGCGGATCGCTTTTGCAGGAGGAGTTCGCCCTGGCGGTTGAAGACCAGAATGTGCACCGCGCGGTGGAGAAGGGCGCGGTCGTGGACTTCTTGGCGGGGGCGCGTGTCGATGACTTCGTCCTGCTCGTTGACGATATCGAATTGTTCCCCGTCATGCTGGGCGGGGGTCGCCGCGGCGGGGTCGAGCGTGCGGGCCAGGGCGACCCATTGGGGGACGGAAAGATCTTCGGCGCGGCAGGTGGTGGGAAGATTGTGCCCGGTGCACCAAGCGGACCAAACGGCGGGGTCGGCTTTGAGCAGGGAGCGAAGCTGCTTGCGGCGTTGGCTGAAACCGCGCTGGACGAGTTGGTCAAAAAAAAGGGAACGAACCGGCGGGAAGGCGTGCGAATCCCGCCGCTCGAGAATGACGAGGGCGGAATCGACGCCGGGTTCGGGAAAGAAAACGGTGGGGGGGAGCAGACGTTCGCGGCGCACGGACCAGAGTCGTTGGGTGCGCACGGTGAGGGCGCTGTAATCGGGTTGGTCGGGGATGGCGGCGAGGCGCTGGGCGAATTCGTCCTGCACGGCAAAGGTGGCGCGGGTGACCGGCGTGCCGGGGCCGAGCCAGGTGCGCAGGATCGGCGAGGTGGCGCAGTAGGGCAGATTGCCGGCGAGGGGAAAGGGGCCGTGGAGGAGGAGCGGACGCCAGTCGAAGTCGATCGCGTCGGCCGAGACGACTTCCACGCGGTCGGCGGGAAATTTTTCGCGCAGCCAAGCGGCCAGGCGGGCGTCCTTTTCGATGACCAGCAAGCGGTCACAGCGCTCGAGGAGGGGAGCGGTGAGGGAACCGAGGCCGGGGCCGATTTCGACCGCGAAAGGGACGCGGACGGGAAGGGCCGCGGTGGCGATGGCGCGGGCGAGGTTTTGGTCGTGGAGAAAATTCTGCCCGAGGCTTTTTGTCGGGCGAAGTTGGAGTTCGTCCAAGGCGAGGCGAAGGTCAGTGAGGCGCAAGAGGAGGAAAGTTGACGGTTTTCGGTGTTGGCTAAGGCCTGTCTCGAAGACTCGGCTCAGTTTTCAGCTGGAGACGTTGCCGCGGATGGGGTGCGGCGAGGCGGCCGGGAGAGACTCAAAGATCGAAGAGGTCGAGGTAGTGTTGTTTGGCGTAATCGCGGCACATGGTTTCGATCTCCTGCGGATCGGTCATGCTCGAGGCGCGGCCGGCGAACTCTTTGCAGGCCTGGGAGTCGAGGCTTTGCAGGGCTTTTTTGATGCGGGGCACGGCGGGGGTGACAACGCTGAATTCATCGATCCCGAGTCCGAGGAGCAGCGGGGTGAGATGGATCTCGGAGGCCATCTCGCCGCAGACCCCGATCCAGATGCCATTTTCGTGGGCCGCGGTGGCGGCCATGGCGAGGAGGCGCAGGACGGCGGGGTGGGTCGGTTGGTAAAGGTGGGCGATGCGTTCGTTCCCGCGGTCGACCGCCATGGTGTATTGCACGAGGTCGTTGCTCCCGACGCTGAAAAATTTCACTTCCTTGGCCAGTTGGTCCGCAATGAGAGCGGCGGCGGGCAACTCGATCATGCTGCCGACCTCAATGTCGTGGCGGTAAGGGACGCCGCGACCGGCCAGTTCCTTTTTGCATTCCTCGAGGTGCGCGTTGGCGCGGCGGAGTTCGTCCGTCTGCCCGATCATGGGATACATAAGGCGCACGTGGCCGTGGGCACCGGCGCGAAGGATGGCGCGCAACTGGGTCTTGAAAAGTTCGGGCTGGGCGAGGCAGAGGCGGATGGCCCGGCAGCCAAGGAAGGGGTTGTCCTCGCTGGTCTGGTCGGCGAGGTGCATGAGTTTGTCGCCGCCGATGTCGAGGGTGCGGATGATGACGCCGTGGGGGCTGCAGCGTTCAGCCACGAGTTTGTAGGCTTCGTATTGCTCGTCTTCGGAGGGCGGGACGGCCTTGTTGAGGAAAAGAAATTCGGTGCGGAAGAGACCGATGCCTTCGGCGCCCGAGGAGGCCACGGCGTCGAGTTCGGAAGGCAGTTCGATATTGGCGGAGAGGACGATGTGGCGTCCGTCGCGCGTGTTCGAAGGGGTTTCGCGGATGGCCTCGAGTTGGTGGGCGACTTCGACTTTGTGGCGTTCGATTTGGCCGTATTCGAAGCGCGTCTGTTCGGAGGGGTTGCCGATGAGCTTGCCGCTGTAGCCGTCGAGCAGAACATAATCGCCGGTGGCGATTTTGGTGCAGATGCCGGGGAGGGCGACAATGGCCGGAATGCCGAGGGATCGCGCCATGATGGCGCTGTGCGAGGTGCGGCTGCCTTGTTCGGTGACGAAGCCGCGGACCAGCTCGCGGTTGATCAGCGCGGTGTCGGACGGCGTGAGATTGCGCGCGACGATGATGTGCGGCCGGTCGAGTTTGTGGAGTTCCTCGCGGGATTTGCCGAGCAGGTGGCGGATGATGCGGCGGGTGACGTCTTCGACGTCGACGACGCGTTCCTGCAGGTAGGGGTCATCGATCGCGGCGAGAGTGCGGCAGTATTTCTCGGCGACCTGATGGAAGACGAACTCGATATTATTCAGGTCGCGCTCGAGTCCGCGCAGGGCTTCATCGATGAGGGTGCGGTCCTCGACGACGAGGAGGTGGGCATCAAAGATGCTGGCGTCGTCCGCCCCGATGGCCCCGGCAATTTTCTGCTGAATCTCGAGAAGTTCCTGGCGCGTGGCGATGAGGGCGACCTCGAACCGGGCAATTTCCGAGGGGATTTCCGCCGGGGTGATGTCGCGAACCGGTATTTCTTCCTCGTTCTGCCAGTGGACGACCACCTCGCCCTCGACGATGCCCGGGGAGACGCCGAGGCCTTGCCAATTGATTTCTGTTTCTTGCGGTGCGCCCATCCCGCCCGTTTTTTAACGGAAAGCGCCAAGGGGGGGAAGGGGGAATGCTTGGCCGGCTCAGTCCTCGTGGAAGCGGCTGGCGACGAGTTCCTCGATTTCTTTGAGGAATTTTTCGGCATCGGTGCCGGCGGCGGAGACCTTGAGCTTGGAGCCGTGGCCGGCGGCGAGCATCATGAGACCCATAATGGACTTGCCGTTGACTTCCTCGCCGTCCTTCTCGACCCAGACCTCGGCCTTGAAGCGGTTCGACGTCTTGACGAAAAGGGCCGCGGGGCGGGCGTGGAGCCCGTAGCGGTTGAGAATGACCAGTTCGCGGGTGAGACGGCTGTCCGCCGCGCCGGTTTTTTTGGCGAGGATTCCCATGTGTTTTGTCACTTGCCCTTCATTTGCTTGATCAGTCGTTCGTTGAACTCGTTGGCGCTGTCCGTTCCGTGGGACTTCAACTTCTGGTCCAACGCGGCGACTTCGACCAAACGACCGAGATCACGGCCTGTGCGAACCGGGATAATAACGTGGGGCACGGAGATGCCAAGGATCTTGTAGAACTGCCGCTGGAGGCCGTGCCGGTCGACGTCCTCCATTTCGGTCCAGTCCTTGAGGGTCACGACAAGATCGAGGGACTTTTCCGTCCGGATGCTGCGGACGCCGAAGATGGAGGCAACGTTAATGATACCGATACCGCGGACTTCCATGTGGAAGCGGGTCAGTTCGGCGGAGGCGCCGATCAGGTCCCGGCCTTCGATCGCGCGGAAGCGGGTGATGTCGTCGCTGACCAGGCTGTAGCCGCGCTCGAGGAGGCTGAGGACGCACTCGCTTTTGCCGATGCCGCTGGCGCCGCGGATGAGGGTGCCCACGCCGAGAATGTCGACCATGCTGCCGTGCTCGCTGCGGCGCGGGGCGAAGTCGAGTTCGAGCGCGATGGTGGCGGCATTGATGAATTTCATGGTGATCATCGGCGTGCGGAAGACGGGAATGCCGGCGCGGTCGGCAAACTCGGTGACACCTGACGGAAGTTTCGCCCGGCGGGCAATGACGAGGCAGGGGATGGTGCAACCGAAAAACCGGCGCAGGCGGTCCTTGCGTTCGCTGGTGGGGAGACTCTGGAGGTAGCTCAGTTCGGCACTGCCGAAAACTTGGACGCGTTTTGGGGCGAAGTAATTGTAGAAACCCGAGAGGGCGAGGCCGGGGCGGTTGACCGTGGGCTCGCGGATGATGCGGTTGAGGCCGGTTTTTCCGGCCACCAGTTCGAGGCCGAGGGCGTCGGCGTTGGTTTCGAAAAATTGCCCGACGCTGGGTGGTTCGATTGCGAGGGAGGCCATGGCGTTTACATGCTGAAGCTCTCGCCGAGATAAAGTCTGCGGCTGACGGGGTCGTTGAGGAGGAAATCTTTGGGCCCCTCGCTTTCGACGCGGCCTTCAAAGATGAGGTAAGCGCGGTCGACGATGGCGAGGGTTTCGCGGACGTTGTGGTCGGTGATGAGGATGGCGAGGCCGGCGTCGCGCAGGTTCGAGATGATCTGCTGGACGTCGAAGACCGCGATGGGGTCGACGCCGCTGAAGGGTTCGTCGAGCATGAGGAGCGAGGGACTGGTCACGAGCGAACGGGCGATGGTCAGGCGGCGCTTCTCGCCACCGCTCAGGGTAAGGGCGGTATTTTTGGCGATGTGCTCGATGCCGAACTGATGGAGCAGTTCCTCGCAGCGGGCTTTGCGTTGAGGGCGGGAGAGCTTGGTCGTCTCGAGGATGGCCATGATATTTTGCTCCACGGTCAGCTTGCGGAACACGGATTCCTCCTGCGGCAGGTAGCCCATGCCGGCGCGGGCGCGGCGGAACATGGGCATGCGGGTGACATCCTGGTCGTCGAAGAGGACGCGGCCTGAATTCGGACGGACAAGGCCGACGATCATATAGAAGCTGGTCGTTTTGCCCGCGCCATTGGGTCCGAGCAATCCGACGACTTCGCCGCGGCGCACATGGATGTCGACGCCATTGACCACGGCGCGTCCGCCGTAAATTTTGACCAGTTTGTCCGTCTGGAGAATCGGGCTGGTCGCAGCTTGGTCGGGCTTGGCGGTGGGAAGTTCGGCGGTCATGGCAATTCGGGTGCGGAAGCGTCGGTGATCACCGTGCGGCTGGGCCCGATGGTGCTGGCCCGCCCGTCGCGGTGGAGAATCATGCGTGTTTCGGGGGAAGTGGCGATGTGGCGGTTGATGCCCTGTTGGATTTGCGGACTGCCGCTGAGGGTGGCGCGGCCGTCGGCCGGAAGGTATTCGGCCCGCTGGGCCCGGCCGACCGCCGCTTTGTTCTCCTCGGCCTCGCCGGCGGCGCGCTGCACGATGACCACATTGCCCTCGGCCACGGCGCGTTCGATACCGGAGCGGTCGGCCGTGAGGAATACGGTGAGCCGGTCGGCGGAGAGGAGGAAGCTGGGGTCGGTGACGCGCACGCTGCCGACGAAGATCGCGGTGTTTTTTTGTTCGTCAAAGGTGGCCTCTTTTTGCGCGGTGATTTCGGTTTTGGATCCGAGTGGTCGCGTGTCGGCCAAGGGTCCGAGCCCGAGCGGATCAGCACCGGTCTGGGCCGCCGCGGTGGTGGCAAGAGCAAGGAGAAAAACGGAGGTCTTCATGGCTGGAGTTTGTCGGCGGCTGTGACGACCATGGTGACGGGTCCGCGCAGGCGGCTGGTCCGCGTGTCGATGTCGAATTCGAGCTGGCTCCCTGTGATTTCGAGTGTGTCGCCTTTGATGACCGAACGACGGTCGCTGACCAGGCGGCGGGTGTTTTGGTCGAAGACGGCTTCGGGGAGAAGGACTTCGAGGGAGGCTTTATCGGGCGCGTCGCCGAAGATTTCGATGCGCAGATCGCCGAAGGTGAATTCGGTGCTGCTGGAACGTTCGGCCCGCTCCGCGTTCAGACGGAGGCTGAGTTTGCCTTGGGCGTTGTGGTGGGGGACGCGGATTTCTTTGACGCTCTGGCCGATGGCGACCGGAATATCGATGGGGCCCAAGCCCGGATTTTCCTCCGCGGGAGCGGCGAGTGGCAGGAGGAGAGTGCCGAGCAAGACGGGAAGGCTAAAGCGCATGGCGGATGGCGAGAAGTTGGCGCAGGACGGAGGGCAAGCGGGCGAGGGGAATTTGGTTGGGGCCGTCGGAAGGAGCTTTGGCCGGGTTCTCGTGGGTCTCGAGGAAAACACCGTCGGCCCCGGCCGCGACTGCTGCGGCGGCGAGCACGGGTGCGAGTTCGCCGTCCCCGGTGGTGCGATCGCCGCCGCCGCCCGGCCGTTGCACGGCATGGGTGGCGTCGAAGACCAGGGGGAAGCCCTGGGCGCGGATCCACGGGATAGAACGCATGTCGGCCACGAGGTTATTGTAGCCGAAAGTTGTACCGCGCTCGGTGAAGAAGAAGCGGCGGCAGCCCACGGCACGGAGTTTGCGCGCGATGGGTTCGACTTCCCAAGGTGAGAGGAATTGGCCCTTCTTCACGTTGACCGCGCAACCACTTGCTCCCGCCGCGGCGATCAGGTCGGTCTGTCGGCAGAGGAAGGCGGGGATTTGCAAGAGGTCGACATGGCGTGCGGCAACGGCGACTTCTTCCGGCGAGTGGACGTCGGTGGTAACGGGCAGGCCGAAGTCGCGGCCGATGGAGGCGAGAATGCGGCAGCCTTCCTCGAGGCCCGGGCCGCGGAAGGAGGATCCTGATGTGCGGTTGGCTTTGTCGTAGGAGGCTTTGAAGATAAACGGGACGCCGAGCCGGCGGGTGATGGCGAGGATCCGCGAGGCGGCTCGGCGGGCCGACTTTTCGCTTTCAAGGACGCACGGGCCGAGGATGAGCAGGAGTGTTTTCCCGCCCACGGTGACATTTCCGATTTTAAAGGGTTTGGCCCTCATTGACTCCTTTAGTTTACACGCGGGCGCGGGGGGAGTCACTCCCCATGACCGCGTTTTCGACCAACTCGGCGGTCCGGACGGTGGCGCCGTGGTGCGGTCGCAGGGCGGTTCCCGCGTTCTCGACCAGCTTGGCGCGGTGCGAGGGGTCGGTAAAAAGCCGGATGGTCTCTGCCGCCAGGTGGTTGGCGTCGCGTATTTCCACCGCCCCGCCCGCGGCGAGCAGCGCATCGCGGAGCGCGGCAAAATTTTCCATTTGCGGGCCGAAGAGGACAGGGCGACCGGCGAGGATGGCTTCGACGGGGTTTTGTCCGCCGGATCCGCAGAGGCTCTTGCCCATAAAAACCGCGTCCGCGCAGGCATACCAATCGCGCAACTCGCCGGTGGTATCGAGGAGGAGAATATCCGGAGCCGGCCCGGTGTGAGGGTCGGTGCGTCGCGCTATGCGGAAACCGGTCGGGGTGAGGCTCGCCGCGATCTTCGCGGTGCGCTCGACGTGACGCGGGGCGATGAGGAGGCGCGCGGCGGGAAAGCGGGTGCGCAAAATGCGCAGGCACTGGGCGAGAATTTCCTCCTCTCCCTCGTGGGTGCTGCCGCCGAGAAGAACCGGGTCGGACGGTGCGAAGCCGAAGCCCGCAAGCACGGGACGAAAGTCGCGGCCGTGGGGATGGTCGCCCGCGGGGTCGTACTTCACGCTGCCGGTCAGGTGCAGGCGCTGCGGTGATACGCCGAGGTGCGCCCAGAGGGCGGCGTGCGACTTTTCCTGCAGTCCGACCGCCTGCAAATGCCGGGTCACGGCGCGGAGTGCGGGCGCGAAGCGACGGTAACGGCGCGCGGAGCGAGGGGAGACGCGGGCGTTGACCAGGACAACCGGGATGTGGCGGCGTCGGGCCGTCCAGATAAAGTTCGGCCACATTTCGCTTTCGGTCAGCACGATGGCGCGCGGCCGAATGGCGTCGAGCGCGCGGCGCACGAAGAGAGGAAAGTCCACGGGAGTGTAGATGGGGACCCACCAGTCGGTCTGTCGCTGAAGGGCGAGAGCGTGGGCGGTGGAGGTGGTGCTGGAAACAGCGAAGCGCCAGGCGGGGTGGCGGCGGTGGAGTTCGTCGAGGAGTTTGAGGGCGATGAGCAATTCGCCGACGCTGACCGCATGGATCCAGATCCATTCACCGTGGTCGAAGCGTGACCGCAACTCCGGGGTGTAGCGGGCGAATCGCTGGCCGAAATCGCGCCGGTAGCCGCCGCGGCGAAACATGCGCGCCAGGTAGCACGGCAGGATGACGAGGAAGGCGAGGGGAAAGAGGAGGTTGTAAAGAAGGCGCGTCATGCGTCGGGCGTCCGGCGATACATCGCCACCCAAGCCTGCCCGTAACGGCGGTTGCGGAGCAATTCCCAAGACGGGGTAGCTTCAGGCGGTTCCTGCGGCAACTCGACCACAAAGAACCCGCCCGGTGCCACGCAGCGGGCGAGGTCGCCTGCGGCGAGGAGGGAGTTGGGGTGGGCGGGATCTCCGGTTGCCAGAGCGAAGGGCGGGTCCGCAAAGACGAGATCGAAGGAAGCGGACGCCGCGCGTCCGAGGTAAGCGGCGACGTCCTGCATGCGGACGTCGCCGGTTAATTTGGCACGGGCGAGGTTGCTGCGGATGACTTCGGAGGCCTTGCGATGGCGGTCGACGAAGTCGCATGAAGCGGCGCCGCGGCTCAGCGCCTCGATCCCGATGGCTCCACTCCCGGCAAAAAGATCGAGGGCCCGCGCGCCGGGGACAGCGTCACCGAGACTGGAGAAAACCGCCCCGCGCACGCGGTCCATCATGGGACGGGCCACGCCCGCCGGGCAGTCGAGGCGCAGGCCGCGCGCGGTTCCGGCAATCACGCGCATGGTTCAGGGGGCGCCGATGAAGTTGAGGAAAAATTCGCCAATCCGTCCGCCGACCCCGCCGCCAAGCAGGCGCGAGGCGAGGTCGCTCTGCGGTTTCTCGAGGGTTCCGGTCACGCGGAAGCTGACCGCCCGGAAGCCGGGCATTCCCTCGATGTCGGCCGCGGGCAACTCGCGTCCGGTCAGCGCGGCGAGGCGTGAGGCGGAGGATGGTCCGAGGAGGAGCCGGGCTTTCAGGTCGAGGCCGCCGCCCCGCGTAATCGGTCCGCTCATTTCCACGGCGAACTCGTCGGAACGCAGCCAAAGTGGCGCGACGTGGATGAAATCGTCTTCAAGACGCAACTCGGCGTAGGCCTCGCGGAAGTCGAGCCCCTGCATTTCGCGGATGCCGAGCACTTGGCCGAGTCCTTTGAGGTAGTCGGACGGAATCATGCGGCCGTTGGCCAGATCGATGCGGGTGCGCCCTTGCAATCGCCGCTGCGGAGCATTGCGTCCTTGCACGGTGAAGTGCGCGGCGAGGGTGCCCTCCATGCGGGTTCCGCCGAACGAGGAGGGCAGGCGTAGTTCGGACATTTGGAATCCGTCGAGCCGAAGGTCCCACTCGTAAGGCGACCCTTCGGCCACGGTGGCCACGCTGCCTTGGCCGGCGAGGCTTCCGCCCGCAATTTCCCCGCGGATGCCGGTGAGTTGGAGAAGACCTGCCTCCAGGGTGAAATCGGTTGCGAGGTCGCGCGCCACGATGAGGCCGGCGAGGACGGCTTCGGGCACGCGTGCTTCGCCGGTCGCGTTGCCGTCGCCGGTGAGGCTGGCCCGCGCCGTGATACCGTCCGCATCGAGCAACGGCCAGCCGTCGCGGTTTTCAAAAAGGATGCGCGAGCGCCGCACTTCCATCCCGTCCACCCGCACGGCAATGACCGGTTCGGGCACCACGGCACCGACAATTTCTACCGCCGGCCGGGCCGGGGTCGGCGCGGGTGATGCGGCGGGGCGTGCCGTGGCGGGCGTGCCGCCGGGCGCGGGGACGGCGTCGGCCGGTTGACGCGGCACCCGCCATTTGCCCTCCGCGTTTTGGCGCCAGGTGAGGACGGCTTCGTTGAGTTGCAGGCTGCTCACCACGAACTCGCGCCGCCAGAGGGGCCAGAGGCGAAACAGGATGCGGAATTCGGAGGCCTCGAGGAAGTTGACGCCGGCATTTTCCATGTCGGGCATGACCAGTCCGCGCAGGCAAATTCCGTCCCAAGGCGTGTAAACCGCACTGCGTACGTTGAGCGGCAGGCCGATGGTGTCGATGGCCGCTTTGCGCAACTGCTCCTGCATGGCATTCGACTGCAGGTGCAGGTTGAAAGCGAGCACGGCGGCGACGGCCAGAGCGACCAGCACGGCGGACGCGATGAGGCAGGGACGGAGGCAGCGCGGCATGGGACCAAGGAGGTTATCCCAACGGGGCTTGATGCAAAGCGGGAAGCGCGCGTTGCCCCGATGCACCACGGCTGTTAGTCTCGGTCGATGAATGATTTGCGGGACAAGTTTCGCACGGCGCCGGTTACGGTGTCATTGGCGGCGGCGTGCGTGGTGGCTTACTCCTTGGAGGTCCTGTTCCTCGGCGGAGAGCGTGGAATCGATCTTTCGGGGTGGGCGCTGAGCCGGCGAGCGTTGTCCGAGGGGCGCTGGTGGACTTTGCTCACCCATCTTTTCCTCCACGCCAACCTCCTCCATTTGTCCGTCAATGTGTTGGGTCTGTGGTTCATCGGACCAGAAGTGGAGAACCTGCTGGGGCGGGTGAAATACTTGCTGCTCTATCTTTTTTCAGGCGTGGCAGGCGGGTTGCTCCAGACGGCATTTGCTTCGCCCTCGGCCGAATTGATCGGCGCCTCCGGTGCGGTCTGCGGCGTGATGTTGTCTTTCACCACGGCTTATCCCGAAATGCCGCTGCGCGCGCTGCTCTTCTTTGTTTTGCCGGTGAGCATGAAGGCGAAAACGCTCGGCCGGAGCATTGTTGTCGTCTCCCTGCTGTGTGCCGTGCTCCGCATTTTTCCCCAGGTTGGTCATCTGGCCCATTTGGGTGGCGCGCTGGCCGGGGCATTGCTTACCTGGTGGTGGCTGCCCACCGCGCCGCGTGTCCGCCGGCCCGCGGATGAAGCGGGACGCACCGCGCAGACCGACGAATTGCTTTCGCGGGTCGTTGAGGAAGGGATCGAGAGTCTCAGCCGCGAGGAACGGCGGCAGTTGGAGTTGCTCGGGCGGGAGCAGCGGCGGCGCTGGTGAGGGGCGCGGGGATAGCAGGCTTCCGGTCGAGCCGCCTGCCTTGCCGGGAGGGGGCAGATATCAGGATTCTGTTTTGTCCGGCCGCAAGGGAAAGTCGGCGGGCAACGGGGCGGTGAATTCCATCAGTTCGCCCGTTGCGGGATGGGTCACGGCAATTTTCCAGGCGTGGAGGAGTTGGCGCGGATAATCGGCGCCGCCTCCGTAGGTGCGATCGCCGGCGACGGGATGACCGAGGTGTTTGAGGTGCACGCGGATCTGGTGGGTGCGGCCGGTTTTCGGCCGGCACTCAAGGAGGGAAAGTTTGCCGTCGGAGTGGAGGACGCGCCACGCTGTTTCCGCGGCGCGTGCACCCGGCCGGCGGCTGATCGACATGCGTTGGCGGTGGACGGGATGTCGCTCGATGGCACCGTTGATCGAACCGGCCGAGGTGCGGGGAACCCCGCGCACCACGGCGAGATAAGTTTTCTGTGCGGTGCGGTCGGCAAATTGGCGCGCCAGTGCGGTCAGGGCTTGCTCCGTTTTCGCGACGAGGATGCAGCCGCTGGTGTCCTTGTCCAACCGGTGGATGATGCCCGGGCGGAGCGGGTGGCCGCCTGCGGTGACCGGACCGCAGTGGTGGAGGACGGCATTGACCAAAGTGCCCTGCCAGTGGCCGACCGCGGGGTGGACCACCAGGCCCGGAGGTTTGTTCAGGCAGAGGAGGTGTTCGTCCTCATAGAGGATGTCGAGGGGGATGTTCTCCGGCGTGACGCCGGCCGGGAGGGCATCGGCGGGTGGCAGGCGTGCCTCGATTTTGTCGCCAGACCGGACCGGATCGGAGGCGCGGGCGACGGTGCCGTTGACCTGCACCAGGCCGGAGGTCAGCGCCTTCTGCCAGCGGGCGCGGCTGAAGTCAGGCCACTGCACCGCGAGCCAGCGGTCGAGGCGGTCGGCGCGTTGCTCGGCGGTGCAATAAAGGGTGTCTTCCATGGGCTGCGGTGGAAACGCTGGACGTTCCGGCCCCACCGCGCAAGGTTTGCCGCGTGGAAGTGTCCACATTCCCCACCCTGATCGAGAACTGTCCGTCCTGCGGCGGTTCCATCGACGTCAGCGACGAACTCCCCCTTGCGCAAATCTTTTGTCCGCATTGCGGGGAGGGGCTGCGCGCGCGCCGCATCTTCAATAATTTCGAACTCGTCGAGCTGATCGGTCAGGGCGGCATGGGCTCGGTCTTCAAGGCCTATGACCACACGCTCGAGCGCATGGTCGCGCTCAAGGTGCTGCGCCGCGAGATGAGCGCGAGCGAGGAAGAGCGGGCCAAACTTGAGCAAGAGGCCCGTGTCACCGCCTCGGTCAATCATCCGCACGTGGTGCGCGTCTATTCCTTCGGCGAGGCGTCCGGACAATTTTATCTCGCGATGGAATTGGTCGAGAAGGGATCGCTGGACGACCTGATGGCCATCCAGACCCGGGTGTCGGAGGCGCAGGTGCTCGGGATCGGCGCGCAAATCGCGCAGGGATTGGAGGCGGCTGCGGAGAAGGGGTTGATCCACCGCGACGTGAAACCCGGCAACATCCTTTTTTCCGACGCGCACACCACGAAGATTGTGGATTTCGGTCTGGCCCGCGTGCTGGAGGATGAAGCGGAGGCCCGCGGGGAAATTTGGGGCACGCCTTACTACATTGCTCCCGAGCGATTGAACTACGAGCCGGAGGATTTCCGGAGCGACATCTACAGTCTGGGCGGCACGCTTTTTCACGCCATTGCAGGCCGTCCGCCTTTCGAAGCGGAGAGCGCGAGCCTGGTCGCGCTGAAGCAAATCAAAAGCCAACCGGTAAGCCTCGAGGCTTTCGCCCCGGATGTTTCGCCGGAGACCGCCTATGTGATCAATCGCATGCTGGAGAAAGATCCCGACGACCGTTACGCGTCATACTCCGAGCTGATTGAGCACCTCGAGTTTGCCCGCGCCAAGGTCCTGGAGCAGGCCGGCCGTCCGATCGGGGCCAAGCGGGAAGTGGTCAAGGTGGAGACCAATCGGACCAAGCTCTATGTCGCTTTGATTTCGATCGCCGCCGCTTTGCTCGTCCTGGCGGTGGGAGTTTGGCTCTTCCTCAGTAGCGAGCGCACGGAGATTGCCGCGCTGCGCGAGGCGATGATGAGCGGGCGGGAAACAATGGTTCCCGATCCGATGGCTGCCGGTCTCGGGGCTCTGGCGGCCGGAGACCAAGCCGGTGCGCAGGGCAGTTTCCGGGAAGCGGCTTCGTCGGCCGCGCCGCGCAGCGCGCGCGCCCAATGGGCGACGTTCCATCTCGCGCTGGCTTACGCCTTGGCCGGGGATACCGCCGCGGCGCGGGAACAATGGCGCTCGCTTTCGGAGACCGGACTATTTTCCGACCGGGCGGAGGACCGGGAACTGGCCAATATGTTCCTTGATGCAGCCGGCTTCGGTTTGCGGGCCAACCCACTACGCCCCGACGACCTGGCGAGGTATCCGACGACCGGTTCCGGGGCGCTCGTCTTTTTTGTGGCCGGCGTAACGGACTGGTCGCTGGGGGACAAAGAGGAAGCCAATCGCCTTTTTGCGCGGTTCCTCGAGATCGATCCCGCGCCGGGGGTGGAGGGTTGGAGCACTTACCGGCGGGTGGCCGAGAGACTCCTGTCGGGAGGCTAGGGAGTTTGCGCCCGGGCCCGCGGCCGCTAAAGTGGCGGGGTGAGCGAAACCAACCCTCCCGGACCCGACGAATTGCAACGTCGCCTGCAGGCCTTTCTGCAAACCGCTTTCCAACAACCGGCCCCCCCGGCCTCCGAGCCCGCGGGGGCACCCGAGACGGTGGTCGGTGAGACTGATGATATCTTCAATTTCAGCCTCACACCGCGTGAGATCAAGGCGCACCTCGACCGCTTTGTTATCAAGCAGGACGAAGCGAAAAAGGTGCTCTCCATCGCGGTCTGCGACCATTACAACCACGCGAAATTCTTGCGCGAGCGCGCCCGGCGAGGGGAGACGGCTCCGGTCGAATACTCCAAGCAGAATGTGATCGTGACCGGTCCGACCGGCGTGGGCAAAACCTACCTCGTGCGGCACATCGCGGAATTGATCGGCGTCCCCTTCGTCAAGGCCGACGCGACGAAATTCAGCGAGACCGGCTACGTGGGCGGTGACGTCGAAGACTTGGTGCGCGAGCTGGTGCAAAAGGCGGATGGGGACACCGAGCGCGCCGAGCATGGCATTGTTTACATCGACGAGGTCGACAAGATCGCGACGTCGGGCAACATGATCGGCCGCGATGTGAGCGGGCGCGGGGTGCAGACCGCCTTGCTCAAGTTGATGGAGGAAACGGAAGTGCCGCTGCGCAACCCGATGGATCTGGCGGGTCAGATGCAGGCCGTGATGGAATTGCAGCGCGGGAGCAAGCCCGGCCGGCAGGCGGTCAATACGCGGAGCATCCTTTTCATCGTGAGCGGCGCCTTTCCGCGACTGAAGGAGATCGTGGAGAAGCGGCGCAAGCAGGCCCAGATCGGTTTTGCCGCACCGGTGGGTCCGGCGGAGGATCGGGCCTGGCAGCATGGGGTCACCACGGCCGACCTGATCGAATACGGGATGGAGGCGGAGTTTGTCGGACGTCTTCCGGTGCGCGTGGCCTGCGAGGAACTGACTGCTGCCGACCTGCGTAAAATTTTGTCCGAGTCCGAGGGCAGTGTCCTGCGCCAATACGAGCGCGCTTTTCTGGCCTTCGGGATCGAGGCGGTTTTCGACGATGCGGCCCTCGATCGGATTGCCGCACTTGCCGCCGAGGAGGGGACCGGGGCCCGGGGCCTGCTCACGGTCTGCGAGCGTTTGCTGCGCGACTTCAAATTCGAGTTGCCCGGGTCGGGCACGACATCGCTGCGCATCGATCTGGACTTGATCGAGCGGCCGGCGGACCGGTTGGCGCAGTTGCGGGCCAGTGGCGCGGACGAGCGTCTGCGCGTGCTCCGGCGCAGCGCGGAAGAGTTCGCCGAGCGACTCGGACAGCCGCAAGGTTTGCCTCTGAAATTTGCGCCTCAAGCCCTTGACCTGCTCGTGGAAATGGCGGTGAGCCGTCGGCAACCGGTGCGCGAACTATGCGCGGAATTGTTCAAAGACTACGAATTCGGGCTCCGCTTGGTGAAGAGTCCGCCCGTCGGGGTCCCACTCGTGATCCCGCGCGAAGCGGTGGAGTCGCCCGACAAGTTCTTGAGCGATCTGGTCGTGCGCGCCTATCGTAGCGACTTTCCTGATGAAACATCCGCTGGCCCTGCATCTTAAAGCGGCGCTGATCTGCGCCTTGGTCGCCATGGTGCTGGCCTTGCCGTTGCTGTGGGTGCCCCTGCTGCCGGCGTGGCAGGGATGGCGTCCGCCCGTGATCAATCCGCGGGCCGAGGCGATCTTGGCGGTCCTCGTGGCGCTGTGGGTCGCATGGTGCGTGGTCGATATCCCGCGGCGCGGGCTCAAGGTTCTCATTTGGCTGGCCACCCTTTGGCTCTTGGGAGGCGGCCTTTGGCTGGCGGGGCTTTATGGCTATGACGCGAGCTCGCTCGTGCCGGTGACGGCCGCGACTTTGGCCGGCGCGGGGGCTTTGGCTTTTTCTTTCACTCCCGCGGGTTCGCGGCGCGCGCGCTGGCAGGCGTTGGTCGGCGGTCGCGTGGGCCGGGAATTTCTCCGCTCGCGCATTGACGAGCGTCATCTGGAGGATGGTCCGAGAGGCGAGATTCTGGCCGTGGCCGAAATTCTCTGGCCGGGGCATCCGGAGGGAGAACATGCCGCGTGGAAGGAAAGGTCCGAATTGGCCGCGCGTGCCGCGCGGCATTTTCATCAGGCGGGAGGATACCTCGAGCGTTGCGACGGCGAGGGCGCCCTTTTCGCCTTTGGTCTTTGGGGGCAACCGGCGCCCACGGAGGACTTGGTCCGTGCCCTCCACGCTTGGGTCAAGCAAGCGGGCGGTTGCGCCGCACTTTCGCGCGGTGAATGTGTGTCGGGCGTCGGGCATTTTCCTGCGGAGGCACGGTGGACGGTCGGAGGAACCCCGCTGCGCCGGACGCGCCGCATGGCGGCAGCGGCCCGCGGTTATGCAGCTGGTCTGCTCGTTGAAGAGGCGCTGGCCGCGGAAGTGGCGGACGGGTGGAAATCACGGCGGATGGCGTGGTGGGATTTCGAAGGCGAACGGGTTTTGTTACATGAGGTGACCGGTCCGACCGCGGAGGACGGCGGTGAGAGCGCGCGTTGGGACGGTGCGTGGGATGCTTTCTGGGACGGACGTTGGGCCGAGGCGGAGAATGCCTTCGGAGCCTTGGCCCGCGAGCGGGACGATGCGGCCGCGCGTATCTTTGCCCTGCGCAGCGCGGCGGCACGGCGGACAGCTTCCGGCTTGTGAAGGCGGCTGATTACCCCGGGCCATTCACGGCTCTGGTCCGCGAATTGCGGCGGCTGCCCGGGGTTGGTCCACGCAGTGCGGAGCGCATGGCACTGTGGCTGCTCGAGGATGGTGAGCGACCCTCCGCGCTGGCCGAGGTCTTGGCCGCGGCGCGCGATGGTGTTCGTCAGTGCGTGGCTTGCGGGTTTTTTGCGGTCGAAGAAAGATGCGTCATTTGTCTGGACGACGGCCGCGAGGATTTGCTCTGCGTGGTTGAACGGGCCACGGATATTTTGCCGATCGAGCGTTCCGGGGCTTTCCGTGGTTTTTATCACGCCTTGGGCGGACGCCTCTCGCCGCTCGAGCACGTGGGGCCCGAGGACTTGCGTCTGGCCGAACTGATGTCGCGTCTTGAGCTGGGAAAATTCACCGAGGTGATCCTCGCGCTGAGCACCGATGTCGAGGGCGAGGCCACCGCGAATTATCTCGCCGAACTGCTCGCGCCGCGGGACGTGAGGGTATCGCGGCTGGCACAAGGAATGCCGGCCGGGGGCGGATTGGAGCATGCCGACGAATTGACCTTGGCGCGCGCCATGTCCGGACGCCACCGGGCTGGCGGCGGATGATGCGTTTGCTTTTCCTCATCGTGGCGGCGGCGTGTCTGGCCGTGCCGGTCCTCGGTGCGGACGACGCGGTGCTGGCCGGGGCCGCGGCCTACTCTGCGACTCATGGGGAGACGTCTTTGCTCGTCTGGCGGGGCGGGCGTGTCGTCTATGAACGGGGAGTGCCGAATGGCCAGCCGCCGCGGGTGTTCAGCATTACGAAGAGTCTGGTTTCGATCGGTGTCTTCCGAGAGGCCAAGACCGGCGGGCTTTCTCTCGGTCAATCCGCCACGCATCCCGCCGCACGCGGCGTTCCACTCGCCGATCTGCTCAACCAGACCTCCGGACTGCCCCCGGCGCAACGTGTATTTTATACCCAAGGGCTGGAAGACAAGGGGCCGGTCTTGCGCGGGCTGAAGCGGAATGGCCACGGCGAGTTTGCCTACGGTCCGTCGCATTGGGAGGTGCTTGCCGAGGAGATCCGCCGGCAACGTGGCACGACTCTTGAGTCATGGTTGCGCAAGTTTGTCCCCGGCGCGAATTCCTCGGCCGTGGCGCGCTGGCGGCGCGACGGGCGCGGCACGCTGTTTTTTTCGACCGGTGCCCGCATGGATGCGCGCGACCTGCTCCCCGCGGGACGCGAGGTGCTGGAAGGAATGGGGCGCGCGCGGTGGCCGGCGGAGGTGAGGGCTCTGCTGACCTCGGGGACGGCGGCGAACCGGATGTATGCGCTTGGTTTTTGGCTTAATCGAGGTGCGGGGCGGCCCGGCGCGCGTGAGATCGATGTCGAATCCTCTCTGGGGAAAACCAAGGGGCCGGAGTACTGGGCCAACGCTTGCCTAAGCCGGTCCGCGCCGCCGGATTTGCTCGCCATGATCGGCACGCGCGGCCAGCGGGTTTATGTCATTCCTTCCCACCGCATGACCGTGGTGCGTCTGGGCGATGGACGCGGGTTTTCCGATGCGGAGTTTCTGCGCTGCTTGTTCGGTCAGTAGCCAGCGCGAGGTGCCACCGGAAGAGCGCGCGGCGCATGGGAGGGAGGCAGGGCGAGCAAGAGGGTGGATTCGCCGCGTTGCCAGCGGTAGCCGAAACCGAAGGGCAGGGAGAAACCGGCACCGCTGGAATAAGCAGCACGCAGGTCCGGCTGATCGTGTTTGGCAAAAATATCCAGTGGGGTGGTGTAGTTGCCGAAGAAGATGACCTGCCAATCGCGCTCCCGAAAGACGGAGAGCGGGATGCCCGAGTCGTCCTGCACGATGGCCCGGCAGTGCCCGAGGAGAAAGTTGCGCACGCGGGTGAAGCCGCCGGACTGCGGGAGGTAGGAGGCGGCTTTGAGGTATCCGGTGGACGGACCGCGGGAGGCGAGCCATTGGAGAACGGCCGGATTCGCTTTGAGGGCGCCGTCGGCCACGTTGGCCTGCAAATAAACCACCTCGGCCGGAGGCGAGCCGGGCGACGCGCGGAACACGATGCGCAAGGCCGGTTGCCCGCCGGAGGACTGGCCCGGGACGAGGGATCCGTCGGGTTGCAGGGTCAGTCTCTCGGCCAAATCGATGCGCGCATCGGTGAAGGAGAGAAAGACAAGCATGATGGGAAAAACGCCCTGAAAATGCGAGGCGCCCAGCTCGGTTTTCATGTCCTTGGTGATGAAATGACTGAAATTCATGATCACCTCGGTCGATTTGCGCAGCATGGCGAGGCTGGCGTGGAGTTCCTCGGGGCTTAGGCTGAGGGGATTGCTCAGCTGGCCGACCGGTTCGAGTCCGCCCAAGGCATAGAGCCGCGCCGAGGGAAAAAGGGCCAGCGCGCTGACCAAATCCGGTCCACCAAAGAGGTAAGTGACTTGGGAGGTGGTTCCGATGCGCGGGACAAGTTCGTTGGCCGACCATGATCGCATCGGCGCGAAATAAAGATCGTCGTAGCGATACCATTGCGCGGCGTATTCGCGGGCGTGCTGGCGGTATTCGGGAGAATCCTGCAGTGCGGCGAGGGGGCTGGTGGCCGGGAGTTGGCGGCCGGCCAGAAAGGCGCCCAGTTCGGTCGGCGAGACCGCCGAAGCTGTGCCGGCCGAGAGGGCCAGCACGAGCAGCAGATGAACACGTTTCATGGTCCGCTCTTATTTTTGCCCCGCGCTACCACGGCGTAAATCCCCAATCCGCCCAGGAGGGTGAGGGCGCCGAAGATGGCCTCGGTCGGTTTCGCTGCCGCGGTGTGGGTGATGGCAAACGCGCTGATCGCGAGAAAGAGCAAAGGGGTGAGGGGATAGAGGGGCACGCGAAAGGGGCGGGGCAAATCCGGTTGGGTGAAGCGGTAGACGATGACGCCCGACACCGTGAGAAAGCTGCAGGCCAAGAGGGCGAACTGGGTGTAGACCAGCACCTGCTCAAAGGCCGAGGTGAGCAGAAGCAGGAGCGTGAGCAGGCTTTGCGCGAGCACCGCCACGGCGGGGATGCCGGCCGAGGTGCGCACGCGCAACCAGCCGAAAGCGCGCGGGTAGTCCTCGCCGATGACCATGGCGACCCGGGGGCCGGCCCAGGTCATGGCGCTGATGGCCGAGATGAGGCCGAGCGCAATCACGCCGGCGACCACGCGGCCTCCTCCCTCGCCAAAGACGGCTTGGGCGGCGACCTGTGCCACGTTGAGTTGTCCGGCCAGCGCTCCGGCCGGCGCGACGTGGAGAAAGGCCGCATTGAGACCGAGATAAAGGGCCATGACGGCAAGCGTGCCCGCCGCGAGGGCCAGAGGAATGACCCGGCCCGGGGTGCGGACTTCACCCAAGATGTAGGTGGCGGCATTCCATCCGGAATACGCGTAGAGCGTGAACATGAGCGAGACGGCGAAAGGCGCGGTCAGCATGTAGTCGCTCCACGGTGCGGCGGCGGAGGGCGTCGAACCGGGTGCGCTGAAGAAAGTCGCGATAAGAAAGAGAACGAGCGCAATTTTCAGCCCGGTGAAAAAAATTTGGAAGATGCTGCTCAGCCGCAGGTCGCGCAGGTGGAAAAGAGTGACCAGGACAACCACCGCGACGGATGCGGCGAGAGGCGGGACATCCGGAAACACCCCCTGCAAATACGATCCGAAGGCCATGGCACTCAAGGCCACCGGCGCGGCGAAGCCGACCACGATGGAGACGATGCCGGCCATAAAGCCGAGGGACGGATGGAAAATCTGCCCGAGAAAGTGATATTCCCCGCCGGAGCGCGGAAGGGCGGCCGAGAGTTCGGCGTAGCAAAGGGCCCCGCACAGGGCAAGGACGCCCCCGAGGCTCCAGAGGATCATGATCGCGGGGCGCGAGGGGATGTCACCGACCTGGAAACCGAGACTGGTGAAGATACCGGTGCCGACCATATTGGCCACGACCAGAGCCGCGCAGGCCGCCAGGCCGACGGTGCGTGGAGCCGTCATGTGCCGGGATGGTCAGCTTGCGCTTGATTTGACATGACTTGCACTCCTAGCATGGGGGCTGACATGAGTGCCATCCTCTTCCGCCGCTTTCTGGCCCGTCCGCTCCAGGTGGCCTACGTCCTGCCCAGTTCCAAAGGACTCGTCCGTCGGGTCTTGGACAAGATGGACTTCGCCAAGGCGCGGGTCTTCGTCGAATTCGGCGCGGGCGAGGGATGCTACACCCGCGAGCTGGCCAAGCGGCTGGCTCCGGACGCGAAGTTGCTCGCCTTCGAGCTGGATAGCCATCTGGCCGAGCATTTGCGCGAGCAGTTCCGGGACGACGATCGTGTCCTTATTTACGAGCAGGATGCGGCCAGTTTCCGCGACGAATTGCGCAAGCTGGGTTTCAGCGAAGCCGACTATGTGATTTCGGGCATTCCTTTCAGCTACCTCGATCCGAAAAAGAAAAAAGAAATTCTCCGCGAGGTGCACGATGGCCTGACCCCGGACGGACAATTCATCGTCTATCAAGTCACCCCTGAGTTGAAGGGGCACACCAAAATGTATGCCGCCCATGAGGTGGAGTATTTTCTGGCCAGTATCCCCCCGATGTTCATCGTGGCCTGCCACAAATCCGAGACCACGGTGCAGCCGAAGCGCGGCAAAAAACGCAAGGTGGCGCTCCCGGGCGCGGCTCAGGCGGCCTGACCGGCGGTTATTTCGGCAGGAGGTCCGCCACCATGGCGCGCTCTTCCTTCAATTCGTTGACCGTTTTGTCGATCCGCTGGCGGGCGAAGTCGTTATGCGGGAGGCCCGGCACGATGGTGGGTGCTTGGTCCTTGCTGCTCACCGGGAAGCCGCAGATCAGGCCCTCTTCGACGCCGTAGGAGCCGTCCGAGCGCAGCGCGACGCTGTGCCAATCGCCCTGCGGGGTGTTCGTGGTCAGGCTGCGCACAGTCTCGATCGCGGCGTGGGCCGCGGAAAAAGCGGAGGACAAGCCGCGGGCTTTGATGATGGCGGCACCCCGTTCCTGCACCGTCTTGATGAATTCGCCCTCGAGCCACGCGTGGTCCTGGATCACTTCGGGGGCGGGGCGGCCTCCGATGCGGGCGTTGGCGAAATCGGGGAACTGGGTGTTCGAGTGATTGCCCCAGATGGTCATGTTGGTCACGTCACGCCACGGAACACCGGCTTTCCGCGCGAGTTGTGCTTTGGCGCGATTTTCGTCGAGACGCATCATGGCGAACCAGCGGTCACGGGGAACGGCCGGAGCGTTGCTCATCGCGATGAGGCAATTCGTGTTGCAGGGATTGCCGACCACGAGGATGCGGACACCGGACGCGGCGTTCCTTTCAATCGCTTGGCCCTGACCGACAAAGATCTTGCCGTTGATGCCGAGCAATTCCTTGCGTTCCATGCCCGCTTTCCGCGGCACACTGCCGACGAGCAGGGCCCAGGTGATGCCGTCAAAGCCGCGGTCGAGGTCGCTCGTTGTCTCGATGCCTTCGAGCAAAGGAAAGGCGCCGTCCTGCAATTCCATGGCCACACCTTGCAAGGCGGCCATGCCGGGTTCGATCTCGATCAGTTGGAGAATGACGGGTTGGTCGGCACCGAAGACTTGGCCGCTGGTTATACGGGGCAGGAGGGAGTAACCGATTTGGCCGGCTGCGCCGGTTACGGCGACACGAATTGCTTTTTTCATCATGGTCATTGTGCGGTAGACCACAGGCCGGACTCGACAAAAAACGGCGCCCCAAAAATGAGCAACCCCGTTCGGCCAACCGGCCTAACGGGGTTGCTCGGGTGGGGGGAAAGTGTTTTAGAGCTTACTCTTCAGGTCCTTGCCGACACCGAATTTCACGCCCTTGGAGGCTTTGATTTTGATGCGTTCGCCTGTTTTCGGATTCACGCCCAAGCGCGCCTTGCGGTTGACCACTTTGAAGGTGCCGAAACCGACGAGTTGCATGAGTTTGCTTTTCTTGAGGTGCGACTTGATCCCTTCGATCACGGCGTTGACGGCGCGTTCGGCATCGGCCTTCGTGCTGCCGAGTTCTTTTTGGACCGATTCGATGAGTTTGACTTTGTTCATAGTTGGGATGGCTGGGTTTGCTTGAGGTCTGGGACTTGCGACAGATCCGTTTTTTCCCCGAGTGGTCGAAGGCTGTCAATGGTCATTGCGAGCGCCGGGCAAAAAATCCGGGGGGATTTTGGTTTGACAGTCTGGGGCGGGGCAGGCCCGTTGGAGGGCGTGAGCAAAGCAACCTTTGGACTGACCGAGAAATTCGTCGAAACGATCAACCGCAACATCCGCACCGCGCCGCGGATTGCGCCGGACGCCTACATTGCCGCGGACGCCACGGTGGTCGCCAATGTCGAGATCGGGCCCGAGGCCAGTGTTTGGCCTCAGGCGGTTCTGCGCGGGGATGTCGCCCACATTGTCCTCGGGGCGCAGTCCAATGTGCAGGACGGCGCCGTGGTCCACACGGCGGACGAACTCCCGGCCATCATTGGCAAGCTTGTCACGGTCGGGCACAAAGCCGTGGTTCACGCTTGCACGGTGGAAGACGAAGTGCTCGTGGGTATGGGGGCGATCATTTTGGACGGGGCGCAGGTCGGCACGCGTTCGATCATCGGCGCGAATGCCACGGTCACGCAGGGGATGAAGATTCCGCCCGGCTCCATGGTTTTGGGAACCCCGGCCAAAGTCGTGCGGAGCTTGTCGCAGGCCGAGCAGGAAGAAATCAAAATGTGGGCCCTGCGCTACGTTCGGCTTTCGCGCGAGTATCTGTCGGCGCGCGGTTAAGCGTGGTCGCCCTCGCATTCGAGGTGCGTGATGACGCGTGCCGCGGGGTGGATTTTCTCTTCCAAGGAATCCTCGATCTGCGTTGCCACCCGGTGGGCGTCGCGCAGGAGAACGTCCGGCGGGAAATCGAGGTGAAGTTCGACATGGTGTGCGTCGCCGATGTTGCGGTGGCGAAGGTTGTGGTGCGTGATGCCGTGCTTGCGGGTCTCGGCCATGACCAATTCCTCGATCTGGCGGTGGATGGCCGGATCGGCGGCATCCATCAGGCCGCTCACGCTGCGGCGGATGAGACGCAGCCCCGAAATCAAGATGTTCAACGCGGCGGCGGCGGCGAAGAGTGGGTCCCAGTAAAGCCAGCCCGTGAACTGCACGAGGGCGAGGGCGATGAGCACACCGATGCTCGTCCAACAGTCGGTGAGGACGTGATGTCCGTTCGCCTCAAGGATGATCGAGCCGCGTTTCTTGCCGGTTCGGACAAGATGCCAGCCGAGCGTGCCATTGAGCACCGCACCGAGCCCGGTGAGGGCCAGGCCGATGGAGAGGTTGGACAATTCCGGACCGCGCAGGGCCGCGCCAACCGCCTCATAAAGAATGTAAAACGCCGCGGCGATGATCATGGCGCCTTCGAAGCCGGCCGAGAAGAAGCCGATCTTGGCGTGACCGTAGAGATGGGTGGCGTCGGCCGGTCGCAGGGACAGCCAGAGGCTGTAGGCGGCAAAGCCCACGGCCACCAAGTGCGCGGCGCTTTCGCCGAGGTCGCTCAAAATGGCGGTTGAGCCTGTCCATTGCCAAGCCAGGGCTTTGAGCACAAGAAGCAAAACCCCCGCCGCGACCGAAAGGGTCATGGCGAGCTTCTTTTCCGCCGCGGCGGATGGTGCGGGTAATTCTTCTCCCATGCCGCGAGTCTGTGCCTGCACCTGGTGCGCGAGGCAAGTGCGATTTCGTCCCGAGTGTCTTGCCCCGTGATCCGTCCGGCGGTAAGTCTATAGCCGTTTTTGCCATGAATACAGATCTCGAAAAGACAATCGGCCAGCTACGCGGGATGCCCGGCGGCGGCGAGAATGCGGATGTGTTTCGTCGGCGTATCTTCTACATCAACCTCAAATTGCGGGACCTCGGGTGTCCGACCTATCCGATCGAACACGATGCCGAGTTTGCCGATCTGGTCGGCGGGCTCATGGCGCTGCATCGCGAAAAAGACCGGCTGCTGGCCAAGCACCTTTCCCCCGCCGATACGCGCATCCAGAATTTTCTCTACGATTACCTGCAAGACGTGGTCGAAGTGCCGCGCTTGCCCAACCAGACCTTCGCTCTCGACCGGCACGGTCTCGCACGGCAGTTGTCCTTGCCGCCGGACAAGGACGAATTTTCTTCCGACATCATCAATTCCTACCGCGTGCGCCAAGGTGTGCTGCACAATCCGAAGAGCGACCGCCGGACCACGCAGGGCATTTTTCATGTGACCGAGGGGGGTCTGCCTGTGCCGGACGACAAGAAGGCGGTGCCGAAGGCGGTCTTCGGACGACTGCTCAAGGCGGCGCTCAATCCCCCGGCGGAGCTGTTGCGCCTGCCCTTCACCTCGACCCTTCCCGCCCCGGCCGAGTGCTTTGTTTCCCTCCTGCTCCGTCCGGTGGTCTGCCCCGGGGTGCCGGGAGTGACGCCGGAGAAAAGCATGGAGGTGCGCTTCTTTGTGCCGGGCGGCCTGGTCTGCAATCTCGACTTTGTCGAAAGTATTTTCGGCAATGCGGGCGATCCGAATCTCCCCGACAACGATGCCGCGCTCGATACCGAGCATTGGACCGGCCACACGGGCTGCGTCATTCTGGCCCCGCACCTCAACAAGCTGACCAAGGCGGAACTCGGCTTGCCGTCGTGGGACGAAGCAACCGAGCGTCAGCGGCGCGACGGGATGTGCTGGAAAGCGCCGGACGAAATCTACAACGATGGCACGGCCTTCAAGATCACGGCACGCGACGAGCGTGGTGTGGTGGTGACGATCATTTCCGACAACTACTTTGGATATTGCAAAAAGGAGGTCAAAACGCAGCTCGGCATGGCGGCCAACCTTTTCGGCAATGCGGAGGAGGAGCATGCGGGAGGCGCGCTCATTTTCCCGAGCTACGACCTCGCCGAGCAGATCGCGGCGCAGGATTTGCCCTTGGATATGCCGCGCGGATTTTCCCAAGCCATGGACTTGCTCGGTGACTCCGCCGAGGTGCATCCGGAGGGCTACGCGGTCGACCGGCATCATCCGGATATTTTTTACGTTCCGGAGAATGCGCGTTTCCAGTTGCTGGCCCAAAAAGTGACTTGGGAGAAGGATGGGGAGACACGCGAGATCCCGCTCCGCCTTGAGCACCGCTACATGCTGCCGTGCGGCTACAAAATCCACATGGCGAAACCGGCCGCAGGCCGCGCCTGGCGCCTGATCGGCACCATGGCCGAGGGCACGCTTTGCCACAAACCGTGCACCGTTTCGGGCGGGGGAAAATCGGAAATTTCCAAGCCGATTTCGGATGCCATCTTGCAGGGACCGATCTTCGTGGCGGACGTCAAGGCCGACTTCGATCACGTCGACCAACTTGTCCGGCACGACTACTCGAACCGCTACGTCGATCCCGCGCGCAATGGCCAGGACCACCGCTTGGTTTTAAGTCCCAACCGCTCGCTAGGCTCGGTGATCAAGCTGCTCACCCCGTCGCCATCCTTCAGCCCGGATTACAATGCGTGGCTCGAGACCATCCCGCAGCACGTCAAGGAACTGGTCTACGTGCTCAAGCGGTTCTACCGCCCGGAGTGGGGCGAGCACTGGCGGGAGAATTTCAGCGTCGACACGGTCAACGGCCTCCCGGCCAACGAACTTAGGTTTTACCGCCGCAAGCTGGTGGCCAATTTCCTCCGTGTCGGTTTCGATACGGACGATGCATGGCGCACCTTCGGCCTGCGCAAGGACTTCTTCCCGGCGGCCAAGATCCAGATGGAGGACGATATCACGGCGTCCACCGTGGTGCCGCGACCGCTCATCGCCTGCCTGCTCGACGCGCAAACCGGGCACCTGCCGGGGGTCAAATTTGTCCACAATTGCGAATACCGCCTTTTCCAGCGGCCCGACGATGCCATTCATCGCGGCTATGACAAAGTCACGGAGGACGACTTTTCCCACGGGGGGAACTTTTTCTCGAACTACCAGCCGCTCACCGTGGCCGAGGCGCGCGGTATCCTCGAGGACGCGATCGGCTACTACGAATACACCCGGCCGATGCAGAAAATGATCGCGGGCTATGTCGAGGAGGGGCGCCCGGACTTCTTTGTTTCCAACGCCAATCCGCGTCTGGTTGAAGGGCGTCCGACCAAAAATCCGCGCTACCTGCAGGCGCGGCCGGACTTGCTGGATCCACAGGGCCGCTACCTGGCCGATGTGGGTATCCGGCTGGCTCGCGGGTTGGGGCATGACGCGCCCGTACTCACGCCGGTCAATGCCGTCCTCGCCGGCCGCCGCAACAATCCGCCGGATAAAGCGGCGGGGATCCGTTCGCTCGCTGTTTACAACCCGATCCACCACATGGAGTTGCCGGAACTTTTCATGGAGTTCATCTGCAGCATGACGGGCAAGTCTCCATCGACCACGGGCGCGGGTTCGGAAGGTGCGCTGACCAAAGGCCCCTTCAACGCCTTGCCGCCGATTTACGATTTGAATTCCGCACTCGTGTCCTACGCGATCAGCGGCTACGAGGGCTTCGTCACCGCGGCGGGTTATGTCGGTCCGCACGCCCGTGTCGACCATGACATCAGTCTTCTCGTTCCCGAGGTCTGGTGCCGTATGAGCGTCGAGGAGCGGTCGCCGGAGTTCCTCCACGCGCACGGCTATCTCGAACGGTTGAAAGACTTTGAGCACGAAAGCCGCCCGATCTTGGCCGGCCGTCTCGGCAGCCGGATCACAAAAAAGTTCGTCAACACGTTCTTCGGCCGGGTCTTCAATCATCCGCATGTCGTGCTCACCGATGAAATGCTCAAACCCGAGTTGCAGGGGATGGACCACTTTGCCGAGGGGATGGAGAACATTGTCGTCACGCAAAAGCGCGTGGCGGAGCATTACTTCGCCGACGGCAGTATCGCGTGGGCTTGTCCGCCGCTCAAAGCGCTCCTCCACATCATGCGCGACGATCATTACGAGGGCAAAACGGTCGACGCCCCGGAAATCCGCGCTCTCTTCACCCGTGAAAGCGTTCTGGCCAGCGATTGGTATCGCGCGCGCCTGCGCGCCAAGCAGGGTGTCGATGCACGCCTCTGGGAGCGGCATGTGGACTACCTCGAAAAGTTCCTCGGCAATGCCAGCTACGCCGGGGTGGCCGGCCGCCTGGGCATCACGGATCGCTTGGCCAAGGCCCGCGCCAAGCTGGCCGAGGTGCACTCGGCCGGATACGTCGACCATCTAGTCGGCATGACGGGTGTCGAGGCGGTAGTTCTTGTCCCGGATGAAGATCTGGCCTGAGCCGTCCGAAAACTCAGCTCTTGTCTATGGTGGCTCCGGTCAGGTCGAGGTGGATATGATACTTGCTCAGAACCCCGTTGGCTTTGATCGGATGCCCAACTGAAATGATGGGAACCCATTCGGTTTTTGCATCCGAACGCGAGCGCCAATAGCCGTTCGAGTAATACCAATAACGATAGGTGTATGTCCGGTCCCTTGAGCGGCCCTCCAGTGTTTTGTCCTGCACCCGAAGCTCCGGTCGGTCGGACTGCTTGGAGTCCATGAATTCCGAGGCATGAACCATCAGGCGGATTTTGGGCAAATCAGAGCGCGTTCTTAGCGTGATCTCGGCGGTGAGCACGGAGCCCTTGCTTCCTGTGACACGGATTGCTTCGACAACGCCGTCGACATTAAGAGATTGACCTTCCCATCGCTTAAAGTCGCCACGGTTGGTTTTGAAAAACTCGGCCAGATCCACGGCGGATGTCTTCCGACGAGGGTCGAAATTAATCGGAGCGTGTTCCACCTCGTCTGCGGTTTCTTTCCGTATTTCGTCCTCGGCCAAGGGGACGATTGCCGATGAAGGAATAAGACCCGTAATTTCAGTCCCACCGTTCTGCGGTATGCGCACCAAAACCAACTGTGTACCTTTTTGCTCCCCGAGAATGACGAGCTGAATGCCGGAAGGCACATCCATGACCTTCTCGCCGTCGAACACGGCCTCACAGCTTTGCACAACCATGGCTTTGCGAGGCGCTGGCTGCGCCTCTAAAGAACAGCATGCCGCAAAGGAACCGATGGCAAGCGCTCTCCACCGCGACGTAAAACGAACTGCCATAATGCAATCTTTATATCAAGCCTTGCCGGACATCGTCAATGCCCCAACCGTTTCGTCAGCTGAAGGTGAGATTCTTTACGCCGGCCGCAGCGGCGCCATTGAGGACGTCGATGATGCGTTCTTGGCGGGCGTTCTCGTTCGGCCGGATGATCACAGGGTCTTTGTCGCCGAAGCGGTCGATGTTGTCTTTCAGTTGCGCGCGCAGCTCGGGCAATTCCTTGCTCGCCGGCGTGTCGAAGACGCGGTTGTTCATGCTGACCACGCCGTCGGCACTGATCTCGATGATGACCGGCGTGGGCGGGGGTCCGGCACTCTTCGCGCCGGCGCCGCTGGGCAGGCTGATATTCAACTCACGCTCGACCACCTGAGATCCGGCTGAGGCCATGAAAAAAAGCAGGAGGACGAAGACAACGTCCACCATCGGGGCAATCTGGAAACCAGCATCGCCGTCTTCGGAGCCTGCGGAACCACCCATGATCCAGAAATTCGACCAGTTGCTGACGCGATGCAAGCGGGTCAGGACGGGGTCGGCGCCGCCTCCTTGTCGACGACGGAGAAAGTCACATTGGCAATACCCGCTCTGCCGACCGCCTCGAGCAGGCTTTTCATGGAGGCATAACGCACGTCTTTGTCGGCGCGGATGAGGACGCGGACCATCGGGTTTTTCGCGATGTGGTTTTGCAGCACGGGGATGAGATCCCCCGGCGAAGGATAGTCCTTCTCGTTGACGCTGATGGCCACCGCGCTGCTGATCGGATGAATCGCGAGGTTGACGATGATTTGTCCGGGATTCTCTTTCGCGTCTTTGGCGTCTTTGGCCACGGCGAGGCGGATGTCTTTGTTCGACTGCAATACTTCGGTTGAACTGATCGACATGAAGAAAACGAGCAGCACGAGCAAGATGTCGATCATCGGCGCGATCTGGAATTCCGGATCGGAGTCCGCCTCCGGTTGACGGTGCTTCTTTTTGCCTTTTTTGGGGGCGGCGTCAGACATCGGATTAGGACTGCCAATCGAGCGTGGTCCCGCAACCGGGGCACGGGTTGTGGCCGGGCACAATCGGAGTCTGGCAGACCGGGCAGTTGGTGGTCAGTTGCATCGACACCTTGTGCGAGACCTTGGACTGGGCGGATCCAGCGTTCAATCCGTCACCCGCGCTGAAGTTTTCCCCGATGCGCAGGCCCTTCACCTCATCGAACGGTATGTCCTCGACGAGGTGGTTGAGTTCGCTGTCGGCAAACACCGTGGCGTCGCTGATACGGTTGCGGAAGAAGTAGTAGAAAATAAAGGCCGGGATGGCGATGAAGAGACCGCTCGCCGTGGCCAGGAGCACCTCGCCGATGCTCAGGGCGAGTTTGCGCGGGTCGGAAACGCCGGTCTGCCCGAGGACGGCGAACGCGCCCATCATGCCGATAACCGTGCCGAGCAGTCCGATCATCGGGGCAATGACGCCGATGACCGAGAGGTAGCTGTTGCGGGTCTTGAAAACTTGGGATTCGCGGATGCCGAGTTCGATGATGGCGGTGTCGGTTGCATCCTTGCCGCGCCCGATGCGCTCCAAGGCCCCGCCGAGCACGGCGGCGATGTAGGTCTTGGCATTGGCCTGGCAGGTCTCCCAAGCCTCTTGGAAATTGCCGGCCCGGAGCGATTCGTCGAGGGCGCCGACCAAGGCCTTGGGGGCCAGATTCTGGGGCCGCACTTGAAGGAAAAGCTGGATGATGAAAGTCACCATGACGACCGAGGTGGCCACAATGGCCAGCCAGATCATGATGATGAGCGGGCCGCCGTGCAGAATCATCTCGATGATCGAGGTGGTGCCGCCTTCAGTCTCCGCGGCACGGGCGGGGGATGCCGCAAGCAAGGCGGACGTCAGTAAGGCAGGGAGAATGAGCGGGCGGTGGGTCATCATAGTTTTGGTGGGTGTTGGGAAAATCAGGGTGCGATCAGGCCGGCATGTTCAGCGCGCAAGGCGTCGGCGCGCTTCTGGGCGTCGGTGGCGGCATTTTTGTCGAAAGGGAAGAGGGCGCTGGCCTTCAAGTAGCTGGCCAAGGCGGCCTGATGGTCGCCGGCGGCTTCTTGCACCCGGCCGGTGAGCAAGTGGGCTTGGCAAAGGGCCGCCGCATCGGAGGGCGCCGGGAAGGCGGTTTGGTCGGAGGCCACGAGGAGGGGCTCGAGCAAAGGGGCAGCTTGGTCGAAGCGGCCGCTTTCGACGGCCAAGCGAGCCCGGCCGAGGTTGGCCAAGGCGGTGGCCTCCGGATAGGTCTGAATTAGTTTTTCATAAGCCGCCGCCGCGCCTTCTTGGTCGCCGGCGGCCAACTTGGCATCACCGAGCAGGGCGGCGGCCCGCTGGGCCCATGGGGCGGGCAGACCGGCGTAGGTGTCATTGATGGTTTGCAAGGCGGCAACCGCGCCAGCCGCGTCGTTGCTGGCCAGGCGCGAAGCGGCCGCGTCGAATTCCGGCGGAGCATCCATGCGAATCTCGCGAATCTCGGCCAGCGGGATTCCGGTGGAGCCGCCGCCTTGGACTTGCAGACGGAGATTTGCGCCGCTCACGCCGGTGATTTTCCCCTCACGGGTCAGCCCGGTTTTCATGACCACGGCATCTTGGGCCCCGGCGGTCAGCGTGGCTGTGGCCAGTGCGGCCAAGACAAGGAAAAGTCTCCAGGGGGCGCGGGGGCTTGCATTCATCTGTCTGACCAATTAAGCCACACCTTCGTCTTTTTCAACACAATCGTCCCATGTTCACCACGATCCGCAAGCACCAGCGCTGGCTCATGACCCTCGTCGCCGCGCTGACCATCATTGCCTTTGCCTGGCTTTACAACACGACCGACCTCGAGCGGGTGGGCAGCAACATCGTGGCCAAGATTTACGGCCGCGATGTCATGCAGGTAGATATCGAGCGTGCGGTGCGCAACTACCAGTTGGCGCTCGCCTTGGGTCAGTTCGAGCTGGTCCGTGATCTCGCCGGCCAAGCCCAGTCGGAAGATGAAGCGGCCAACAATTTCATCTGGAACCTCATGGTTATGCAGCATGAAGCGGCCCGCCTCGGGGTCGAACCGGGTGACCAAGCGGTGGTCGATCGCATCAAGTTGCTCCCGGTTTTCCAGACCGAAGGGCAATTCGACCCGGTCAAATATTCCACCTTCATGCAGGAACAATTGGCGCCGCGCGGTTTCACCGAACGGCAGTTGGAGAACGTGATCCGGGACAGCCTGCGCTTGGCCGGGATCAAGGAACTGGTCGGTTCGCCCGCCATGGTCATGCCCGGTGAAGCCGCGGCCGCCCTGAACCGCATCCGTCCGCTCAATCTCGAGATCCTCCGTTGGAAGGCGACCTCGGTGGCGAAGAACGTGCAGGTGGGCGAGAGCGAGCTGGCCGAAGCCTTTGCCGCCCGTGCCCAAGATTTGCAGGTGCCGGAGAAGCGGTCGGTGCGCTACGTGCTCTTTGCTTTGGCGCCGGACCAACGGGATTTGGCGGGTGCCGAGCGGGTGGCGGTCTTGCAAAAGACGGCCACGGCGACGGGAGATTTGTCGCAGGCGCTGACCGACGGGGGCGGGGATCTCGTTACCGTGGCCGCACAGAAGGGGCTCGAAGTGCAAACCACACCTTTTTTTGCCGCGGACGCCGCCACGGGTGCGGCTTCGGAGGGTCTAGAGGGCAAAGTGGTCACGGCGGCCGCGGCGGTGGCCTTCCGCTTGCCGCAGGGCCCGGGAAATTTCGAAATCATCCAAGTGGGCAACGACGGCTTCGCGGTCATTGAGGTGGCCGGAGTGGAAGCTGCGCGGCCCATGACCTTCGAGGAGGCCCGGGCGGACCTGCTGGCCGACCTCATTGCGCGCCAGCGCGACACGATGGTCCGTGAGGCGGCAGATCGTGATCTGGCCGAGATGCGCGCCGCCATGGATGGAGGCAAGGACTTTGCCGCAGCGGCGCGGGCCGCCGGGGTCAAGCCGGAGAAGGTATCCGGTTTGAGCGTCCTCGACCGGGAACTCGCTCCCGACCGGCGGCAGATCGCCATGGCCTCGATCGATATGGCCGACGGCACGCTGGGCAGCTTTGCGCCCACCCCCGATGGTGGATTTGCCGTTTATGTGGCCTCGCGCGGGGAGCTGGATGAGCAGGCGGCGGCCGAGCAGCGTCCGATGATGGAAAACGGTCTGCTCGAGGGCAAAGAGATGCTCCTTTTCGCCCAGTGGCTCGCCACGGCGAGGCAGGAGTCCGCCCTGCAGGTCCTGCGTCCGATGATGTAACCGCGCTCCCGCGCTTTTTGACGTTGGGTTGTGGGCGCCGGGAGGCTTTGATGGTGGGGCGATGTCCGGACAAACCTTTTTCATAACCACCGCGATCGATTATACGAACGCGCCGCCGCACATTGGTCACGCTTACGAAAAGGTGTTGGCCGATGTCATTGCCCGCTGGCACCGCGAGCGCGGACGTCCGGTTTTTTTCCTCACCGGCGTCGACCAGCACGGGCAGAAGGTCCAGCAGTCCGCGGAAAAAGCCGGTGTTCCTCCCGCGCAATTCGCCCGTGAGATCACGGCAAAATTCAAGGCGTTGTGGGAAAAATTGGGGATTGCCTACGATGGTTGGGCGGAGACGACCGATCCGCGCCACATTGCCGCGGTCCAGGCCGTGCTGCAGCAATTGCACGACCAAGGCGACCTCTACAAGGCACGGCACAGCAGGCACTACAGCGTGCGACAGGAGCAATTTCTGACCGACAAGGAGCGCAATGCGCAAGGCGAGTTCGGACCCGAATGGGGCGAAGTCGTTTTTATCGAAGAGGAAAATTGGTATTTCCGCCTCTCCAAATACCGTCCCTGGCTGGCCACGCACCTGGCCGCGCATCCGGACTTTGTCCTTCCCTCGTTCCGCGCCAACGAACTGGCCAACGCGGTGGCCAAGGAAGCGGGGGACCTCTGCATCTCGCGTCCGAAATCGCGCCTCGGCTGGGGAATCGAACTTCCTTTCGACCGCGATTTTGTGACCTACGTCTGGTTCGACGCGCTGATGAATTACGCGACCTTCGCCGGGTTCCGCGCGCAGGATGGAGCGGGCCTGCCCGATTTCGCGGAACTCTGGCCCTGCGACGTGCAGGTCATCGGCAAAGATATTCTGGTTCCGGCGCACGGTATTTACTGGCCGATCATGCTCAAGGCGTCGGGCTTTGAGGTCATGCCGAAGCTCCTGGTTCATGGCTGGTGGAACCTCGGTGGCGCCAAGGTGAGCAAAAGCTCCGGCAATGTGGTCGATCCCGATGCGCTGGCCGACCGCTACGGCGCGGAAGCTTTGCGCTATTACCTCATGCGTGACATTGCGACAGGTCAGGACGCCGACTTCAACGAAGAGCGTCTTAAGGCGCGCTACAATGCCGACTTGGCCAACGACCTCGGCAATCTGGTCAATCGCACGGTCAGCATGGCGCGCCGCTACCGCAGCGGGACACTCGGGGCCGTGCCGGCGGACAAATCGGCGGACGCTCTGGCCATCGAGGTGCTCGGGTCGGAAGCAGCCCGGCGCTTTGATGCGGCGCTCGAGGCGTACCAAATTCATTCCGCGCTTGAGGCAGTCTGGGAGCTCATCGCGGCGGCCAACGGTTTTGTCGAAAGCTCGGCGCCTTGGAAGCTGGCCAAAAATCCGGAGAGCGCCGCCCGCCTCGACGAAGTTCTGGTCACTTTGGTTGAGGCCGCGCGATTGGCCGCCGCGTTGGTTCATCCGGTCATCCCGCAGGCTTCGGACGAACTTTTAGCTCAACTCGGATGCCCGGGAAACCTCACGCCAGCCTGGGGTGCAGTGGCGGCAGGGCACGCGGTGGGCGAGCCCCGCCCGGTCTTTCCTCGCCTCGAGCCTGAAGCGGCCGCCTGATCCGTGGGGAAAAAATTTCCAAATTGGGAAGACCTCGGGTTCTGGGCCCGCCTCCGTTGCCGCATCGAGTTTTCCGGGCTCTGGATTTTTTCACGTCTGATCCCGCTGCTTTCGTGGCGCGCGGTGCGCGGTCTTGCTTGGTTGCTCGGCGGTTTGGTTTACCAATTCGACAAGCGCGGGCGGGCTTATGCGCAGGCCAATCTCGAAATGGCCTTCGGCCGGGAGAAGACGCCGGAGGAGATCCGGAGGATCGGGCGCGATTCCTACCGGCAATTCGCCCGCTCCATGCTCGAACTGTTTTGGGCCCGCAATTTCACGGCGGAGAATTACCCGCAACGCATGGTCATGGAGGGTTGGGATGAGGCGCGCGCATTGAACAGCCAGCACCATGGCGGCATCTTCGTTTGCCTGCACTACGGGAACTTCGAGTGGCTGAGCATTGCCGGTTCCTTCGAGCGTCTGCCCGGCTGCATCGTCACCCAGCGGTTCCGCAATCCCTTGCTCGGCCCGATCTTCGACCAATTGCGCGCGATGAGCGGCCACCGCATCGTCGCGCAGGAGCGCTCCATGCTCGTCACGCTCAAACATCTCAAGGCGGGAGGAAATATCGGTGTCCTCATCGACCTGCAACTCGACCCGCGCCTGCCCTCCGTGCCGATCAAGTCTTTCGGCCGGTGGTGCTCGGTGACCAAGCTGCACGCCGTTTTGCAAAAGCGCACCGGGCTCCCCATTATTCCGATCGAAAGCGTGCCCATGGCGGACGGACGCTACCGCACGATCGCGCACCCGCCTTTGCATTTTGGGCCGGAGGCGACCCACCAGGAAATCGCCCAGCAGTGCTGGGATGCCTTTGAAGGCCAGGTGCGGCGTCAGCCCGAGGGTTGGCTCTGGGCCTACAAGCACTGGCGGCATCTTCCCGAGGGGGAGGACGCGGCGCGCTATCCCTTTTATGCCGGCCCCAGCCGTGACTTCGACGCGTTGCTGAAAGCGGAGTTTGCCCTCGGCGAGGCACCGGCCGAAGATAAGGCGTGAAGATTCTCCTCCTGCCTTTTCTCCTCATGTTTTCCCTCCCTGGTTGCAGCTCCGGTCCCACCGACTTCCGGGCCGATTACGCCAAGGCACTTGCCGAGCGTCCCGGTGTCTCCCTCGGGAACAACGAGTCGGCGCAGCGGGCGGTGCAACGCTTTGCCGCGCTCTATGGGGATCTCAGCGAGGAAAATGTCAAAGCCCTCGCGCGCGAAACCTATGCCGCGGATGCCTGGTTCAACGATACCGTCGCGACCGAGGTCGGGATTGATGGCGTGGAAAATTATCTGCTCAAAACGGCGCGCGGCGCGGAAAAAGTGGAAGCCCGCCTCGAGGATGTCGCCGTCTCCGGCTCGGATGTCTATGCCCGTTGGACCATGGAAATCCGCACGAAAAACCTCGCCGGGGGAAAGCCGATCATGACCGAAGGTATTTCGCAACTGCGCTTCGACCACGAAGGCCGGATCATTTTGCACCAGGATTTTTGGAATCCGGCCGCCGGAATTTACCAGCACATCCCAGTGCTCGGCCCGGCCATCCGTTTCGTCAACGGATTGATCTCTGGCCAGTAAGACCAGCGCCCCCAAGGTGGATCGCGCCGTCCCGGCGAGATAATCGTCGGAGTAATCGCGATAGAACCGAAGCGAAGCGCAGATTGCCCCCCAGGCAAATATCGCGATCCACCTTTGCTCTTGCGGGGCTTGGAAGGTTTATCGCGTGACGGGAGGGATTACTGCAAATCCTGTTGCCTGCTCGTGGTCAGAAGTGGTCTGCCTCAGCTGTCCCTCTTCTCGAGGTGCCCGCCGAATTGATAGCGCATGGCAGAGCAGACCTTGTCCGAGAAAGCGGTCTCCTGCGAACGGAAGCGGGCGTAGAGCGCGGCGCTAAGCACGTCGGCGGGAACGCCCTCTTCGATTGCCGCCATAACCGTCCAGCGGCCTTCGCCCGAATCCGAGACCCGGCCGGAGAAGGATTTCAACTCCGGATCCTCCACCATGGAAATGGCGATGAGATCGAGGAGCCAGCTTTGCACCACGCTGCCCCGGCGCCAGAGTTCGGCGATTTCCCCGACCGGCAGATGGTAGTCGAGGTCATTGCCCATCCGTGGCGCCGTTTCGGCGTCATGGCTGACCGGACGCGAATCGACGTCCGCATTCTTCAGGATATCGAAGCCTTCGGCCAAGGCCGCCATCATGCCGTATTCCACGCCATTATGGACCATCTTGACGAAGTGTCCGGCCCCGGCCGCGCCGCAATGGAGGTAGCCGTCTTCCGACGTGCCGCCGGCTTTTTCCCGTCCCGGCGTGCGGGGCAGATCGCCGCGCCCGGGAGCGATCGTCTTGAAGATCGGGTCGAGGTGCTGCACGGGACCCTTCTCGCCCCCGATCATCAGGCAGTAGCCGCGCTCGAGTCCCCATACCCCGCCGCTCGTGCCGCAATCGATGTAGTGAATGCCCTGCGGGGCGAGTTCTTTGGCCCGGCGGCGGTCATCGCGAAAGTAGGAATTCCCGCCGTCGATGACGATGTCATCTTTCCCGAAGTGCGGAACGAGGTCTTTGATCACCCGGTCGGTGACCGCGGCGGGGACCATGATCCACGCGGCGCGCGGTTTCTCCAGCAGGGCGGCGAATTCCTCGAGCGAACCGGCACCGGTCGCGCCGTCCTTGACCAGTTCGGCCACCGCATCCGGGTGGGTGTCATAGACAACGCAGGTGTGTCCGTTTTTCATCAGGCGCCGCACGATATTGGCGCCCATCCGGCCGAGTCCGATCATTCCGAGTTGCATAAGCTTCAGTTCTTTGGGGCGGCGTAGATGTCCATGATCTCGCGCAGGAGTTTGAGTCCGTCTTTTTTCGGACGTTGGAAAGAGTTGCGGCCGATGATCGAGCCAAAGCCGCCGCCGTCGCGGATGGCGTGGATCGATTCGAGGAGGGTGGCGTCCGACTCGCTCGGGCCGCCCGAGAAGATGAGAATACGGCGTCCGTCAAAGGCACATTGCACGCAATGTCGGACGCGTTCGGTCAGGGTCTTGATCGGGACTTTTTCCGCCTCGTAGACTTTTTGCGCGGCGGGTTGTTCGAGGTAGTCGGCGGGAAGTTTGATTTTGACGATGTGGGCGCCGAGTTGGCAGGCGATGTGGGCAGCGTAGCCATCGACATCCATGGCGGTTTCCCCGGCCGGGCTCAGGCTTGTGCCGCGCGGGTAGGACCAGACGATGACGACCAGCCCCGCTTGCTTTGCCTCGTGGGCGAATTCGGCGAGCTGCTCATACATTTCTAAGCGCAGGCTGGAACCGGGGTAGATAGTGAAGCCGACGGCCGAGCAACCAAGGCGCAGGGCGTCATCGATCGTGCCGGTGCGGGCCGAGATAGGGTCCTTTTCGTCGGCCGTCATGTCTTTGCTGTTGAGCTTGAGGATGAGCGGGATGTCGCCGGCAAATTCGCGGGCGCCGGCCTCGAGGAAGCCGAGCGGGGCGGCATAAGCATTACAGCCCGCGGCAATGGCCAACTCGAAGTGGTAGAGCGGACTGTAGCCGGCCGGATTCATGGCAAAGCTGCGGGCCGGACCGTGCTCGAAGCCTTGGTCGACGGGCAGAATAACCATCTTGCCCGTGCCGCCAAGCGTGCCGTGGTTGAGAAGGCGGGCCAAATTGGTCAGGGTGCCGGGGTTGTCGGCGCCATACCAGGAAAGGATGTTTTTGACTTGCGCTGTCATGCTTGGAGTCAAACCCGAAACTGGGTCAGGACAAAGCGCAAAAGGCCATACTGCGGGCCGGGTGTGGCCAGATGCGCGGTTTGATCAGGCGCTCCACAAGATGCCGGTCGAATCGATGCGCAGGGTGGCGGGAAGAAGTTTGAGGCGGAGGATTTCCGGAGAGGAAGCGAGGGCGGAGGGCGAGGGGATCTCCGCGGTCTTGCTCTCCAACTCGGCCTCGAGTTCCGCCGCAGCCGCTTCGGCCGCGGTCAATTTTTCTTCCGCCGTGCCGACCTCGGAGGACTCCTTCATGGCGCGCGTCGCCCCGCGGGCGGCTGTGCCGGCGCGGGTGAGGTGACCGAGTCCGGAGGCCCGCTTGCCGAAGAGCGCCCCGAGGACCGAAGTGCCCACGCTGATCGCGGTTTGCACCTGCGCGGAGCGGGCCTGTGTTTTCTGGCGGGCCACGGCCTCGCGGGCGCGGTTCACTTTGTCGGCGGCGGTGCGCAATCTCGTGGCGAACTTCTCCCGCATCTGGTGCACGGCTTCATCGCGCTCCTCGCGGGCCGCCTGTTCCAGACGCAGACCGAATTCGGCGTCACTTTCGAAAGGTGCGCCGATGATTTTTCCCTCGCGCAGGACGGAGATTTCCAAGGCCTCGCCGAGTTGCGCCCGCCCCTCGATTTGCCAGGTTTGTTGTGCGGCCGCTTGCAGGGCGGCCGGGGGAACGGTCACGAAGACCGGGCCGTGATGGGCCACCGGCGGATGCGCTTGATGGGTCGCGCCGGCCACGCTGGCCTGCGGCCAAGCCGGTTGTCCGTCGGGACCGAAAGGAACACGGACCAGCACTTCGGCGGTCGCCTCGGCCGCCGGACGGCGGGAGGCAAAGGTGCCCCGAATGCGCAGGCCGAGCGAGGGGTGGAGTAGGTTTCCGGCCTCCGGAAGCACGAGTTGCCACACGCCGGGCTCCGCGGCCGGGGGTTCGGGCGAGGTAGCTGTGCTGCCGCCCACCGGCGCCGGCGGCAAAGCGGCGGGCGGCGAGGCGGGACGACCGGTGTGGTCCATGAGAAGACGGATTTGGTCCCGGGTGAGGGGTCCGCGGAGATAGCTCATGGTCCAGCGGGTGGTGAAAAGTTTGGGCTCCGCCTCGTGCACGCTGTTGAGGAGGAAGACGCGTTTGCCCAGCGCGTTGAGCAGATCGTTGAGTTTGGTGCGGTCGGCCCCGCGGCCCGCGCTGGCACTTTCCAGGCCCTCGAGGACGCGCTGCTTGTCGCGGTCGGTCTGCAACCGGCCGATGAACCACGTGCCGCAGTTGGCCAGTGCTTTGTAGTCCAGGTCGGCGGGGTTCTGGGTGGCGACGAGAAGCCCGAGGCCGAAGGCGCGCGCTTGTTTGAGCAGGAGGAGAAGCGGACCTTTGGAGGGCGGGTTGGCCACCGGCGGGAGGTAGCCGAAGATTTCGTCCAGGTAGAGGAGCGCGCGCAGCGAGGGGGTGCCGGGTTGGCGTCGCATCCACGAAATGACTTCTTCGAGCAGGGTGGTGACAAAAAACATGCGCTCGGGGTCGGAGAGATGCGCGATGCTGAGGACGGCCAGACGCGGTTTTCCCTCGGGGGTGTGGAGGAGCCGGGCAATGTCGAGCGGTTCGCCCTCGCGCCAGGTGGCGAAGCCGGGCGAAGCGAGCAGGTTGTTCAGCGCCATGACGAGAGCGCGGCGCTGACGTGCGGGGAAAAAATCCTCGATGGAGAGCACGCCGATTTTCTCGAACGGCGGCTCCTGCACCGCGGCGATGAGGCCGGCGAGGTCGGGGGACTGTCCGTTTTTCCACGCCTGTTGAAGAATGGCGGAGAGCAAACTGAATTCGCGGCTCTGCAGCGGGTCGGCATCGATCCCGAGCAGTCCGAGCAAGCCGGAGGTCGTGCTCTGGACCCGCTCGGCGAGCAGTTCGGTGTCGCCCGCCACCTCGGCGGACGGCGCTTCGAACGAACGCAAAATGGAGAGCGGGATCCCCGCGTTGCTCCCCGGCGTGTAAATGGCGATCTCGCACTTTTCGCGCAGGGCCGCAATCCGTTCCGGAGTTTGACCCCACTGCGCGAGGCCGTCCTTCCATTTTTCCGCCTCGGCAGCCGCGAACTCGGCCAGCGAGGCGCCAGCCTTGCGGGCATCCTCCTCATTGACCCATGGCAAAAAGTCGTCGCCCGACATGTTCGGGAAAGTGAGCAGGAGATTTCCCAGGTCGCCCTTTGGGTCGATCATCAACGCGGGGATGCCGTCCATGGCGGCTTCCTCGAGCAAGGCAAGACACAGACCCGTCTTGCCGCTTCCGGTCATGCCAACGCACACGCCATGGGTGGTCAGGTGGCGCGAATCGTAAAGCAGCGGCCCATCGCCGGGTTGGCCGTCCGGGTTGACCTCGCGGCCGAGGTAGAAAAGTCCGAGTTTTTCGTAAAGGTCGGGAGACATCTGGCGAGGATAAGAGTGACGAGTGACGTGTGACGAGTGGCGAGTTGCGGGGCGCGGTCAGGACATAGGTAACACTTTAGGTTCAAGACACGGGTAACACCTGCACATTTGGCGAAATGTCCATGGGTCACGTAGGGATCGAGGCTGAAACTTGGGGGGAGTTGGCCCGGAGGCCGGAGCGGAGGAGGGGCGGGTGGTGACTGGATGGAGAGTTGCGAGTGAGCTTGGGGGATTGACCCGGTTTGGTGTTTTCGGAACAGTCGGAGCGTTTTCCGTTCCCTCCATTACTTTGAATAAGATTTTCCTTCTGCTGGTCCTCTTGGGGCTGGGGTATGTTGGCTATGAGTATTACCAGCGGATGACGCCGCCGGTACCTCCGCCGGTCGAGCCGTCGCCAGTTCCGACCCCCGTGCCGACTCCGACCCCCGAGCCGACGCCGGAGCCGCAAGCCCGTTTCGCCCCCGAGGGGACTCTTTATGTGGTCAAACGCTTCAGCGAGCCGCACCAGGACGGCGTGCGGGGGTTCTCGCCGGGTGTGGAGGTGCGCATGCTGCGGCAGGAGGCTGGCTATTTTGTGGTGACCGATGGCGTGGTTGAGGCGAGGCGTCCGCGCAGCTGGTTTACCCGCGACATCAAGCTGGCCGAGGAGCTTCGCGCCCAAAAAGCGCTGACCGACCAGCAGATTGCCGAGCGCCAAGCGCGTGAGAAAAAAGCCTACGAGACCAACATGGGTGAACGGGCCGCCCAGTGGGAAGCGGCACTCTCGTCGGTGGAGGCCAACCGCCGTGCCGCGGGGGATTCCGCCGAACAGGCGGCAGTGAGCCGCCCGGGCCTCACCCCGTTGCGTCTCGGAG
>Ga0247834_1001227_pt1 | contig 45450 bp, 37 predicted proteins | sample LaCruzMarch2015__8_FD_187118 | JGI IMG/M metagenome (GOLD analysis project Ga0247834, IMG submission 187118) | Freshwater microbial communities from meromictic Lake La Cruz, Castile-La Mancha, Spain - LaCruzMarch2015_12m | ecosystem: Environmental > Aquatic > Freshwater > Lake | place: Spain... | reverse complement strand
GCGAGGGCGAAGGCGAAGGCGAGGGCGAGGGCGAAGGCGAAGGCGAGGGCGAAGGCGAAGGCGAGGGCGAGAATGACGACGACAGCGGCTGCGCCTGCGCCAGCAGCAGCGTCGTCGACGCCGCCGCGGGTCTGGCGGTGCTGGTGCTGGTGCGCCGTCGTCGTGGCTGAGGCCTGAAGCGCTCACACACCGGAAATGCTGCAGAAATCCGGCTCCCATAGCGGCCGGGACCTCCGCCAACACCGACACGAAACGACCGCGCCCATGGGCTGGGGCCCTCCCCGCGGACGAGACCCGGGGGACAAGCCGTCAGAAGTCGAACAGGTCCACGCGGTGGATGACGATGCCATCGCTGACGCCGTCGGTGCGGGTGGCGTCGCCCAGGCGCAGGCCCGTGGGCGTGCCGGGCAGCTCAAGGGCTGCGCAGTCGGTGCCACAGAGGGGGAGCACACCGACGCCGAGCTCGATGCGGCTGGCGGTTCCCAGCGGTGTGCTGACGGCCAGGCCGTCGGCGTCGCGCAACTCGACGCGGTTGTTGCCCGTGGTCCGCAGGATGAAGCGGTCGGCGCCGACAAAGACCTCGGCGATGCCGGCGGGTCTGTCGTCGAGGCGACTCATGGTGATGCTCACGCGACCGACGCCAGCGGGGACGGCGACTGTGTGGGCGTCGGGCTCCCGCCGGTCGCCGAAGTTGGTGCCGGCAAAGGTGCCGCGGGGGCCGACGCTGACCATGGGCAGCGCGATTCGCAGGCCCCCGGCAACGGCAGCCGTCAGCCGCACCCGATGGGCACTGATGCCCTCGTTGGCGGGGACGGCGCCCCGCATGAAGCCGTGGACGTCAAGGCTCAGGTTGATGGCCCGGCTGCCGATGGTGCCGTCTTCGCTGGCGTCAACGTCGTCGAGGCTGGCGACCGCGCCGGTGATGGTGGTGATGCGGGCCACGACGGTGCCGGCTTCGGTGGCGTCGAGGGTCAAGCTCTCGCCATTGCTGAGGGGGCAGGTGGGCACGCCTTGCAGCACGACGAGGTCCCGTGCGCAGGTGCCGCCGTCGTGGCTGACCTCGTTGCCGGCCTCCACCAGCAGGCCGGCCACCGTCGATGACGTCGTCAGCCGCGGCCAGGCCGGCGACACCAGCAGGGGCTGCTGCACCGGCTGCACCACCGGGCCCGTGGCTGTCACCTCGCTGCTGAAGTCGCCGTCCAGCCCGAGGTAGCCGTGCAGACGACGGCGGGCTTCGGCCTCGACGTCGTTGGGCAACACGCCGTCCCCGGAGAACACGCGCACGCCGGCCACGGCGCCCGAGCCGGCTTCGAGCCGGACCTCTCCCCCGGTATCGAGCTCGTTGCCCTCGTCGAGGACCTCGCAGGACTGCACACCGTCGAGGAAACAGTCGCCGAAGTCGCCGTCGGCGATGCACAACAGGTGATGCCAGGTGCCGGGAAACATCGGACCGACGCTGCAGCGGGTGGGGCCCAGGTTGGCGGTGACGTCGTTCTCGGTGACGACGATCGACAGCCCACTGCCGCCGCCACCCACCGCCAGGACAAGGCTCGCCTGCGAGGTGGGCGCCCGCACCACCAACTCGACAGCGGTGATGGCCCCCAGATCGACGCTGTCGAGACGAACGCCGATGTTGCGGGCAATGGGGAGCCCGGGCAGGGGCTGGCGGGCCACGCAGCCCGCGGTGCAGTCGGCGCCGTCGATGACGGCCACGGTGGGGATGTCGCCAAGGATGTCGCCCATGGCGGCGAAGCCACCGTCGACAACGATCAGGCCGCCCAGGCGCGTCGGCGTCGGTTCGCCCTCTCCCTCGCCCTCACCCTCGCCCTCGCCCTCGCCCTCTCCTTCTCCCTCGCCTTCTCCCTCGCCCTCTCCCTCGCCCTCGCCCTCTCCCTCGCCCTCGGCTGCTCCGGGGGTGCAGAACCCGTCGACACACACGCCCGCCGGGCACTGATCGTCGGCGTCACAGGGGACGCTCGTGTCGATGGCCAGCACCCGACAGCCGCTGCCCATCACCGTGAGCCCGGCGACGACGAGAGCAAGGCGCAGGATCGTGACCGGGTTTGGTGAGTTCATTCGGTTCATTGGGTTCATTCTCCAAAGCCCACGACGGCGAGGGCCGCGCCGCCGGCGACGGCGACGGCGCCGACGACGGCAGTGCCGATGAGGATCCGGCCCGTGGTCTGGGTGGTGTTGCGCAAGCCCGGGTCGAGGGGCTGGGCCAGCAGCAGCTCGGCGATGCCGGTGCCAAGGCCACCGGCCCCAAGGACGACGCCACCAACGGCGGCGACGCCCAGGCCAACAGCGGCCAGGGCCGGAAAGCCCCGGCCAAGCTCAATGCGTCGGGAAGGCAGCAGGCGGTCGGCGGGGACGTCGACGACGACCTGGGTGCTGTCGAAGCCCGGCGCGCTCAACCGCAGCAGGTGGGTGCCGGGGACCAGCCAGATGTGCCCCTGCTCGGTCTCGCGCCGGTCGAGCAAACGACCATCGACGGTGATGACGGCGTCGGCTGGCACCACCTCGACAAAGACCGGCAGCGGCGTCGACGGGGGCTGCAGGGACGGGTTGCGCAGCCGCTCGGCGAGGGCCGTGATGCCCGCGGGCAAGGCGTCGTCGTCGAGGCGGGCCGCGGCGGCGCGGGGCGGGGTGCCGTCGAGGGAGAGCAGCCGCAACACCATCACCAGGCGATCGTCGACGCGGATGGCCCGGGGCAACACCACGGCGTCGGCACCGGCGGCCACCCCGGCCCGCAGGGCACAGTCGTCGTCGGCGAGGCTGCAGTTGAGGCCGGCGTCGACGGCGTCTTTGATGAAACGGGCGGTGCGCTCGGGGGGCAGGACGTTGAGGCCAGCCTGCTTCAGGGCGGCGACGATGGTGGCGTCGAGGGCTTCCCGGGCGCCGGGGAGCAGACCGGGGGCATCAGCGGGCAGCACCGCAGCCGGGCCGACGGGGGCGCTGTCGGCAGCCTGCGACGGCGTTGACCACAACGCGACGGAGCCAACGCCAACGAGGAGGGAGAGGAGGGGGAGCAGACGACACACGGCCACACTGTGCCATACGGCCAGCCCGTCCCGGCCTGATCAAGCGCTTCGCGCTTGATGTTCATGCCAGTCAACCGCTGGCGCGGTTGAACAGCCGACTTCGCCTTGATGCTGCGCCGCCGTCCCGACCCGAAGGGCCCCGGCTCGCTGCTGGACGAGACGTCGAACACGGCTCGATCGATCGGCTCAACCCATTGAAAATACTGGCGTATCTTGAGGTGCGGGGCCACCAGCCACCCCCGTCGGCGCACCAGAACGCGGCCAAAAAAAACGCGCCGTGAAGCGCGCTTTTTTACAGTCAGACGAGGGCCGAGCTCACTTGAGCTTGGTTTCCTTGAACTCGACGTGCTTGCGGACCTTGGGGTCGTACTTCTTGAGGACGAGCTTCTCTTTCGCCGTCTTGCGGTTCTTGCTCGTCACGTAGAAGTAGCCGGTGCCGGCGGTGGATTCGAGCTTGATCAGCTCACGATTGCTCTTGGCCATGTTGCGCTCCGTGCATGCGTGCAGCCTCGCGGCTGGAAGACGTCACCCGTGTAGCGGGTGTCTCGCGAGGGCTCAAGGGAGATCGTGCGGGGGGCCGGAACTCTCTGGTTTGCGCCCATTCCAGCGCCCCCTGCCGGGCTGCACTCCCGGGCCTCGGGGGCGCCAGGGCCCGAGGCGGGCCCGAGACGGGCCCGAAACTGGGGCCTTGGTCCATCGGTGGGCCGTGATCGGTGGACCATGCTCGGAAGCCATCCTCGGAAGCCGTAGCGGAAGCCGTGGCGAACCCTGGCGAAGCCGTAGCGAAGCCGCAGCGAAGCCGTAGCGAAGCCGTGATCGGAAGGCTTGGCGGGTCACGCGTCTGTGACAGACTGCCGCCGTCGTGAGTACCGACCCGGACCTCCTGCAGAAACTGGAGCGCATCGACGATCTCGAGCGCTCCCAACGGCAATCCCTGCCGCGGCTGTTCGGGCCGTATCTGCTGCTGTCGTCCATCGCCAAGGGCGGCATGGGCGAGGTCTTTCTGGCCCGCAGCGGCGGCGTGGTCGGCGTCGCCAGCCTCGAGAAGCACTGCGTCGTCAAGACCCTGCGCCCCCACCTCACCGACGACCGCGAATACGTCGCCCGCTTCATCGACGAAGCCCGCGTCGTCGTCCAACTGAACCACCGCAACATCTGTCAGGTCTTCGACGTCGGCCTGGTGGGCGAGCGCTACTACCTCGCCATGGAACTCGTCGCCGGGCAGGACCTGCGGGCCCTCGCCGACGCCGTCGCCGGGCCCATGGATGCAGCCCTCGCCGTCCACATCATCGCCGAGGTCCTTGAAGCCCTCGACTATGCCCACCGCAAGAGCGACGTCCACGGCGCCCCCCTGCAGCTGGTCCATCGCGATGTCTCTCCCCAGAACATCATGGTGTCCTACGAAGGCGAGGTGAAGCTCATCGACTTTGGCCTCGCCCAGAGCGCGGTCAAGGTCGAAAAGACGTCGCCACAGCTCGTGATGGGCAAGCTCGCCTACATGTCTCCCGAGCAGCTGCGCGGTGAACCCGTCACCCGCGCCGTCGACCTGTTCGCCGTCGCCGTCGTCCTCACGGAGTTGATCCTCGGCGCGCGTTTTTACGGGCAGAAGTCGGCCCACGAGACCTGGACCATCGCCGCCTCGGGCAGCCACCGACCCGAAGGCTTTGTCGACATTGAACCGGGGCTGCGGGCCATCCTCGACCGGGCCCTGGACCCCGACGCCAACCGGCGTTTTGTCGACGGCCTGTCCTTTCGCGCCGCCCTCATGCAGTGGCGTCAGCACCACGGCCAGTGGGCCGACGCCCCCGTCCTGCGCGAGCGCATGCACGCCCACTTCGGCCCCGCCATCGCCGCCCACCGCGAGCAGCTGATCCAGAGCACCTCCGGTGCCCAGCTCGTCGCCAGCGCCAGTCCCTCGGAGCCCAGCAAGTCCCTGGTGCGGCCGGCGACGCTGGCATCGTCGTCGCCGTCGTCGCCGTCGTCGCCGTCGTCATCGTCGTCGTCGTCGTCGTCGCCGTCGTCGTCGTCATCGTCGTCGTCTTCGTCATCGCCGTTGACCGTCGTGACGCCGTCGATGCAGGCGCCCCCGTCGGACGCCACCGCGGCGTTGGTGGCCTCGACCCTCGGGCCTGGCCGAGCGACCTCCCGGCGGGCGTCCATCGCGGCTGCGCTGGGCGGCGGAGCCCTGGTGATCGCCGTGCTGGTGGCCTTGTGGCCGGCGTCGCCAACGCCGGAAGCCGGCCCCGCGGCCCCGGATGTCCCCGTGGCCAGCCTCGACGCCCCCGACGTCGACGGCGCGATCGTGCCCGTCGTGCCCGTCGTGCCCGTCGACAGCGCCGGCGTCGTCGACGGCGGCGTGGTGGTTCCCCCCGTCGTGCCCCCGGTGGCCCCGGTCCCCGTCAAGGGCACCATCAAGGTGTCGACGCCGACGCCGACGTCGACGCCGACGCCAGCGCTTCGCCGTCCGCCGGTGCCGACGCCGACGCCGACGCCCGCGCCGCTGCCGACGCCGACGCCCGTCGCGAAGCCCGCCCTGGCCTGGGACGACGTGCCTCCCCGGGAGCGGGCCCTGTTGCTGCAGAAGCGCTGTCCCAAGCTGCCCTGTGTGGCGGATCTCCTGGCCCGCCGCGCCGTGTGGGCGAGCCTGGGGGTGGCCGAGATGAGCCGCTTCACCAAGGACCTGGAAGCCTGCCGGACAACCTGCGCCGGTCGTTGAGCGCCTTCCCAATGCGGCACATGATGTGTGTCGATGTGTGTTTTCGTCCCACCTGAACCAGCAGGTGCAGTCGGGGCCGTCGTCGTCGTAGAACCCGCCGGTCCTTGAAAAAAGACGACAACGACCGACCACGACCGACCACGACACGTCCGATCACCGAGGTGCTTGCATGAGCTTGAACAAGATCCAGGAGCTGTTGGGCAAAGACGGCGACGCGCTGCTGAACCACACGTCGACGACGATCCCCAAGGCCACCCTGCACCTGCCCGGTCCCGACTTCGTCGACCGCGTCATGAGCCACACGGATCGCAGCCCCACCGTGCTGCGCAACTTCCAGAACCTGATGAACAGCGGCCGCATGGGGGGCACGGGCTACGTGTCCATCCTCCCCGTCGACCAGGGCATCGAGCACTCCGCCGGCGCGAGCTTCGCCCCCAACCCCGAGTACTTCGACCCCGCCAACATCGTGCAGCTGGCCATCGACGGCGGCTGTAACGCCGTGTGCTCGACGTACGGCGCCCTGGGCTCCATCGCCCGCAAGTACGCCCACAAGATCCCCATGATGCTCAAGCTCAACCACAACGAGCTGCTGAGCCTGCCCCAGGAACCCGACCAGACGATGTTCACCAGCGTCGACCGCGCCTTCGAGATGGGCTGCACGTCCGTCGGCGCCACCATCTACTGGGGTCACCCCGAGAGCCGTCGTCAGCTGCAGGAGGTCTCGGCCGCCTTCAGCCGCGCCCACGAGCTCGGCATGGTCACCGTGCTGTGGTGCTACGTGCGCAACACGGCCTTCAAGAAGGACGGCGTCGACTACATGCTGTCCGCCGACCTCACGGGCCAAGCCAACCACCTCGGCGTCACCGTGCAGGCCGACATCATCAAGCAGAAGCTCCCCGAGAACAACGGCGGCTACAACGCCGTCAACTTCGGCAAGACCCACAAGAAGGTCTACACGGACCTGACGTCGGACAACCCCATCGACCTCGCCCGCTACCAGCTGGCCAACTGCTACATGGGCCGCATTCCCCTCATCAACTCCGGCGGCGAGAGCAAGGGCGCCACGGACCTCGGCGACGCCGTCCGCACCGCCGTCGTCAACAAGCGCGCTGGTGGCATGGGCCTCATCTCGGGCCGCAAGGCGTTCCAGAAGTCCCGTAAGGACGGCGTGGAGCTCCTGCACACCATCCAGGACGTCTACCTCGAGAAGGCCATCACCATCGCCTGAGCCCCGGAGCCCCCTCCCAGCCTCCCCCGCCAGGGGAGGAGTCCAAACCGGGCGTGACGACAATGCGACGACGACGAAGGGGCCCCTGCGGGCCCCTTTTTCGTGACGTGTCAGGCGTCGGGGTCGGCGCCCGCAGGCAGGCCGGGCTTCACCTTGATGGTCTTGAACCGCTTGAGTTCCACCATGCCCGCGGGCGCTCCCCGGGGCTTGGAGACGTCGCTGCGCTTGCACCAGTCGACCTTCACGTTCGGCGCGCCGCGGGCCTTGGAATACCAGCCGGCCAGGGCGGCGGCGACCTCGACGACGGCGAGGGGGACCTCACCCTTGGCGGGGTTTCTGACGACGACGTGGGAGCCCGGCGTGCCGCCGCCGACGTGGAGCCAGACATCGTGGGCCTGGGCCACATCGAAGGTGAGGGCGTCGTTGTCGTGGCTGCCCTTGCCGACGAGGACGTCGAAGCCGTCGACGCTGAAGGTGCGGTAGCCCTTGCCCTTGCTCATGGATGCTCACCCGGCATCGACGAAGATCTCGCCGTCGCTGTTGGCCGCCGCACAGATGTCGGCGCAGGGATGGGGCACGTCCAGGCAGGGGGACTCGGCGAAGATGCGGCCGTTGCCGTTGACGGCTTCGCCAGCGCCGGCGGCGCAGGCGCTCTCCTCGGCGGAGGCGATGCCGTTGGTGGAGTCGGGGTCGTCGGGGAGGCAGTTGCCGTCGAGGAAGCCCGTGCCTTCGCCGTCGATGCGGGTATCCGCCAGACAGGTGCAGCAGTCGGCGATCTCCGCCAGGGTCAGGTCCGGCGCGCAGTCGGCACCGCCCAGACACAGCAGGGCCAGGGCCGCCGACGTCGACAACAACCAGCGCGGCGTCAAGCGCTGCAACAGGCGCTGCATCAGCCGCCGCCCGGCAGACCGCAGACCGTGACGTCGGGGTCATTGCCTGGCCGACGGTTGGCCACCAGCTGCTTCAACGAGCCATAGCCCCGACGACGCAGCATCGATTGCTGGTCGAGGCCCGACTGGACGTTGTGGTGCCAGTAGCCCCGCTGCCGTTCGAAGCCGGCCTTCACCCCCGACAACGACTGGATGACGACGGAGTCTTCGTCGAAGGGCAGGGCCAGCACGTTCTTTTTGTACTGGGCCGTATGGGGCCAGCACTCGGGGGCGTTGGACGGGTAGTAGATGCGAATCGTCACGCCCATATCCTTGGCGGCGGCCCCGATGCCTTGCATGGTTTTGGTGGCGAGCATGTCGCCTTTCATGATGTGAACGCGGCCCTGCTGATAGAGCAGTCGAATGTAGTTGTAGGCTTCGTCGGTGGCGAGCCAGCCGTAGGTGGGATCTTCGGCATCTTCGCCGACCTTGACGCCCGCCTTGCGCAACGGGGCGTCGGGGGCCGACGTGGGAGCCTTGACGATATCGGGGATGCTGACCCGACGCTCCATCTGGTGTTCATAGTACTTGTAGAGACTGCCTCGCGCGACGGCGTAGATCTCACGGTAGGCGGCACGTTCGGCCTGCCCCTTGTACGTCTCGGACAAGAGCTCGAGGACGCTGTCCTTGGACTTCGCCTCGAAGTGGGCGAGGAACTCGTCGCGGGTGGGGCTGTCGAGGATGACCGCCCGCAGCACATGATGCAGGCGGACGACGGTGGGGTCGTAGTCGAAGAGCCACACCCACTCGCTGCGGGCGTGGGCGATGAAGCTGTAGTTCTGGTCGATGCCGACGCCGGCGTAGCCGCCGCCGAGGTTCTCGATGAACGGACGCCACAGGTGCTGACGGGGTTCGTTGGAGCGGATGTAGTGGTTGGGGTCGCGGCAGTCGACGAAGGAGCGACCCTTCTGTTCGCAGACCTGCTTCTGCAGTTCGTCTTCTTTGATCCGCGTGAAACGAGCCACCTGTTCGGCCGTCGGCGGCGTCGGCAGGGGCGGCTGCACCCTGGGCTTCGCCAGCTGCCGCGGTGGCCAGGAGGTCAGCGTGGTCGTCGACGATGCGCAGCGCACGCCGTGGCGGCCAGCCTCGACGTTGACGCCCACGCGGAACGACGCTGCCAGCTGGGGGGCCGCCGACAGCACCGACCCGCCCTTGACGACGCGGGAGGGCGCCTGGCCGGGGCAGGGGTTGGCGCCGTCGCAGGGGCCGAGGGGATCGATGCCCCCGCAGCGAGGGCCGCAAAGCCCGGGGGTGGCCGTGTGCCAGGTGCCCGTCCACTCGGCGACGTTGCCCGCCATGCCCTTGAGGCCGTAGGCGAAGGGCGTCGGCGCGGCCACAGAGACCGGCGTCTTGCTGCAACCGCGGAAGGTGGCGCGCTCGCAGGTGACGTCGTCGTTGCCCCAGGGATGCACATCGCCGTTGGGACCCCGGGCGGCCTTCTCCCACTCAAACTCCGTGGGCAAGCGCTTGCCGGCCCAGCCGCAATAGCTGTTGGCGTCCTTCCAGCCGAGCTGCACGGGCAGGTCGCTGTTGGCGACGTCGGCTTTGGTGGCGGGCAAGGCCTTGCAGCCTTTGGCGTCGACGCAGCGCTGGTAGTCGGCGCGGCTGGCCTCGGCGGTGTCGATGTAGAACGTCGACAGGGTCACGACCCGCTTGGGGCGGGCGGCTTTGTCGGCGTCGTCGCCGATGATGGCGGGACCACCGGGAATGCAGGCCATGCCCGTCGGGGCCGTCAGACAGGCCGCCTGGCCGTCGGCGGGTGCCGTCAGGCTTTGCTTCGGCAGCGTGGTCCAGCTGTGCTTCGGCCCGCCGTCGTCGACGACGACGGGACCGACGCCAGCGGCCGGCGTGGCAGGAGCGGACGCGGCGCAAAAGAGCACGAAAGCGCAAGAGGCAAGGCGAGGCGACATGGAGGGTCGTTAGCCCGCCGTCGGGTCCGATGCGAGGGCCCGCTGGATCCAACCACGACAGGGCGGGTTCCCACGGCTACGGTGGCGGCGACATGACGACTGCCCCCCCTCTCCGCCTTGTGCCCCCACCGGCTGGTTCCACAGCTGGTTCCACGGCTGGTTCCACGGCTGGTTCCACGGCTGGTTCCACGGCTGGTTCCACGGCTGGTTCCACGGCAGGTTCCACGCCGGGGGCCGCCGCCGCGCCCGATCCAACGCCCACCCTGCGCCTCGACCATTTCCTGAAACGGTCCCAGCTGGTGGGCTCGGGCGGCGGCGCCAAGCAGGTCATCCAGGGCGGTGAGGTCCAGGTGAACGGCCAGCCCGAGACCCGCCGCAAGCGCAAGCTCCGCGAAGGCGACGTGGTCCGCTTCGACGGCCGCAGCCAGACCGTGGGCCCCATCACGGCCCAGGACGCCGACGGCGCCGACGACTGACGGCGACCCTCAGATTCGGGCGTCGGGGTTGAGCTCGATGACGGTCCAGGCGTCGCCGCCGTCGTCGATGCCGCCGGGGCTGTGCTTCTGCACGTAGCGGGACTGGCCCAGGAACTGGCGGATGCCCTTCTTGAGGGAGCCACCGCCGTGGCCATGGAGCACGTAGCCCGTGGTCCGACCCTGGCGCAGCAGCTTGTCGAGGAAGGCCTCCAGGAGCTCGATGGCCTCTTCGGCCCGCTGGCCGCGGACATCGAGGGATGTGTCGCTGGTGCGGGGATCGGGACCGGCGGCGGTGGCCGGTGCTCCACCCGCTGACGACGACGACGAAGCAGCCAGGGCGCTGCGGCTGCTGCCGGACTTCTTGCGGAGCTTCTCGTCGTGCTTGCTCTCGGCCACCGTGGCCGCCGCGCGAATCTGGCTCTTGTGGGCCCGGGTGCGGACGGCGCCGCGGGCCAGGCTGACGTCGTCGCCGTCGATGGCCTCCACCGTCAGGCGCACCCCGGGCATGGACGCCAGCTCAACGGTGTCGCCAACGCTGACCTTGGTTGGTGCCAGCAGCGCCGAGGTGAATTCCTGCTTGTCCTTCAAGTCGGCGCGGACGTCGTCGTCGAGCTTCTTGAGGGTTTGGCTGGCCTGGTTCAACAGGCGCCCGTCTTTGGATTGCGTCGCGGCGATGGCCTCCTTCACCGTCTGGCGGGCGGCGTTCAACTCCTCGAGGAAGGCGCGTTTGCCCTCCTGGCGCAGTCGCTGTCGTTCGGCGTCGACCTCGACGAGCTTCTTCTCGAGACGGGCGGTCTCGCCGGCGAAGCGCGTGCGTTCGGATTCGGCGTCGTCGACGCGGCCGGCGAGGACCTGGCGTTGTTCGGCGAGGGACCGCAGCAGGGCGTGCAGTTCCTTCTGCTCGGGCGCGAGCAGCTCGAGGGCACGGGCGATGGTGGCTTCCTTCATGCCGAAGCGGCGGGCGGCGTCGAAGGCGTTGGAGGTGCCGACCTCGTCGAGGACCAGCACGAAGGTCGGTCGTCCGTCCTTGTCGGTGGCCACCGAGGCGTTGCGGAAGCGGCGCCCCCCGGCGTGGGGTGTTTCGGCTTCGGCGAGGGCGAGGGCCTTGAGGCGGTCGTAGTGGGTGGTGACGACGACCGACACCGGCCTGTCGCTGCCCACCAGGTCCTCGAGGACGGCCTGGGCCAGGGCTGCGCCTTGGGCAGGGTCTGTGCCACTCATCAACTCATCGAGCAGCACGAGGGCGGGGCCGCGGGCGACGTCGGCGTCGACGTCGTCGATGATGTGCTTGATGCCGGCGAGATGCCCCGAGAAGCTCGAGAAGCCCCCCTGCAGGTTCTGTTCGTCGCCGATGCTGACGGTGACGCCGGCAAAGGCCGGCACGACGGAGCCGTCCTCGACGGGAACCGGCACACCGGCCCGGGCCAACAGGCAGATGAGGCCCGTGGTCTTCAAAGCCACGGTCTTGCCGCCGGCGTTTGGTCCCGAGATGACGAGGCAGCGGGCGCCGTCGAGGCGCAGGTCGTTGGGCGTGACTTTGGCGGCGGCACGACGACCGTCGGTGATGGCCAGGTGACGGAGCCAGGCGAGCAGGGGATGGCGGGCTCCCCGCAGGGAGACGGTGGCGTGGCCATGGCTGACGACGCGCACGTCGACGTCGATGCCGTCGATGGCGGCGGCGAAGGTGCCCCGGGCAAACGCTGCTTCAATGGTGCCGGCCACCCGCAGGTCGGTGGCGAGGCGCCCCTGCAGCTCGGCAATCTCCTCGGACATCTCGGCCAGGATGCGCTGCTCTTCCTCGATGACCTCGGCCCTGGCGATCTTGATGCGATTGCCGAGCTGCAACAGGGCCCGGGGCTCGATGAAGACCGTCTGGTGGGTCTGGCTGGCGTCGTGGACGATGCCGTCGACCTTGCCCTGGTATTCGCTCTTCACGGGCAACACGTAGCGGTCGTTGCGGATGGTGAAGTTGCGATCGCGCAGCACGCCGAGGTCGTCGAAGTCGCGCACCAGTTCGACCAGGCGCTCCTGGGCCTCCTGCCGCAGCACGCGCACCCGCTGGCGCCGCATGGACAGCTCAGGGCTGGCGTCGTCGACGAGGGAGGGGACGTCGTCGAAGCTGCGCAGCACCCGCCGGCTGAAGCGCCGCTCGTCGGCGAGGAATTCCGCCAGGCGGACGAGCTCGGGCGCGTCGTCGTCCTGGGCCTCCATCACGTCTTTGAGACGGCCGATGGCATCGATGGTCCTGGCGACGTCGATGATGTCGGTGGCGGCGAGGACGATGCCTTTGCCGCTGGCCTCGAGGATGTGACGCACTTCGCGCAGGCCGGCGAAGTCGGGGGCCACCAGGCGTTGAACGGCGGCCTTGGCCTCCATGGCGCCCCGCAGACGCAGCCGCAGCTCGGCGTGCTGCTCGGGAAACACGTCGTCGGCGACGGCGTCACGGCCAAAGGGCGTGCGACAGAGGCCACCGATGATGGCCATGGCCTCGTCGAAGCCGAGGTCCTGACGGGCGCGGGCACCGATGCGCAGGGCCGGCAGGACGTCGTCGTTGTGGAAGGGCGACCGGGAGTTGGGCGGGGAATCCATACCCGGTCACGTCTAGCGTCTTGTCCTCGTCGAGAAAGAGGGGATGGCCCAGATGGGCCGAGAAACAGGAACCGACAACCCGAGCGCTACTGGCCGCGGGCCTTGCGGATGCGCTGCCAGGTGATCCAGGCCAGGGGGCCACACAACAGCACGCAGCTGACGAGGGTCAGCCAATAGGCGGGGATGCCGACGACGGGCTCCAGCAGGATGGGGATCCCCCCCGACACCAGGAGCAAGACCGTGAACACCACCGTCGCCAGGACATCGTCCTTCAAGACGCCGATGGCCCCATGACGACGGAGCCGGAGGGCGATGACGACGAGGCCCACCAGGGCGCCCACGCTGTTGGCCAGCACAAAGCCCCAAAACCCCGCGATCTCAAACCCGACCAGGGTCGCCACCACGGTGGCCACCACCCGCAAGCCGTTGCCGAGGGCCAGACCGCGCCCGTCACCGGTGGCCACCAGGGCCCGCGACGACGCCTCCTGCAGAAACGACAGCCACACTGTCAGCATCAACACCTGGGCCATGGGGCCAGCGGTGCGGAAGCCACTGGGGTAGGCGAGGACAAAGAACGCGGGCGCCGTCGTCGCTGCCCCCAGGAACAGCAGCATGGCGGCGGGCACGTAGACCTGACGTGCTTTGTGCAGTGCCTCACCAAGCACGCCCCCCTGACCGCGAAAGGCCGCCGACAACACCGGGGTCAACACCGACGTCGTCACCTGCAACGACATCTGGCTGGGCACGCTCGTGATCTGGGTGGCGATGCCATAGACGCCCAGCAGGGCCAGGCCCTCCAGCCGGCCAAGGCTGAAGACGTCCCAGCGCATGGCGATGAACGAAAACAACGTCGACAAGAAGATCCACTGACCAAACGAAAAGATCTCGCTGATGGCGGCCTTGTCCCAGGCAAACCAGGGGCGCACCGATGGCATCACCAGGAACGAGCCCACCTGCTTGACGAGGGCGGCGGCCATGGCCGAGATGACGAGGGCGACGACGTGGCCGGTGGCCATGGCCACGGGGATGGAGACGGCGAGGGCGACGACCTGGGCGCCGATGTCGAGGCCGATGGTGCGGCCAATCAGCAGCTTGCGGTGGGCGACGTAGATGCCGGTGGATTCCGTCGCCAACAACAAGACCATCACCGAGCACAAGGGCAGCAGCCAGAGCAAATCAGGCTCGTGGTAGAACGCGGCCGCCGGCACGCCGAGGGCCGAGCCGATGAAGAACAGCACGACGCCACGGAGCACCGACAGGGTCCAGGCGGTGTTCAGAAACGGTTGGTCTTCGCGGCTGCTGCGAATGATGCTGGTGCCGATGCCGACGTCGGAGACGAGCCACAGGCCCGTCGTCACGGCGAAGATGATGGCGTTGAGGCCGAAGGCGCTCTCGGGCAACAGCCGGGTCAGGATGATGTTGCTGCCAAAGCGCAGCACCTGGGTGATGAGCTGCCCACCAAGGGAGATCATGGTCCCCCGCAGGGCCCGGTCGTTGACCTCATTCATGGGGCGCGGCTCGCAGCGGGGCGTTCGGCTTTCAGGTCGGCTTTCTGCTCAGCCTTCCGGTCGGCACGCCAGGCCCGCAGGTATTTGTCGGCGAGGAGCCGCTGCCTGGAGGGCTCGGTTTGGGCCTCGCCCCCGATCCAGATGCGTTCGGCGATGCTCAAGGCCTCCAGGGGATCCCCCGACCACAGCACCAGGTTGGCGCGGGCGCCGACGGCGACGACGCCGACGACGCTGTCGGTGCCGTGACGGATGCCAAAGACCCGCGCCGGGGTCTGGCTGATGGCCCTGACGGCGTCTGGGTGGGCCAGGCCGTTTTGCACCGCGATGCCGGCCTCTTGCCGCAGGCGGGTGGTGCCGTTGTCGGTGTCCCAGGTGCTGATGATGACGTCGACGCCGGCCTTCACCAATACGGCCGCCAGGTCGTCGCGGGCGTGGAGGGCGTCGAAGGCCTTCTGACCGGCGAGGGAGGGGACCACGATGACGGGGACCTTCTCGGCCTTGAGCCGGTCGGCGACGAGCCAGCTCTCGGCCCCGCTGGCGATGATGAGCTTCAGGCCCTCGGCTTTGGCAAGGTCGAGCAGGGCGACGATGTCGGCGGCGCGGTCGGCGCGCACCACGAAGGGGATGGCGCCGTCGACGACGGGGATCATGGCCTCGAGGTGGGACCGCTCCACCGACAGGGGGCGGCTCTCGGCCCGATCAAACGCGGCCCGGTTCTTTTTGAAGAAGCGCACATCGTCGATGAGGTTTCGCAACGCCAGCCGCAAGCTGCCCCGGGCACCGCCAAACTGTTCGGCGACGCCGCCGTCGTAGCCGCCGAGCATGGCCACCGGGCGGCTGAGGTCGGGGGCGGCGTCGAGAGCCGTGCGCAGCTCGACGGCGAAGGCCTGGCCGGCCACCAGCTGTCGGCCCGTGGGGGACAGCACCGCACTCGTGACCCCTTCCTCGCGATCGACGGCGACGTGGAACGACAGGGGATTGTAGCCATCGGCCACCCGGAAGGCGGGGGCGATGGCGGCCTTGTCGCTGGTGTCGACGTGGGCGTCTTCCATGCCCACCTCAAAAAGCCCCACCTGGCTCAGGGCGGCCACCAATCCCGGCGACAGCACCTTGCCGCTGCCGTCGATGCGGGTGGCGCCGGCGGGGACGGCGACGCCCTTGCCAACCGCCAGGATGCGGTCGCCGCTGACGACGACGGTGGCCCCTTCGAGGCGGGATCCGTCGCCGACCTCGACGGTGGTGTTGGTGATGGCGATGACGGTGCTGGTGGGCAGGGTCACCAGGGTGGCGAGGACGATGGTGGCCAACATCAGCGCACCCCCTTCAGGAGTTCGACCCGTGGCGACGGTGGCTGGACCTGCAGGGGTGCTGTGCCAATGTCGATGTCAACGTCGTGCAGTGGGCGGCCGCCATCGACGACCAGCACGCCGTCGACGTAGACCTGCTCGGGCTTGCTGAAGGTGGAAAACGGCGAGCCGTTCCAGATGACAACGTCGGCCATCTTGCCCGCCTCGAGGGTGCCGGTCTGTTCAAGGACTCCCAGGGCCCAGGCGGGATTCGCCGTGATCCAGCGCAGGGCATCGTTCTCGGTCAGCGTGACCCCGAGTTGACGACCCGCGGCGAGGGCCTTGGCGGCCTCCTGGTTGAGCTGGCGAACCTCCACGTCGCTGTCGCTGTGGACGATGGCGCGGGCGCCGGCTTCCTGCAGGATGGCGACGTTGCCGCGCACGGCGTCGAGGCTCTCCATCTTGAAGCCCCACCAATCCACCCACGTCGACACCGACACCCCCTTGGCCGCCAACAGCGGGGCAATCTTGTAGGCCTCGACGGCGTGGTGGAACGAGCGGATCTGAAAGCCGAATTCGTCGGCGACGTCGAGCATCAGGCTCATCTCGTCGGCGCGGTAGCAGTGGTTGTGCACCAGGATGCTGCCGTCGAGGACGCCGACGAGGGTCTCCAGGCCCAGGTCACGGCCGGGAGGATCGGGAGGGTCGGCGGCGCGGCCATCGGCGCGGACGTCGTCGGCGCCGGCGGCCTTCTTGTTCTGGAAATCAGCGAGGTCACGGTCGTAGCGGGCCCAGCGGCGCTGGTACTCGAGGGCATCTTGAAACGCCGCCCGCTGCAGGGCGATGTTGCCCATGCGGGTCGAGGGGCGCGAGCCCTTGCCATAGACGCGCTTGGGGTTTTGGCCACAGGCCATCTTCAAGCCCTGGGGGGCGCCGGGAAAACGCAACGCCCGCGCCGACGTCGACGACGCTTCGCCCACCCGGCCGAGCTTGAAGGTGCTGGCGCGGCCGCCGATGAGGTTGGCCGAGCCCGGCAACACCTGGATGGTGGTGATGCCATGGGCGAGGGCCCGGGGCAGGGAGGCGTCCTGGGGCCAGAAGCCGTGTTCGCTGGAGACATCGGCGGTGCGCGGCGAATTGACCTCGTTGCCGTCGCTGTTGCCCTCGGTGCCGGGGCTCGCATAGACGCCCATATGGGAGTGGCTGTCGATGAGGCCCGGCGTGATGACCTTGCCAGTGGCGTCGACGACGACGCCGCCCGCCGGGACCACGCCGTCGCCGGCGCCGACGGCGGCAATGCGGCCGTCGACGACGAGGACGAAGCCCCGCTCATGGATGGGGCCCGCCGCCGTCATGACGCGGGCGCCGCGGAGCAGGGTCGGCTGATGGGACGGGGCGGCGAGGGCCGGTGCGCCGGCGAGGGCGGGCCGCCTGGCCACGGGCAACGGGACCGGCGCCTTTGACGCCGTCGCTGGCGGCGCCGTGGTGGTCGTGCTCGCGGTGGTGGCCGACGGCGTGGCGCACGCGGTCAGGCCCAGGGCGCCGAGGAGAGCAGGAACAAGCAGGCGTGGGCTCATGGGGTCCAATCTCGTCAGCAGCTCGTCAGCGTCTCGTCAGCGTCTCGTCAGCGTTCGACGAAAACAGTGCCGGGAACCATGTCACCTGTCCCAGACGGCCTCGTCAACGGCGCCGGGTCAGCTTGTCAGCTCGTCAGCTTCTCAGGTCAGAGACCAGCACCGAAGCCATGGCCCGGGCCACGCCGTCATCGTCGGCGCTGTCGACGGGCAGGCGCAGGCCCCGGGACGTGCGCCCCCGGACCAGGTCCTCCAACAGGCCGTGCCCAAACGTGACTTCGCCGACGCTGGTGCCGCCGGTGCCGGTGCCGCCGCCGACGACGAGGATGCCCCCTTCATCCAGCATGGCGAGGCGGTCCTGCTCGCGGGTCCGCAGCCGGTTGGTGTGACGGCCGCGGGCCCGGGCCACCGCCACCTGTCGACGACAGAGGGCCATCTTGGCGGCGGGAAAGCGGGCCCAGGTCAGGGCATTCATCAGGTCGTGGAGGTTGCGCTCCCGGGTGGGCACCCGCCCGGCCACGCACCAGCCGATGTAGGAGCCGTCGACGTCGCTGTCGTCGAGACCGGCGGGCAATCGGCCAGCGGGCACCACGAAATCGATGTCGGCCCCAAGGAGCAAGCGCAGCCGCGTCACCGGGGGCCAGGTCGGTTCGCCGGTGAGGCGGGCCAGCAGGGCGTCGTAGGGGCCAAAGGCTGGCAGGGAGCGCCAACTGGCGAGGTCCATGGTCGATGGCGTGCGGCCGTCGCCATCGGTGTCGTCCCTGTTGCCCCCGTCGCCCCTGTCGTTGCCGGCCGTCATCCGACGACCCCCGCCGCATGGACGGCCAGGGCCTGGCGGGCCTCCCGGATGCGGCCCAGCACGAGGAGACCCACAGGACCACACACCACCACACATCCCACCAGGGTGGTCCAGGCGGCGGGCCAGCCGTGGCTTTCCGCCAGCAGCAGCGGGATGCCGCAACTGATGGCCAACAGCCCCAACAGCAGGGCCGCGGCCCGCAGGTCGGCCCACAACACCTCGGGCAGGCCCTCCGCCCGCAACCGCAGACCGACGGCGACGGTGCCCACCAGGCCGCCGACGGCGTTGCCCCAGACGAAGCCCCAAAAGCCTGCCAGCTGCAGGCCGACGTAGGTGGCGATGATCGTCGCCGCGAGCTTGATGGCATTGGTGAGGGCGAGGCCCCGTCCGTCGCCACGAGCCAGCAGGGACCGCGACGAGGCCTCCTGCAGGAAGTCGAACCAGGCCTGCACCATCAGGGCCTGGGCCATGACCCCGGCGACGGCCCAGTTCTTCTTGAAAAACACCACGAAGAACGCTGGCGCCGTCGTGGCCGCGCCCACAAACAGCAGCAGGGCCAATGGCAGGTAGGCCCGACGCGCCATCGCCAGCCGCTCGCGAAAGCGCTCCTTCGACGAGCGAAATGCGTCGGCCAGGACGGGGGTGAGCACGTTGCTGGTGGCGTGGATGGCCATCTGGTGGGGCACACTCGTGATCTGGTTGGCCATGCCGTAGACGCCCAGCAGCGCCATCCCCTCGAGGCGACCGAGGGCGAAGATGTCCCAGCGAATGGCCATGAAGGCGCAGAGGGTCGAGATGAAGATCCATTTGCCGAACGAGAGAATCTCGCTGTTGGCCGCCCGGTCCCACACGATGCGGACCCGGCTGCCCGGCAAGATGAGGTGGGACAGCGCGAACTTGACGAAGCCCGACACCACGCCGCCGGCGACGAGGGCGACGACGTGGCCGGTGGCGATGGCGATGGGAATGGACACCGCCAGGGCAATGAGCTGGGCGAGAATTTCCAGCAGCACCACCCGCCCGATCTGCATGGTGCGGGTGGCGCTGTAGATGCGGGTGCTTTCGGCAGCGACGAAGAACGTCGTCACCGAGCCCAGGGGCAGCAGCCACAGGAACTGGGGCTCCTCATAGAACCAGGCCGTGGGGATGCCGACGAGAATCCCCGCCAGCAGCAACAGGCCGCCCCGCACGACGCTGAGGGTCCAGGCCGCACTGACAAACGTGTCGTCGTCGCGCTCACTCTTGACGATGCTGGCGGGGATGCCGACGTCGCTGAACATCCACAGGCCGAGGGTCATCGAGGCGACGATGGCGTTCACGCCAAACGCGCTCTCGGGGAGGAAGCGGGCCAGCACAATGCTCGAGGCAAAGCGCAGCACCTGCGACAGCAACTGCCCGGCCAGGGAAATGGCCGTGCTTCGGACCGCGCGCTGGGCGACGCCGGCGCTGTTCACTGATGGGTCCTTCGGCTGCGCATCGGCGGCACCCTACAGCACGGTTGACGCCGTCGTGACGCTCCCCGTCGAGGTGCCACGACGGTCAGGGACCGCCACCACCAGACGGACGTTCAGTTCCACGGGCATTGATGGCCTGTGGGGTGGGAGCGTCCGCACAGTCGCGGGCCCGCCCCGTGTGTCTTTTGGGCGTGAATGCCCGCAATGGTGGGTGAAAATGCCCCAGTCATCAAGGTCGACGGGCAGCCGGAGGCCATTTGGCCACGGCACAACCCATGCCATAGGGCAGGCAGGAGTATCTCATGACCCAGCACGCCATCGTCGCCATCGACCACCACACCGCCCGCATTTACCACCTCGATGGCGCCACGCCCGGCGAGCTCAAGCTGAGCGAAGCCGCCGTGCGCGAGACCGACAACCGCCACGCCACCGACGGCAAGCGCCCCGACCACCACGCCTTCTTTCACGAGGTCGCCAAGGCCCTCGGCGGCGCCAAGGAGATCCTCATCGTCGGTGCCGGCACCGCCAAGGAAGAGCTGAAGCATCACCTCGACAAGCACGACGCCGAAGTGGCCAAGCACGTCGTCGGCGTCGAGACCATCGATCACCCCACCGAGCCCCAGCTGCTCGCCATGGCCAAGAAGCGCTTCAAGACCATCGACGCCTGGCTCGGCGACAAGCGCTGATCGCCCTCTGCTGACGCTCGTCTGTCAGCCGGCCCCCACGGCGACGTGAGGGCCCATCGGCGCACCGGCACCCGTCGGCGCGCCGATTCTGTTTGTCGGGCCATGGTTTCCGGCGAGCCTGTGCTACATCCTGCCGCTCCATGAGCCAGACCACCGAGCTCAGCGACCCTCTCGTCGGCACCGTCGTGGCCGGCCGCTACCACGTCGTGCGTCGACTGGCGGCTGGTGGCATGGGCGTGGTGTACGAGGCCCGCCAGGAACCCCTGGGGCGCCGGGTGGCCCTCAAAGTCATCCGCGGCGACGCTAACGACCCCGTCGCCCGCCAACGCTTCGAGCGTGAAGCCAAAGCAGCCTCGGCCCTGCAAGATGCCCACGTCGTCGTCGTCCACGACTTCGGCGTCATGGACGGCGGCGGTGGCCTGTTTCTGGCGATGGAATTTCTCGAGGGCGAGACCTTGCGCCAGCGGCTGGCGGCGTCGGGCCGGGTGCCGTGGGAAAAGACCCGCTCCGTCGTCAAACAGATTGCCCAGGCCCTGGCCCAGGCCCACAGCCGCGGCCTCGTCCACCGGGACCTCAAGCCCGAAAACGTCATGCTCGTCGTCACCGACCGGCACGACATCGTCTGCAAGGTCCTCGACTTCGGCCTCGCCAAGAGCACGGGCCACGACACCCTGCTGCGCCCCGGCGACCAACCCCTGACCCGCTCCGGCGGCTTCGTCGGCACCCCCGGCTACATCAGCCCCGAGGTCATCGACGGCGCCGCCGATGATCCCCGCCAGGACGTCTACGCCCTCGGCGTGGTGTGGTGGGAGCTCCTGACGGGGCGCCATCCCTTCCCCGCCGAAACCCCCATGAAGACCCTCCTGCGCCAGATGCAGGAAGAGGCCCCGCCCCTCGACGACGTGCTGTGCCTGTCCGACGGCATCCCCGCCCTGGGCGCGAGCCTGGTGCGCGACATGATGGCCAGAGACCCCCAGCGTCGTCCCAAAGACGGCAACGCGGTGCTCGCCCGCCTCGACACCCTCTTTGGCGACACCCGTTCCGATGAACGCATCGTCGTCGCCGTCGACCACGCCGCCCCCACCATCGCCGCCGCCCGATCGTCCGTCGGCTCGGGCGCGCCGCAGCCGTCGGGGGACCCCGTGCCCCTGCTGCAGCACTCCTCGGTGGGCGTGGGCACCGACGGCGCCCTCACCGTCGACGGCCGTCGTCGGCCATCGCCGTCGGCACCGTCGTCGACCCCAGCACCGTCCTCGACCCCAGCACCGTCCTCGACCCCAGCGCCGTCCTCGACGCCGCAGCCGTCGTCGCCGTCGTCGAGTTCGTCGCCTCCGGCCGCCAGCACCGAGACCCCGCCATCGCTGGTGTCGTCATCGTCGCCATCGTCGTCGTCGGCGCCGGTGGAGGCCGTCCGTCGTCGTCGACTGCGTCCCCGCCAGCGGCTGTTCGCGGCCCTGGTGGGGGCCAGCGTGCTTGGCACCATCGGCGGCGTGGTGGCCCTGCGCACCATCGAGCAGGGCACCCCCGAACAGCCCGCACCCCCGTCGCCAGAACCACCATCGCTGCCGGTGGCACCCGTCGTCACCCACACCGACGTCGTCGTCGAGGGCGTGCCGACCTTCGCGGCGCTGCGGGGCCTGCGCGACGCCCTCCCGGCCCACACCCTGCTGCTGTACCGGGGCGGCTACGCCGAGCTGCGCGTCGCCGGTGACGTCGGCAGCGACGTCGCCGACCGCCTGCTCGGCACCACCTTCCTCGTCGACGAGGTCCGCTACCGGGTCGAGGTCAAGGAGATCGTGGCGGGCAAGGTCGTCGCCGTGGTCGCCGTGTCCGACGGCACCGAGGTCGACGTCGATGGGGGTGTCGTCGGTGTCGACGGCGGCGTTGTGCCCGCCCTCGATGATGCCGGGGTGGCGGCAGCCCCGGGCGGCCTGGAGCCCTGAGGCGGATTCCGATTCGCGCTGCTACGGTGAAGGCATGTTGCACGTTCCGCGTTGGTGCCTGCTGGTCCTGTCGGTGGTGGCCGTCGTCGGCTGCCGCAACGTCATCGTCGAGGACGTCCGCCCCGACGCCGGTCCCGACGGCGCCGAAGGCGAGGGCGAAGGTGAAGGCGAAGGCGAGGGCGAAGACCCCTGCGAGGCCCAGCCCCCGGCCATCAGCGTCCGGGTCGCCGACGCCGACGGCTTCGTCTCCTGCATCGCCGACACGGTGCGCCTGACGAGCGGCGACTTTTCCGAGTTCGCCCTGGTGGTCCCCGAAGACAACGACGGCTGCCGCCACCAGGGAGGCTTCGGCCGCCCCGGCAGCTACACCGTCGACGTCACCGTCCCCGACTTCGCCCCCGAGCAGGTCACAGCCGAGGTCCCCGCCAACGCCTGCGGCGACCCCATCACGACGGTGCTCAACGTCCGCATCGACCCCTGACGTTCAAACCCTGACGAGAAGCGCCAGGATGCCGGTCGTCGCTCCACATCTTGCATGGCCTGAGCTTGAGGCGGGGCCATTCTGCAGTAGGTCAAGTAGTGCAATTGATTCCGCATGGTTTGCTTGGGCGAACTTGCATGCGAAAAGGCATGCCTCACGCGGGAAATGTTACATGGTCGAGAAGAGGGTAATGAAAGTTGAGTACCTAAAAAATCCATTCTGGTTCGACAAGAAAAAGAACGGAGCGAGCGTTAAGCAGGTGCAAGACACGGAAGATATAATAGGTCTTGCTTTTCCGGTAGAGTATCGCAACGCATTAATGATCCGTAATGGGGGTGTCTCGAACTACCCCACATTTAGTGCCCATGGCGTGACAATCCCTGTGCTGCCGTTCTTCAGCGTGGAAGAAGTGGCTTTTTCAAGGCGTCAATTTCCACTTGAATCCGATGGATGCGCAATTATCGTTGTTGCTAGTGGTGCTCATGGGTTTCTTGGGTTGAAATACCAGGGGAACGGGGAGCCTGCTGTCGTTTATCAGGATGATGAAGACGCAGAGATTGAGTTTGTCGCAGAAAACTTCGAGCAGTTCTTGGACGGTTTGTCCGAAGATAGTTGAACCTCGCAGAAGCCCGGTTGGATGACTGAGTCAAAGCATGTGCGAAGGAGCCGCGCGCAGCGCGCGGGTCGCCGCAACGGTGCCGCAAGGCGGAACACGAGCCGCGCGCGCGCCGTCGTCGTCCTCGCTGGCGGTGCTTATCGTCAGCCGATGTCGACGATGGAGCTGGCCCGCTCGGCGCCCGCCACCGTGATGCTGGCCAGGCGCTCTGCCAGGGCCAGGTGGGGGGCTGAGCGCACGATGGTGCGGGCTTCGGCCAACGACGGTGCTGCTGGGGCGCCGACGTAGCGGGTCTTCATGGCCTGCACGCGACGCAGGGCCTGTTCCACGCGTTCCACGGGGACCTTGCCGGACTCGACGAGCTTGTGGGCGGCTTCGATGGCCCGGGCCGCTTTGTCGTTGTCGTGGCAAATCAAAAACAGGTCGCAGCCGGCGTTCAGGCCCTTCTCGACGAGGACCTCGACGTCGTAGCGCTCGGCGACGGCGGCCATCTCGAGGTCGTCGGACACGCAGACACCGTCGTAGCCAAGCTCCTGGCGCAGCAACTGCTCGAGGATGGTCTTCGACAAGGTCGCGGGCTCCTGCTCGTCGAGGGCGGGGAACATCACGTGGGCCGTCATCACGCTGGCGACGCCCGCCTTGCAGGCTTTTTGGAAGGGCACCAGCTCGACGCTGCGCAGGCGCTCGAGGCTGTGGGGCAGGCGGGGGAGGGCGAGGTGGCTGTCGGTGTCGGTGTCGCCGTGGCCGGGGAAATGTTTGGCGCAGGCGGCGACGCCCTGGCCCTGCATGCCCTCGATGAAGCGGGCGGCGATGGTGCCGACGACGTCGGCGTCTCGCGAGAACGAGCGCTCACCGATGACGGGGTTGGCAGGGTTGGTGTCGACGTCGGCGACGGGGGCGAAGTCCCAGTGGAAGCCCAGGGCCACGAGTTCGCGGGCCATCATGGCGCCGAGGCGGTAGGGCAACTCGGGGTCGCTCTCGGCGGCTTTGCCGACGACGCGCATGGCGGGGACGTCGGTGCAGATGCCGCGCAGGCGCGCCACCCGGCCACCCTCCTGGTCGACGGAGACGAGCAGCGGTTGGGCGCAGCTCTGGCCAATCTCGAACAGGCGCGTGTTGATGGCGACGGTCTGCTCAAGACTGTCGATGTTGCGCTTGAACAAGATGGCCCCGCCGGCGCCGTGGTCGACGAACAGGCTGCGGGCGCTTTGGGGAACGTCGTGGCCGTCAAAGCCGACAACAAAGAGCTGACCAAGGGGAAGTCGCGTCATGGCGGGCGGAGTGTATGCGATTCGTTCTGCCGCGTCGCGTCGTCTCACCCGGACACACATCGACCAGATCCGGGAAGTCGTCGTCGACGCCCGCTACGCTTGAGGTGACTGAAGTCCGGAGCGTTATGAGCCGTTGAACCTGATGAGGTTCCTGGTCCCCCGACCAGGAGGAGGTCCAGAAGCGATGCTGGTCGGTAGCATGCGGGAATACTTCCGAGAGACGCTGCAGCACTCGATGCAGAAAAAGGGCCTCGCGCTGAGCGACACCGCCCAAGTCTACGTCGTCAACCTCCTCACGGAATTCGCTCGCAGCGAGCACGCGTTTTCCGGGACCGACCGCGGCGAACGCCCGATTCTGGCGGATTTGCTGGCTCGAGCCAAAGACTCCGAGCCCCAGGAAGCCCTCCGCCTCTACAAGCATATGGGCGACAGCTCCCTGTACCTGTCGGGCTTCTTCCCCGGCGCCGTCGACCGGGGCCCCACCTCGGTGGACTACTACGTCTCCGTCGGCGGCAGCGCCTACGACGCCGTCGCCCGCATGGTGCGGCCCAGCGCGGCGGTGTCGTCGGCGTTGTTTGCCGAGCTTGCGGACCGTTTTCGTGAACTCGTGGAGCTGCTGTGCGCCATGAGCCTCCACGGCGACAAGAGCCGCAAGCTCCAGGACACCGAGGTCCTTGGCCTGGTGGACCGCTACCGCCGCGCCAGCACCCCCGCCGAGCAGCGCGAAGTGTCTGACACGTTGAAGCGACAGGGCGTGGTGCTGCGGCCAGGCGTCGACAGCGACGACGATCTGATTCACTGATTCTACTGTCGGTCAGCCTGGGCGACCTCACCCCCAACCCCCTCTCCCTGAAGGGCGAGGGGGACCGGACTTGCTTCACCGGGGTGAGGCGTCGAGCAGGTCGAGCTGGGATTGGGCTGTCGAGCCGCTGCCCCGCGATGAGGGCGATGCCGAGGCCGAGGGCCGCCACGCCGCCGCCGATGAGCTCGGCGCCCGTGCCGTTGGTGACGGGCCCGCGGGGGTCGGGCATGTGGGGCAACAACAAGAAGTACGCGCCGAGGCCGGCGGCGCCGAGGCCGCCCGCGATGGAGACGACGCCCCCTGCGATGGGCAGCCAATGGATGGCGTCGGCGTCGACCTCGAGGGACTGGCGGGCGGCGGTGGCCCGGGCCTCGCGCTCGGCGTCGGTGGCGGCTGGTTCTTCAAAGGCCGCCAGCCGTTGCTCCTCCGGCGACGGCATCAGCAACGCCTGAACCATGACGGCGGCGGGGACGACGGCGGCGGCGCCGATGACGATGCCCGCGATCTCTGTGTCCTCGGCGTCGATGGTGCTGAGGTTGGTGTCGGCGTTGGCCACCGCGTAGTAGGTGATGCCCGCGCCGATGAGTCCGGCGCCCAGGGCGCCAGCCCCGATGGCCGTCGAGAAGCGTTCATTGCGGCCGACGTCGGCATAGGCGGACAACACCGTGTGCAGCTGCCGGTCGTCGTGGACGGCGGCCGCCGTCGTCGTCACCGGCGTCGACGTCGTCGTCGGCGTCGTCACCGGCAGCACCGGGAGGACCGGCGCGGCTTCGGGAACAGCCACCGTGGCCTCCGCCGCGGGGACCACCGGCGCGTCGCCCGGGGGCGTCGGGGCTGATTGCTGGGCGACGGCGAGGGCGGCGATGAGGGCAAACATGGCGGCAACCTATCGCGGTGGATGGCGCCGTGGCGATGGGGCGAGGGACATACTACGGTCGGCCCATGACGGTCGGCATCCTCCTCGTGGATCCCCAGCTGGACTTCTTCCCCGGTGGCGCCCTCGGCGTCGACGACGGCTTTGCCATCGTCGAGCCACTGAATGCCTGGATGCGGGGCCACGCCGCCGCCCCCGTCTACGCGTCGCGGGACTGGCACCCCGAGAGCACCCGCCACTTCAAGGCCCGCGGCGGCATCTGGCCTCCCCATTGCGTGGCGGGCACCACGGGGGCCGCGTTTCACGCCGACCTCGACGTCAGCCGGGCCCGCGTCTACGACAAGGGCACAAACCCCGAAGACGACGGCGGCTACTCGGCCTTCGACGGCGCCCGCAACGACGCCGGCGTCCGCCGGACCCTGCTGGACGACCTCAAGGCCGACGGCGTCACCACCCTCGTCGTCGGCGGCCTCGCCACCGACTACTGCGTCAAGGCCAGCGTGCTTGATGCGTTGAAGCACGGCTTCAAAGTGCAGCTGCTGCGTCCCGGGGTGCGGGCCGTGAACCTGCAACCCACAGACGGCGAACAGGCCATCGCCCAGATGGTGCAGGCGGGCGCCGTCGTCGTCGACAGCTAATCCCGAGAACTCTTTGACCTTCGCCCACGGAGTGGGCTCGCTCAAAGAGCTCTGGGATGTACTTTGCCCCTCGCCCACAGGGGAACCCTTCGGGCCCCGGGGCGGCGCGGGTTCCACTCGCTCCGCTTGTGAGGCGCTTCGCGCCCACTTCTTGGAAGTGGTCAGGAGCAATGGTCATTCGGGATGACGCAGCGCATGAATCGCGGGCTGCCCCTGAACGTCTCTGCTACCATGCTCGCCATGGGTTTTCGTGCGCCCCTCCTCGCGACCGCTGCGCTGCTGGTCCCCTTGCTGTCGTCGCTGCTGTGGTCGCCGCCGGCCCGGGCTGACGAGCTGTTTCAGAGTCTGGTGGGGCGGGTGAACAAGCCCCTCCTCGACCCGGCTGGCTACTTCGCCGTGGTGTTGCCGGCGGGCTTTGATTGCGAGGCCTCACCCCGTCGGGTGCGCTGCCAGGGCAATCGCGGGGTGCAGTCGTTGTTGACCATCGACGTCGTCGATGTGCCGGCGTCGGCGTCGGTGGAGCTGCTGCTGCTCAACCAGATGGACGCCTACCAGAAGAAGCCCCACTTCAAGCTCCTCTCCCAGAAGAAGCTGACCATCGACGGGCAGCGGGCCCTGTTTGCCAGCTTCACCTTCGACCATTTCGGCAACGTGCAGCTGCCGGGGGGCGCCCAGGCCCTCTACCTGGTGAAGAACACCAAGGCCTACATCATCCACTACGAGGGTCGGGCGGATCAGTTCGCGGTCCACAAGAAGGACCTCGACGAGGTCTACGCCACCTTCAAGGCCGCGCGGCTCGACGGCGGTGGCAACCCCATCGTCGAAGACCTCAAGCCCAAGGCGCCCAAAGCCCGCACCGACGCCGAGCTCGACCGCTCCCTGAGCGGCGGGTTCTGACGGTCCTCGTGTTCTCCGACCTGCCTTTGATTTCTGATGTCCTGATGTCCTGACGTTTGACCCCTGAGGTCACGACGTCGCCGCGATGAGAGTTCCAGCATGCAGACCATCCTTCTCGTGGCCGCGGCCACCATCGCCGCCCCCACCCTGACCACCGCCGAACTCATCACCCTGGGTGAAGGCCTGGCGGGCCGGGGCGACGGCAAGAAAGCCCAGGTCCACCTCGAGAAGGCCCTGCTCGACACGTCGCTGACGCCGAAGGACACGGCCCGCGCCGAGCTGGCCCTTGGCCTCGCGCTGTTGCAGCAGCAGAAGGGCAAAGACGCCGCCCTGCACCTCGAGAAGGCCGTTGCCATCAACCCCGGCCAGGAAAAGGGCTGGCTCTACCTCGGCATCGCCAGAGACCAGGCTGGCGACGCCGCCGGCAGCCTCGACGCCTACGCCCGCGGGGTGGCGGCGGTGCCGAAGTCGACGTCGTTGGCCCACGAGTACGGCATGGCCCTGTTGTCGGCGGGCAAGAACACCGAGGGCGCCGCCGTGCTGGAGGCCGCGGCCACAAAGACCGAAGCAGACCCCGAGCTCGCCGCCGACGCCGCCTACGCCCTGAGCCTGGTGGGCAAGTTCAAGCAGGCCCGGGAGTTCGCCCTGCGGGCCGTCGAGATGAGCCCCGAAGACCCAAACGCCCTCTACACCCTCGGCATGGCCGAGCTTGGCCTTGGCAACAGCAAGGGGGCCGCCAAGGTCTTTCTGGACGCCATCGACGCCGACGAAACCCACTTGCCCGCCCTCTTTCAGCTCGGCCTCGTGTTGCAGGCCGCCGGCGACCACCGTGGCGCCGTCAAACAGCTCACCCAGGTCTTGAAGATCGAGCCCCAGCACGCCCGGGCCCGCGCGGCCCTCGGCATCTCCCTGACCCGCCTGGGCACCGACGACGCGAAGGCCGAGCAGCTCCTGGTGGCCGCCACCAACGCCGACCCCAAGAACGCGGCCGCCTGGTTCGCCCTCGGCGACCTGCAGGCCCGTCAGGGCAAGATTGGCGAGGCCAAGAAGGCCCTGCAGACGTCACAGAAGCTGCAGCCGACGACGTCCACCAAGGCCCGCCTCGATTCCCTCAACGGGGCCAAAGAGGGCACCAAGGTGCCATCGCTGCCCTGAAAACCGCCGCTCGGTTCAGTCAAGTCGCCAGGACCAGCTTTCGGGGTCCCACGTTGCGTCGAGTCCGACAGCGAGCACTGGGTCGAGGAAGACCTGAACGGCTCTGGTGACGTCGTCGAGTGTGGGCCAGGCGAGTTCATCCTCGCGGGCCATCGCGGCGTAGGGCGTCGTCCACGCGGGCAGCGGCGAGGGCACTGCCCCCGGCAGTGGGTGTGTTTTCCGGAACGAAAAGGTCTGCTGGAGGGCCTCGCGCAGACGCTTCGCATTGAGGGCCTGCGCGGTCGCGAGAAGCGCGAGGTCAGGCAGGTCCTTCACTCGGGAGTTCGGGCGTGGGCGCGGCATCGTGTACGCGTGGAGCTTCTCCGCGATGTGCGTCTCGATTGGGTAGATGCGCAACGTCGGTGGCGCGATGCCTGCGAAGGCAAGCACGTCGTCGGCCACGACAACCTCCGGTTCGCCGAAGATTGGATCGCCGAACGCCACGTCGACGCCGAAGGGTTGACCGTAGAGTTTGCCGGCGAGCTTGCACTCGGCGCGGAAGCGGAGGCCGTCGTACTGCATGCCGTCGTTCTGGATCTCGGGTTGGTCTTCGTTGGGACCGACCTCGAAGGTCATGAAGTCGGAGAGGTCGAGCCGTGCGGCCTCTTGCAGCTTCGCAAGAATGTCGTCGGTGGCGCCCATCATTCGCAGGTCGACGTCCTTCGTCGTGCGAGCCCGCTCGAGGCGAAGCTCAAGGACGAGACCGCCCTTGAGCGTCGCTGTATCGCCGAGCACGGCGACCACGCGCGCCAGAAAGCGATCGAACACGAGCAGCTGTCGTTTCCGAACGAAGTCGACGCCGCTCCTGGCTGAGGCTCGAAGCCGCTGCTCCAGCGCCTGCTTGAATGCCTCTGGCGATGGGTATGTGCGAATCGTCATGCTGCGAGTCCACCGAAGGGCTTGAGGGCTGCCTCGAGCTCGCCGAGTTCGGGTTTCGTAACGAGGCCGCGACGCAGGGCCTGCTGAGCGGCTTGTCGCAGCAACTCAGGCGAGAGGCCGTCGCGGGCACAGTCGCTCAGTGTGCGGCGCGGGTTTGTGACGGGGACCGCGCCGAACCAGGTGCGATCCTCTGGCGCGATGTCGGCGTGATGGAGCACCACGTCGGGCGGCACGCGGAAGCGGCGTTGCCGCCATTCGGCAGGAAGGGTGAGGTGGAGGTGCGCGGGCAGGACGTCAGAGAGTCCATGCAGTGCGAGGGCCGTTTGGTGGGAGATGACGCCCGCCTGCTCGGACCACAGCCACGCGGTGACCAGCTCTTCGTGGTCGGTCGCCGGGAAGTGGACGAGCCGGTAGATCCCACGGTGGGCTCGGGCGACACGGCCGGCGTGGATGTGCTTGCGCAGCAGGTGGGTGGAGTAGCCCGCCGCCGCAGCTTGCTTCGTCGTGAAGAAGCCCGCCTGACCGGCAGCGGTCTCAAACAGCCGGTCCCAGTCCGGCCTGCTGGCATCGGCGTGGTTCACGCACAGAACGTAACCGGCGGTTCCTTTTTGTGCAACTTGGGTCGCCCACGAGAGCACTCACTCCCGGCGGGGCGGGGGCGTCCAGGGCTTGATGACCTGCTTGCGCAGGCCGGGGATGACGCCGGGCTGGCCCGGGGTTTTCTCGACGGGGATCTGCATCGCTGTCGCCGGCAGCTGCAGGCAGAACGTGTCGAGGCCGGCGATCATGGCGTCTTTGGCGATCATGAAATTCTTGCCCGTGAAGCGCTTCTCGTCGACGTTCTTCTCGACGGCCTTGTCGCTGCTGACCTTTTTGCAGGACAGCACCACGAAGTGCTCGTTCTTCTTCTGGCCGAAGCGGGCCTTCACCCGCCAGGGGGCGGCCTTCATGGCGGCGTCGTAGAAGGCGAGCTGGGAGTCCTGGATTTGGGTCTCGCTGCTGCTGCCGAGCATCTTCTTCATGGCGGCCGCGTTCTTGCGGGTGCCCTCGTAGACGACGGCGTCGTTGCCCAGCCGCTTGCGCAGGTGCGTGATGACGGCCTCGTGGACGGTCTGGGCATCCGCGATGCGCAGGCCGACGTTGCCGGCGTCTTCGACGACGACGAGGACCCGGGCGGGGTCGCCGAGGGCGTCGCCGGCGCCGCCGCTTTGGGCACGGGCCGGGGTGGCGGTGATGGCGGTGACGACGGCGCCACAGAAAACGAGCGCCCACCACATCACGTGGGAGGGCGCTCGTCGTCCAGCCGTCAGGGGCTGATGGCCGGTGTCGACCGTCGTCGTGGACTCAGAAGCAGGTTTGGACAGAGACATTCTGGGTGGCTCGCTGCGCGGCGTCGCATGCCGCGCCAAACAGTTCCACGGTGTTGACGCCGATCAGGTCCCAGCCATTCTGTCGGCCCGTGTCGCGGGTGACTTCGGTGCCGTCGACGGCGACGGTGAGCTGGTTGGCGCTGGGGGAGGTGCTGAGCTCGAAGCGGCAGGACCCCACGCGCAGGGCGATGTCTTCAATGGTCTGGGCCAGCTGTTGCTGCGAACCGATGCCGAAGAAGTTGCCGGTGCCGCCCGCCTGGGCCGTGCGCGTCAGCACGTCGCCGAAGGCGAGGGCGCCGTCGATGCCGAGGACGAAGACGGGGAAGCCACCCTGGTTCAGCTGGTTGGCGGCCGCGATGGTGTTGGCGTCATCGAGGCAGTTGGCCGAGAAGCTCTGGCACTGGCTGGGGTCGGCCACGCAGCGGCAGGTGCTGCCGTTGAGGCTGGCGTTGCAGTTGGGGCCGCCGTCGGTGACGAGGATGACGGCGCGTTGGCCGCCGGTGGCGCCCAGACGATTCAGCTCGGTGCGGGCGGTGACGAGGGCCGGGGCCGTCGGGGTGCCGCCGCCGGGGGTAGTGGTGTCCATCTGCCGGCGGATGTCGGCGTGGTTGCTCAGGGAGATGCTGTCGTTGACGCTGCCGGGCAGGCACTGCTGGTCCGTGCTCGAGCCTGCGGGGTACATGTAGAGGCCGAACTCAACGCTCCCCTCCAGCTGGCCCACGACGCCGCTGTCGGCGCCTGCGCCCACGAGGGCGGCCCTGGCCGCGTCCCACTTGGAGCCGCCGAAGCCGGCGGCATCTTCGTTCATGGAGCCCGAACGATCAACGACGAGGAGGATGCGGGGCGGGATCGGGTCCGCCGGATCAAACGTCTGGGTGTTGCAGGTGGGCTGGCCTTCGCCTTCGCCTTCGCCCTCACCCTCGCCGGGGTCTTCGTTGCACTCCGCAGGCGGCGGACCTTCGAGGCCCACGCAGGGATCATTGCCGCGGGGGTTGGTGTCGCCGCCGTCGGGGAGGCCGTCGTTGTCGTCGTCGGGGTCGATGTTGTCGGGGATGCCGTCGCCATCGCTGTCGGGGAAGCCCGAGCCGGGGACGCCGCCGTCGTCGCAGGGGACGGGGCCTGCCTCGAGGTCGATGCAGTAGCCGTCGCAGTCGGCGGACTCGTCGGTCACCACCGTGACGCCGCCATCGCAGGAGCCGTCGCCGGCGACGCCGTCGGGGATGCCGTCGTTGTCGTCGTCGGTGTCGAACAGGTTGGGGACGCCGTCACCGTCGGTGTCGACCCAGGGGCCGGTGTCACCGGGCTCAGACGCGCCAAAGGGGGTGTCGTCGTCGACGTTGATGATGCCGTCGCCATCGATGTCGTCATCGATGTCGTTGGGGATGCGGTCGCCGTCCATGTCGAAGTCGGTGGCGTTGGGGATGCCGTCGCCATCGAGGTCCGTGTCCGCGTCGTTGGCGACGCCGTCGCCGTCGATGTCGGCGGCGCTCCGCTGCGGCCCGTTGCGGGTGTCGATGGCCGTCTGTTCAGGGCAGCCAGTGAGGCCGACGAGTCCAAGGACAAGAACCGAAAGAAGCGCGCGGGGGTTGACCGAGAACATGGGGGCCTCCAGGGCGGGAGCGATCCAGATGACCAGTGTAGTGTCGGCGAGAGTGCGCAGATCTCTCATCGGTCAGTCGCCGGACGGACATGTGCGTGGGGGTCGGATGTTTGTCCACCTCCAAGCCCCGCCCGCTCCAGCCCGCCTGCAGCCACCAGCGGCGCCAGGGCATCGCCGAGGGCTGAACCCACCCGACGCATGTCCTCCAGGGCCCCATCGTCGATGAGTCCGTCGTCCCGATCGGCGTACAAAAGCGAGACAACGTCATCCCCCACAAGCACGGGCAGCGCCGCGAAGCTCCGCGGCGGGGGCAGCCGCAAGAAGCGAAACAGGGTGCGCTCCATGGTGGTGGGGTCCCGCGGTCGGCCAAGCGCGGCCTGACGAGAGAAGAACGCCGTCGACAAGACGCTCTCGGCGGTCAGGGGCAGCAGCACATTGCGCATGGCGGCGGTGTCGAGGGTCCCCGTCGACGTCAGCACATCCCAGCCGACGGCGATGTTCTTGCGAATGACAAACAAGGCACAGGCCCGCAGGGGGGGCACAAGCAAGCGCAGCACCATGGGCGGCAGGGAGTCACGGGCACTGCTGACGTCGTCGTGGGTCGACGAGCGAATGCGGGCGACGGCCTCGGCGCTCAAGCGCGGCGACGACGCCGGTCGCAGATCAAGCCGACGCGACGGCGGGCGCGACGTCTCGGACAACACCGTGCGGCGCTCAGCGGCGGGCTCCCCCTCGTCGCTGGTATCGCTGAGGTCGACGTCGATGCCATCGCCGGCGGCGACGTCGGCGGCCTCGGCCAGCACCCGGGCCATGGGCGACGTCGACACGTTGGCCTGGCCGCGACGGACAAAGGCGGCAGCGGCAGCGTCGGTGGAGGGGGGCGGCAGGTCGAAGCCGAGGTCGTCGGCGCCGGGGGCAGCCACCGACGACGCCGTCGCTCGACGGCTGTGCAGGAAGCCGGGCTCGGGTTTGACGACGACGGCGTCGTAGGCGCGGGCCAGGCCCTCAAAGAGCACGCGGGCCCGGCAGGCCCGGGGCTCGATGATGAGGCCACAGGTGAAGCTGAGGCGCTCGAGGGTGGCGGTGTCGCTGGGGTCGAGGAGGGCCACCACCAGCCGGCGACGCTCGACGGCGAGGGGCAGGGCCCGGTGGCGTTCGGCGAGGGCCCGGTTGAAGGCCCCGAGGGCGGCGGGGGGCGGCGTCCCCGCCAGCACCTGGTTGGTGGCGTCGGTGGCCCCCAGGCTGACGAAGGCGTCGACGAGGCGGGCGTCGCTGACGATGCCCGCGCGATAGACCCGCTCGGCGAGGCCGAGGCCCTGGAAGGGAGGCCAGTTCATGACGGCACGGAGGTCGTCGGGGTCGACGCCTTGTCCGATCAACGCATCATGGAGTGAGCCCGCCACCCCTCGGACTTAGCGCGCTCACGCCAGCACAGACATCGACGAGACAACCAAGGCGCTGGGCTTGTCCACCTGTTGCCGGATACAGCGATATGTAGCCAACTATGTAGATCAATGCGTCACGGAATGACGGGGTAGCGCTTGCGGGCGGTGCCACCGTCGGCACAGTCGAAGTGCCACCACTCGTGGCCGAGGGGGCGAAAGCCCGCCCGCAGCATGGCCTCGCGCAACGCCAGCCGGTTGGCCCACTGGAGGCCCGTGAGCTGGCCCTTCTTCCAGAGCTCGACCTCTTTGGCGGGGTGGGCCTTGCTGCCAAAGAAGTCGTAGGGCGTGCCCATGTCGACGGCGGTTTTCGCGGCCGTGTCCCAGACGCTCAGGTCCACCGCACAGCCCGTGTTGTGGATGGAGCCCGGCGGCGTGTGGGGGTTGGCGACGTAGCCCTGCTGGGGGGTGCCCTTGACGATGTCCCACATGACGAGCTGCACCTTCCGGGGCCGGGCGCAGTCGTACATGACAAAGCTCCAGCCCGGGTGGCCGCGCTGGAGTTCCGTGAGGGCCACGCCCAGCATGCGGGCGGCGTCGTCGACGAGGAAGCAGCGGGTCAGGCCGCCGTAGACGTCGCGCCCCATGAAGTTGTCGGTGGTGGCGTATTTGAGTTCCACCCGGACGGGCAACGCCGCGCCGACGTCGACGAGGCCGGGCAGGACGGCGTCGGTGCCTTTGGGGAATGCCGGTTCGCTGCTGGCTGGCGTCGGTGCCGGGGTCGCTTCAAGCGTCGGGTCGGCAGCCCGGGCTGACGACGACAGCACCAGACCCAGCAGCCCGGCGGCCATCGTCGCCGCTGTCGTCGCCGCTGTCGTCGCTGTCTTCGTCGGGGCCAGCATCATCCGGCGATGCACGAGCCAATGCCGTCGACGAAGTCACAGATGTAGCCAGTGCGGCCGCAGTCGCCGTCGACGGCGCAGTCGGCGAAGCAGATCTGGTCACCGCCGCCGACGTCAAAGCAGGTGCTGCCGGCGGGGCAGTCCGAGGCGACGTCGACACAGCTGGCCGTGCAGTAGCCGCCGGTGAAGCCAGCTTCGCAGAACAGGCCAGCATCGCAGTCGCCGTTGCCGCCGCAGGCATCGCCGACGAGGCCGTCGCCGTTGCCGCCGACGTCGTCGCCGCCCGTGAAGCCGGGGGCGAGCAGGAAGTCCTGGCCCTCGAGGACGTCGCCAGCTTCCACCGTGATGCGCGCGCAGGCGCCGCCCTGACAGACCTCGTCGCCGACGGCGGCGCGGGTCAGCACGCCGAAGGCGTCTTCGGCGTCGTCGAAGTCGCCATCGTTGTTGCCGTCGAGGACCCCGAGGACGAGGTAGGTGCCGGCGTCGACGTTGAACAGGTTGTAGGCGAAGTCCGCGATGCGGTTGGTGACCCGCAGGCGGTCGATGATGGGCTCGAGGGTGCCGCCGTCGACCTTGATGGGCATGACGCGGACTTCCTGCACGACGGCGCCGGCGTCGGCGGTCCAGTCGAGGCGGGCTTCGGCGGTCTCGGCGCCGGCGGTGGCGCGGACGGTGGCGGCGCCGCTGTCGTTGGCGTCGGCGTTGCGGGCGATGGTGGCAATGACCGTCACCTTGCCGTTGGCGGGGATGTTGGCCGAGGTGGGGTCGAGGGTGATTGCGTCGCGGTTGGAGCCGCCGACGGAGAACTCGGTGGTGACGGCGGCGTCGCCAAAGTTGCGCACCACGATGCTGGCGGTGGTGACGCCCTTGCCGACGCGCACGCTGGCCGCCGACAGACCGTCGACGCTGCCACCACCGGCGGCGACGACGGCGGCGAAGGCGTTGATCTGGCCGGCGCCGCAGCCCTCGCTGCAGATGATGTCGCTGTCGGCGGTGTCTTGCAGGATGGCCTTGGCTTCGTCCTGCGTCAGGTTGGGGTTCTGACTCTTCATCAGCATGGCGACGCCAGCGACGTGGGGTGTGGCCATCGAGGTGCCCTGGTAGAAGCCGACGAAGTCACCGATGGTGGACAACACGCCGTCGCCGTTGCCGTCGCCGTCGCTGTCTTCGGCCTGCTCGCCACCGGGGGCGGCCACGTCGACGAGGGAGCCGAAGTTCGAGTAGCTGGCCCGCTCGGGGGTGCCGCCGAAGTTGTAGCCGACGGCGGCCACCGTGATGGCGCCCGGGGCGTTGGCGGGGGTGAAGTCGGACGCATCGCTGTCGTCGTTGCCCGCGGCCACCAGCACGATGGCGCCAGCGTCGACGGCGTCCTGGATGGCCTCGTTCATGGCGGCGGATTCACCGGCACCACCGAGGGACATGTTGAGCACATCGGCGGGGCGGCTGTTGTTGCTGACGCCGTCGACGGCGTTGCCCACGGCCCATTCGATGCCGTCGGCGATGTCGGCGAGGCTGCCGCCGCCGTCGCCGAGCACGCGCACCGCCAGCAGGCCACCTTCCCAGGTGATGCCCGAGACCATCAGGTCGTTGTCGGTGACAGCGCCCATGGTGCCCGCACAGTGGGAGCCGTGGTGGCTGTGGCAACCGGCGCCGCAGGAGTTGTCGCCGGCGTCGTCGCCGTCGTCGTCGCGGCCGTCGCCGTCGTTGGCCGTGCCAGGGTCGTCGATGAGGTCGGCGCCGCCCACGATGCGCGAGGCGAGGTCTGGGTGATCAAACAAGATGCCGGTGTCGATGACGGCGGCCACCACGTCGGGGCTGCCGACGGTGACGTCCCAGGCGGCGGGGACGTCGATGGCCGTGTAGTGCCACTGGAAGGTGAAGAACTCGTCGGACGGAAACAGGGCCGTCTTGTCGAGGATCAGATTCTTCTCGGCGTACTTGAGGCTCGGCAGCTGGGCGAGCTTGCTGGCCAGGCGCGCGGTGGTCTCAAGGTCGGTCTTCTTGCCGTCGAGGGTGGTGACGTCGGCGAGGCAGCGGAATTCCGTGCCGCACAGGCGAACGTTCACGCGGTATTCGCCACCCAGAAAGGCCTCGAGGGCCTTGGAGGTTTCGGCCTTCTTGCCGCGAATGGCCTCGTGGGCGCGGACGATGATCTCGCCCTCACGCCAGCGCTCACCGGGGTGCTTTTTGACCTCGCCGCTCTGCCAGGGGCCGGCCTTCGGCACCCGCTTGCGGCCATCAACGTTGACGCCGTTGGTGCCGACGGGAGCGCCGCTGCCGTCGACCTTCACCGCCAGCATCTGGCGGGCGATGTCTTTGAGGGCAGGGAGGTCGGCGTTCGTGAGGCCGGCGCGGGCCGTGAGGGAGGTCGAGGCGTTGCTGGCCTCGGGGACGCGGACGTTGCCGCGGATCTGGGCCCGGCTGGAGTCGATGCACGTCTCGTCGGTCTCGAAGTCACAGAGGAGCCCGATGAGCTCGGGGCAGCCCGGCAAGAACGACAGGCCAACGACGGCGGTCAGGGGCAGCAGGCGACGGGAACGCAGCATGGGAGACCTCAATGAGCGCAATCAAGCGCCTTCAACGAAGAACGACGAGACCATAGCCGAGCACAGACGTGGCCGCACCCGGTGTCATTGACGGCGACGGCATGATGCAGGTCACGCGGGGGCGGTGGACAGCGACCAAATGGCCTGGCCCACGACGGACCCGGGGACGGTGGCGAAGACCGGGGCCCCCGGGGCCTGCAGGAGCACGAAGCGGATCCCGCTGGCGTCGCCCTTCTTGTCGCGGCCACAGGCGGCCACCAGGGTGTCGACGACGTCAGCGCCGAGCGGCGGCAACGACGGCGGCGCCAGCCTGGCGATGACGGCCCGGGCGCAGTTGGCGGATTCGACGTCGAGACCGGCGACCTCGACCGACAGCCACAGGGCCGCCCGCAGGCCGTGGAGCACGGCATCGCCATGGGCGATGCCGAGGACGCTCTCGAGGGCGTGGCCGACGGTGTGGCCCAGGTTCAGGGCGTGGCGCAGATGGGTTTCGTGCAGGTCGCTCGTGACGACGGCCTGCTTGTAGCCCCGGCTGCGGGCGATGGCGGTGGCGTCGACGGCGATGGCGTCTTCAAGGTCACCAGCCCCCCACAGCAGGGCGTGCTTGAGCATCTCGGCCCGCCCGTGACGCCGCAGGTCGTCGTCGTTGGTCTGCACAAAGCCCGGCCACACGCAGGTGCTGCGGGGGGCGTGGATGACGCCGGCGGCGTTTCTCGTCACAGCACCATCAACCAGGACGTCGACGGCGGTCTTGCCGCCGATGCCGGCGTCCACCATGGCGAGCAACGTCGTTGGCACCGCGCGCCAGGGCGTGCCCCGGTGGTGCAGGGCGGCTGCCAGCCCCACCACGTCGAGCAGCACACCTCCACCCACAGCGACCACCATGTCGCTGCGACGCACACCTTCGCGCACCAGCACCGACAAGATGGCCTCGACGGTGGCGAGGCGTTTGTCGGCGGGGGTGAGGGCCAGCACGAGGTCCGTGCGGGGCAACCGGTCGGCCACGACGGCTTCGGCGATGACGAAGGAGCGGCCGGAAAAAGCGGGGTCGTCGAGCTGGAGCAGGTCGCTCACGTCGTGGTCGGGCTGGTGGGGCAGGCGCCAGCGACGGATGGCGTCGACGAGGGCAACAACAACGTCGTCGACGGGACCGCTGGCAACGACGGCGGCGCCCCCCAGGCGGGTGCGCGTGTCGGGACGCCTCCCCTCGCGGGCGGCGTAGATGGCGGGCCAGCCCGACGGCGACGACGACGACAGCCACGGTCGGGGGCTTGTCTGCAGGCGGGCCAGGCACACGTCGGCAGGGGCGTGCAGGTGCACGAGCAGGGCACGCTGCAGCAGGGGCGCGTTTTCGTCGACGTCGACGATGCCGGCGCCGGCGGCGATGACGACTGCGCCTTCGGTCAAGGCTTGCGCGAGGGCGAGGTGTTCGCGCAGGCGGAAGCGCAGCTCGCCGTCGATGCTGAAGCGGTCGGCGCCCGCCCGCTCGTCGAGGTCGATGAACGTGAAGCCCAGGCGGGTGGCCAGGGCGCGGCCCACGGTGCTCTTGCCCACGCCGGGGGGGCCAAGCAGCACCACCGGCGGCACCAGCGGGACGAGCCTCGTGACCGGCATCGTCGGCATTGTTGTCGTCGTCGGAGGCGCGGTCACCGCGCGGCGCCGTGGCCGGTCATGGCGGCGGCGCGGGCCCGGCGGCCGGCGAGGTGTTCCTGCAGCTGGCTCAGGGAGTCACCACCGAGGTCGCTCAGCAGAGCGTCGGCGAGGGTCAAGCACACCATGGCTTCGGCGACGACGGCGGCGGCGGGGACGGCGCAGACATCGGAGCGCTCGACGAGGCCGCGGTCGGCGAGGCCGGTGACGATGTCGAAGGAGGGCAAGCCACCGGGAACCGTCGAAAACGGCTTCATCGTCGCCACCAGCCGCAGCTCTTCGCCCGTGCTCATGCCGCCCTCGAGGCCGCCGGCGCGGTTGGTGCTGCGATGGGGGCCGCTGGCGTCGACGACAAAGCTGTCGTGGGCCCGGGTGCCGGGCAGGGTGCCGGCCTGGACGCCGACACCGACTTCGACGGCCTTGATGGCCTGGATCGACGACACCGCCATCGACAACTGCGCCGACAACCGGCGGTCCCATTGGGTGTGGCTGCCGAGGCCCACGGGGAGCCCGCTGGCCCGAACCACGAAGCGCCCACCGAGGGTGTCGCCGGACTTCTTCGCCTCGTCGATGCGGGCCACCATGCGGGCGCCGAGGACGTCGTCAAGGCAGCGGACGGGGGAGGCGTCGGCGCGGGCGCTGGCGGCTTTCACGTCGTCGACGTCAATGATGGCATCGACAGCGTCCCCGCTCACGTCGGCGATGGCGATGACGTCGCTGCCGACCTCGATGCCGCACGCCGACAGCAAGGCCCGGGCCACCGTCGACAGGGCCACCCGCATGGCGGTTTCGCGGGCGGAGGCCCGCTCCAGCACATCGCGGACGTCGTCGAGGTCGTATTTGATGAGGCCGGCGAGGTCGGCGTGGCCGGGGCGGGGCACGGTCTTCTTGACGACGTCATTGCCCGTCGTGCCCATGCCCGTGGGCCACACCGCCAGCACGTCGGACCAGCGGGCGGCCTCGGCGTTTCGGAGCAGCATGGCGATGGGGGCGCCAGTGGTTGTGCCGAAGCGGACGCCGCCAACAATCTCAAGGTCGTCTTTCTCGAGGGCCTGGCGGGGGCTGCGGCCGTGGCCGTGTCGTCGTCGGGCGAGTTGGTGGGCGATGGCATCGCGGTCGAGGTGCAGGCCCGCGGGCACGCCATCGAGGATGCCCGTCAGCATGGGCCCATGGCTCTCGCCAGCGGTGAGGAAACGAAGTCGCTGCACGGCGTCTGTCTACCGTTGTGTCGGCGTCGGGTCCATCAGGGCGCGCCCAATTGGGTGGCGACCGCCGCCAACTGGGCCACGAAGCCGGGCCAGCTCTCGTCGACGCAGCCGGGATCGTCGACGGCGACGTCCGTCGGGACGGGATGTTTCATCGCGCCCAGCACCGCGGCCATCATGCCGATGCGGTGATCGTGGTCGGTGACGATGGGGGCCTCGGGAATTCGCCCCGGCCCGGGGACCACCCGCAGGCCATCGTCGTCGACGAACTCCACGCCGGCGCCAAACGCCCGCAGGACGTCGACGATGCGGGCCAGGCGGTCGCTCTCTTTGACCCGCAGCTCGGCGAGGCCCCGGAGCGTCGATGGCGCCGTCCCCCGGGTGCAGAGGGCCGCCAGGATGGGAACCTCATCGACGAGATCGGGGATCTCCCGGGCTCCGACGTCGACGGCACCAAGCAGCCCCGGGCCGGTGGTGACCGTCGCCGTACGCAGGCCGTGGGCAACGACGATGGTGTCGACGTCGATGTCGACATGGGCGCCAAACCTGGTCAGCACGTCGAGGAAGCCCCGCCGTTCAGCATCGATGACGAGGTTGTCGATGCGCAGCCGGGGGTTCGACGACGAGTTCGACGACGACATTGGCAGCGACGCCGACAGCGCCTGCAGGAAGGCCGCCGCCGAGGGATCTGCCGGCACGGTGAACCGGAAGGCCCCGATGGGGGCGGGCACCAGCCGGGTGCGGCGGGTGCGGCCGGTGACGGGGCAGGGGTCATCGTCGACGACCACCGAGCCCAGGCGGGCCAGCAGGTGCTCGGTGTGGCGACGACCGGGCAGCGCGGACCAGATGGTGACGGGGATGGCGGCCGCCGTGGCCGCGAGCATGACGGCGGCGCGAACCTGGGCGCTGTCGCCCGGCCTGATGGTGGCGTCGACGAGAGGACCGTCGCCGGCGACGACGTGGGCCGGCAGGTGGCCGTCGGTGGTGACGATGACGTCGCGGCCAAAGAGGGCCCGCAGGGGATCGGCCACGCGCCCCATGGGACGACGAGACAACATCGTCGACCCCACCAGCGTGGCGTCGATGCCGCGGCCGCCGAGGAGTCCCATCAGCAGGCGCACCAGGGTGGCGCTGCCGCCGCAGTCGATGGTGGTCCCGGTGTGCAGGCGGTGGGGAGGCACCACGACGACGGCGAGACGACCGCAGTCGACGTCGCGGGCCGGCGCCAGGGGTGTGACCGTGACGTGGGCCCCCAGCACCCGCAGGGCCTCAAGGGTGGCGGCCGTGATGCGCCCATGGGGCACGTTGTCGAGGTGACAGGGGCCGTCAGCCAGCAGCGTCAGCAACAGGGCCCGGATGGCCAGGGATTTGTCGCCGGGGACCGTCGCCGTGATGGTGGTGGCCGCCAACGACGACACTCAGGCTGCCGGCGTCAGCTGGATCCCGAGGCGCTCGAGGCCATCGAGGACCTGCTGGGCCACTTCACTGGCCCGCTGTCCGAGGGGCAAGCGCAAATCGACGGCGGGGATATTGTCGAAAGCGTCGTCGTGGCTGATCACGAGGACCCGGGGACGATGGGGCAGGCCGCCGAGGCGCGTGAAGCTCTGCAGGTTGCCCTCGTCCCGGCGAGGGCGCACAAAGACGATGGCGTCGACGTCGCCAATGCCCTTGAGGCGCATGGCGGCGCTGGCGCTGTCGGCCTCGATGAGTTCGGAAAAACGCTCGGCCAGGTGTTGACGCAGGCGGATGCGGGCCCGTTCGTCCTCGACGACGAGAGCGATGGACGAGGGGCGGGCCACGCGCACCCGGGTGGCCTCTTCGGACATCCCGACGACCTTTTCGCTGACCTGGGAGGCCAGGCTGTCGGCGCCGCTGACGGAGCCAAAGACGTCGCCGCCGTCGTCGTTGAGCTGAAACGGCATGACCGATGCGGCCACCTGGGTCGCTCCGCTTTCGCCGAGATCGACGCCCATTTCCTTGAGGGCACCCTGCAGGGCAGCCAGGGAGACCAGGTCATCGCCGCCGTCGTCGTCGTCGGCGCGAGCGGCACCGGCGTCGGCAAACCCGCCATCTCCGTCATCTCCGCCATCACCCGGAGCGTCGTCGTCATCGAGCTCGTCGAGAAGACTGTTCTGCGTCGAGGCGCGCAGTTCGTGCACGTCGATGCTCTGCAGGCTGATGAGACTGGCTTCGCTGCCGGCGTTGGTATCGCCCTCGGCGCTGGCGTCCTCGGAGTCACCCACCCGGGGGGGCTCGGTGGCGACGGGCTGGAGTCGGGGCGGCGCCAGCGTCGGGGCCGCGCTGCTCCGTGCCGTCTGGCTCCCGGTGACCTCGAGGGCGGCCCGCAACACCTGGATATGCTGCCTGACGGCGGCCAGCTCGACCTGCAGGGCCTCGGCATGGGCTTCGAGGCGCCGGAGCTCCTCTTCGCTCTCGACGTCTTCGAAGGCGGCTGTCACAGGCGGCTGCAGGGCGGGCTGTCGTGGCACATTGGCAGTGCCGTCGTCGAAGCCGTCGGCCTCGTCGAGCATCGATGCCAGGTCGCGCTCCGCCACCGGGGCGCTCACGGCGCCCGTATGGGGACCATGACCGGCGTGGGCGAAGGGAACGCTATCGTCGTCGTCGTCAGGCAGGACTGCGACGACGTGGGCGGCCATGGGCAGCGGAGCCTGGACTGGTTCGACGCGGGGAGCGGCGAAATCGCCGGCCTTCAACCGGGCCAGCAGCGCTTCGTCCACCACGAGGGCCTTGGTCTTGCCGTCGTCGAAATCGTCGTTGGTGGCCTGCATGGTGTTCGTCGGGGCGTTGCCGGTGGGCTCCATGTCGAAGTCGTTGTCGTTGTCATTGTCCTGCGCTGCCATGAGCCCGGGCTGCTGGTAGGCCGATGTCGGGGCTGCCGACGGCAGATCGGCGGAGTCGTCGAAGCCAGCGTTCACCGACGTCGGTGACGTGGCGAACGGGTTCTCTGGCTCGCTTGCACCAGGCGCCCGGTTGCCATTGTCGAGGGCGGCAAGAAGATCGTCGTCTTCGTCGTCGTCGACGTGCTCGTGCTGATCATGCAACAACGAACGCTGGGACGGTGGCACGGCCGTGGCAGCACCGGCCACGGGCCGGGTCGCTGTGGACTCGGGACCGTCAAAGGCGTCCTCGGCGCCAAACCGGCGCACCGTGGGCACGGCTTCCGTCGGAGGCGACAGCGGGTCGTCGTCGTCGAACTCGTCGAGCAGGGCGCCACGGGCGGGCTTTGGGGCACTGTCGGTTCGGGCCTTGGCTGCTGCCTGCTGCATGGCCTCTTTGGCGTTGAACGGCATCTTGAGGGTGCCCAGATCGTCGTCGTCGTCGAAGTCACTTGGCTCTGGTCGTGGTGGTGGCGGTGGCTGCTTGCGCGGCGGCGGTAGCACCCCGGCCATGGTGGGCTCAGCCTCGTCGGACGCGAGGGGAGCGTCTTCGTCGGAGTCCTCCAGGCCGAGGTCGTCGTCGCCGAGGGCCGCCTGCAGCTCGTCGAGCTCTTCCTGCGAGAGGCTGGGCTCGCCGGCCACCGAGGCCAGCCGGGCCATGGTGGCGACGAGCTGTTGGGCCTCATTGGGCGTTGCTTCGTCGGGGGCCATCATCGAGCGACGCTGTGCGGGGGGCAACGCCCGTCCGGCGACTTCCTCGACGACGAGGTCGCCGTTGCCGTCGATGACGACGCCCACTGCGACGCCGTCAACCTGCATGGTGCCGCGGGCAAACGGATCGGGGGCCGCGATGCGGGCCTTGAAGCCGAGGCGCCGCAAGGTCGCCAGGGCGGCCCTGGTTTGTTCCTTGAGGTCGTCGATGGCGACCCCGATGGCCTGGCACAGGGCGTCGTCATCTTTGACGTCGGGGAGCCACAGCTTGCCGCAGGCGGCGAGTTCCGGCGGGCTCTTGAAGGCGATGGCGTCGGCCTGCAGCGAGAAGGCGCCGACCCCATCCAGATCACCGCCAAAGATCGACCCGAGCTGCAGGGTGTGCAGGTCGACAGACCACGAACCGTCCCGTTGTCGGACGGCGCCAAGAGTCTGCAGAACGTCGACCAGCCGGGCCATTGTCATCACTCTAGCGTCAGGAAGCCCCGGCAGCGAAAAAACGCCCACCACCAGGCGTTGTCAGGCGGCAGCGTCATCGAAAACGGCCCGGAGAGCGGCAGGGGCTTCCTCCAGATCGAGGGTGAGCTCATCATCCACCGCCGCCAGCAGCACCAGGGCCGCGGCCAGCCGGCTCGCTGGAACCTGGGAATCGCACATGGCGACCAGCGCGTCGCAAAGGGCTTGGCTCCCGATAGGCATGGGAAAGACCCTAGCTCCAAGGCGCGATCCGTCAACGTGCTTGACAACAGCGTCGTCGAATGGATTAACTGCGCACACCAATCCGACATAGCTCAGTTGGTAGAGCATGTGACTGTTAATCACAGGGTCCTTGGTTCGAGCCCAAGTGTCGGAGCCAAACGGGGTCGCGGAAACGCGACCCCGTTTCCTATTTTGGTGGTCTCCCCAGGAAGTAGGGGCAAATAAGTGGATGGCGCGGCCCTGCCATCGACAGGCCCGCTTCGCCAGCCAAGGGGTGGGCCAGATCTCTGCCAACATGGGGAACGAGACCCGAAATCGGAGCCCATCCGGCGATTTGCGAAAGCTCCAGAGGTCGCCTACACCTCATCAGACTCACGATTTGGGGAGGTCCGCATGCGCCTGCAACTGGGTTCACTCTTGGTGCTGACGGCAATCAGCACCGCGGCCTGTCGGCCAGAATGCCAATCCGACGCAGACTGCGACGAAGGCTTCTTCTGCCCTGCCATCGAAGAAGACCTGGTTTCCACCTGCATCCCGATCGCAAGTGAGGGCGAAGGAGAAGGTGAGGGTGAAGGAGAAGGTGAGGGCGAAGGAGAAGGTGAGGGCGAAGGAGAAGGTGAGGGCGAAGGAGAAGGCGAGTCGCGCCCGACGGTTCAGGTCGGCGGCGCCGAAGTCGATCTTGCTGCCGGCGGCGTGA
>Ga0247834_1001221_pt1 | contig 45552 bp, 30 predicted proteins | sample LaCruzMarch2015__8_FD_187118 | JGI IMG/M metagenome (GOLD analysis project Ga0247834, IMG submission 187118) | Freshwater microbial communities from meromictic Lake La Cruz, Castile-La Mancha, Spain - LaCruzMarch2015_12m | ecosystem: Environmental > Aquatic > Freshwater > Lake | place: Spain... | reverse complement strand
AGGGCGAAGGCGAAGGCGAGGGCGAAGGCGAGGGCGAGGGCGAAGAAGGCTTTGTCATGCCCGTGCGCGATGTCTGCGGCGGCACCCTCGGTCAGCCGGCCAATGTCACCATCGTCGACGGGGCCGTCGTCGAGGTCTCGGGGATCGTGGCCTCGCCGACGACGCCCGGGCTGCTGTGGCTGCACAACGATTCGGGTGACGATGCCCAGCTTTACGCCGTGGCCACCGATGGCCGGTTCCTCGGCACCCTGGTGTTGCCCGACGTGACCGCCATCGACTTCGAAGACCTCGCCGCCGCCCCCTGCCCCGACGGTGACGGGGCCTGCCTGTGGGTGGCCGACGTCGGTGACAACGGCAATGGGCGGGCGGCGGTGGCGGTCTACGCGGTTCGTGAGCCCGCCGTTGATACCGGCGCGGCGTTTGGGACCGTCGACGCCGGCCGGGTGTGGCACCTGCCGTTCACCCTCGAGGGTGGGCCGGTCGACGTCGAGGGCGTCGTGGTGTTGCCCGATGCCAGCGCCGTGGTGCTGTTCCAGAAGGTCAACGATGGCGCCCGCATCCATCGCCTGGACGCGCCGTTCACCGAGGACGTGGTGGCGGTGGCGACGTTGCGCGGCACCTTCGACACGCCGGGAACGGGGCAGGCTTTGCGTCTCGTGAACGGGGCCGACCTGCACCCGTCGGGGACGCGGCTGCTGCTGCGGACCTACCAGGCGCTGTTTGAGGCCGACCTCGGCGATGGCCTCGCCGTCGACGGCGTCACCGGGAGTGACTTTTTCGAGGTGTTGCGTCCCCTGGAGGCCCAGGGTGAAGCCGTGTGCTTTGACGAGGACGGCAGCGGGGTGTGGACCGTGTCGGAGCAGGTGACGGTCTCGGGCTTCACCCTGCCCAATCCCCTGCACCACGCTGTCTGCACCCCCTGAGGGCTGGATGCCGAAGAGTGACCCTGACCACGCCGTCGGACGTGGCGTTGCCTCCAGAATGTGGATAGGCAGACCACCATGACGTCCCGTCGGCCCCCCACGTTCCCCACCTCGTCAGCCCCCACGGCCTCCCGGCGACCCGGCACCGGGGCCATGGCCCTCGACGAGCTGCTGAAGGGCGCCAGCGGGGCCCCACCCCCTGGCGCCGACGTCGAGCCCTCCTGGGATGCCTGCCCGCCCACCGAGGCCGAGGCCATCGACCCCGCCGGCGAATCCAGCGAATGGGACGAAGCCACCGACGTCGTCTCGACCCTGCCCCACGACGACTGACCCCGCCCCCCGACCCCGCCCCCGGTGTCTCTCTCCAGCGCTGCGACGGGTCCTGTCGCATCGGACGGGCAACGTCGGCTATCACCGACGGGCAAGCGCGCCGCCAAGGGGCACGCAGGGGGAACCGTGAACGACCAGACCACGCCGCAGGGCACACAGAGCGGCACACCGCTGGGACTCGCCATCGCCACCGCCGTGGCCCGGCTGCGCCACGACCTCGGCGACGCCACCGCCCCCATCGTCGTCGTCGTCGCCGCCGGCCCAAACGGGGTGCTGACCCGCCGGGCCCTGGCCGACCACGGGTCGTTCATCCGGGTCTGGTTTGACAGCCCCGAGAATCTGCTGCGCCAACAGCTGCCGGCGTCGTTCTGGCGTGACCACCGTCCCGAACCGCCGGGATGGCGTGGCCCCGTGCTGCGCCGCCTGGTGGCCACCCTCGCCGAGACCAACCGCCTGGGGCCCCATGGCCGGCTGCTGACGGGCCCCGGCTGGCAACAACCCACCGACAGTGCCCTGCAGCGGCTGGAGTCCCACGGCGTCGACAGCGCCGCCCTGTTGGCGGCCGCCGCCGCCACCACGACGGTGCCGCGCCATGTGCGCGACCGACTGACCATGCTGTCGACCTTGCTTGGCGCCCTCGAAGAGGCCCGCGCCGCCGCCGGCTACGCAAGCCCCGCCGACGAGAGCCGGGCGGCCCTGGGCAGCCTGGACATCGTCGGCGTCGGCGCCGACAGCGCCGTCGGCGCCGCCCTGTGCCGGGGGGCCGTCGTCGTTGGCGATCGCGAGCTGCCCCGCACGGTGTCCGAGTTCATGGGCGCCTGGCTCGCCACCCGCCCCGTGATCCACGTGCGACCACCGGCCCAGGGGCTCGTCCCCCATGCTCCCCTCGGCATGGCCGCCCTCATGACGGCGATGCAGGCGCCAGTCATCGACGTCGACACCACCTCGATGCCCCGGGCCCTGCGACGGGTGCAGGGCCAGCATGATGCACGCAGCCTCGATGGCAGCACGGTGTCTGGGACCCCTCACGACGACAGCGTCGAACTGGCCCGCACCCCCGACGACGTCCGCGAAGCCACCGAGGCCGTCCGCGAAGTGCGGCGGGCCGTGGCCCGCGGGGTGCCCCTGGACCGCATCGCCATCGCCCTCCCCGACGGGCGCCAACGCCCCGCCCTCGAGGAGGCCCTGGCCCGGGCGGTGCTGCCCACCACCTGGCTCGTGGGCATGGCGGCGGCGGAGTTGCCACCGGCCCGCCTGCTGGCCCTCGCCGTCGAGGTCGCCCTCGACGACGCCAGCACCGAAACCTTCTACGCCCTGCTGACCCACCCGACCCTCGCCCTGCGCGCCGCCCTCGGTCCGGCGGCCCTCGTGGGACGGGGGCGCTGGCGCCGGCTCCTCGCGCCCCATCGCAACGCCCGGGGCCTGACCCGGCTGCTGGCGGCGTTGAAGGGCGAGGCCACACCCACACCCACACCCACACCCACGCACACATCCACATCCGCACCCACATCGACGGCGAGCGACAGCGATGAAGCCCGGGCCCTGCGCGCCCAGCAGGCCAAAGAAGCATCAGAACTTCGCGAACAGGAAGTCCGTGTGGCGCTGCTGTCGACGACGACGGCCCTGCAGGCAGCCCTGACAACCCTCGCCGCCAGCGGCACCATCGGCGACCACGCCCGTCGCTGGACGGCGTTTCTGGGCCGGTGGGTGCGGCCCACGGAAGACCGGGCCCGGCTGCTGGCCATGCTTGCCCCCCTGACGTTGCACGACGCCGGGCCGTCGCTGGACGTCGTCGAGGGCCGGCTGGAGCTCACCACGCTGCTGGAGCGGGAGGTCTCGCGGGGAGCCCTCACCGAACGGTCCCTGCGGGTGCTGGCCCCCATGCACCTGCTCGGCGGCGAGTTCGATGTCGTCTGCGTGCTGGGGCTGTCCGAGCGCCGCTTCCCGAGCAAGGGGAGCGAAGACGCCCTGCTGGGTGACGACGTCATGGCCGCCTTGTCGACCTCGCTGGGCGTCCCGCTGCCCGATACCAAGAGCCACCAGGCCCTGGAGCGTCGTCGCTTTGCCGCCGTCGTGGGGGCCACCCGACAGCGCCTGTGGTTGTCGGTGCCCGCCATCGACTTTGCCACCGAACGCCCCACCCTGGCCTCGCCGTTTGTCCTCGACGTGGCCTCGGCCCTGCTGGGCAGGCGCGTGGGCTACGAGGCCCTGCAGACCACGGCCCACCTGCTGGTCCGCCGGGGCAGTCGGGCCCGGGCCTTCGCCGACGTCGTCGACGACAGCCTGGACCGGGCCGAGCACATCGTGGTGCGGGCCGCCGCGGGCAACGACGACGCAGGCACCCACGACGCCATCCTGGCCCTGGCCTCCCACGCCCATGCCCGGGGGCTCCTGCAGCTCCACCGCTCCATGGCCCAGGCGGCCCGGGGTCTGGGCCTTGGTGCCTGGACGGGCCTGGTGTCGCCCACGGTGGTGACCCTGCGGGGCCTCGACGGCACCCCCGTGCCAGTGGCCACCCTCGTGGGCTTGATCAGGCTCCCCGGCGACGTCGCCGTGCGCCAGCTGCTGCAGGCGTTCCCGTTGCGACGGCTGTCGCCGCAGTTTGGCCTGCTCGAACCCCGCCATCTGACGGGCCTGACCGAAATGGCCGCCCGCCACCTCCTCATGCCTGGTGGTGTCGACGTCACCGTCGACGCCGTCACCACGGCCCTGGTGCACGCCGTCTGGCCCGAGCTGCAAGCCGACCTCGCCCGCGGCGCCTACAGCGATGGCGCCCTCGAGAGGGCCCGGCCCCAGGTGGCCCTGCTGGCCCGCAAGCTCGCCGAGCGCCTGCACGATTGGTGGCAGGCGGCGCCGCCGTTGTCGTCGTTGTCGTCCTCCACTTCGTCGACAGCGACCGCGACCGCGGCGACCGCGACCGCGATGCTGGTCGACGCAAGCTTGCCCTGGGTGCTGTCGGCCCCCGTCGGGCGGCTCCTCGACGACGGCAACGGCCAGTGCACGCTTGTCGACCTGCAGCGCTCCATCAAGGTGCGCAGCGCGGCCGCCAACGCCCTCGACACCGCCATCGGCACCGTCGCTGCCGCCACCGCCGGCGTCGACGTGAGCGGCTTGCTCGTCATTGAACAGGGCACGGGCAAAACGGGTCGCTCCAGCTTCGACGAGGCCAGCGGTGTGCTGCCGTGGCTGCGGCTGGCCACCACCAATGCCCGCGAGGGCCGCTTCCCCCTCGCCCACTCCACCATCCTTCGCCTGGGTGGCGATCGCTCGTCTGAAAACGGTGCCTCATGACCACGACGTCGACCACGACCAGCACGACCAACACGATCAGCACCAGCGACGACGGCCTCGCCCGGGCCCGGGCCATCGCGGGCCTCGATGTCTCGATGACCCTCGCCGCCGGCGCCGGCTCCGGCAAGACCAGCGTCCTTGTGCAGCGGGTGTTGGGGGTCCTGCGCAGCGGCGTGGACCCGGGCACCATCGCGGCCATCACCTTCACCGACAAGGCCGCCGGCGAGCTGCGGGCCCGGGTGCGCGATGCCCTGGAGCGGGGGGCGGAACGTGGCGCTGAACACGGTGGTGTCGAGGATGATGCGACCAATCATGTCGCACGGGCCCTGTCCCTGTTCGGCGATCTGACCATCACCACCATCCACGCGTTTTGTGCGGAGCTGCTGCGCGCCGAGGCCCTCGAAGCCGCCTTCGCCCCGGGCACCAGCGTCGGTGACGACGACGCTGCCCACGAAGCCCTGTTGGGGGCGTTGTCGTCGTGGCGAGAGGGATTGCTGCAGCGCAAGCCCCTGGTGCGTCGGCTCATCGACGACGGCGCGACCTTTGCCCAACTCATCAAGGCCGCCCGGGCCCTGGTGCGGCTGCGGGACCACCGCCCCATCGTCAGCGACGTCGCCTTCGACCTCGCCGTCGCCCGCGCCGAACTCGGCGCCCTCGCCGCCACCATCGCCGACATCGCCACCCACTGTTCGGCCCCCGACACCTGCAAACTCATCAAGGGCAACGCCGACCTGGTCGCCGCCATCAACGACGCCGCCGACAACGACGAAGACTCCACCGGTGACGGGCTGCTGCGGCTGTTGTGGTCCGCCAAGAAGGTCAAAAAGGGCGTCGGTACCGCCAAAGACTGGGACGGCCACAAAGACGCCTACATCGAGGCCATCGCCCGCCTCGGTGACTGGCGCATTCGTTGGCAGGGGGCCGCCCACGGCGAGGTGGTGCGAGACCTGATGGTGCAGCTGGTGCCCCTGGTGGTGCAGCGCAAACAGGCCGCCAGCATCGCCACTTTCGACGACCTGCTGTCAGAGACCGCCCGCCTGCTGCGGACGTCGCCGGGGGCCCGTGCCCGCCTGGCCTCCCGGGCCCGGGTGCTGCTCATCGACGAGGTCCAGGACACAGACCCCCTGCAGGCGGAGATCGCCACCCTGCTCACCAACGCCCGCGCCGCCGTCGACGGTGACGACGGTGACGACGGTGACGGCGGTGACGACGGTGACGACATTGCCGGCGACACCGACGCGGGTCGACTCTTCGTCGTCGGTGATCCCCGCCAAAGCATCTACCGCTTCCGTGGCGCCGACGTCGACACCTTCCAGCGCCTGCAACAGCACGTCAGCGGCGTCGGCGAGAGCCACACCCTCACCACCAACTTCCGCTCGGTGCCCGCCCTCGTGGCCTGGGTGAACCACACGTTTGAAACCCTGCCCGGCTACGTCGACCAGGTGGCCCGCCGCCCAGCAGCCACCCTCGACCCGGTGGTGGTCATCGAGGCCGGCGGCGACGACGACCAGGATGGCGACGACGACGACGAGGGCCACAGCGACGACGGCGACGACCACCAGGAGCATGACAGCGGCGGCGCCGATGTCGGCGACGTCGACGATGAAACCCTGGCAGTCATCGCCCACCTGCAGGGGCTGATGAAGGACGGCGCCACCGTCGTCGACCGAGACACCGGCGTGGCCCGCCCCCTGCAGCCAAAAGACGTCATGATTCTGCTGCCCGCCTGGCGCAAAGCCGACGTCATCGCCGACGCCCTGCGGGCCCACGGCCTGCCCGCCATCGTCGAGGGCGGCGACACCTTCTTCCGCCGTGACGAGGTCCGCCTCGGGGTCTGTGCCCTGCGGGCCCTGGTGGAACCCGGCGACACCGAGGCCACCGCCATGGTGTTGCGCGGGCTGTTTGGCCTGAGCCTGGAGGCCATGGCCGCCCACGTCGCCGCCGGCGGCAGCCTGCGCTTCACCTTGCCAGTGACGGTGCCGGGCCCCGTCGGCGACGCCCTGGGGCTGTTGTCGACGCTGCACCGCCAGCGGGGGCGCACGTCGCTGCCGGTGCTCCTCGACGGCGTGCTGGCCGGGGCCCGGACCCTCGGGGTGTGGGCCCTGCTGCCCGACCGCGATGCCCGCCTGGCCAACCTCGACAAGCTCAAGGCCATGGTGCGGGACCTGGAGGCGGAGACCACCAGCCCCCTGCAGGCCGTTACAGGTTTGCTGGCCCGTCAATACGACGCGGCCGACAAGGACATCGACCGCCTCGACGACGACGGCGACGCCGTGCGCATCACGAGCCTGTTCAAGGCCAAGGGCCTGGAGGCCCCGCTGGTGGTGCTGATGGCCATGAACCGGGCCCTGATGGGCCCCGAGGTCATCGTCGACCATGTGGCGGTGACGGCGGCGGTACGGCTGTCGGAGCGGCTGCTCCCCGCTGGCTGGGCAGAGCTCGTGGCGCAGGAAAAGGCCCGCAACCTCGAAGAACGTCGACGCTGGATGTACGTCGCCGCCACCCGGGCCCGGGACCAACTGGTGGTCTGTCGCACCCTGACGAGGCGGAAGGACGCCTTCGTGCCACCCAACCTGCTGGCCCACGACCTCGCCCGGGGCCTGCCACCGGTGCCGTCGACGCCGTTGACGGACGACGCTGACGGTCCGGACGGTCCGGACGATGCTGACGACGGTGCCCTGTTCGGTCACCTCGAGGACGGAGAGACCTGGTCCCCCGACACCACCGACGCCGACGCCGACGACGTGGTGGTGAAGGTGCGGCGGGCCAGCAGTCTGTTGGCCCGGGCTGCCGACACGGAAACCTTTCCCGGCCACGACGACGCCATCGACGCCCTGTTGCTGCAGCCCCCCGGCGTTGGCGACCCCGGTGGCGAGGCCTGGGCCACGGCCTGGAAGCAGCGGACGAGGGCCGCCGAGCGGGCCTGCTTGCGCTGGCGCCGGGCCAGCAACGAGCGGGGCAGCGCCCGTCTGGATCCAGGTCGGCCCGCCGAGGTCCCCGCCGAGGTCGGTGGCGGCAGCAGCGCCAGCGTGGGCGCCCGGGTGGGTCGGGTGGTCCACGCCGTCATGGAGCGCCTCGACCTGTCGCAGCCGGCGGCGGGCCTGCAAGACGTCGCCAAAGACCTCGTCGAGGTGCTGTCGAGCAGCGCCATGTTGTCGGTGGACGAGGCCCGGGCCACGGGCCACATCGTGCGACGGATCTTGAACCACCCCGCGTTGAAGGACGTCCAGCAGGCTCCCGAGCGCTGGCACGAGGTGCCCTTCACCGTCACCCAACAGCGGGGCTCGGGCCCGGCCTCGGTGGTGGCGGGGACCATTGACCTCTGCTTCCCCGTCGACGTCGCCCGCACCCGCTGGGTGGTCATCGACTGGAAGTCGAAGGTCCCAGGCCCTGGCACCGCCCTGCGGGCCAAATACGAGGCCCAGCTCATGCTCTATGCGCGGGCCCTGCTGCACACCATGGACAGCGTCTTGAGCATCGACGACGTCCAGACCGCCATCGTTGGTCCCTACCCCGAACTGCAGGCCGTCGCCGCCGCCGCTGGCGAGGTCGATGGGGCCTCCGCCGTCGACGAGGTGTTGCTCGATGCCCCCGCCAACCTGCGACCGTTTTTGACGCAGCTCATCGACAGTGGCCATGAGCTCCCCGAACTCGACGCCGACCTCGACGAAGCCCTCCCTGGCGTCGGCGATGTGGTGTTTCGCTCCCTGAAGGTGGCCCTGGTGCAAGACGCTGGACAGATCGACGACGACACCCGGGCCTCGCTTTCTTTCCTCGGCTGGCGCCTGGTCGACGACGTCGAGGCCCTGGTGGCCGCCCTGGGTCCCGGTCCCGACGAGCAGGCCGAGGCCGACGTCGACGGCACGACCGCCACAGCAGCTGCGGGAGACCCATGACGACGGTGGGCTATGGCTTGGCGTTGGCGTCGACGTTTCAGCAGTCCCTCGGGGCCCTGGATCCCAAGCAGCAGGTGGCCGTCATGGACACCATCACCAAGCTGCAGCGGGGGTTGTCATCGGTGCACATCCACGCCTTGAACGGTGTGCCCTGGGTCTCCTTCGTGGTGAACCGAGATGCCCTGCGGGTCATCTGCAGCCGCGACGGCGACAGCTTGATGCTGGTCTGGGTCGACGCCCACGAGGCCGCCTACCATTGGGCCGAGCGCCACCGCAGCGTGCAGCTCGGCACGGTCATCCGCCTGCTGACGGTGCAGACCGACGACGACGTCGCCAAGACCGGCAGTCCGATGGCCACCGCTGTGCCCGGTGAGTCCGTGGCGGGTCCCCTGGCCGGGGTGCGCGACAAGACGTTTCGCTACGTGGCCGTGGGGCCGAGGTTGGCGGCGCAGCTGCGGGCCCTGCCCGACGACGACACCCTGGTGGAGCTCGCCGAACGGCTGGAGCCGGCCCTGGCCGAGGCCCTGTTGTCGCTGTCGACGGACCCCGACGACGTGCAGGGCATCGTGGCCCGCTATGCCCGGGCCAAGGAGGGCGAGACCGTCACCTTCCAGGAGGCCATGCAGGCCCCGGTGAATGCCGAGCGGGTGTGGCTCGTGCCCCCCGAACAGGCCGCCCTCGAAGCCGCGCTCTCGGCGGGGTCGACGTCGTGGCGCGTGTTCCTGCATGCATCCCAGAAGCGCCTGGTGTCCATGAACACCAGTGGTCCCTTCCTGGTGATGGGGGGCCCGGGGACGGGCAAGACCGTGGTGGCCCTGCACCGGGTACGACACCTGCTGTCGTCGTCGTTGACCGGGTCGTCGGTGGGCGCGTCGCCCTCGGTGCCCGTGCTGTTGACGACGTTCAGCCGGGTGTTGGCCAACCAGCTCCACGAGGGCCTGACGGATTTGTGTCGGGACGACCCGGGCCTGCTGTCGTCGGTGCAGACCTTGACGCTGACGGCGGCGGCGCGGGCGGTGTTGTCGGCGGCGGGGCAGCCATCAGCGTTGCTGCTCAATGAAGACCTCGACGCCGCCTGGGCCGAAGCCCTCGTCCACGACGACGCCGGCCGCGGTCGGGCGTTTTACGTCGCCGAGCGTGACGAGGTGGTGTTGCCGCGGGACATCATGACCGAGGCCGCCTACCTCAAGGCCCCTCGCCCGGGGCGGGGCGCGCGGCTGGAGCGCACCACCAAGCAGCAGGTGTGGGCGGTGCTGGCCGCCTTCGAGGCCGCGGTCTCCCGTCGTGGTGGCGACGACGCCAGCGGCCTGGCCCGGCGGGCCACCCAGCTGGTGCGCGACGGCGTGGTGGCCTCACCGTTTGCGGCGGTGGTGTGTGACGAGGTGCAGGATGCCTCGGCCCAGGAGCTGCGCCTGCTGGCGGCCTTGTCGACGCCGGCGGGCAAGAAGGAGCCCGGCCCCGACCGCCTCTTCATGGTGGGCGACGGCCACCAGCGCCTGTCGAAGAAGCCGACGTCGTTGCGGACCTGTGGCATCGAGATCCGGGGTCGCTCGGCGAGGCTGCGGCTGAACTACCGCACCACCCAGGGGATCTGCAGCGCGGCCCTCGAACTCATCGACGGCCTGGCCCTCGACGTCATCGACCACGACGCCGCCGGCACCAATGCCAGCGAGGGCGGCGACGTGAGCGCCGCCGACGTTGGCGCCGACGCCGGAGATGGCTACCGGAGCGTGCGCGCCGGCCCCCGCCCCATCGTGCGCGCCTTCAAGAGCAGCGACGACGAAGCCGCCTTCGTCGCCCAGGTCGTCCGCGACGCCGTCGCCAGCCAGACGGTGCCGGTCTTGATCCTCGCCCGCACGGTGTCGATGGTGAACGCCCTGCGGGACCGCCTGCGCGAGCGGGGGCTGACGGTGCCCGCCCTCGGCGACCTCGACAGCCTGCCTGCTGGGGTCGACGCCGTGCTCTGCACCATGCACCGCAGCAAGGGCCTGGAGGCGCCGACGGTGGTGCTGTGCGGCCAACAGGAAGTGCCCCAACGCTATCGGGCCGGCCTCGACGTGGACCGCGAGCAATGGGAGCGCCAGGAGCGCCTGCTGCAGTACGTGGGCATGACCCGGGCGCGGGACCGCTGCCTGCTCACCCGGGTGGGTGGGACGGCCATATAGTCTTGTGATTTCAGAGACTTGCGGTGTCGCCAAGCTTCCCGTGCGGTCGCCTGGACCTGTGCTGCAGGCGGCCTGTGGCATGGTCTCCACCATGATGACCCGCACCGCTGTGGCCAGGATGTGGCGCACCCTCGTCAGTGTCCCCGCTCTCGTCGTCGCCGCCGGGCTGGTGGCCTGCCCCGCGTCGCCAGCCGGCAGCGACGATGAAGACGACGACGAAGACTGTCCCCTCGGCGAAGTGACCGCGACGTCGACGGGGGAGCGCATCGGTGGCTGCCTCACGGCCGCGGTGACGACGGCGGCGTCCATCACCCTGACCCTGGGGGACGAGGTCAGCATCGACATCGACCTGTTCGGGGAACCGCCGGCCCTCCCCGAGGGCTGGGACGACGTGAACTCGGCGACGTTTGCGACCATCCGGCGCGGCGAGCTCGAGTGGCGGATCGCCGACGGCTCCCTGGACGGCTCGACGACGGGAGAAGCCGAGACCACGGTCACCGCCCGCGACGGCGACACCTTGCACGGCACCTTCCGTGGGGTGGCGGTGTCCACCAGCCTCGACGCCCTCGTCGAGAATCTCTTCGTCGACGCGACGTTTTGACCTTCTGAGGTCCGGCGCGGTGCTCAGCCGTGGACGGCGAGGAGGAACACGACGATGCCGAAGACGCAGATCATGGCCGCGGTCTCGACGATGTTGACCTGACCGTCGTCCTGGATGGCCTTCCACAGCAGCAGCATGGGCGGGAAGGCGAGCACGACCACGCTGGTGGTCTCGAGGTCGATGGGCAGCACGGCGCCGCTGGCCGCGGTGGGGACCACGCCGGTGACGGCGAGGAGGGCGAGCAGCATCATGGCCACGGGCAGCACCACAAACGGCACCTGGCTCACCTGGCCCGCCGCCGCCGCCAGGGCCACGTCGAACATCTTGCGGGAGTGGGACGTGATGATCATGGCGAAGGCGCCAGCCGACGCGAAGATGGCCAGCAACAACGCGCCCACCATCTCGGCGTAGCCGCGCTCGGCGAGTCCAGCGACGAGGACGTCGGCGAAGTCGCCGACGGCGTGCCCGCCGATGACCGACGCAACGAGGCCGATGACGCCGTAGCCCGCGATGCTGCCCCAGCTTGGCAGAGGCTCGGCAGCAGGATCGGCGGCGGCGCTCTCGCCCGGCTTGCCGCTGAAGCGGCGCACAAGCTCAATGGTGGCGATGACCTGCACGGACAACAGCGCGACGCCGATGACGGTGAGATCGAGGACCCCGAGGCCTTCGCCGCCGTGGTCGCCGGCGCTGAAGGCGCGCAGCATGATCATCACCAGACCGAGGCCCAAAAAGACGCCCGCCGCCGCCGCGAAGAGGTCGGTGTTGATCTTGACGAGGGGCTCGGGCAGCCGGGCATGACCCGTCGTGTCGCGGGGCAGAAATCCCGAATAGACGCCGAGGACCAGCGCCCCGATGTGCAGCGTCAGGCAGGTCACGATGAAACCGACCCGCGGCGCCGCCGCCAGGACGAAGCCGAGCATCACCAGCTCGGGGACGTTGGAGGCAAGGCCACCCATGGTGCCAGCCACAAACGGGTTCCAGCCGAGGCGTTTACCGATGCCCTCGACGGACTTGATCATGGCCTCACAGCTGCCGAACACGACGGCGAGGCCGCCCAGGCCCAGCGCCGTGGCGAGCAGCCATTCGGGCACCGCGCCGTGCCCGAGCAGCCGGGGGGCAAGGGTCGCCACGCCGACGATGGCGCCGCCGCCACCAAGTTTCTTGATCCAACCGTTGCCTTCGCCACCACCAGCCATGGGGCGGTGTAGTTCGGCTGGCCACCGGCGGTCAAAGCGCAATGAGCGCATGCATCCCGGACTGGTTCCTGCTCAGGCCGCAGGGCCGCCTGGCACCAGAGCACGAAGGCCGTTCTCGGGGGGCCGCCCCCGCAGCAGGTCGGTCACCGCCGCGGCGACGACGTCGGCGGGGCGACGCGTGTGGCGCAGGGGCTCGGCCCAGCGCTTGCCATCGGGACTGACGACAATCGCCCCGCGAATCTGGGCAGGCGCCACCGCCCCCAGCAGCACCTGGACGTTGTCGGACGCCAGGTCGTGGTCGACAAAGCCAGTCAGGTTGTCGGAGCGCAGCACCCGCGGCAGCCCGGCCTGCGGCAATGACGTCGACGACCCCTGCTGTGCCGCGCCAGTCGATGTGGTGCGTCGCGGTGGCCTCGCGCAGCATGCGAAACAGGAAGCGCCAGGTGGCCTCGGGGACCTCTTCGCCGCCAACGGTGGTGGGCAGCGTGAGGTCGGTACCCGGGATCGACAGGGCCACGCTGGCCCGACCATTGACGCACAGCACGCAGGTCCGGGTATGGGCGTCGAGGAGGTCTTCGACGTCGTCAGCGTTGACGACCCCGTACTTCTTCAACACCACCGCCGTGGCGCGGGCCGTGCGGGCGCGGCGCAGGTCGTCGCGAAACGCGAGGACGACGACGTGGTCATCGGGCAGATCGCGGGGGCGGGCGGTGACGACGGGTGTGAACTCGACCTCGTCGGCGCCACGGGCCAGCACGGCGTTCACGACGTCGACGCTCAGGGCACCGAGGGCGGCCCGTACGGCGAAGGTCCGGGTGAGGGCGTCGTTGGCAATGGTGCCGACGACCTCGCTGCGGGGGGCGTCGACGACGACGATGTAGCCGCTGCCATCGGCCCTCGCGCGCAGGGGCGAGGGCCAGCCCCGGGCAAAGGCCATGGGGTCGCCGCCTGGTGAGCCGGTCACGCGGGTCGACGCGAAGACGAACTGCTCGCGATCGACGATGTGGCCCCTGGCCCAATGGGATGGATGGGGACGCAGCCCCGTCGTGAAGATCATCCGCAGGTCGGCGGGCGACAGCAGGGAGCCGTGGAACAGGATCATGTTGGCCCCATGACGGTCCGCTCCATGGCGGCCACCGTACCACAGGCCGAAATGGCTGAACCGTCGGCTGTCATCGTCTTTGTCGTCGCGTCGTCATCGTCGATGGTCAGTCGGGGTGGCGGGCGAGGCGGCGCAGCAGGCCCCGCAGGGTGTCGCCCTCGACGACGGTCAGGTCCGCCTGCAACGCGGTTTCGACGTCGGCGGCGATGGCCCCGATGCGCGCCATCATCGCCGTCGCCGCCTCGGTGAGGGTGACCGCGTGGCGGCGGCGGGCGGCCTGTTTCAGGACTTCAAGGGACCCATGGTGCCCGGGGCCTCGGAGTGGCCCGGACCGCCTCCGCGTGGTGTGATGACAAAGGCGATCAGCGGAAACCATCCGGTCGGATTGCCGTCATCGTCGTCGACGATGGCACGCCGTCGGTGCTACAGAGCGCGCCTCTGTGAGGTTCCATGCGCATTGCACTTCGGCCCGTCGTCGCCTTCGTCTTTGGTCTTTCGGTGGCGTCGTTCGGGGGTTGTGAGGCCTGCGCCCCGCCCGCCGTTGTGCCCGATCCCGACGAGCGCCGCTGTGTCCGCACCGAGGCCCTCGACGAGGCCCGCGCCTGCGTCGCTGACGACGACTGCGCCTGCGGTGCCCACTGCAGCTTCAACAGCTGCGCCTTCGACTGCCGCGACAACGCCGGCTGCGATGGCGCCGACGTGTGCGACGACTTTGGTCGCTGCAGCCCGGCCGGTCAGGGCGTGCCGCCGGTGCAGGCGGTGTCGCGGGCCAATCTGTTTGCGTCGTCGACGGCCGTCGGCGTCAGCGAGAGCGACACGCCCTACTTCGTGCGGGTCTTCCCCCGCGCGGGTGCCACCGGTCCCCTGCGCATGGTCGCGCGGGGCGGCGCCCTGCTGTGGTGCCCGGGTGCCGAACAACCCGCAGCGGCCTGTGACGTCGAGGGCATCGGGGCGGCGGGCACCACCATCGGCATCGGCCTGCCCCTGGTGGCGGCCCTCCCCGTAAACGGCCTCGTCGAGGCCCCCACCGTCGACGTCAGCGACGAGAGCGGCCGACTCACGAGCGTGGCCGCCTTCCAGGTGGCAAGCCAGGCCCCCGTCGTCCTGGATGGTCCGTCGATGTCGGGCCTGTACACGGGGTCCGCCCGCCGTGGCGCCGGCGGTGGTCTGCTGTCGCCCATTGCTGTCCCTGGCGCCGAGACCGTCGCTGCCAACCTGCGCCACGCCGTGACGGCGACCCTCTCGCTCAACGACGCCCTCACGGGCGTGCTGAAGATCGACGACGCCACGGGCCTGGTGCTGCCCAACGGCTCGGTCGTCGTGGCCGTCACCGCCGGCACCGTCCGCTGGCCCGCCCTCACCTGGCTCGCCCTGGCCGACTCCCAGGTGGAGGTCATCACCAGGGCCGTCGACGTCACCCTGGTGGCGCCCGACGGGACCTTTTCCCTCGACGTGCCCCTGGCGACGGCGGGGCTGGCCCTCGACGGCACCCAGTCGCCGTCCCTGGGCACGCTGACCTTCAACTTCACCCGCACCGAGGCCCTGCCCGCGAACTTCATCCCCCCGGCGCCCACCGCCGCTGCGGTGGCCCGCCTCGACGTCGACCGCGGCCTTGATGCCCTGGCCCCCGGCGCCATCTACGATGCCCTCGCCGTCCTCGCCGACCCGGACCCCCTTACCGTCGGTGAAGTCCTGTCGGGGCCCTGGAACCGCCCGCGCACCTGCGTGGCCGGGGCCGACCCGACCGCCATCCTCGCCGACCGTCTCGCGGCCATTCCCGCGTCGTGTGAAGCCGCGCGCGCCGAAACCTGCGCCGTCGGGACCGGCAGCTTCTGCCCCCTGCCCATCACGAGCCCCAACGCGTGCACGGCGGGCAGCGCCGACGTCGTCGCCAGCGGCGGCACCGCCGGCCTGCGCTTCGGGTGCGACTACACGTTGACGGTACCCACCCAATTCTGCGCGAGCCTCCAGCCAGACGTGCGTCAGGGCCGGTGGAGTACCTGCCTCGAAGCCGAGGTGGGCCCCGCCCCCACGTGCACCGCCGACGACGGCATCTCCACGACGGGACCAGCCACCACCTGCAGCACTGGTCAATGCCAGGACGGCGTGTGCACCAGATTCACGCTCAACCAGGTCGTGAATTTCTGCCTGTCGCGCTCCTGTGTGCCGCAAAACGGCGCCCCACCCACGGAAGAGATTCGCATCGACCGGTGCGACGAGGCACGGGCGGCCACCGGCTGCGAACTTGTCGATGTCAACGTCTTCGAGGAAGCCACCGCCGCCGACCTGCGCCTCGACAACGGCTTCGATGACCTGTTCCAGATCAGCGACGACCCCGAGGCCGGCTTCGGCCTGCTGCTGGCCTTCAGCAAGCGCACCACCCGGGAGTGCGTGGTGCCCGCCTATGCCCCCGACCGGGATTGCACCATCGGCGCCCTCTGCACGCCGACGCCGAGGACGACGGACCCGACGACCTTTGGCGCCGATGCCGACGTCGTCACCGGCGACCCCCTCTGCGAAAACGACACCCTGCCGGGCGCCCTGACGGCCTTCACCACCAGCCTCGACCAAAACGCCGAGCTGCCCGACCTCGCCCGCTGCGCCGACGCCCTGCCGGCCCTCGTGGAGCTCGCGTCGCGCACCGCCACCATCCCCGAGGCCGAACTCAACGACGACACGGGTTGCTTCGCCGCCGCCCGCCTGGTTGCCGCCGTCGACATGGCGGCCCGCGGCCCCCGCTCCGGCCGCGCCCCCGAGCCCGTGTCCCTCGGCCTGGCCCACCGCCTCGTGCAGGAGGTCGTCGAGGTGCAGGCCCTGGTCGCCCGCAACGCCCTCGACGTCTACCGCCAGCGCATCACGTTTGACGGCGACGACACCCCCACCGACCTCGACGCCGACCTCGAGAAATCCCAGGCCGCCTGGGGCTTCGTCCTCGACCCCCGCGTCAGCGGCGTGTTGCTGGCGATGCCAGGCGCCGTGTTGCGCCAGCCCGATCCCCGCCCCGGCGTCGGCATCGTCCCCAACCCCAACGCCTCTGAGGGCATCGCCCAGGGCGTGTCGGTGTCGCTCCTCGAGGCGTTGTCCGACCAGCTCGCGGCCCAGGACTTCGCCCTCGAGAGGGCCTGGCTCGACGGACAGGCCAATGCCATCGGCGCCCGCCGCGCCACCATCGCGGCCACCCTGCGCACGGGCAGCGTCGTCGTCGCCCTCGCTGACGCCCTCCACGTCGCGGCCGCCGCCGACGGCGTGGTCCCCTGGGAGAAGGGCTACCAGAACGCGCGCTTGAACTACGCCCTGCTGGTCCGTCGCCTCCTCGAACGGGCCGAGGCCATCGACAGCGGCTTGAATCCCCTGGGCATCGAAGACATCGACACCCCGATCTTCTTCCCCGGCGACGTCGAGGGGGACCGGGCCCGCTTCACGGCCGTGTCGAGCAACCTCGTGGGCACGGGCCCCGGTGACCTCGAGGCCCTGGCGGCCATCGCCATCCGCGAAGCCCAGCAGGCCCTCGCCATCGCCCGCCTCGATTGGCGCGAAAACGCCAGCGGCGTCGCCGACAGCCAGCGCCGACAAGACGACCTCATCCGCCGCTACGGCGAGCTGGTGACCGGCTACTGCGGCGCCCCCATCAACGATCCCGACTTCGACATCGGCACCTACAACGTCCTCGACGAACCCCTCGACGTCGAAACCTGCTTCGTCGAGCCCGCCTGTCGCCCCGCCGGCTTTCAGGAGGTCCTGACCGCCGCCGACCTCGGCTTTGGCATCTGCATGGCCACCCGCATCGGCCTGGCCGTCGGCGAGTCCGACGACCCCGCCCTCGCCGCCACCCTCAACGCCCTCAGGACCCCGTTCAGCAAGGCCAGCATCGGCACCGGGGCCTTCCCCCTGTCCATCGTGCGCCTCGACGAAGACCTCAATCGCCAGACCGCCGTCATCCGGCTGACAGGCAGCAACACCGACGTCAGCATCCCCCTCAATGCCCTCGGCCAAATCGGGGCGCCCATCTCGCCCGCCCTGCTCGGCGCGGCGGCGGCCCAGGCCCTCGTCACCATCGCCAACGATTGTCGGGCCACCCAGCAGCGCACCATCGCCTTGCGACCAAAGGTCAGCCCCGCCAGCTGCAGCCTCGCCGACAGCTGCGCCTTCGGCGACAAGTGCGCGGCCGGTGCCTGCGTCACCGCTGTGCAAGATGACTTCCTCGACAAGGTCGAGTGCTACTACGACGGCGCCATCTCGGAGCAGGCCATCGCTGTGCGCTCGGCGGCCCTCGAGGTCGAGGTCGCCCGCGCCGAGCTCAACGAATACACCGAGCGCTTCAACATCGCGGGCACAAGCTGCACCAGACTCGGCGAAGGCGCCACGGCCCAGGAGCGCTTGCTGGCCGACCACAACGACACGATGAACGACCTCAACATCGCGCGCACCGTCGCCGCCTCGGTCTCCAGCGCTGCCGAGAATGCCCGCGAGTGCGCGGCCGCCGGCGTCGGCCTCGATGCCACCACCCCGATCACCCTGGGGGCGACTGGTACCGCCGTGGCCGCCGCCTGTGCCGCCGCGGCTGTCTCCGCCGCCGCCGACATCGCCGTCGAAGCCCTCGACAACGTCATGGCCGGGGCCGAGCGCAAACATGCCGCCGCGGTCCTTGCGGCCCAGAACATCACCGACCAGAAAATCTGCCTCAACGATGCGTCCCTCGAGCTCGTCGGCGCCAAGGCCCAGACCCTGCGCATCAAGCAGGCGGTGCAGGCCCAGTCCGCCGCCATCATCAACCTGCGGGGCCAGAAGTCCTACACCGCGGGGCTGTGGGCCGACGGCAACGCCGCCCTCGAGAAAGAGCGCCGCATCGCCGAGGCCGCCGCCCTCGGTCGCTTCGTGCTCTCCGACGCTGCCGAGCTGTACATCGACCGCTTCCGCTACGCCCAGCGCCTGACCTACCTCGCCGTCCGCGCCGTCGAATACGAGTTCCAGCGCCAGGAGAGCCAGAACCGCGACGACGTCATCGGGGCCGCGAACCCCAACGAGCTCGAAGCCGTGCTGCGCAACCTCGCCGCCACCGTCAACAACGGCACCGTCGACGGCAGCCAGCCCACGGGGCTCCTCGCCGTCGTCAGCCTGCGCGAGCACGTGCTGCAGATCCCCGACCTCTCGAGGAGCAGAACTGGTGAGCAAACCCTGACTTCCCAACAGCGCTTCCAACTGCTGCTGACCTCGCCACAATTCGCGGTGGTCGACGACGACGGCACCTACCTGGGCCAGCAACTGCCCTTCTCGCTGGCGCCCCTGGGCGCCCTGGGCCTTGGCAACACGGCGGGCATCCCCATCGTGGCCCAGAGCGACTGCGCCGAACGGCTGTGGGCGGTCAACGCCGCCGTCATCGGTGGCACCGACCTGTTTGACGGCGAGAGCTCGAGCTTCACCCGCATCGACCTCCTCCAGCAAAACACCTTCGCCAGCCAGGCTTGCGACGACAGCGACGGCCCCCTGCTGGTGTCGACGACGCGGCCCGCCATCAACCTGCTGGCCGACTACGCCAACTTTGCCCAGCGCGAGCGCAATCCCCTCGCCACAGCGACTGCCCAATTCGCGCGGGGCGGCATGCAGCCCTACCTCAACGTGAGCCGCGAGGAGTTCGAGCGCGAGGACTTCTCCCAGGGCTCGACGGACCAGTTGGCGGGCCGCGGCCTCTACGGCGACTACGCCCTGTTCATCCCCGCCGCCGCCCTCAGCGTCGACGGTGGACCGGGCCTCAAGCTCGACGCCGTCGACGACATCCTGCTGCGCTTTGACTACGTCGCCGCCGCCCGCTGAGCGGACACCGGTGAGACGCCGCCTCAGCCGGCCGGGGTCGTGGCCGGCCGCTGGGGCGTCTTCACCAGGCGGGCGGGGTCGTAGCCCACGGCCTGCAGGCGGGCGATGATGCCGTCGTAGACGGCGGGCTCCATCGTGGGCGTGCGGCTCAGAATCCACAGATAGTCGCGACCGGGATTGCCGACGACGGCGAAGGCGTAGTCGGGGTCGAGGTCGATGACCCAATAGTCCCCCCAGAAGGGGCCAAAGAAGCTGACCTCCAGCTTGGCATTGGTCACGGCGTCGACGACGCGGGCCCGGCCATTGGCCACGTCTTCTTCGCCGTCGATGGTGCCCTTGCGGCAGCGGTTCAAGACATCGATCTCGCCGTTTTCCTTGAGGGCATAGGTCGCCGTCGTCGCCGTGCAGCCCCGCTGGAAGCTCTGGGGATAACTCGCGATCTCGTACCAGGTCCCCAGGTAGCGCTGGAGGTCCACCTGCTTCACCGTCTCAAGCGGCGGCAATTGCAGCCGCTCGGTGGTGCTGGTGGCGCAGCCCGTGGACAGCGCCGCAACGAGAGGGAGAAGGAGTCGCGTCATCATCATGGGCTGATGGTAGCGATTGTCGTCGTCGACAATCCACGGGTCATTGGGCACGCGCCCTGCGCCATCGGACCCGATGTTTGCCCAATCCCCGGGTTCATTTTCACGGCGCGGTCGTTTTGTGTCCGTGTCGTCGGAGGGATTGGCCGCTCTGGGGGCTTTTGTGTCCGTGTCGTCGGAGAGATTGGCTGCTCTTGGGTCAGTGCTGGCCCGGTGTTTGCCCAATCCCCCAGCCCCGGTACGTGTTTTCTGCCTCAGGAGTGTGATCTTCTGGGGCCGACCAACCACCGGGGAGCACCACCCAGCCCCCGCGCTCCAAAGCACCTGGAAAGGACATGTGCCCCCAGTGGTGTCGTCGTTCTGAAGGCCCTGAAGGGAGTCGTCCCGAGGTGGAGTAGGTGCTCGAGGCACAATCCCCGAGAGGACCAGTACCGGGCAGGCCGACGGAACGCCTTGGTCACTGGAGGCACATGTCGAAGTTCAGATTCTACGTTGGCATCGATCTCGGCAATTCCCAGCAGGCGATTTGCGTGCTGGACCAGAACAAGAAGGAGCTCTCGCGACAGTCCGTGGGGACGAATGACGTCGTGAACCATCTGCTGCGGGCCATCGGCCAAGTCCCGTTCAATGAGGTCGCCGTCGCCGTCGAAGACCGCAACAATGTGGTCGTCGATGCGTTGCTCGAGCTCGGCTTCGCCGTCTTCAGCATCAACCCCAAGCAGGCCGACCGTTTCCGTGACCGCATGAGCGCGTCGGGGGCCAAGGACGACCGACGCGACGCGCTGGTGCTGGCGCGAGCGCTCTACACCGACATGGAGTTCTTTCTGCGGCGACCAGCGCTGACGGAACTCGAAGCGAAAATGCGCATCTATCGTCGACGAGAAGCGACCATGGCCGAGGAGGGGCGACGGCTGAGCAGCCAGCTCTATGCCCTCGTCCAGCGCCTTGACCCGACGCTGTTGACGCTCTGTGCCGGGGCCGACGAGGCATGGTTCTGGTCGCTCTTCCTTGCGGCGTCGAAGGACGTACGGCTGACGACGTCGAAGGTGGAAGCTCTTCTGAAAAGGGAGGGCAAGCGCAAGCTCGACGAACTGGTGCCCACGGTGATGGCCGTCGTCGGCAACGACCGACGAACTCGCGCCACGAAGTCGATGATTTCGATTGTCGTGGTCGAGGCCAAGACGCTGATTACGGTCCTGCGCGCCATCGAGACCGAGCGTTTGAAGGCTCTCAAGGACCTCACTGCCTTCGTCGAGGATGAAGCCAAGCGTCACCACGTCACCGACGACGGTCGAACGGTTGCCGGCACCGTCGGCATCCTGCTCTCGATGCCGGGCATCGGCATCAAGACCGCCGCCGACCTCGTGGCGGATGCGACGCCACTGCTGCACCGCGACAAGCTGCACCTGCTTCGAGCAGTGGCGGGCGTGGCGCCGGTGACAAAGCAGTCAGGCAAATCGCGGTCGGTCTCGATGCGACGCGCCTGCAACCCTCGTCTCCGAAACGCGATGTTCCACGCGGCCCAGGCGGCGGTCCGCCACGACGTGATATTCAAGAGTTACCTCGAGAAGCTGCTCGCAGCGGGCCACGGACGACCGCGGGCCCTGCGCAGTGTGGCCGACCGCATGTTGCGAGTGCTGGTCGCCATGCTCACTTCGGGAACCCTCTACGACCCCGAGCGAGCAACACAGGCAGCCGCCGCGTAGCCGCTCGACCTCGTCGTCGTCATCGTCATCACCTGCGGTCACCGGCAGCTTGGCGGAGCCGTGTCCAGGGGATGACCACGGCCGGCGATGGTCGCCGCAAACTCAGCAACCCCATCGCGGTCCCGAGCGCTGGACTGTCGCGCTTCTTGGTTGGTTTGGTGTCGTCGGGGGCGGGTTGGACCGGAGCCGGGCGCCCAGGGGGAGCGAACGCCCTCCCGGGAAGGGGCCCGCGGGCTTTGGCGCGGGAAGGCATCCCAGGGCGGGCGTGAAAGCGACCCCAGCCCGGCCCGGCCAGCGCGCCACTGACGGCACCCGGCAGTGTTCGCCGGGCCAACAATCGGGCTTGAAAACACGAAGGGAGTCCTTTCCCATAGGCGCGGTCGTTTTGTGTCTGTGTCGTCGGAGGGATTGGCCGCTATGGGAAAAGGGAGCCGGAATCCCACGATTCACGGCAGGCGCGGGCGGCCGACCATCTGCACGGTGTGGCGCACATGCAGCAAGGCCTCGACGGACATCGCCAGCGACGGCTGCGGCGTTGGCGGCGTCGTCGTCGTCGCCGTCGTCGTCGTCGCCGTCGCCGTCGGCGACGGCGCCACATTCCAGCGACCGAGAAATTCTCGCGCCCACTGCCAGGCCTCGTCGGGGGCGGGGGCGTTGGCGACGCCCTTGAGGTCGTAGATCTGCCAGCGGCCCGTGTGGTGACGGGCGAGGGCGAGGGTCAAGCGCGTGGGCCAATGCAGCCTGAAGGCGCAGAAGCGACCTTCTTCTGCGAGGCTGCGGTGATCGACCAGGGTCCCCAGGCAGTGGTGCATCTGGGCCCCTTCGTCGACGAGGGCCAGCATCGAGGGCAGCGGCTGCACCCAGCCGGTCTCGTGGGGCAGCAGCCGGGACGGCTGCGGCGGCAGCGGCACCGACGACAGCGTCAGCACCTGGCGGGCCCGCTCCACCAGGTCGTCGTGGATGGCCTCCAGCTGGGCCCGGCTGGTGCACACCGGGAGCCGCCTGTCGAGCTGGGCGGCGAGGGCGTTGACATCGCGCAGCAGGGTGGCGACGGCGCCGGGTTCGACGTCGTCATGGAGCGCCAGGTCCAACAGGAAGGCGGGCCCCACCTGCCAGAACCAGGGGGACGACAGGGTGGCCACCACCGAGCGGCTCACCACCGGCAGGTGCGACAGTTTCTGTCGCAGCACCTCGTCGTGCAGCAGGGCGCGCAGCTCCACCAGCAGGGGGCCGCCAAGGTGGGCCGTCGGAATCTTGCTCAAGACATGCAGCGTCGCCGTCGTCGGCGGCAGACCGAAGCGCCCCACCATGTCGCGACGCTTGCGGGGCAACTGCCGCCGGGCAACGTCGAGGCTGCGGCGCCAGGCGGGGGAATCGGCGGGCAACAAGAAGTGGGCCTGGGACAACAGATAGGCCACCCGCAGCCCGTCGTCGGTGGCACACAGTTCAAGGGCGGCGGGCGCGCTGTGCAGCAAGCGGTACAGGGCCCAGCTGCCCATGTGCACGCGGGCGACGACGTCTTGCACCTCGACGGGGATGTGCTCCAACAGCTTGCGCACGGTGTCGCGGCGGCGCACAAAGTACGGCTGATGCTGCAGGCCATCGGGCACACCGACAACGGCTGTGCCAGCGACGGCTGTGCCAGCGACGGCTGTGCCAGCGGCGGGGGCGCCAGCGACGGGTGTGCCAGCGACGGGGGCGCCAGCGACGGGGACGCCGGCAGCGATGGCGTCGATGGCCCGCACCTCGCGGATGCGCTCACCGAGTTCCAGGGGCGGATCCCGCAGCCCGATCCAGCGGGGCTCAGGCCCGATCCTCGCCGTCCAACAGCGGGCCGGATCGGGGCGGAGGGCGATGACGCGGTCGTTGGTGAACTCCAGATACAGGGCCCCCTTCGATGTCACCTTGAAGCCCGTGCTGCGGCGGCGCCAGCCACCGGCAGACCCGGTCGTCGCTGCGGTCGTCGCTGCGGTCGCCGCTGCGGTCGCCGCAGCCGTCGTCGCTGCGGTCGCCGCAGCCGTCGTCACCGTCGCGCGGGTGATCGTCTTGTCGTCGGTCATGCCCTGCATGATGGGCGATGCCTGCGACAGAAATGGTCGCAGCCATCGTGTTCGCCGGGTGGCGCCCCTGCACCAGGCCACAGGCGGCTGGTGCTGACTGGCGGACACCACGTGTCACCGGGCACGGCGGGCGGGGCATGGGGTATCAAGGTCCATGACGAATGACCGGATCACAGAGGAGGCCGGGCCGCGCCCACACTCGGTCCCCGAGGTGCGGCCATCCCAGGCGGCGCCGCCGGCCCCGCGCGAGCTGGGGGCGGCGTCGGTCGAGGCCCAGGACCACGCGGCGACGCTCCTGCGCTACCGGGTGGGCTTCGGCTACGCGATCCTCGTCTATGCCGTGTTCTTCCTCAGCGACATCTTCTTCGTGAGCTTCGTGGCGCCGGGGCGGCTTTGGGCCTACGCGGTGTTGCGCTTCTCGGGGGTGGGCTTCGGGCTGTTGTTCTGGTGGCGCCTCACGCGATCGCCACCGCTCACGCCGACGGTCTTTCGGTGGTTCGACCTCGGCATCTACAGCTACACGAGCGCCTGCATCACGCTGATGGGGCTGGAGTCTGGCGGGCTCACGAGCATCTATCTCTCGGGCATGGTGACCACCATCGTGTGTCGCGGCGCGACCCAGGCCGAGCATTGGCGGCGGGGCGCGGTGTCCATCGGTGTCCCCGTCGCGGTCCATTTCTTCACCCTGGTGGCGGCGTCGCCGTTCAGCCCGACGCTGCAGGCCCAGTGGGGCTCGACCCAGGCCCTCGCCCTCTTCGGGACGATGACCATGTTTTTGATGGCGACGGCGTTCTTCATCGTCTTCGCCGGCCATGGGACCTGGGCGCTGCGGCAACAGGTCTTTGAGGCCCGTCGTCTCGGGCGCTATCGGCTCATTCAGCCCATCGGCGAGGGCGGCATGGGCCAGGTCTGGATCGCCGCCCACAGCACCCTGCGCCGAAACGTCGCCGTGAAGGTCCTGCGCGGTGAGCGGGTCCGGGATCCGATTCTCGCCGCCGCCCGCTTCGAGCGGGAAGTACGGGCCACCACCGAACTCACCCACCCCAACACCGTGCGCATCTACGACTACGGCGTCACCGAGGACGGTCTGGCCTACTACGCGATGGAGCTGCTCGCCGGCCACAACCTCCGCCAGGCCGTCGCCCGCGAGGGACCCATCAGCGCCGCGCGCGCGATTCACATCGTCACCCAGACGGCCCGGTCCCTCGCCGAGGCCCACACCCATGGCATCATCCACCGCGACGTGAAGCCCGAAAACATCATCCTCTGTGAGCTGGGCGGCGAGCGCGACTTCGTGAAGGTCATCGACTTCGGCATCGCCCACCTGCGCACCGCCGACGGCGAAGGCCTCACGCGGACCGGCATCGCCATCGGCACGCCTGCCTTCATGGCCCCCGAGGTCCGGGCGGGTGCTGCCCCCGAAGAGACCGCCGACATCTACGCCCTCGGCGGCGTCCTCGCCTTCCTCCTCACGGGACATGACCCACCCACCAACCACGTGGGCCCGGTGTCCATCGCGGGCATCGACGAGGCCCTCGCCCCCATCGTCGACCGCGCCCTCACGCCCCAACCGGCCGCCCGCTACCAGTCCATGAACCAGCTCATTGCGGCCCTCGACGGCGCCCGCCACGCAGCGGGACGGGCCGTGTCGGCATGACATCGCGGACCGCGCTCAGTTGTAAATCTGCCTGGCCAACACATCGAGGGCGTCGCGCAGCCGCTGCGGTGGGGTCGCCATCGGCGTGAGGGGCACCGAGCGGGCCCGGGCACCATCGACGAGCATCAGGTTGTCGATGGCCTGCAGCTCTTCGGCGCGCTCCACGGGCAGCGCTCCCTCGATGAGGGTGCTGAAGCCGACGTCGCCGGACTGGGCGAGGCGCGTGAGGGTGTCGCGCAGCTCGACCACCGAGGGGCGCTCAGCGGGCGCCGCCCCACAGCAGGCATCGATGAAGCGGGCCACGTCGTTGTCGAGGTCGAGGCGCAGGGTCTGCACCCCTGGATACGGCACCCACCTGCCTTCATGTCGCTCCTCGAAGGACCGCTGTGGTGCCCGCCAGAACGGCGCCAGGATCCGAAACAGCAGCGCGCCGGCGGCATGGACCTGCTGGGCGTCGGTGGCTGGACCCCGGGGGTGGCCTTCGGGGTAGTCCGACTCAGCGTTCGGGTAGTTGTTGGTCCGGAAGCCGATGACCTCGGGGACGAGGCCGATGGTGCCGTCGAAGCCGATGCGCACCCAGCTCGGCCAGACCCGCACCACGGGTTCGACGGCTTCGATGCCGCAGCAGGTGTGCTGCACCACCTGGCATGCAAGCTCGATGGGCAGGCCCCGCTGTTCGCGCGCCAACGCCCGCAGCAGCACGTCCAAAAACACCCCGGGCAGGTGGTCGCGGGCCAGCAGCGGCACGGGATGTTCAAAGCCGGGGATGGCCACCATGCCGACGGCGAACAGCTCGAGCATGTGGGCCACGGGGGTCAGATCGATGGCCCGCTCAAACATCATTTGTTGCGGGTCATACAGTCGCACCGACGCCGGCGTGACCCGGCCATCGGGGTGCAGGCGCTGGGCCAGGGCCTGTCGAAAAGGCCAATCGGTGCCCGCGCGAAACACGACCTCGGCGCCACCCACCGCAGCGCCCGCCCGCACCTGGTCCCCGGGCTTGACGACGCTCTCGGTCAAGACCCGGGTGGCCTCCTGCAGGGACCGGTCCGCACGCTCCTTGAGCGCCGGCTCGACGACGGCGTCACGGGCGATGCGCAACACGACGTCGACGGACCCGGCGGACTCCACCGCCACGTGGCCAAAGCGACCGCCGTGGTCGGCGCGCCTCGGCTGGGGTTGGTCGCGGTAGTGGCCGCCACACACCCAGCGGGTGCCCTGGGGCCCGGGCGTCGATGTCCACTCCCACGTGTGGCCCATCTGCTGCAGCCCGAAGGGTTGCTCGACCCCTCGAGGTCGAACCAGGGTGGCGGGCATCGGCCCGGGCAAGCCGTTCTCGGTGCCCCGCGCCGCCCGCTGCCACTCGGCAGTGCTCGGCAGGCGCAGTCCAAAAAACGCCGCGTAGGCCTCGGCGTCGTCGGGGCCAATGTCGCGCACGGGGCTGTCGACGCTGCTGGGCCAGGGCGGGACGGGTCTCTTGGTGGCCGCGCAGAAGGCGGCCCAGGTCCCGTGGGTCACGGGCGTGACGCCGACATAGCAGTCGTCGACGACGCGGGGGTCGCCGTCGAAGGCGTTGACGGGCCCACCGGGGATGAACTGCAGCGCGTGGCCCGCGTGCATGATCCGCTCCAGTGGCGTCGTCGGCGTCGTTGTGCGCGTCGTCATGGACCCAGCATGACACGGGCACCGTGGCCCGAACCACGACAACGGCCAGTGTCGGTCGCGCCGGCCTGAACGCCACGCACCACGGCGAAGAGACGGTGTGATGTGGCCCCGCCAGTCCAGCCCTCGCCCGGGGAACACCGCCTTGAGCCCGCGCCGTCGGAGCAGTAGGCGAGGCCCATGACGACGATGGCCCCCAGCTGGCTCGACCGCGCCGACTACCCGTTTGCGCCCCACACGTTCGACGTCCCGGCGGGCCGCATGCACTACGTCGACGAGGGCGCCGGCAAGCCGGTGGTCTTTGTCCACGGCAACCCGAGTTGGTCGTACCAGTTTCGCAACGTCATCAAGGCCCTGCGCGGCAGCCACCGTTGTGTGGCGGCCGACCACCTCGGCTTCGGGTTGTCGGACAAGCCGGCGTCGTTTTCGTACCTGCCCGAGGACCACGCCAAGAACCTCGCGCTGCTGCTCGATTCCCTCGACCTCAAGGACGTGACCCTCGTCGTCAACGATTGGGGCGGACCAACGGGGCTCGCCTGGGCCCTCGACCACCCCGAGCGGGTGTCGCGCCTGCTCATCACCAACACCTGGATGTGGTCCGTGCGCGACGACTGGTACTACCAGGCCTTCAGCGGCTTCATGGGCGGTGCCGTGGGGCGGGCCCTCATCCGTCGCCGCAACTTCTTCGCCGACACCGTCGTGAAGAAGGCGTTTGGCACCAGGTCCCGGCTGACCCCGGCCATCCACCAGCACTACCTGCAGCCCCTGGCGGTGCCCGCCGAGCGCACGGGCTCGTGGGTGTTTCCGGCGGAGATCATCGGTTCGTCGGCGTGGTTGTCGTCGTTGTGGGAGCGCCGCGCCCGTTTGTCGTCGATGAAGGTCACCCTCGCCTGGGGCATGAAGGACATCGCGTTTCGCGAAAAGGAACTCAAACGCTGGGCAGCGCAGTTCCCCGAAGCCCGGGTGGTGCGCTTCGACGACGTCGGCCACTACGTCAGCGAAGAGGTCCCCGCCGAGCTGGCGGCCGAGGTGGTGCGGCTCACGGTGGACTGAGCGCCGACTGAGCGCCGACTGAGCCTGGCACCGCCACTGCTGCACGTAATCTTCGTCAGTCTGGCAAACGACCGCGACCGGGATGCACGAGACCGCTCCTTCCGGCTGACGCAAGACGCATTGTGACCGATATAGTCACAATTTTGCAGATTTCTGCCGACTGCTGCTACTTTTTCGAAATCATCGGTCAAAATGGAACCCACAGAGCCCTCCCTGCGCGATGCCTTTTGGGCGGCCTTGCCGACCCTCCCAGACGGGCTTGTCCTCGACAGGCGCGAGCCCATCGTCGTCACGCGAGCCGGACGCGGGGGCACTTCCGTCTACGACCTCCTGGAGCTGACGACCCCGGCGACAAGGGTGTCGCTCCTGGCCGCCTATCAAGAACGCCTCCTCGCCACGCACGTCGAGAAGCTTCGGGAGCGGCTCACCACCCTCGCCTTCCAGCGACGGGAGCGACGGGACGCCGAGGGGCTGCGCCCCGTCCCTGATGCGGTGCCAATCATCATCACCGACGTCGCCAAACCCAGCGTCATCGATGCCTGCCGCCGCGCTGGCGTGGGCGTGCTCGACCGGCGAGGCACGCTCATCGTGAACGCGCCCGGCGTCTACGTCCACGTCGAGGGCAAGGGCGTGGTGGAGCGAGCGTGGAAGGGCCGGCTCTTTTCGGGCAAGGCCAGCCGCGTCGTGCGCTTCTTCCTGACGACGGCAGCATTCGAGAGCACGACCGTGCCGCGCACTGCACAAGCCGTCGCGTCGGCCTGCGACCTCTCCTACGTCTACGCCCACGGGGTGCTGACCAAGCTCGAACAGCAAGGCTTCGTCGAGCGGCGCAGTTCGCACAGTGGCTTCCGTCTCAAGGACCCCATCGGCCTCTTGAAGGCATGGATCGCATCCAAAGAGCGCACCGCGGTCGCCGTGGAGGGCTTCTACTGCCCGGCGACGACGAAGGCTGCACTGGCAGCGGCAGCGAAGAAGCTCAAGGACGCCACCGGCGACGCCCCCCTCTTCACGATCGCCAGTGCTCTTGAGCCCGACGAGGTCCATGTCGCGGGCCTCGCCCACGGCGCCTACTGGAACGGTGAGCTCGACTCCATCGTCGACGCCTTCGGTTTGAAGCGAACGACTCCGCACAACTTCCTTGTCCTGCGCCCAGACCCGGTCGTGTGGACGTCTGCGGGTGGGCTGCTGCTCGTCGATGTCACGCGCCCGGAGCCCATCGGTGCTGACGGCTTTCGCCGGGTGGCACTGGCGCAGGTCGCCGCCGACTTCGCCTCCTTGCAGGGGCGCGGTCGCGAACAAGCTGACTTCCTTCTCGGCGTGTACGCGAAGAAGCTCCCCTACCGGGTGGATGAGCCGTGAACGGTCCACTCCTCATCGACGACGCCGCGCAGTTCGAGGCCGTGCTCGACGAATTGCGAGGCCTGCTCTTCGACTTCACGACGATCGGCGTGAGCGCCATGCTCGTCGGTGGACAGGTGCTCGCCGTCGAAGGCAAGGCTGCTGGCGGCAACGGCGTCATCGAGGTGCGCACGCCCACCGACATCGCTGTTCAACGCGGATTCTCGATGGAGCCGGACCTGCTCATCGATGTGGATGCGGCCGCCTCCCGCGTCGATGCCGTTGTCGACATCCTCAAGGCACGCGGGTTCAAGCGCATCAAGACCTACCGATGGGCGAAGCAGTCGCCGACGGGAGAGGTGCTGTTCGACCTCTTCATGCCGCCTGACGCGGACGAGGCCAACGATCCTGCCGGTTTCACGCGGCTCCCCATGGGCGACGTCGCGTTGCTGCGACCGCGCATGATCCAAGTCCACCTCAAGAGCGGCATTCTCAACGTCGCCGTCCCTGACGTGGTCGGCTTCCTCGCCATGAAGCTCGAGGCCAAGCTGAGGCTGCGCCCGACCGAGGCGAAAGACTCGTTCGACGTCTACGCCTACGTTGCGATGAGGGGCACCGACGTCGTCAACAGTGGGCTCAAGCGTGACGCCAGAGAAGGACCGCGCATCGTTGCGCACCTGCGAACCCTGTTCGGCGACATCGACGCGCCCGGCGTGGCCGACGTGCTCGCCTACGCGGGGAGCCTCGGCGACCATGAACGGGCACTCCTGGCGAGGGCCACCGTCGATCTCTTCGAGGCTGTGTCGATGGAGCCGACGCTTGGCAGTCCATCGTCGGCAAGCAGGTAGAGCGCAGACGAGACGCTGGCGTCCGTGCAATGGCCTCTCGCAGCCTGGTGCACGACAGGGACTCCGAGCGAGTGGCTGAGGGGCTCCCGGTGCGAGCAGCAAACCCGGGCGGGGTCAGCGCCGCATCGACGGCCCCAGCAGCGCCAGCAGCTCGCCCATCAGGCCGGGCGGCCACCGACGCCGTCAGCCGGTGGTCGTCGTCGACGATGCGGAGGGTGGCGTCGGCGTGGGCGTCGCGGGCTATGCTCGCGCGTGGGTCATCCTGGTTCGGCGCGGGGCTGAACGTGGGTGGGCATTGGTGGGGGCAAGCATGTTGAGTCTGGTGGTGTGGAGCAGCTTCGCGGTGGTCGCCCAGGTGAGCGACGCCCAAAAGCCCGTCTTTGAGAAAGCCATCACGGCCGTCGCCGTCGAGCTCTATGCGGACTGGGGGGAGAACGACGCTGGCGACCACGCCCTGGGCGATCGGTTCCTGGCGCCAGCCCTTGCGAAGTCGGTGTTCTTGAAGCGCCGCATCTGCCGCAAGGCCGGGTGCATCGATCCCCTGACGTGCCAGCCGGGCCGGGCCACGGTGCTGGGCTCCACGCTTCAGGCGACGACGACGGCCGATGCTCTCGTGGCCGACGTGGCCCTGCAGGGCGTCAAAGGGCAGGCGCGGTCGACGGCCCGCTGGACGATGCAGAAGGGGCCCGCAGGCCTGCGGCTGACCAAGGTCGACTGCGTGACCGGTACACGGACCGCCGAGCCTTCGCCGCTCCCCCTGGCCACGGCGACGGTGCCACCACCCGCCGCCGTGACGCCGTCGCCTGCACCAGTCTCTCCACCCTCGGCTGCACCGATTGGCAAGACAAAGATCGAGCGATTCGCACGCGACCTGCTGCGCGAGGTTGCCGCCGCGGGCGACGATCAACGACAACAGGTGGCGCTCATGAAGCGCTCGTTCACCCCCAGGCTGATTCGATCCATTTTGGAGCGTGAGCGGAATTGCCTGGCCACCTTGAAGAGCGGCACAGACGACCCCTTCTGCAATGACAGCCCCCTGACCTGCACCACGGGCGCCTTCGTCATCGACGAGATTGAAGCGACCGCAATTGGCGGAACCGCCGCCATCGTCAAATTGCGTTTTCCGTCGGGGCAGCGCTGTGAGATCGGGTTGTATCTCGATGAGGAGACCGAACAGAAGGCCGACTACTACGACCCCCAGGACCCCGACCGCGTATCGAAGCAGGCTCCGGCAGACGCTGCTGCTGGTCCTGGCATACAGCCCTACACATCCCCGCCACGAGGGGCCTGCGCCGGCTTCGTCTTTTCGTGCTCGCCGGGCTGCTCGGAGATCGGCTGCTATCGCAACACCGTGGGCGGTTGTGGCGGCGCCCCCCAGTCATGCTCCAGCCGTGGCCAGTCCTCCTGTCACAGCGGCTGCTATTGGGACCCTTCGGCCCGGTGACGACGTACTGGGGGGTGCCCGGGCTCAGGGCCGCATCGGCGGCACCAGCACCGTGAGCAGTTCGCCCATCAGGCCGGCGGCCACCGACGCCGTCAGCCGGTGGTCGTCGTCGACGATGCGGAGGGTGGCGTCGGCGTGGGCGTCGCGGGCGAGGGCGACGGAGTCTTCCAGCGGCACCACGTCGTCGTGGCGGCCGTGCAGGATGGCCAGCCGCGACACCTCGACGGTGGTGATGCCAAAGAGCTTGCGACCCGCCGGGGCCAGCAGCAGCAGCGGTCCCCGCCACAGGCCGAGGCGCACGAGCTCCATCGCCAGGCCGCCGCCGAACGATGAGCCAACCACGGCGTCGATGCCCGGGGTCGAGAGGGCTGCCTGGGCCGTCGCCAGGGGGATGCTCCAGGCCGCGGGGGGCATGGTGACCTCGGGGCGGCCCGCCGCGAACCAGGTCTCCAGATGTGACCTTACATCGTAAGTATCGAGGTCGGGGGCGATGACGTCGTGGCCGGCGTCGCGCAGCCAGCTGGGCTTTTGGCCCCGGGGACTGCCTTCAAGGCCATGGAGGAACAGCAGCTTCATCGGGTCTGTCTAGCAGCACGAGACCAAAGCGCGGACAGGTGGCCTTGCCGGAGGAAGGCGAGCGTGGCATTGACGTCGTCGTGCGCCTCACCACCTTGAAGCTTGAGAACTTCCGTGGCTTTCCCGGCTTCGAGACCAGCTTCCATGAGCGGGTGACGGTTTTCATTGGCGAGAATGCCTCGGGAAAGTCCTCGATCCTCGACGCGGCGGCCATTGCCATTGGTGCGTTTTTTCTCGGTTTCCCCGATATCCGGCCGCCGAAGATTGCCGATGCCGATATCCGGCGCATCACCCACACCACCCATGGCATCGATATCGAGAGGGTCTACCCCGTCGCCATCTCGGCAAGCGGTGTCGTCGACCAGCAGGCCACCAGTTGGCGTCGTGAGCTGCGACAGGCGCGGGGCAAGACGACCCATGGCGATGCCCGTGCGCTGCAAACGCAAGGCGAGCTGGCCTGGCAGCGCATTGCCAACGGCGAAGACACCGACGTTCCTGTGCTCGCCTACTACGGGGCCGGGCGCCTCTGGGCGCAGAAGCGGGACTCCAGTCTCAAGGCCCTGGCATTGGCCTCGCGGGCGAGCGGCTACGTCGATTGTCTGGAGCCAGCCTCGAGCCACAAGTTCTTTGCCGCCTGGATGAAGCGCAAAGAGCAGGAGCGGCTGCAGGACCTCGACCGCGCCATTGGTAAAGGCCTCGCGCGGACGCAAGGTAAAGGCCTGCCGCCGCCAACCGTGCCGGCCCTTGAGGCGGTGTCTGACGCTGTGCGTGCCTGCGTCGACGGTGCTGTGCGGGTGTTCTTCAGCGTCGCCCACGATGAGCTCCGCGTCGAAATGACAGGTGGCGAGGTCCTGCCGTTTTCGTTCATGTCCGACGGCTACCGGAACTTTCTCGGCATGGTCGCCGACCTTGCCTGGCGGGCGGTGCGGCTGAACCCACACCTCGGTCGCGATGCCGCACGACGGGCGACGGGCATCGTGCTCATCGATGAGGTGGACCTGCACCTCCATCCCCGCTGGCAGTGGTCGATCATCGAACGGTTGACGACGACGTTTCCCGGCATCCAGTTCATCATGACGACCCACGCGCCGCAGGTGGTTGCGTCCTGTGAAGCAAGCTGGTTGCGGGTGTTGCCGGCAGGTCGCACAGCCACGGCGCCGACAATGGCGAATGCGTCCCAGGGCAAAGACGTCAACGCTGTCTTGCGGGAGATCATGGCGGCGCCTGAGCGGCTGCCCATCGTCCACAACAAGCTCCAGCAGGTTCGCGACCTGGTCGAGGATCGCCAGACGAGTGCCGCGCGCCTTGCGCTTGACGAGGTGGCCTTGCTGCTCGGCGAGACCGATGAGCAGGTGGTGTCGCTTCGCTGGGAGCTTGCCGACCTGGAGCAACACGGCCCATGAGGTTCGTGGTCAAAGGGGCAGAGCCTGCTTGCCTGTCCCGCGTGCGACGTGAGGTCGACCGCATTGTCGACGACAGCGGTCAGGGACTGACGACGGCGGACTGGAGCGAACTGAAGGACTGCGCCCAGCCGGTGCGGGACGCACTCGCCTTCGAGCAAGCGCATCTGTGCGCCTATTGCATGGGGCGCCTGCGCACCACGGGCCATCACGACGTCACGAACCCCTCCGGCATGAAGATCGAGCACTTCGTGCCGCGGTCGGTGCAACCCGCGCAGATGTTCCAGTGGGGCAACCTGCTGGGCGTCTGCAGCGGACGGACGGTCATCCAGCAAGGGACCCACGACACCTGCGACCGCGTGCGGGGCAACAGGCCGCTGCACATCAACCCGGCCCGACGCCCGCCGGACCCGGCCGCCTGCTTCAGCTACCGTCGCGACGGCACCATTGTCGGCCTCACCCCAGAGGCCCACGACGACATCGTGACTTTGAACCTCAACGCCGATCCTCTGCGCAACGCGCGTGCGGCCGCCATCGCCCATGTGCAGAAGGAACTCCGCCGCGACGATACGGTCCCAAACCTTCGTCGCCTTCATCGGCAGGCGACCTCGCCCAACGCCAGCGGTGAGCTCCCGCCCTATGCGGGGGCCGTCGCTGCCTACGTGAGCAAGAAGCTGCGGGCGCGCGGCATTGAAACCTGAGGTTCCGTTTTTTCGGTGTGTTCCGTGCGTGTGGAACTCATCGGCGCCAGCCGATGAACATGTAGACAATTCACCGACACGCGCGCAGCGCGAGTCGGTGAATTCACCGAGAAAATGGAACGAGCCGGCGGGCCGGCCGCGAACCAAGTCTCCAAGTGGGTACGTACAGCGTATGTATCGAGCTCGTGAGGCTGGATGTCACGTCGCTGGGGGCACTTCCGGAGGCAGGTCGGTGCCGACGCGAAGGAGTTCCAGGTAGCGCCCATAGGCAAAGGTCCGATCGCGTTTTCGACCGGACGTTTCCTGCAGGACGCCCTCGTCGACGAGGGTCTGAATGGCCTTGGTCGCTGTCGGCATTGACGTCGACAGCAAGGTCGCGGCCCTCGGGATGGTGACCATGGGATGGCGGGGCAGGAGCGCCAACAGTCGCAACGCCTTCACCGAGGTGCCCTTGCCGGCGAGGACGCGGGCCTGGTCGGCGCTCGTCTGGGCGAACAGGTCCCTGGCGGTGGTTGCGGCTTCGTCGGCGATGGCGATGACGCCGTCGAGAAAGAAGCGCACCCAGGCTTCCCACTCGCCTCGCTCGCGCACGCCGGTGAGGAGCTCGTAGTACGTCGAGCGATGCCGCTTGAAGTGGAGGCTCAGGTACAGGAGCGGGTGCTGCAGCAATCCCCAGGCCTCAAGCATGAGCGAGACGAGCAGACGGCCAAGGCGACCGTTGCCATCGAGGTATGGGTGAATGGTCTCGAACTGCACATGCACCAGGGCAGCGCGCACGATGGGCGACAGGTCGTCTTGGACGTGGAGGTATTTCTCGAGGTCGGACAAGAGATCCGGGACGAGATGGGGCGGTGGCGGCACGAAGGCCGCAAGACTCGGGCGGGCACCCCCGATCCAGTTTTGGGTGCGTCGGGGCTGGCCCGGGTTCTTGTCGGCGCCACGGGCGCCGCTCATCAAGCGACGATGGGCCTCATGCAGCAAACGCACAGACAGCGGAATGCCGTCGTCCCGCGCCAGTTCGGCTCTCGCCCACGTGATCGCGTCGAGGTGGTTGCAGACCTCCTCGACATCCCGCTCGATGGGCGCGCCAGGGCTCGGCTCGGCTTCCCAGGCGAGAAGGTCCACAAGCGTCGCCTGGGTCCCCTCGATCTGCGATGAAACCACCGCTTCCTTGCGAACGAAGGCGTAAACGAACCAACCGACGTCGGGGACCATGGCGCCGGCGAGGTTGAGCAACCGCAGGGACTCCTCGGCCCGCCGAATGCCCTCGGCAAGCGCCGCATCAATCACCAGGGGCGGCGACGACGGCGGCAGTGGCAGCGGGATGAACGCCCGCACAGCCTCCCCCGCGACACCCGTCGATTCGTACCGGCCTGTGACCCGCATGGAACGCCTCCGAAAGAAGTCTTTCGTATCGGCCACCGTAAAGAAAGAGATCTTTCTTTGACGTCGGCAAAACGCAGGCCGCCCTTTCCCGCGCCGTCAGTCGGGACACCGTCGCCGCCTCGCTGTGTGAAGGTGTGCGTCCTCCGTTCATGGGGTCGACCAAGACCCCATGGACGACGTCGACGGCAACGTGATCGCCCGCAGTTTGGGCGACGCGGCTAGTATGGTCCATGCCCTTCAAGCTGTTCATCCCGTTGCTGGTGCTCTTTGCGTCGCCAGGCTGCGCGCCTCCGCCAACCGCAGAGGGCGAAGGCGAAGGCGAAGGCGAAGGCGAAGGTGAAGGCGAAGGTGAAGGTAAAGGTGAAGGTGAAGTGCCGTGCCTCACTGTCGATGGCTCCGTGACCATCGAGAACGCCGAGGGCCTGGTGGCCCTGGCCGGTGTGTGTGTCGTCACCGGCGACGTCGTCATTGTCTCCACCGACCTGACCACCATTTCGCTCCCGGTGCTGGCAATCATTGGGGGCCACGTCGAAATCCGCGGCAACACCGCGCTGGCGAACCTCTCTCTGCCGGTGTTGGCGAGCGTTGATGGGGATGTCTTGATCGACCACAACGGCTCGTTGACGACGATCGCATTGCCAGAACTGGTGAGCGTTGGACGAGACCTCGTGATCGAAGCCGACGCCACTCTGAGGAGCCTCTCGCTACCATTGCTTTCGAGTGTGGCTGGCTTCGTCGGCATCGTCGCCAACGACGACCTCACGGGCCTCGTGCTGCCGAACCTGGTGACCGTGGGGGCAGGTATCGACATCAGCTACAACCGCGGCCTGACGGCTGTCTCATTGCCAGTGTTGGAGAGCGTACAAGGGGCGCTCCGCATCAACGACAACCGCGCCCTGGCGGTCGTCGTGCTCCCGAGGCTGAGCCGAGTGCGAGGCGCCTTGCTCATCTTCACCGACGTCCTCACGCGTCTCGCACTTCCGGCGCTGCTGCATGTGGAGGGAGAGCTTGTCATCCTTGACAGCACCGCCATGACGGAGGTCTTGCTGCCAGTGCTTTCTGGCGTAGATGGGGACCTCCGTATCGGCGGCACCGCCGTGACGAGCCTCTCTTTGCCAGAGCTCGTGAGCGTCACAGGGCATGTCTTCATTGAGGCGCACCCATTCCTGACGAGCATCTCTCTGCCGGTGTTGGAGGCGATTGGGACGGGCGTCGGCATCAATCTCAACAGCGCCCTGACGAGCCTCTCGCTGCCAGTGCTGGAGCGCGTGCAGGGGCCCATCGCCATCATCAGCAACAACGCCCTGCCGAGCCTCATTGCGCCGGCATTGACGAGCGCTGGTGGCGTCAACATCAGTCGCAATGGCGCCCTGACCAGCCTCTCTCTCCCGGTGCTGGCGAGCGCGGGGCCGGTCAGCATCAACAGCAACATCGTCTTGACGAACCTCGATCTGCCAGAGCTCGATGATGTCCTGGGAGATCTCGTGTTCGAGAACGACCAGCTTCTCACAAGCGTCTCATTGCCTGCCCTGGTGAGCGTTGGCGGGAGCCTCAACGTCGGCGCCAACAACGCCCAGACGAGCCTTTCGCTGCCGGCACTTGTGACAATCGGCGGAACCTTGAGCGTCAACGACAATGACGCCCAGACCAGCCTCTCGCTGCCGGCGCTTCTGAGCGTTGGTGATCGCGTCGGCATCTTCAACAACGCCGCGCTGACGAGCATCTCACTGCCGCAGTTGGCGAGCGTTCGTGATGGGGTGCGCATCGGCGGCAATGCCATCCTGACGAGCTGCAGCGGCCCGCTTATCGTCAACGTCGGCGACTGCATTCAGTAGCCGCGCCGGCAGGTCCGGCCGCAGGCATCGACGGGGACCGCCCATGCAGTCAGACGTGGTTCGGGTCGGATGCCCGTCATGCTGCGACAGGTTCTGTCGCATGGCTGGCCCATGGTTCGTCCACGCCGGTCACCGCTGGGCCTTTTGACACGTTTTCCTGCGTCGACGAGGTCCGAATGTGTTCGTCACCAGTGAACTGATCCACTTCTGCCGGGTCCACTGGCGCCGCCCTGGAGACCTCGGCTATTCGCCTTCGGCCCCGCCATCGGCACCCGCTTCACGACCGAACCTGACGACCACGAGGATGCCATGGGTTTCCCGGTTCTCTCCCTGACCGACCCGAAGAACGACGCCGAGGGCGGCATCGATCCCCTGGGGTTGGGGGTCATCGCCGAACGGCTCGCTGGCGAAATGGTCCCCGGCGTCACCCAACGGATGTCGCGGCCCCGCTTCTTGACGACGCTGTGCGCGGGGGCCCTGCTTGGCGACGGCATGGAGCCCTCCCGCAGTGGCACCCCGCCGTCGGTGGCGTTTGAGTGGCTCGTGGTGCAGGCCCTGGCCGAAGCCGACGGCGAGGACATCCGCCGGGTCCCCGGGATGTTGAAGGCGAAGTCCGCCATCCGCGACGGGGTGCCCCTGTCGCCCGCCCGCTACCTGAAGGGGGCCACCATCTTCGGCTTCAGCGGCGTGTACCGGACCCTGGCGGTGGCCCTCGACCTCATCGACGACGACAACCACCTGCTCCACGCTGGCGAGGAGCTGCTCCTCGCCTGGGAGAAGGCCTCGGCCCTCGATGGCTTCCTCGACAACCAGCCCGACAGCGCCGGCGGTGCCTTCCGCAAGAAGCTGCTGCGCGAGCTGGAGACCGCCCTCACCGACGACGCTGCCACTCCGCCCCGCGGACAGCTCGGGGCCCGCATGCGCGACGTGTTTCGCCCCGACGGGATGACGGCGGCCGAGGCCGACGTCATGCGCGCCGGCATTGCCGATGGACGGGGCGGCACCCGCGGTGAAACCTTCGACCTCGTCAAAAGCGACGTCGTCGCCGACACCCTCGCCAATGGTGGCGAGCGGGTCGCGTTGCGGACCCTGGCCCAGAGCGCCTCCAGCGACCTGCGGGGGACCCTTGAGGCCATCGAGGCCTTTGAATCCCTCGCCAAGCCCGTGCACCTCGCCTTTGACTGGATTCGCCACCTGTCGACGAAACACCCCACCGAGGCCATCGGCCCTGCCCGCTTTGTCGCCGAGGCCCCCGACCTCAGTGGCCGGGTCCGGGCCGCCGTCGACGGTCTGCCTCGACACTTCGTGGGCCGCTCGGCCCTGGAACGGGTGGGCGCCTCCGTCGCCGACTTCAACGACGTCGACGACAGCGCCAGCCTGTTTCGGGCGGTGCTGGCGCGCCATGAACGGGCCCAGCGGGACAAACCACCCGAAGGCAAGCGGCCCTGGTTCGAGCGCCTGACCAACGGCGACGTCGTGGTGCGCCCCCTCTATCGGGTGCCCGATGAGCCGGAGGATCGCGATGTCGCGGTCTTTCCCTATCGGCTGGCGTCGATTTCCTCGTTCCTGTCCGACCTCGGAGGTGCCCGATGAGCCGTCGTCGACGAGATCCTGCCGAAGATGGCCACGGCCGCCTCCTTGATGCCTGGGCGGCCCCCGATGGTGCAGGGGGGCCCATCGGCTGTCTCTCCACCACCTATACGTTCAGCGCGCCGTTCTTTGAGGAGGAGTGCCTGGGGCGCTTCCTGGGCATGGAGACCCAGCCCGACGAGAGCGGGGCCGCCTACCTCATCGAACGGGAAGAGAAGCTCGGCGAAGTCTACGCCGGCATCGTCGTCGACCGGCTCCATGCGGCTGCCGACGAACGGTCCCTGGCCTGGGACATCCTGCCCGTGCGGGTCGGCGGTGGCTGCATGCACGCCAAGGTCACCCTGCTGGTGTGGGCCAATGCCATCCGCGTCATCGTCGGCTCCGCCAACTGCACCGAGGCCGGCTACCGCTCAAACCTCGAGATCTTCAGCGTCCTCGACTTCAACGACGGCGGCGGCGACGACCGGGCCCTGCTCAGCGACGTCATCGCCTTCCTGGGCGACCTCGTGGCCCTCAGTCCGGCGGGCCCCGCCCGCGACCGGGCCGAGCCGTTCCTGGCGAGCGTGTTGGTCCGAGCGGAGGGCTGGCAGCCGCCCACAAAGGCTGCGGGCGTCGAGGTCCGCCTCGTCGTCGGCGGTGGCATCGGTGGTCGCCCCCGCCAGCTGCTGAGCACCCTGCGCACGGAGGTGTGGCAGGACAGCCGCGCCCCTCGAACGCTGGAGGTCGTCAGCCCCTTCTTCGACCTCGAGCCCGCCGACATGGCGAAGGCGGTGGGCGAGGTCCTGGCCAAGCGGGGCGAGGTCTCGACGACGTTCTACGTGGCCACGCGCAAGGACGGCGACGGCACCCTCCACGTGCAGGCCCCACGGGCGCTGGCCACCGCCTTTCCCGGCGCGCCCTTCAAGGCCGTCCGGTTGGAGGACCGCGAGGAGGTCCGCGCGCTGCACGCCAAGTGCCTGTCCATCGCCAATGATCACTCGGTGGCCATGATGGTGGGCTCGAGCAACTTCACCTCGGCGGGGCTCGGCCTCGGCGACGGCCCGGCCAACATCGAGGCCAACCTCGTCTACGTCGTCCCCATCGGGTCCGCCGGTCACACGGCGCTGGGGCAGGCTTGGCCCACCTCGGACGACGAGGCCATCGACCTGGACACCGTGCGCTTCTCGCCGGCGTTTGACGAAGGCGCCATCGGCAGCGTCGTCGACGACGTGGTGTCGCTGCCGGTGGGCTTCGTGTCCTGCGTCTATGACGGCACTGGTCTGCTGTTCACCCTCGAGCCCGACGGCCTGCCGACCATCTGGCAGATGCGCATTGGCGATGACGTCATCGACGATGCTGCTGCGTTCGCGGCTGCCGGCCGGCCTTCAAGCCGGCACCTGGTGTGGAGTGGTCGGGCCCCGAGCGTCATCGACGTGACCTGGACGACGACGACGGAGCAGCAGCGCACGGCCGCCCTCATCGTCAACGTCAGCTCCCGCGAGGTGTTGCCGTCGGCGGAGGCCCTCCGAAACCTCTCCCTGGAGTCCCTGCTGGACATCCTGACGATGGCCCGGCCCATTCACGAGGCCGTCGAACGGGCGCGCCTGCTGCGCCATACGGCGACGACGGGGCCACGGGACGGGCTCGACGAGCTTCAGCGGGTGAAGACCGACGCCTTCCTGCTGCAGCGGACGCGCCGCTTCTCCCGCGCCCTGGAGGGCCTGAAGAGCCGCCTGGAACAACCCATTTGCAGCGACGAGAGTTTGCGTCGACGGCTGCGGGGTCCCGTCGGCCCCCTCGTCGTTGCCCAGAAGATTCAGGAATCTGGCGTCAGCGCCGGCGAGCGTGCGTTTCAATTGACCGAACTCGTGTTGTTGCTGCGTCGGCTGAACCCGCGCCCCCAGACGGGCACCCTGCCCGGCGACGTCGTGCTCGCGGCGGCCTCGGCCCTCGCCACCGAGATTGCCGGCAGCATCGACGGCCTGCGCGCGGACATCCCCAAAGACCTTCAGCACTACGTGACCAAAGCTCTTGCAGCAGGTGCGCCATGACGTGGGACTATTTTCTCAGCCAAGGCATCGATTTGAACGGCTCCGGCCGTATCCCCGCCGTCGACGCCGCGAGGCAAGGACGCACCGCCAACGAGATCCTGAAGCGCTTGCAGGACCAGCCCGGCGTCGTCCTCGCCGACGAAGTGGGCATGGGCAAAACCTACGTGGCGCTGACGGTGGCGCTGTCGATTGCCCTCTTGAATGAGGACGCGGGGCCCGTGGTCGTCATGGTTCCCCCGAGCGTGAAGGACAAATGGCCACGGGACCTCAAGGTCTTCCTCGACAAATGCCTCAAGCCCGCCGCCAGAACGCGGATTCGCGCGACGGACGCCACCATCGACAGCGGCGTGGATTTTCTGCGCCTCCTCGATGACGCCCCGGAGCATCGCCAAAACCTCATCTTCATGACCCACGGCGCCTTGTCGCGAGGCCTGACCGACCGGCACGTGAAGCTCGCCTTGGTGCAGCGGGCCCTTGAGGTGGCCCCATCCCTCGAGGCGAAGCGGTCATCGATGCATCGCTTTGTCGGCGGCTTGCTGCGCCATCAGGCCTCCACCGACGAGTTGTGGTCCGCGCTGTTGGCAGCCCCCACGACGGCGTGGCGCAGCATCCTGGAGCAACACGGCAAGCCCGTGGATGACGACCCGGTCCCCGCCGCCCTCGCCCACGTGCTGGCCGAGCTCGGCGCCGCCGAGCTGAAGGCGGTGACCGCCGCCCTGGAGCGGGTGCCCACCCGGGATTCGCCAGGGGCCAAGGAGCGCGTCGACGAGGCGCGCGCCCTGTTCAACGACGCCGTGAAGGACATCTGGCAGCATTGGCTGGTGGCGGGCCTCAAGAAGGTGGACCGCCTGCCCTTGTTGATCGTCGACGAGGCCCACCATCTCAAGAACCCGGGCACCCGCTTCGCGTCGCTGTTTGTCGACGAGGGCGCCGAGAACGACCAAAAGACCCTCGCCGGTCCCCTCAATGGGGTGTTTGAGCGGATGCTGTTTTTGACGGCGACGCCGTTTCAGCTGGGCCATGGCGAATTGCTGCGGGTCCTCGAACGTTTCGAAAACGTCGCCTGGCAGTCAGACCACGCCCCCGTGCAAACCAGCCTGCAGGTGCGCGCGGCCCTGACCGGCCTGCGGGCCGCCCTCGACCAGGCCCAGCTCCACGCCCGCGGCTTCAGCGATGCCTGGGCCCGGCTCCGCCCGGAGCTGGTGGTGGACGCCGCCGGCCTTCCGGTCGACGTCAATCTGTGGTGGCAGGGCGCCCTGGCCGACACCGCCCCGTCGGGCGTCGTCGGCAACGTGGTGCACCATTGGAAACATACCCTCGCCGCGGTGCGCCAGGCCGAGACGCCACTGCAGCCCTGGGTCATCCGCCATACGAAGTCCCGCTTCCTGGAGGGCGGGGTGGTGCCCCGTCGTCGGGCCCTGATGGGGGCGGGCATCGTCGACGAGACCCGCAGCGACGGCATCGCCGTCGAGGGCGACGCCCTGTTGCCGTTTCTGCTGGCCGCCCGCGCCCAGGCCTTGGTCGCCAACGACAGCACGGGCCGCGCCCTGTTCGCCGAGGGGCTGGCGTCGTCCTACGAGGCCTATCGCGAGACCCGCCTCGACAGCACCGGCGTCGACGCCACAGGCATCGCCGGCAACGGCGTCGACGAGGACGACGACACGCGCCGCAGCGTCGCCTCCTCCGATGCGTTGGAGTGGTACCTGCGCGCCATTGAGGACGCCGTGCCCCGGGGCTCGAACGAGCGGGGCGCCCTGCACCCCAAGATGCAGGCGACGGTCCAGCGCGTCCTGCAGCTGTGGGAGGCCGGCGAGAAGGTCCTCGTGTTCTGCCACTACCGGGCGACGGGGCGGGCCCTGGAGCGACACATCTCGCGGGCCATGGACGCGGCCATCACGTCGGTGGCGTCCCGGCGCTTTGGCCTCGACGGCGACGCCGCCAACGAGCGGCTGGACCGCCTGGGCAAACGGCTGCAGCAGCCATCAGACCCTGTCCGCAAGGCCCTCGACGAAGCATTGGGGCGGCTGGTGCGGGAGGCCGGCGTGGCCGACGTCGACGTCGACCCCGTCGTCGAGGTCATGCGTCGCTTCTTCCGGACCCCGGCCTTGCTGGCCCGCTGCTTCCCCGCCGATGAGGAAAACGCCGTGCCGCGGGCGCTGGCGACGGCAGACAGCTCGGGGCAGAGCCTCGATGCCCAGTTCCGCGCGTTCTGCCGATTCCTGGTTGAACGGGAGACCGAGGAGCGGAAGGAATACATGGACGCCCTGCGCTCGGTGCAGACCGGCGAGCGCTACGAACGCGACGACGACGGCGTGAAGGACCAATTGCTCCCCAACATCCGCCTCGCCAATGGCGCGACCAAGGACGACACGCGCCGGCGATTGCTGGTGACCTTCAACACCCCGTTTTATCCCGAGGTGCTGGTCGCTTCGAGCGTCCTCGCCGAAGGCGTTGACCTCCATTTGAATTGCCGATTCATCATCCACCACGATTTGTGCTGGAATCCGTCGACGTTGGAGCAGCGCACGGGGCGGGTGGATAGGCTGGGGGCCAAGGCCGAAAAGGCCAGGGATTCCATCCGCGTGTACCAGCCCTACATTGCCGAAACACAGGACGAAAAGATGTTTCGCGTGGTGCAGGAGCGGGAGCGGTGGTTCCAGGTCGTCATGGGTGAGAAGTTCGGCGAGAGCGAAGCTGACGTCGAGAAAGAGACTGCCAGGGTGTCGCTGCCTGCGGCGGTGGCGACGGAGCTGGCCTTCCGGCTGCAATTGCCGGGATAGCGGCGGACCGGCATTGTCCTCCGCATCTGAACACGAGAAAGAAGCCCAAGAGCATGCCCATCTCCGACGACACTCGCGAATCCATTCGTTCCCTGCTCGCCGCTGGAGAATTGCCCACGGAAGAAATCGCCGAAAAGCTCGGTGTGTCGCCTCGAACGGTGAGTGCCATCAAGGCCCACATCACCATGGGCCGGTATGGCCTCGCTCCTCCTGCTGCAGAGATTGAGGAGGAACTCGATGCCTTTGAAACCACGTTCGGCCTGGAGCGCGACCTCCAGGCGGCCCTCCGCGCAAACATCGGCGAGCTTGAGGCCGGGCTGGTCATCATCGACGACGGCAAGGAGCGCTCAACGGCCGCTGGCCGCATCGACATCCTTGCTCGGGACAAAGCTGGCGCCACTGTCGTCATCGAGCTGAAAGCCGGCGATGCAAGGGCCGAGGTGGTTACGCAGACCCTCGGTTACATCGGCGCCCTCACGCAAGAAGGCGTGACACCGTTGCGAGGCATCATTGTCGCGGGACGGTTTCCCGATCGGGTCATCCACGCCGCCCGTGCGGTGCCGAACCTGCATCTCGTGTCCTACCGCTTCAAGTTCTCGTTCAGCGCCGGTGAGTCGACTGGCAAGCTGTGAGGACGAGCCAACCTGCGCACTTGCTCCACCAAGTTCTCAACCTGCGAATCGAGCCACTCGTGGCCGCGGCCACCTGTGGCCTGATCTTGACCCCGCATGCCCGACGTGTGAGCCTCTCGAGTCCTCGCCGTCTCGGCGTTGGGGGGGTCATCATGAGCTGTGTCAGTCGTTTGCTTCTTGCCCGCACCGCTGTCCTGACAATCGTCATTTTGAGTTCCGTATCTGCCTCAGCGCAGGAGCGGATTTCACCACCGGCGGCCGTGGAAACGTCGTCACCGTGCCCCTCAAATGACAAGCGCAAGGAGGAGCTCGGGAAACTCATCGAGGAACGACAGCACGCCATTGAGCGACTCCAAGACCGCGCTCAGGTCCCAAAACTCATCGATCTTGCGACAACTGCTGGCACAGCAGTCGCGGGCATCACGACCGGGATTGGCATCGGCGGACAGATTTCCAATAACAGTGGACTCATTCTGATTGGCTATGGTTGCGCTGCGTGCAGTTGGACTGCTGTTCTCGGAGGCCTCATTGCCAATCTGGTCGTGGACCATCGCGTGGAAGACATCGCCGCGATTGATGCAACTCAGAAGAAGATTGATGACGCGGCCATGAGTTTCTGAGCACACCCTTCTCTTTCGAACAACGATTCCCATCTGGAGTTCAAATGCAGAGACACTTCTTCCTCGCCTTCTTTTTCGGCGCTGGCATGCTTGCCAGCATTGCCTCGTCGCCCCCCCAAGATGCCGAGCAGATACTCTTGGATAACGAATCCTTCGAAGTCGCCGCAGGCAGCTTTTTCCTCCAAGAATTCGAGCTTTTCGCTGCCGCTACCGTGAGCTATGGACTTGACCCGATTCCGTGGACACCTTCGTAACGGAGTATCTCATGTCCATGGACGCCAAGACCAAGAAGCAGAAGCAGGTGCGCAAGCGCCACTCGGATGAGTTCAAGGCAGGAG
>Ga0247834_1001219_pt1 | contig 45599 bp, 34 predicted proteins | sample LaCruzMarch2015__8_FD_187118 | JGI IMG/M metagenome (GOLD analysis project Ga0247834, IMG submission 187118) | Freshwater microbial communities from meromictic Lake La Cruz, Castile-La Mancha, Spain - LaCruzMarch2015_12m | ecosystem: Environmental > Aquatic > Freshwater > Lake | place: Spain... | reverse complement strand
CTCTCGCCGCCCGCGGACCGCGCCGCCGCCGTCCGCACGGCATCGCCGAAGTGCAGGAACTCGGTCACTTCTGGGAGCCCATCCGGGAGCTGGAGCGGGTCGCCGTGGAGCCGCTGCCAGGCCTCAAGGACTTTCTCTCCGAATGGCGGGCGCTCATCGTGCAGAAGCCTGCCAGCGGGCGCAGGAGTGACTGGGACACGGAGGAGGATCGATGGCTCCGCGAAGTCGTCCAACGTCTGGAGGGCTCGGAAGGGCTGGCAAAGGTCGCGCGGACGACGAAGCGTGCCGACGATCTTCGCGCGTGGTGCACAAGCCTCGTCGACGCCCGTGACTGGCCAGCCGCGCTGCCGGCGTTCGAGGAGGCAGCCGGGATCGTGGTGGACACGGACCACGCGCGAGCTGAGCTGCTCGACGGCGCCGCGCTGGCGGCTCAGCGCCTCGGGCACAAAGACCTTTCGGCATGGCTTGAGCGCGCATGGCGCGCCGGTCCGAGCATGCTGCGCCTTCGCCGCTGGCTCGGGTCTGCAGACAGCAAGGCCAGCTTGCTGAAACGAGCGTCGGAGGCGCTTCTCGCCTGTCCAACGCAAGCCGCCAGGGAGCGCGCATTCCTCCACATGCTGATGGGCGAGTTCGAGATGGCCGCGAAGCTCCTCGCGGTGGCGCCCGGGCTTGGGTGGTCCAATGGGGAGCACCCCGGGCACCTGCTGTTCCCGCTGTTCACGCGGCTCCTGGGCGGAAAGAAGAAGACGACCGCACCGCGCACCGCGCTGCGCCCGCATATGGACCTCGACGAACTTGACGAGCTCGATGACCTCGATGACCTCGATGACCTCGATGCCCTTGACGACGGGCCGCACCTCGCGGCGCCCGAGGTCGATGCGCTTCTTGAGCTGGCAGGCATTGCCACCATCCAGAACCCTCAAGCCCGGAACGCCGTCATGGCGGCCATGCGAAAGGCAGCCGAGAACCGGCTGGCCGGCGTCACCGAAGAGAAGCGGCGCCGCCACTATGGCGAGGCGGCAGTGCTGGTCGGGGCCTGTGTCTCGTCTGACGCCTCGCAGGACACCGCTCGTTGGGCTGCTTCGCTGAGGACCGAGTACAAGCGGTTCCCCGCGCTCCGCGCCGAGCTCGATCGAGTCCTGGGGGTATCATGAGAGCGAAGCCATCTGGAGCCAACGTCGAACCCCATGCCTGGGAGTTCAAGGCGCGCTTCCGCCGGCACGCGTTCGGTTGGAAATCACAGCCCGCCATCACGCGCATCAAGCAGGCCGTGGCCGAGATCAAGAAGGTCGCGAAGAAGGACGTGCTGCTTGCTGCGGAGGGTGCGGTCGCCTTTCTCGAACGCGTGTCACCGGCACTCGAGCAGGTCGACAGCTCGTCGGGTTCAGTCGGGACCGCGGTGAACAATGCCATCGCCGAGGTGGTGCCGATCATCGCGAACGCGCCTGCCGACGCCAAAACACGCGACGCGTGGCTGGAGCGGTTGTTTGACGCCTACCAGGACGACGGCATCCCGTACATCGAGGCGCTCGGTGACCACTGGGGCACGCTGTGCGGGTCGAAGGAGGTCGCCTCGGCCTGGGGGGATCGACTCATCGACAGCGTGCGGCTGTCATGGAGCCCGGACACCCCGTGGGGTTTCTTCAAGGCGACGACCAACTGCCTCAGCGCCCTGGTCGCCGCGGAACGTTACGACGACGTGCTCGCCGTGCTTGAGCTGGCTCCATACAAGATGTGGCACTACCGCCAGTACGGGGTGAAGGCGCTCGCGGCCAAGGGCAAGACCGCCGAGGCCATTGCCTACGCCGAGGAAGGGCGGGGTCGCAACGACAGCCCTGTCGCCATCGCCCGCGGCTGCGAGGAAGTGCTGCTGTCTGCCGGGCTCATCGACGACGCGTATCGGCGCTATGGGCTCCAGGCACATGCGTGTGGCACCTATCTCGCGACCTTCCGTGCTGTCGCGAAGACGTATCCGCACAAGGCAGCGGCTGACGTTCTCGCCGACCTCGTGACGACCACGCCTGGCGACGAGGGCAAGTGGTTCGCGGCCGCGAAGGATGCAGGGCTCTACGATGAAGCGCTCACCCTCGCGAGCCGCACGCCGACGGATCCGAAGACACTGGCGCGAGCAGCGCGCGACTACGCCGAGAAGCAACCGGCCTTCGCGGTCGGTGCGGGGCTGCTGTCGCTCGCCTGGCTTGTCCAGGGATACGGCTACGAGATCACCAGCATCGACGTCTGGGACGCCTACCGCGCGACCCTTGCGGCCGCTGAGCGCTACGGCGGCGCTGCTGAGGTGAAGGAGCGTGTGCGCAAGCTGGTCGCCGCAGAGGGCGCGGGCGAGCGATTCGTGACGAAGGTCCTCGGCAAGGAACTCGGGCTGTAATCCCGAGAGCTCCTTGATCTTCGGCCACGGAGTGGGCTCGCTCGAAGAGCTCTGGGATGTCCTCTGCCCCTCGCCCACAGGGGAACCCTTCGGGCCCCGGGGCGGCGTGGGTTCCACTCGCTGACAAGTGCTTGAATATGAGAGACTATTTGGCCCAGAAGGGCGGCAGCACGCCATCGTTGGGCGCTCAACGCAGAACACCGCTGTCGAGGGCGCATTGCCCCTGGGCGAGCCGACCGATACCGCCGTCCGATGGCGCCTCCTGAAGACCTTCTGCTTGTCTCGACGAAGAATCACGTCACGACGATCACCATGAACGACTCCCGGCGGCTCAACGGCTGGACCGACGGCATGATGCGCGCGCTGTCAGGGGCCATGGGCCGGGCCGCCGCTGACGACGACACGAGGGCTCTCGTTCTCACCGGGACCGGGCGCTACTACAGCGCGGGCGTCAACCTGGGCGGCACCCTCAAGCTGGGCCATCCGCAGGTGCTTCACGATGAGATCATCAAGCACAACCAGGCCTTGTTCGACCTCTTCATCGACTTCCCAAAGCCCATCCTGATTGCGGTCAACGGACCGGCCATCGGGGCGCCGGTGACGTCGGCGACGCTGTGCGACGGCATCGTGGCCGCCGAATCGGCGACGTTCCTGACGCCGTTTTCCCGTCTGGGCGTGCCCCCGGAAGGCTGCTCAAGCGTCCATTTCGAGCGGCTGATGAACGCCGACGTCGCCCACCGGATGCTTGGGCCCGAAGGCTGGAAGCCGACGGCGCGAGAAGCCCTCGACGTCGGGCTCATCACGGCCGTCGTCCCCGATGCCCAATTGGCCGAAGAAGCCCAGCGCCTCGCCGAGAGCTGGGTGAAGGACGGGAAGGCGCGCAGCTACCGTGGGGGCGCCACCCGCGACGAGCTCAAGGGGATCAACGCCCGGGAGTCGGTGGCGTTGGCGATGGCGTTTCTGAGCCCGCCGTTTCTGAAGGGACAGCTGAAGTTCCTGATGAGCAAGAAGAAGCACGGCCCGGCGCTGATGTTCTTGTCGCTGTTGGTGACGCGCCCCCTGTGGTCGCGGCTGCTCCGCGACTGACGGGGCCCCCCGCGGGCGCTGCTGGTGGCGACGAGACCGAACGTCGTGAATCGATCACCCAACGTCGGAAACCGTCTGTATAGTCCGCCGATGCTTCCGTCCCCGGGCGGCGTCATCGCCGTCGTCGTCGTCATCGTGGCCGCCATCATCAGCGGTCGTTCGTCGTTGCTCTCCAATCCCGGCCCCGAGTCGGGGATGGTGCTCGCTGTCGTCGGGGGCCTTGCCATTGCCCTCGCCGGCGCGGTCCTTGGGGCCAGACGTCAGCGGGGCGGCTTCGTCGGCGATTGGCGCTCAGGGCTCCTGGTGGGGGCGGTCTCGTTCGTCGTGTTCTGGGTGGCCACGGCCATCGGCGCCGCGGTGTCGCCGTCGTGCTCCCAAAGCGTGGGCCGGGTGCCCATGGCCATCATGTCGCTGCCGGTGCTGGCGTTGCAGGCGGCGGTTGGGCCCTTCATCGGGCGACTCGTGGGCAAGGGGCGGCGGGCCTTCCTCGTGTGCCTGCTCGTGCAGGCGGTGAGTCTGGTCAGCATCGGCCTGACGCTGATGGACGAGCCGGGCTTTCGGGTGGCGTCGCACTTCTTCGTCGTCATCAGCGGCGATCTCCTCGCTGGTGCTTCTCTGCCGTCGGCAGCCATCGGGTTTCGCGTCGCCACCATGCTGCTGGCCATCACGATTGCCCTGGTGGGGGCGGCCCTGTGGCCCGCCGAAAAGACCCGCGGCCTGGTGTCGGGTGCGGCCTCTGACGGAGCTCGCGTCTGGGCCCTCGCCGTCGTGTGCGGCATCGCCTTCGTCGTCGCCCACAACCAGGCCAGGAGTGCGCTCATCCCCGGCCGGGCCGCCATGGAAGAGGCGTATTCCCTTGAGAAACGGCGGGGCACCATCGTCGTCCACGCCGATCCGTTGCGGACCACGCCCCGCGAGGTCGACGGCCTGCTGGCCGAAGCGACGTTGTGGCGCGAGCGCCTTGCCTCACGCCTGGGGCCCATCAGCAGCGACGACATCCACATCTGGGCCCATCCGGATCGTGCCCAGATGGCCCGCTACACGGGGGCGTACAACGTCGACTTCGCCATGCCCTGGCGTCGTGAGTTGCACATCAACAGCCCCATCGTGCCCCACAAGAGCCTGGGCCATGAGTTGGCCCACGTCGTCGTCGGCGAGCGCTCGAACACCCTGTTGCGGGTGCCTTCTCGTCTGGTCGTCATGTACAACGCCGCGGTCACCGAAGGCGTGGCCATGGCGCTGACCCCGGAGCTCGTCGTCAACGAGGGGCTGACCTTGCGGGAGCAAGCGGCCGCCATGCGCCGGGCCAAGAAGGCCCCGGACCTGTCGCGTTTGTTCTCGTTCATGAGCTTCTTTGGCGAAGAGCCCGGTCGGGCCTACGTCGCCGCCGGCGCCCTCATCGAGAGCATCGTCGCCGAGTCCGCCGGCGATGGCCCCGGTGCCATCGAGCGCCTGTACGCGGGGACGGGGAGCCTGGCGGCCGTCACCGACGACGAGGCCAACCTGATTGCCCAGCACGAGCAGGCCCTGGATGCCTTGCCGTTGCCGCCGGATGCCGTCTCGTATGCGGCTGCCCGCTTCAAGCGGCCGAGCATCCTCGAGGAGATCTGCGACCCCGACGTCAGCGAGACCGCCACCGACATCCGTCGCAAGGCCCGTACGGGAGACCTGCCGGGGGCCAGAGACGCCGCGCGGAGTCTGCAGGGGGACGATGCCGACGGCACCCTCGCCGAGCTCGTCGCCGATGTCCGCGAGGTTGGCGACGTCGAGGGCGGCATCCAGCTGCTGCGTGATGTGGTGGCGATGTCGCCGTCGCCGTCGGTGCGGGCCGGGCGGGAGTTGGCCCTCGGCATCGAGTTGTGGCGCGCCCACCGGGAGCGTGAGGCCCAGATGCTGTGGGACGCCATCGACGTCGACGTCGTGGTCGTCGACCTGCAGCGGCAAATAGTGGCCACCAGGCTGTTTGCCGAAGCCGCCGTCCGCCTGCGCGACGGGGCGCCCATCTCCCGGGCAGCCCTGGCTTTCTTCATCGCCGATCCCCGGACCAGAGAAGGGGCCCGCCTCGCCTTCGCCGAGGCCGTTGGCGGCGGGTCCCCCCTGGAGTCTGCCGAGGTGGTGGCGCTGGGCCGCTACATCTACGCCCGACAGTTGGTGCAACAGGGCAGCGTGGACGCCGCCGTCGTCATCCTTCGGCCCCTGGTGGCCGAAGGTTTGCTCAGCGCCGCGTTTCAGGAGCAGGCGGTGTTGGCCCTGGGAACAGCCCTGGTGCGGCAGTCGAAAATGTCGCGCGGGCCCGTCGACGGCGGCGCCACCCAACCGGACGACGAAGCCCACCGCTTGCTGCTGACCGCCGCCGACAACGCCGCCCGGCCCGCCATGCGCTTGTTCTTCCGGGACCGGGCCGAGCGGGCAGCCCGGGCCTCGCTGGCGCCGGCGGCGCCGACGGTGGCGACGGCGACGACGGATCCCGCCTGGGCGGATCGCTTGTTGCTGGGGACCTGGCCCGACGGCGCGTTCTGAAGCGTTTTGCCTGCAGGTAAGACACTCACCTACCTGTGTTTTTCGCCTCAGCCTGCTAGACGCGCGCGATACCGCCAGTCGGCCTGTTTGAGGCGCCGACGACAGAAGGACGCCACCGATGGGCCGCATCTTTGAAACGCGCAAGCACACCATGTTCGCCCGCTGGAACAAGATGTCCAAGGCGTTCACGCGCATCTCCAAGGACATCGTCATCGCCGTGAAGACGAGCGGACCAGATCCGCACACCAACGCATCGCTGCGTCGGGCGATGCAGAACGCCCGCGCGCTGAACATGCCCAAGGACAAAATCGACAGCGCCATCAAGCGCGCCCAGGGCAAGGACTCAGCGAACTACGAAGAGGTCATCTACGAGGGCTATGCTCCCCACGGTGTGCCCATCGTCGTCGTCACCGCCACCGACAACCCGACCCGCACCTTCACCAATGTGCGGGTGGTCTTTGGCAAGGCCGGCGGCAACCTTGGCACCTCGGGCAGCGTGGCCCATTCGTTCACCCGTATGGGTGTCTTTCGCGTCGAGCCTTCCAAGGTCCCCGATCAAGAAGCCCTGGAACTCGAACTCATCGACCATGGTCTTGAGGAGATGGGCGAAGGCACCGGTGAAAAGGGCGAGCCCCAGCTCATCATCCGCTGCGCCCTCAATGCCTTTGGCAAGATCCAGCACGCCCTCGAAGAGCGGGGCATCGACACGGTGTCCGCGGCCCTGGAGTTCATCGCCCAGACGCCCCAGGAACTCCCCGAGGACAAAGCCACCGAGGTTCTCGAGATGGTCGACAAGCTCGAGCAGGACGAAGACGTCCAGCAGGTCTTTCACGCGCTCGTCTGACCCCGTCGCGACGTCGTGGGCAGCGCAGGAGGGTCTTTGGACCCTCTTGTCGTTTCAGCGGATCAACGAGCGATGACGACGCGGCCGGCAAGATCCGTGAGGGCCACCAGGCCGGCAGGCGCGTTGAGCTTGCGGCCGCGGTCGTCGGGCAGCACGAAGACCTGACCCGGGCCGACGCTGGTGGCGGGAAATTCCCGCGCAAACGACGTCGCCGTGGTGAAACGCTCTTTCGCGCCCCCGGGCGTGGCCTGCTTCTCGACGATGCAGCTGCGGCCGTTGTGGGGCACCGTTGGGGCACAGGGGGTGGCTACCACGGGGAAGCCGTCGACCTTGATGTTGCCGTTGATGTCGACCTCGACGACGTTGCCGGCGGTGGCGATGACGCGGGCGAAGCCGGGCAGGCCCGCCAGGTCGGCGCCGCCCTCGGTGATCCCCGCCCACGACGCCGACGCGCCGCGGACGGCGACGAGGTCGTTGATGGCGACGTGGTCGCGGTCGAAGCCGCGGGTCGTGATGACCACCCGGGTGTAGGGCTCGGCCTGGGGCGCCAGCGACGTGTCGAGGACGTAGGCGATGGTGGCCACCCGGGGCACGGCCCATTTGAGGGTGTTGACCCAGGCGAAGGTGACGACGAGGGCGAAGCCGAACGCCCACCAGGCATGCTCGAAGCCGCGCCGGACCCGCGGGCCATCGGTGAAGGCCAACCAGGCGGCCCCCGACGCCGTCGCCAGCCGCACTGCCAGGCTCGACACCATCATGAGGGACGGCAAGATGTCGGGTCGGTCAAGGACGTCGATGGCGAACAACGGCATCAGCACCAGGGTGGCCATCGCCACCACTGCCGTGGCCACCGCCGGCACCAACCGGCCTGTCAGCAAGAAGCCAAGCCCGGGCACCGGGATGCCGGCCAAATAGACGAGGATGGGATGGCGGCGCTTGGGGGCTTCGATGGAGGTCATGGCCCGCCCACTGTACCGACCGCACCAGCGTTGTCGACGAGGTGCGGCGTCGGGCCTCATCACCGCCCTCAGCACCGCCGCTGGCGTTCACAGGTCGACGAGCGTGCCGACTTCGATGACCTGACCCGCGGGGATCTGGAAGTAGCTGTCGGCGTTGGTGGCGTTGCGGTTCATGAAGCCGAAGAACTTCTCGGGAATCACGCCCATCTCGCCGTTGTGGGTGCCGAGCACCCGGTCGCGGGCCAGATAGTAGGTGACTTCGTCGGCGTCGAAGTCGAGGTCGCGGCGGACCCGGGCCAGGTTGAGGGCGCGGGGCACGTTTGGCTGCTCCATGAAGCCAAAGAAGCAGTGGACGCGGAAGAAGCCATGGCCGAGGGGGGCGATGGTCAGGCGGTCCTTCTTCTCGACATGGGGTTGCTCGGTGGTCACCACCGTCAGCAGGATGACCTGCTTGTGCAGGGCGTGGGTGCGCCGCACGATGTGGGGCAGCACCGGGGGCAGGCCGTCGTCGGAGGCGGCCATGAAAATGCCGGTCCCCGGGGTGCGTTGGGCGATGACGCGCTCAAGCTCGGGCCAGGTGGCCTCAAACGACGTGAAGCGGCCGACGTAGTGGCCGTGCAGCAGACGACGGCCCCAATGCCAGATGAGCATCGTGATCGTGATGGCGAACCCCATCAGCAGCGGCACGTAGCCGCCATGGGGGATCTTCAAAACGTTGGCAGCCAGAAATGGAATGTCGAAGACGAGGAAGACGCCAAAGAGCGCCAAGGCCTTCCACACGGGCCAGCGGCGGACGGTGATGAGGACGGTCAAAAATACCGCCGACGTCGTCAACATGGTGGTGGTTACGCCAAGGCCGTAGGCACCCGCGAGGGCCGACGACGAGCGAAAACCCAGCACCAGCGCGATGCAGACCACAGCGAGCAAGGCGTTGACCTCGGGGATGTAGATTTGGCCCTGCTCGTCTTCGGCCGTGTGCTTGACGTTGACGCGAGGGAAGAGCCCCATCTGCATGGCCTGTTTGGTCAACGAGAAGCTGCCCGAGATGAGGGCCTGGCTGGCCACGACGGTGGCCATCGAAGAGATGATGACGAGGGCGTAGGTGAAGTTGCCGGCGGGCACCATCTCGAAGAACGGATTGGTGACAGCCTCGGGGCGAGCGAGCAGCAAGGCGCCCTGGCCGAAATAGTTCAACAGCAGGCACGGCATCACAAAGGTCATCCAGGCCAGCTTGATCGGCTTGAGGCCGAAGTGGCCCATATCGGCGTAGAGGGCTTCACCGCCGGTGACCGCGAGGACGACGCTGCCGAGGATGACGACGCCAGCGGCGCCATGGTCGACGAAATACATCACCGCGTGATGGGGCGAGAGGGCCTGCAAGACGCCGGGGTTCTTCAGGATGTGAAAGACGCCCAGGCCCCCGATGAGAAAGAACCACACCGTCATGACGGGGCCAAACAACTGGCCCAGCAGGGCCGTGCCGCGCTTCTGGATGGAAAACAGGCCCACGAGAATGGCGATGGTGATGCCGAGGATGACGGGCTGGGGAATGTCTGGCTCGGCGATGAGCAGACCCTCCATCGCTGACAGCACCGAGATGGCGGGGGTGATGGCGCCGTCGGCGTAGAGGGCGGCGCTGCCGATGACGACGAGGACGGCCAGCCAGGTCAATGGCTTGCGGGGGGAGGCCCGATACTGGTCGGGCAACAGGGCGCCGAGGGCCATGATGCCGCCCTCGCCACGGTTGTCGGCGCGCATGATGAAGGTGACGTACTTGAGCGTCACCACCATGGTCATCGACCAGAAGATCAAGCTCAGGATCTGCAGGATGTCCGTCGGCGAGAGCACGCCATCACCGTGGTGCAGGACGTGAGCGCACTCCTTGATGGTGTACAGGGGGCTCGTGCCGATATCGCCGAAGACGACGCCGACGGCGCCGACGGCCAGGGCGACCAGCTTCTTGCCACTGACCGCGCGACCGCCGTGGCCGTGATCAGCATGTGGGACCAGGCTTGCCCCCGATGAAGGAGGCTCCGTGGTGGCAGGGTGGCTGTCACCATCGCCGTGGCTGCGGACAGCGGCGGCGTTTGGCGACGAGGGTTCCTTCGATTTTGCCATGATGCACGGCACCTAGCCCTGAAAGCGGCAGGCCTCAAGGGCAACCGCCCACCCGGGGGTGGGGGCACTGCCAAACCCCCCACTTGCGCCAGTAGCGCCGAGCCATGGATCCCGGCGCGACCATCGTCGCTTTTCTTCGGTCGGACTCGAAGAAAAACGTGTGTGAGATCAATCATCTGGCGTGGTTGATGGCTCGCCAGCGCCCCCTGGTCGTGCCACTATTGGCCATGGCTGCCATCCCGTTCGCCGCGGACGACGCTGTCCGACTCCACACTGCCGCCGTCGACAGCGGCATCCCTCTTGCCGAGCCGCGCGCGTTTGTCGCCGCCGCCCGCAGCGCGCTTGATCTCGGGCGGGCCGACGACGCCGTGGCCCTTGGCAAGGCCGCGCTGGCGTTGTCGCCGACCAATGCGTCGGCCTGGGTCGTCCTTGGGGACGCTGCCTGGTTTCAGGGCGACATGGTCGCCGCGCGAAACGCCTGGGAAGAGGCCTTGAGTCTCGACGACAAAGACCTCGGCACCGCTGTTTCCTGTGCCCGGGCCCAGCTGATGACGGGGGCGGTGTCGGCGGCGCGCGCGCTGCTGACCTTTGTCCTGACGCGCACCACCAGCGACGTCCTGCGCCAGGCGGCCCTGGCGTTGCTTGACCCCGCCACCGCTCCCACTTCATCTGCCACGTCCGCTGCCGCCGCAGGTCGCCCATGAGCCTCACCATCAAGCCGACCCCCCCCATCGTCAGCCGCTCGACGACGCTGACGACGCCGCTGACGACGCCGCTGACGACGCCGCCAGTGACCGTCAGCGTCCCGCCGGTCATCCCGCTGGGTGGCTCCGTCGTCGACGGCATGTCCCGTGGTGGCGTCCAGTCCAGCGTCAGCAGCACGACGCCGCCGCCGCTGGCCTCGTCGACGTCACCCCTGTCGTTGGTGACGGCGGCCGACCTTGACGCCGTCATCAACAGCAGCGCGGCCCTCAAGAACGCTGCCGACCCCGAACTCACAAAGACCTTCGACCAGGCTGGCGCTGCTGCGGAGCGCCTCAAGAAAACGGTCACTGTCGAGATGCCCCTGCGCCTCACGGTGACGACGGGCAAGCCCAACCCATTGGCAGCAACCGGCCAAAACGGACGCGGCGGCGGCATGCCCCAGGAGGTCCCGGGCATCGTCAAACAACAGGGAGCCCAGGCGGTCTTCTATCCCGCCAACGAGGGCATCAAGCCCTTCCCCATCGCGGCGGATCAGGCGGCGTTGCTGCCGAGGGACACCATCCTCATCGAACGGGCGACCAAGAAGCAGGCCGAGTTCTCGCTGCCTGATGGTGCCATCGAGAAGGCGACCGTCTACCAACTTGGCGTGGCAGGCCCCTCGGAGCCCCGCCCTCGCTTTGTCGGCGTGGTCGACTTCGTCGGCGGCGAGGCCTTCGTCAAAGATCTCATGCCGCCCGCCCGGATGGTGGGCCTGCCTGCCACCCAGGCCGACGGCACGCCCTGGCGTGAAGGCTCGATCCTCGACGTCGCCATCAACGACAGCGGCGCGGTGGCCATCGAATCGACCCTGGCCCGGGGCGGGAGCCCGAAGGCGCGGACCTGGATGATTGCCGCCGAGTCCCGCCTCGACGCGGTCTTTCCCGCCGCCGCCAATGCTGAAGCGAAGGCCATCGAAGGCCAGGCGGTGTCGTCGTTGGCGGACAAGGCCCTCGTCGATCGTCGGCAGGAGCCCTTCTTCGCCATCGACAACCCCGGCAGCACCGACATCGATCAGTGCATGCGCCTGCAGAAGCGCCCTGACGGCGGCTACGTTGTCTCCTACGCCCTCGCCGACCCCGCGGCCTACATCAAGCCCGGCATGGCCCTGTTCGACGAGGCCATGCAGCGTGGCGCGTCGTACTACCTGCCCGGTCTGTCGATTCCGATGTTGCCCGATGTGCTGTCCCGCGGCGTCATCAGCTTGAATGCCCATGAGGATCACCGGGCCATGATCATCGAGATCCGCCTCGACAAAGACGGCACCGTCGAGGGGAAGCCCACCGTACAGCGGGCCACCATCCACTCCCAGGCCCAGCTGACGTACGAGGGGGTGAGCGCCGAGCTTGAGGGTCACGGCACGATCGCCGCCGACGAACATGGCAAAGCAGTGCCCGGGGCCGTCCGTGAGCAGCTCGCCCTGTTTCAAGAAATCGGCGCCAAGCGCATCGTCAAGGCCAAGGAGCGCGGCGTCGTCGAGCCCGACCGGCGCGAGATGCACATCGGCTTCGACGACGGCAAGTTCTTCTTGAAGGACAGCAAAGACAACCTCGCCAGCAAGTTGAACGCGGAGTTCTCGATCCTGGCCAACGTCGGCGGCGCCCAGAACATGCTGTCGTCGTCGGTGCCGGGCATCTATCTGCCAGGCATCTTTCGGGTCCACGAGGAGCCCGGCGACGGCGCCTACCAGGCCCTCGCCCGCCAGGCCGAGACCATTGTGGCCCAGCACGGTCTGCCGGCGACGTGGACCTGGAAACCCCAGCAGGAGCAGCTGTCGGCATGGGTGGACCGGTTGAAGGCCTTGCCGAAGAATGACCGGGAGCGCGGGCTCTCGCTGGTGCTGCAGCAGGCGGCTGTGCGCATCAACGTTGCCTCGGAGTATCAGCGGGAGCCCGGGGCCCACTCGGGCCTCAAGGTCGACGAGTACGGGCGCTTCTCGGCCCCCATGCGCGAACAGGTGGGCCTCATGAGCCACGCCGTCGTCTTCGCCAAAGATGCCCTTGAACGTGGTGCCAGGGCCGCCGGGTTGAGCGACGCCCAGGCCCAGGCGCTGTGGGCACCACTGCTGCTCGGTGCCACCGTCGATCCGAAGAACATTCCGCTGGCGCGGCGGGAGCTCGCACGACAGGCCCAGTCATTGCTGTCGTCGTCGCCCGCAGAGATCGGGGCCGTGGCCGCGCGCCTGGCCGCCACGGCGCTGGCCCAGGGTCCCCTGACCGCCGAGGAACAGAAGCTCGTCGACGCCGTCTTCGATCGCGCCAAAGCGTCGGGCAACGGCGGCAAGATGAAGCAGGGGCAGGTCGAAGGCGCCGCCCGCAAACTCTTGTTCGACGACCTCTTTGAAGCAGACCTCGGCGGCAACCCCCTCGGCAACCCACAAGCCCCCAAGCGTGAGGGCATCGTCACCGCGGTCACGCCCGGCAAGGTCTACATCCAGCTCAAGGACCCCGACGTCGAGGTCCGTTTGGGCGTCGACGACCTGCGCCGCAACTGCCCCAACGCCCGCTTCCACCTGGAAGAGGAGGGTTGTGCCCTCATCGGCGAGGGCACCGATGTCGGCGCGGTGGCCCGCCTGTTTGTGGGCGGTCAAATCAACCTGCAGGCCACCCATCACGACGGCGACCGCCTGCACTTCACGGTGGTCTGACGCGGCCTCAGGTCGGCTTCGTGCGGCGCAGGGCTTCGGTGACCATCAGCAGCTCACCGACGTTCTCCAGGGTGACGAGGCCAACCACCCGGTCGCCATCGATGACGGGCATCAGTGGGGCCTCGCTGGCCTGCAGCCGTGCACAGGCACCGTCGAGCATGTCGTGGGGGTGGGCGACCTCGAAGGTGCGGGTCATCACATCGGCGACGGAGCCCGTGGTGCCGACGCTGGCGAGTCCTTCGATGAAGCGGGTCCGCGTGAGCACACCGACCAATTCGCCGCGTTCGTCGACCACGGGGAAATCAACCTGCGAGCCGCGCAGCAGGGCCGTGGCCGCGGTCGCCAGCGTGTCTGACGTCGACAACGTCATGAAGTCCGTGATCATGGCGGCCTGCACCGGGACACTCGCCAACGCGTGTTTCGTTTCGACGGCCTGGGCCTCGGCGGTGGCGCCGATCCACACAAACAGCGCAATGAAGACAAGCATCGGGTTGCTGAACAGCCCCAGCATCCCGAGCAGAAACGCCATGCCCTGACCGAGGCGGGCGGCGGTGTGGGTCGCGGCGACGTAGTCACCGCGCAAGGCCAGCAGGGCCCGCAATGCGCGGCCACCGTCCATGGGGAATGCTGGCAGCAGGTTGAAACCCGCCATGATGCCGTTGACCCACAGCAAGCGCACCATCAGGGGGGCCGTCTCGAAAGTGGCATCGGCTGCCCACGTCGTTGATTGCCCCCGGGCGTGGAGAATCGCGAAGAACAGCGCCGCGAAGGCGACGTTGACGGCGGGGCCGGCGAGGGCCACCAGCAGTTCCTGGTGGGGTTTGTCGGGCATGCGCTCCAGGCGCGCGACACCGCCAATGGGCAGCAACGTGATGTCTCGGGTCTGGATCCCGAAGCGTTGGGCGGTCAGCGCATGACCGAACTCGTGCAGGAGCACGGTGGCGAACACCGCGATCATGAACAGCGTGCCATCAACGGCGGCGGTCGCGGTTCCTGTGCGCAGGAAGTTCGACAGGCCAACCCAGGCAAGAAACATGATGAACGTTGCATGGACCTTGACGTCGATGCCCCGGTAGCGGCCGATGCGGAATGACCACTTCATGAGATCCCCTTCTACGCGTGACGAAGGCACCGAGCCGAGTGACGCCCTCAGCGCGAGAAACCGGCCGCAGCCCCACGTCGAGGTTCAGTGTCGAGGTAGCGATGACGTACTGCCGCCAGGATGGCAGCCCGGACCCCATCGCCAGGCGCGGTGGCCTGGCTGCGCTCCGCCAGCCGCACCGTCGAGGCCAGCTCGTGGTCCTGCAAAACATCGGCGAACCAGCGCGAGAAGTCACCGCGGCTTGCGTGGTGGGCGACGACATCGCCGTCGACGACAGCCAATTGGCGCGAGAAGTCGTCGACATTGCCCGCTTCGCTGACGATCGAGCCGTTGGATCGACGAAAGCGGAATCGATGGTGGGGGGGCAGCAGTGAGTGCACGTATTTGTGCCAGTGCCGGACATGGCTGATGGTGCGGTGTCGGACCGTCACTTCGCGGGGTGCTGTGAGCCCCGGGGCACGCTCCAGCAGCAGTCGGTGGCCCAGCTCGTTGGCGGGCAGGGTCGTGATGAGGACGTCGGCGCCGTCGAGGATGGGCTGCGACAGCGACTCCGCCTGGTAGGTGATGAGGCAGAGCTCCCGGGGGCCGTCGAGGAGCTGCTGCCAGGCCGCATCCTCGTTGTCGCTGCTGAGGTGGCACTCGTCGATGAACAGCCAATGGGGCAAGCCGTCGTCGTTGCGCAGGGAGGCCAACTGGGGAAACAGCAACCGTTGGTAGGCGCGTTTGTCCTCCTCGGGCAACCTCGACAAGTCGATGACGACGCTGCCCAGATGATGGCGCAGGAAGCGCGCGACTTCCTGGGGTGTCGGCAGCCGGTGTGCGGCGCCGAAGGCGACGGCGCCCGGCATGTCCGCCAATGGCAGGTAGTCACCCTCGGGGTCGATGATGCCGACGGAGTAGCCACCGGCGATCAACTGTTCGCACAGCAGACCTGCCAGGTAGCTCTTGCCTGAACCGCTCGCGCCACGGACGACGACGCGCACCTGGGAGGCCGGGATCGTGGCCGACGTGCCGTCGTCAAAGGTGCCCAGGGCCAGGCGCCACCGCTGGGAGCGAACCGGGGCCCCGCGAAACGGCGGACCAGCCAGCAATTCGATGATCCCGTCACCGTCGCGGCCGCGCAGACGGATGTCGGCGTGGGCCTGCAACGAGGGGATGGCGTTGGCGACGGCGGCACCGAGTTCGCACGTGTCGAGCAGGGAATGGTCGTTCTCGGCGTCACCGACCCCGACTGCGCTGTGTGGGGAGAGGCCGAGGGCAGCCAGGGCCTGGGTCACCCCGCTCCCCTTGGTCACGCCGGGCGGGACCACCATGATGGCGCCGCGGTTGTGGACGACCTGGTCTTCCAGCCCGACGACCCCAATGGCTTCGAAGATGGCCGCGGCGTCCTGGCTCCAGGCGGCCAGGATGGCTTGACCGCGGCGGAAGTCCACGGACCGGCTCCGCAAGGCGTCGTCGAGGGCAGGGGCCACTGGTGGCGCCAGGGTGCGCTCAACGCCCGCGATGGCCATCACCGCCCCGTTTTCGCCGACGACGGCGTCGAAGACGGTGTCGACGTCTGGCATCTCGGCGCGCAGTTCGGCGAGGATTCGACCGGTCACGAGCACCAGGGTGACACCGCGGGCCCGGGCGGCGGCAAGAGCCTCCAGCACGTCGCGCCGTGGGGGGCCTCCCCCGGTCAGGGTCCCGTCATAGTCCACCGCCAGCGCCCGAATGCTGGTGGCGGGATGGCGACGCATGCTGTCGATCATGGGTGTCCTTGCGCTGGCGTCCGCAGTCTGCGGCGGCGATGCAAGAACCAGCCCGCTGGCCATGCCTCGTGAAGCACCCACCGAGCTGTCACCGCCCGGTTGCTGCCCGTCAGGACATCGTTTTTCGAGGCATGGCACACCGGGGTGATGGTTTGCCAAGCCCTGTCTTTGGCGCAGCGCCAAATGCTTGAATAATCAGGACTATTCGACCACTTCGTGGTCGAATCATCTCAACAATTTGACCACGGGCCCAAGACCATCAGCCCTCGGCGGGAGGGGGCAGCAGCAAGACGGGCAGCTGGGCGAGATGGGCCGTGCGTTCAGCGACGCTGCCCATCAGTTTGACCGCCAGTCCCTTGCGGCCCCGGGTGGCCAAAACGAGCAGGCCCTGGGCGGCATCACCCACCTCGGCGAGGGCCGCGTCGGCAATGAGGTCGGGCAGGCGACCGGGTTCGGTGATGGTGGTCGTGGTGATGGCCAGCCCCCGGGCCCGGCCCCGCTCAGCGAGCTGCAGCAGGAGCTCGTTGGCCCTGGCCACGGAACTCTCGAGCATGGTCCGCATGGTCATGAGAGCGACGTTGGCGGGGTCGAGGGGGCCAAAGGACGGGATCGGCGGTGGGGGGCAGGCCGTCAGGATGACCAGCCGACCGCCAAAGGACTCCGCCCAGGCGGCGGCCACGTCGACGATGTGGGCGGCGATGGTGGGGTCGGCGTCGACGGAGGTGTCGACGGCGGCGACGACGACGGCTGGCAGCAGCGGCGTGTTCATCTGGTCCTCGTTTCGCGTGGCAGCGATGACGTTTGCAGGGAGGTCATAGCAGGATCCCGGCGTCGAGGGTCAGCCCGTGACCGTGATGCGGGCCCAGCGGGTCTTGCCAGCGCGGATGGCGTGGGTCCCGGGGACGAGTTCGAACTTCACGTCGGCGACCTTTTCGCCGTTCACGTTGAGGCCCCCCTGGGCAATGAGTCGCCTGGCGTTGGACTTGCTCTCCTGAAGACCCGTGTCTGTCAGGGCGTCGACGACGGCGATGGGGCCCTTGCTTTCGAGGGTGAAGCTGGGGGCGTCGTCGGGGATGGCGCCCTTTCTTTCTGCACCGCTTCCCTTTGTTGGAAAGAGCCGTTCGAAGTCGGCGACGGCGAGGTCGGCGGCGTCTTTGCCATGGAAGCGGCTGACGATCTCGTGGGCCAGGGCGACCTTGGCAGCCTTTGGATGTCCGGCCTTGAGGGTCGCGATGTCGGCGGCGGTCTTGGCCGACAACAACTCGTAGATGCGCCACATATGGGCATCACACACGCTCATGACCTTGCCGAACTGCATTTGCGGTTCGTCGTCGATGGCGATGGTGTTGTTGAGGGACTTGCTCATCTTGGGGCCAACGACCTTGCCGTCATCTTCGCGGGCGTCGGTGCCCTCCAGAATGGGCACGGTCATGATGACCTGGGGCTCCTGGCCGTAGCTGCGCATGAGGTCCCGCCCGACGAGCAGGTTGAAGCGCTGGTCGGTGCCGCCGAGTTCGACGTCGGCTTTCAAGGCCACGGAGTCGTAGCCCTGGGCCAGGGGGTAGAGGAGTTCATGCAGCGAGATGGGGCGCCCCTCGTCGAGGCGACGCCGGAAGTCCTCCCGTTCGATCATGCGGGCCACGGAGTAGCGACCCGCCAGCCGAATGACGTCGTCGAAGTTCATCTTGCCGAGCCACTCGGAGTTGAAGCGCACCTCGGTCTTGTGCTGCTCGAGGATCTTCCAGACCTGACGCTTGTACGTCGACGCGTTCTCGACGATCTCGTCTTCGGTCAGCGGCGGACGGGTGGCGTTCTTGCCCGTGGGGTCACCGATGCGGGCGGTGAAGTCGCCGATGAGAAAGACCACCTTGTGCCCGAGGTCCTGGAACTGGCGCAGCTTGTTGAGCACGACGGTGTGCCCGAGGTGCAGGTCGGGGGAGGTGGGGTCGGCGCCCAGTTTGACGACGAGGGGACGATCCTCCGCCCGGCTCTTCTCGAGCTTCTTCTTCAGTTCGTCACGCAACTCGACGTCAACCACGCCGCGCAGCAGGATTTCGAGTTGTTCTTCGACGGGAGCAAACGGCATGACGACCTCGCAGTGGCGCCATACCCCCCCGCACGGCGCTTGTCAGCCGTCGTCGACCGAGCGGTCTGACGGCGCCGGGTCACGGCGTCGAACACACCCACAGCCCGGCGGGGCTGGCCAGGCGAGGCAGGCGGCGGTCATGGCTTTCCATGGGGACGTCGTCGACCCATTGGAGGTCCTCCAGCACGCCGACGATGGCGCCGTCGGCCACACCTTGCAGGGCGCGGTCGTAGTAACCGCGGCCATGGCCGAGGCGGCCGCCATGGCGGTCAAAGGCGAGGCCGGGGACCACCACCAGGCCACAGGCGCCGAGGGGGACTTCTTCGCCCCGGTCGGGGGTGGCAATGCCGTGGCTGTCTGTGGGCAAGGCGTGGATGGCGACGCCGTCGTCGACGACGACAAAGACGAGACGGTCGCCCTCGATGCGGGGCACCGCGCGCTTGAGCCCCCGCACCCGCAGCAGGCCATCGATGGGGGCGGTGTCGATTTCGTCGGCGCGGGAGGCGAACAACGCCACCACGCCGGTGGAGGGCAAGAGCCCAGACCCGCCAAGGACGGCGGCGACGTCGACGCCTGCCTGGCGATGTGTGGACGCGGGCTGGCTGCGCATGGCGGACCGGATGGCCCGCCGGAGCGCCCGCTTGCGAGCTGTCGCCTCGGCGTCGTCGACGATGATGGTCATGGCGTCGGTTCCACGTCAGGTTCGCGCGGGTTCAGGGCGGGGTGGTGCGGCGAGCGACGGCGGCTTCGTCGATGACGGCCCGCACCGAGCGCGCCAGGTCTTCGGGGCTGGCGGGCTTGCGCAGCAAGCGGAACGGCCGGCCAAGCTCGACGCTCTTGCGCCCGTAGCCCGTCAGCAGCACGGCGGGCAGGTCCGGACGTTGTTCGCGGAGGGCGAGCACCAGGGCATCGCCCCCCATGTCGGGCATGACCAAATCGACGACGACGGCGTCGAAGGCCTCGCCGGAAAAGCCGACGGCCTCGCGGGGACTGCGGGCCACAAGCACGGTGAAGCCTCGCGAGACCAGGGCCCTCTCGGTGGCCCGGCGGACGGCCTCGTCGTCGTCGACCACCAGGATGCGCTCCCGGCCGGCCGACAGGGCGTCGCCCACGGCCGGCGTGTGTTCGTCGTCGTCGGCGAAGGCGGCGTAGGGGAGATAGACGCGAAAGATCGAGCCCTGACCACGGGCGCTCTCGACGGTGATGTGGCCCCCGGACTGTTTGACGATGCCGTAGACGGTGGCGAGGCCGAGGCCGGAGCCGCGACCCATGGGCTTGGTCGTGAAGAAGGGCTCAAAGACATGGGCCTTGGTCTCGGCATCCATGCCGCTGCCGCTGTCGGTGACGGTGATCTCGATGTAGCGGCCCGGGCTGAGGCCCTCGTCGACGACGCTGGCGGGGCCGACGACGTTGCGGGTGGTGATGGCGCATTGTCCGCCGCTCTCCATGGCGTCTCTGGCGTTGGCGACCAGATTGACGAGGATCTGCTCGAGCTGGGCGGGGTCGACGAGGATCGGCCAGGGGTCCGGGGTCAGGTCGAAGCTGAGGGCGATGTTGGTCGGGATGAGGCGACGCAGCAGTTTCTCGACGCCACGGACCGCCGCGTTTGCATCAAGGACGCGAGGCTCGCGACGTTGCTGACGGGCGAAGGTCAGCAACTGGCTCGTGAGATCGGCGGCGCGGCGGCCGCAGTCGACAATCTCCTTGAGGTCGTCTTTGGCGGTGCCGTCGAGGTCCGGCCGCTCGGCAAGCAGGCGAGCGTTGGTGAGGATGACCGACAGCAGGTTGTTGAAATCGTGGGCGACACCGCCGGCCAACTGACCAAGGGCCTCCAGGCGCCGGGCGGCGAAGAGCTGGGCCTCCAGGCGCTCCCGTTGCCGATCGGCCTCGACGCGGGCGGTGACGTCACGGAACGCGACGTCGAAGCGGCCCCGGCCATCGTCGATGCTGTAGATGACGCGCAGTTCGACGTGGGCTGAGCGCTGCTCGTCATAGCGGAGGGTCATGTCGAGCTGGCTGGTCGGACGACCGGCGCGGCTCTCGGCGAGGGTTTTGGTGATGCGTTTGAGGTCGTCGGCACCGATGGCGTCGAGGGCGCCGAGCGAGCGCCCCACGAGGCCCTCGGCGTCGCTGACGGGCCGGCCCGACAACAAGCGCAGGGCCGCGGGGTTGGCGTCGATGATGGTCCCTTGCTCTTCGACGATCAAGAAGGCGTCGGGGGACGACTTCACCAGCGCCGCCCGTCGGCGTTCCGCCGCCCGCAGTCGCCCGGCGGTTTCTCGCCACTCAAACGCCGCAGCCAGCAACGTGGCCGCACCCTGCAAGAGACCATCGGCCTCGTTGGCCGGCCGCGTCGCCACATCGTCGACGGACGCCACCAGTATTCCGTGGGGCACCGTGCCCGTGCGAATACCGACGGCCCGGGCGCGGATCGTGCGCGCGCCATCGATGATGATGACGTCGGTGACCTCCTCTTCGGCGACCACACGCGCGGCTTCGTCGTCACCACCGACGAGAGCAGCGCTGCGGAACCCGCTCATGGCCAGCGGCGTTGGGCCATCCTTGCCACGTGCAAAGAGCACCACGGGCTGTCCCCAGCCCCGCGACAAGAGCTCCATGGCCGGGACCACGGCGTTGTCGATGGCCTCGCCTTCAACGAGGACCCGCCCGATGGCGACCAGGGTCTCCTCATCGGCCACCCGACGAGCGAGGTCGATATTGAGCCGGGTCTGCGTCTGTTGCTCACTCCGCAAACGGCGCAGCATGGCGATGGACGAGCGGCTGGCCAGTGCCACCAGCGTCGTCGCCGTCGCCAACTGAACAATGACGCCGGCCGCGATGCGCTGGGGCGTGAACAGAAGCACAGGCCCCGTGGTGCCGATGGCGATGCCCGCCAGCGCGGTCAGTGCCGTAACGCCGATGATGACGGCGCCGCGGGCCCCAAACACCTGGCCGCCGAGCATCACGGCCAAAAACAGCCCGGTGGTACCACCCGAGCCCACGTGGGCGATGGCACCAGCGAGGGAAAAGATGACCTGGGTGGCGATGGTGATGGCGCCCGCGACGCGCAAAGCACCCCGAACGACGCAGGCCAGGGCGAACAGCAGCAAGGCGACGTAGCTGACCATCCCGGCTTGTTCAGGCGTCGACAGCGGCGAAAGCTGATGGATGGCTGGGCCGTAGAAGGTGACCGCCACGACCTGCACAACGAGGACCGCGCGCAGCACGGCGGCGCTGCGACGGTTGTCGTCCTCCTCGAACGGGGGCACTGCAAACAGGTCGCTGCCCAGGCGTCGCGCGCGACTCACGCCGCGTCTTCGGGCTTCACGCGCCGCTCCAGCTCGAGGCCATGGCGCCGAAGTCGTCGGTAGAGCGCCTGACGCGACAGCCCGAGTTCGGCGGCGGCGTGGGCGACGACGCCGTTGTGCCGAGCCAGGACCCGCTCGAGGCGCTTGCCTTCATCGAGCTCGCCTTCACCGACGGGCTCGTCGTGATGGGCGGCCTGGGGCGCAATCGTCGCTTCTTCCAGGCCCAAATCGGCCACGGTCACGACGTCGCCCTTGCAGACAATGGCCGCCCGCTGGGTGCGGTTCGAAAGCTCGCGAACATTGCCCGGCCATTGGTGATTCTGCAGGGCCTGCTGCCCGCGGGGCTCGATGGTGAGGGCCCGACCGCCCGCGTAGTGGTGCAGGAAATGCTCGGCGAGGGGAACGATGTCCTCGGGGCGGCGCCGCAGCGAGGGCAGGCGCACCTCGATGACGTTCAGCCGGTGGTAGAGGTCCTCGCGAAAGAGCCCCTTCTGGATGGCGGCCAACAAATCGGTGTTGGTCGCCGACAGCAGCCGGACGGTGACCTTGCGGGTCTTGGTGGAGCCAAGCCGCTCGAACTCGCCGGTCTGCAGGACCCGCAGCAGGGCCGCCTGGCCATGGGCCGACAGATTGCCGACCTCGTCGAGAAAGAGCGTACCGCCGTCGGCCGCCTCGAAGCGACCTTCGCGGGATTTCTGGGCGCCCGTGTAGGCCCCGGCTTCAGCGCCGAAGAGCTCGGCCTCAAGAAGTTCCGAAGGCAACGCCCCGGCGTTGACGCGCACATAGGGACCACTGCGGACGGCCGAGTTGCGTTGGATGAGATCGGCGATGACCTCTTTGCCGACGCCGTTTTCGCCCGTGATGAGGACGGGCGCTTCGGAGCGGGCCACCTGAACGGCCAGCGAGACCGCTCGATGCATCGCGGGGGACCGATACACGAGACCCGACAAATCGAAGCGGGCCTGCAGCTCGTCGCGCTCGCGCTCGCGCTCGCCCTTCAGGAGGCGGTTCTCGAGGCGCGTGGCGCGCAAATCGATGAGGTTCTTCAGGGTGGGCAGCAGCTTGTCTGGGTCCCACGGCTTCTCGAGGTAGTCGGCGGCACCTTCGCGCACGAGGGAGACCGCGCGCTCGAGGCTGGCCCACGCCGTCATCAAGATGACGGGCAGCTCGGGATCAAGTTCGCGAATGGACTTGAACAAAGCGGTGCCTTCGTCGCCGTCAGTCCGCTCTGGCGAGAAGTTCATGTCGGAAATCACGGCGCCAAACGTCTCGTCGCGCACGGCGAGGACAGCGGCCGCGGGGCTCTGCTCGATGCGGGTCGTGTAGCCGCGGCCAACCAGCAAGCGTTCCATCGCCCGGGCGACGGCAGCCTCGTCATCAACAATCAAGATCGGCAGGTCGGTGTTCATCGAGTAGTCGCCCCTCAAACCGTGCACGCTAGCCCAACTCGGGCCCAATCGGGCCCTTCGGGCCCGAATGATCATTCCCATTCAGACACCCGGCGGGACGCCAGGTGTTCGAAATCCCTCGAGCGATTCGAGGACCAGCCGAAGAGGCATCACACCACTTCGGCGCGAGCCGGAGAAGCATGACCACTTGTCCGATGCATAGCGTTCATTGGGCGCCACCGCAGCCGCCACCTCGACATCGAGGGTTCAGCCGGTCGGTTCCTCGAAACGCCCGAGCAGCTTCAGCAGGCCCAAAAGCCCCAGGAAGAGGGCCAGGCCAAAAAGCCGCGGGCTGTCGGGGGTCAGGGCCTGCTCGTTGGCCTCGGGGGTCACAACGATCAGCACGAAGAACGCCGACAGCAACACCTGGGTCAGCAGCGCTGATCGGGCCCAGGCTGGGTGACGCCGCCCGATGAGCCAGCCCACCAGGCCCAGCACCATGTTCATGGTGAGGCCGACGACGAGGAGGGGCACCAGGGTGTCGGCGTCAATCATGGCTGCTTGTCCGCGGTGGCGCTTCAGTCGCTTCAGCCGCTTCAGCCGCTTCAGCCCTGCCAACGAGCTCGCTGAAGGTCCCAAGCATCGGGGACCGGACCGATCGGCTGCGGAGCTTCCAGATGACGCCGTCGACGAAGAAGTGGTGAATCTGGACCCCGGCAATGACGATGGCGGTGGAGAACCAGATGGTCGTGCCACTGGCCATGCTCATGAGCTGCGGCAAGCCTGAGAACAACACCCCGCCGCCAATGAGGATGACGACGTACCAGCGGAGGCTTTCGGTGATGACGAACTTCGGCGACGGTTCCTGGTCGCCACCGTCAAGCCTCTCCTTCAAGCGCATCGACCAGGCGACCAGCATGTACTGGACGCTGTGAAACAGGGGCACGAACTCGGCGAAGGTGGCCCAGCTGCCGCCGGGGATGAACCAGATGAATTGGGTGACCGCCGGCAACAGGATGATGGGGGGAAGGGCACGCTTCTCCAGCCATATCTTGCGGCCCGTCAAGACGACGAAGCCAACGACCGCAATGACCATCAAGGCCAAAACGACGTCGACAGACCAGCCAGGAATGCCGAAGCTCGGGTAGGGGACCCCGTAGTATTGGGACCCGTACGGCGTGACCTCGAAGCGCACGATGGGCTGGAGGTAACTGCCAAAGACAAACGTCGAGAGGCACAGGCGCATCATCGGGGTGAACGTGAAGCCCGTGCGCCGGGCGTACAGCATCGTCAGGCCAACGGTCTGGCCGCTGAAATGGTAGGGCGACCAGAACATGAACAACTTGAGGAACCAGGGCGCCACCACTTCCGGTGAGCCCATCGAGGCGAAGACGCCGACGACGACGAGCACAGGTGCCATCACCGCTGTCACCGGGTACTGGCGGAGGTTCTCCCGCGAGCCGTAGAGCCTGGCGCTCGTGGCCGCGAAGTGGGGCCAGTTCACCACCCAGGCAAGAGCGGCGCCGGCAGCGATGATGCCCGGCGTGCGCACGTTGTCGGTGAAGAGCCGCATCACCGCGAAGCAGAGGATGGACGCGCCACCCATAAGGGCAAAGTCCCACAGGGCGCTCACGAAATAGGGGGAGCGCGGCAGGGAAGCTGGGGGCGACGCGGAGACGGCGGTCATGGTGTGGGACCACGATGCCCGAGGTCGCCGTGGCAGACAAGCCAGACACGGCGGAGACGCCAGCCAGGAAGACCCGCCGCCCGGGCGGGCAGACCGCCATGTCGAGTCATTCAGCCGGTGGTGGTGCTGGGGGCGAGAGGGGCCCGGCGCAACGTTGCCGTGAAGAAGCCGTCCCAGTGGGGGCCGGCATCGCCGTCGGCGGGCGTCAGCGACAGCGGGGCGTCCTCGACGACGAAGTCTGGATGGCTGGCCAGAAAGTGGGTCACAGCGCCCATGTTCTCTTCGGGCAGCAACGAGCAGGTCGCGTACACCATGCGCCCGCCGGGCTTCACCAGGGGCGCGTAGCGATCGAGCAACGAGCGCTGCAACACCGTCAGGCGTTCGACGTCTTCGGGCTGCAGGCGCCAGCCCGTGTCGGGATTGCGACGAAGCACGCCGGTCCCGGTGCAAGGCGCGTCGACGAGGACGAGGTCGCTTGAGCCCTTGAGGCGCTTCAAGATCTTGCCTGATTCCTCAAGGTCCACCGCCCGCACATTGTGGGCGCCAGCGCGGCGCGCCCGCTCCTGCAGGGCTTTCAGCCGGCCCCCATGGATGTCGAGGGCCGTGATGGTGCCGGTCCCCTCCATCTGGGCCGCCATCGCGAGGGTCTTGCCACCGGCGCCGGCACAGCCGTCGACGACCCGTTCGCCGGGACGCGCTGCGGCGTGCAGGGCCACCAACTGGCTGCCCTCGTCTTGCATCTCGAAGGCGCCGTCGAAAAACGCCGGGGTGCGGAAGATGTCGGCCTCGCCGTCGGTGACGATGCCAACGGGCGATCGCTCGCAGGGGCGGACCTTCAGCCCTTGTTGCCGCAGGGTGAACAGCAAGGCCTCGCGGGTGGTCTTCAGGGTGTTGACCCGCAGGGTCTGGGGCGGCTTTCCCGTCGACGCCAGGGCCAGGGCCTCGCCGCCGAGTTGCACCAGACGGTCGCTGAGCCAGGCAGGCAACGACGCGCGCACGTCGACAGGAGACCGGTTGACGACGTCGTCGACGACTCGGACCAGGGCCGCGGACTCGGGCGCCGTCAGGGGCAGGGGGGGGACGGGGCGGCCGTCGTCCTTGGCCAACAGCACCAGGGCGGCGAAGGCGACGGCGTCCCGGTGACGGCCCAGACCGCCCTTGCCGCCGGCACCGGTGCTCAGGGCGAGGTCGATCGCTTCCAGAAGTCGTCGACGTCGCCACATGGCCTGGGCGAGCCGCGCGACCTCGCCACGCAAGGGGCGGGGCGCCCCCTTGAGGTCGTCGCGAATGAAGGTGGAGACGATGGCGTCGAGGGGACGCTCCGCTTCGATACCCCGCCGGTACAGGCGGGTGGCAGCGGCGGAAACGACGGCGATGTCTGCGGCACGATCAAGCACCCGGCCGTCGTCGACGATGCAACCGGACCCTGCAACGGGGGCCCGCCGGAAGGATGCCCAGCCGTCAGTGATCGCAGCCGGGCCCGTGGACGTGCTCGCCGCTGGCGGCCTCGGCGGCGATCTCGGCCTTGACCTTTTCCATGTCGAGGGACCGGGCCTGGGTGATGAGCTCGTCGAGGGCGCCGGCGGGCAGGGCCCCGGCTTCGGCGAAGAGCAACACCTGCTGGCGAAAGACCGCGATGGTGGGGATGGCGCGGACGCCGAAGGCCTGGGCCAAGCCCTGCTGCTCCTCGGTGTCGACCTTGGCGAACTTCACATCGGGGTACTTCTGGGCCGCCGCCTCAAAGACCGGGGCGAAGGCCTTGCAGGGCCCGCACCACTCCGCCCAGAAGTCCACCACGAGGATGTCGCTGTCGGTGACAAGGGACTCGAAATTCGCTTCGGTGGCATGCACGGTGGTGGTCATCAGGTCCCTCCGGGAAACAGACTGTTGCAAGATGGATGCGGCGGCGGCGCGGTCGTTTCGGTGTTGGCCCGGCCCGGATCAACCGCGCCAGCGGTTGCCTGGCCTGAACATGCGGGTCAACTGTCGGCCCGGTTCAATTCGCCAGACATGAGGGACAACGACGACGCCGGCACACGCTCGCCCAGCCAGGCCCGGCGTGACGCGCCTTCGTCCTCGACAAGCAGCACGGCGCCGCCGGCGCCGCTGTAGCGGGCATAGGCGATGACGCCAGGCTGCAGGCTTCGATCGCCGACGACGACCTCGCCGTCGACGGCCACCCGGGCGTCGCCCCGGACTTCGAGCTGAAAAGTGTGGCCAGCGTGGGTGAGCCCCTGCAGGAGTTGGCCGCCGGGAAGGCCGTGGGCCGCTTCGACGAGGGCGACCTCCAGAGCGCCGCCGCGACGGCGGACCTCGAGGAATCGCTGGCGATCCCCGCCCAGGAGACCATGGAGGGCCCAGCTGTCCCGCTCTTCGCGGTAGCGCAAGGTGCCCTGCACGACCCAATCGCTTTCGCCGTCGTCGACGATGTCGCCGCGCTGGAGGGTTTCCAGCGTGGGGTCGCCGCTGTCAGCGTGCGCAGGTTTTTTTGGTGGCGTGCCGGCGCTTCTGGCACCCAGCAGCAACCGGGGTTCGGCGCCGCCGCCGGCTTCCAGACGCCGTCGTTCGCCCTTTTGGTACAGGACCACCGAGCCGAAGGTGGCGGCGGCAAGGCACGAGAGGGCGAAAAAGAAGAGCACAGGACTACGGTAGAGAGGATCGGTGACGTCGGCAACGTCACCGGCGGCTCAGACTTCGATCCAGCTCAGATCACCGGCGCCTTCGCGGACCACCACCGGGTAGGGACCCGTGAGATCGACGACGGACGACGGCGGGGCATCGATGTGCTCGCCGTCGAGGATGACGTCGAGGCCGTGCCCCAGGTGGAGGCTGATGTCGTCGGCGTTGTGCAGGGTCTTGTCGTGGACCGTGGCCGACGTCGAAATGATGGGTTTGGCGAAGGCGCGGGCCAGGGCCAGGGTCACGGGGTGGTTTGGCACCCGGATGCCGACGGTCTTGCGCTTGCTCTGGAGCATGCGGGGGACTTCGGGGGTGGCGCGCAGGATGAACGTGTAGGGGCCTGGCAGCAGCCGCTTCATGATCCGGTAGGCCTCGTTCTCGACGAGGGCATAGCGGGCAATGTCTGACAGATCGGGGCAGATGAACGAGAAGAGGTGGTCCTTCTTCAGGCCCTTGACGAGCTGGATGCGCTCGATGGCCTTCTTCTCGAAGATGCTGCAGCCGATCCCGTAGGTCGTGTCGGTCGGATAGGCGATGACGCCGCCCCGCTCGAGAATGTCCACCGCTCGCGCAATCTTGCGCGGCTCGGGGAAGTCTTTGTTGATGGCGAGCCGGAGGCAGGTCGAATGAGCCATGAGGTCTGCGCCTCTGCCACCGCATGCCGACGGGCGCAACGGCCACGGCGCCTTCGGGCCCCCAACACCGCCCGGCAGGCTGCACGGTGAGGCGGCGCGGCTTCGGTCCGTGGTGTGGCGGACGACACAGGCGGCGTAAACGGCGGTAGCCTGACCTCTGCCCGTGCGTATGTGACAAGGATGCTTGAGCCCATGAACGACCCCACCAAGAAGGTCTCGCCTCCTCCATCGCCAGGTCCCGTGACCCGGGGAGCCAGCGACGGCGACCGCGGCAAGGCCACCGACGACGGTCGGGCGACGTTCACCCTCGATGCCACTGGCGCCGGCGCTGCGGCGGCCATCGCCAAGCTCAAGGACAACGTCGAGTATTGGGTGGCCCGGGGCCGCTACAACAAGGTGCGGGTCAAGCGCAACGGCAAGGCTGTCCTCCCCGACATTCCCGTCGGCGCTCTGTTCGCCGTCGAAGCCGCCACGTTTTTTTGGACCGGGCTCCTGCGGGCGGCCATCGTCAACGTCGTGGGCCGGGCGTTCTTTGAAGTCGAGCTCATCTCCGACGCCGAGGACCACTACAAGAAGGGTCTGGAGCACTTTCTCGCTGGTGATCTGAAAGACGCCGAGCGGTTCCTGGAGAAGGCCTTCGAGGTCGACAGCCGCTTCGTCCGCGCCCACCTGCAAATGGGCGTCCTGCGCAAGATGCAGGGGCGGGCCAACGACGCCCGCGGCCATTTCGAGAAGGTGGTTGCCTGGGATCCCCGGTCGGATGCCGGCAAAGAGGCCGCCGTCCATTTGAAGAAGCTCACCAAGACCTGAAGCAGGCCAGGCAGTGGCCTCCGTCGTCAGGAGGACCCCCGCGCCACGCCGCCGAGGCACAGGGGCATGGTAGGCTTGCCCCATGCGAGCAGCATGTGTCGTCACCGTGTGCGTTGTTGTCCTCGTCGGCCTTGGGGCCTGCGCCGATCCGCCGCTGCGCGGCGAAGGCGAGGGCGAAGGCGAGGGTGAGGGGGAGCCCGGCGAGGGCGAAGGCGAAGGCGAGCCCGGCGAGGGCGAAGGTGAGGGTGAAGGCGAGCCCGGTGAGGGTGAGGGTGAGGGCGAAGGCGAAGGCGAGCCCGGGGACCTCGGTGCGGTCTGTACCCGGGACGCCGCCTGCGCCGGTGGCGTGTGCCGTCCGGCAGACCCCGATGGCGACAGCTTCGTCGGCGACGGCGTCTGTGCCGGTTCACGCGGGGGCATCGCTCCGGGCGGCGCCTGCAGCACGGGGGCGTCCTGCGATCGTGGCGTGTGCGCCGATGGCTTGTGCTCGGCCCTGTGCGACCAGAACGCCGACTGCCCCCAGGGCATGGCATGTCAGGTGAGTTCGTTTTCCCTCGACGACACGGCCGTCGGTGGCGTGGCCGGGATCTGCGTCGCCGATCAGAGCCTGCCGCCCTTGGCCTGCACTGATGACGCAGCGTGTCAAGCATCGGGACGGGTCTGCAACGACGTGGTGGGCCAGGGACAGCTGAGCCTCCAATGTGGCTTTTCCGGCGCGGGGGCTGCCCTGGGGCAGGCCTGTGTGTCGCCGTTTCTGGAGAGCCGCAGCGCCTGCCAGACGGGCCTGTGTGACGGCGAGGTCGCCGGGATGTGCACCAGGGCCTGCAGCGCCTCGAACCAATGTGGCGCGGGCCTCATCTGCTCTGGCCCGCCGTTTTCCAACATCAGCGGCGATTTCTGTGCCGATCCCTGCACCAACAACAGCCAATGCACGGCGGGCCGCGGCTGCCAGCTGCGCGAAAACCGCGTCGGCGATGCCTTCGACTTTGTGTGCGCTGAACCCATCGGCACCCTCGCCACCGGTGCCGCCACCGCCAACGGGCTCCAATGCCAGTCTGGCTTCGTGGTGTCTGGCCAATGCTCCGAGCTCTGCAACGTCGCCGCCAACACCTGCCCGGCGGCCATGCCCGCGTGCGAAGCCCTCGACATCCAGAAGCCCGGTGGCGGCACCCAATCGGTCACCGCCTGTGTCGTGCCCTGACCACATTCAGACTCGTTGCCGTGGACCAATCCGGATGATGTGTCGTCGATCGCTTGCCGGGTGACGTGGCCATCGTTGAGGATGCGCCGATGTCTGCCGTGCCCTTTGGGCCCTTCACGCTCCTCGATGCCCTCGCCTCTGGCGGGATGGGCGAGGTCTGGCTGGCCTCGCCCTGGGGACTGCCAAGCGCCGGCGACGACGTCTGCGTCGTCAAGCGCGTCAAGAGCACCCTCACCGACGACGACGACACCGTACGCCGCTTTGTGGACGAGAGCCGGCTGGGGCTGCTGCTGCGCCACCCCTGCGTCTGCCGCACATTGGATGCCGGTCGCGTCGACGGGTCGGACTATCTGGCGGTGGAGCTCGTCGAAGGCGTCGACGTCCGCACCCTGGTGGAGCGGGCTGTCGTCGCCAACCGGCCCATCGACCCCGACATGGCGTTGTGGATTGTTGCCAGCGCCCTCGATGGTCTGTCCTATGCCAACGAGGCGCGCCATCCCCTGACGGGCGTGCCCCTGGGCGTGGTTCACCGGGATGTGTCGCCCCACAACTTGATGGCTGCCAAAGACGGGATCGTGCGCGTCATCGACTTTGGTCTGGCCTTGTCGTCGGTGCGCGAGGCCCGGACGGAGCAGGGCATCGTCCTTGGCAAGCTCGCCTATATGTCGCCCGAGCAGGCGCGCGGTGATGCGGTCGACGCCGCGGCCGACGTCTACGCCGCCGGCGTGGTGCTCTATGAGCTGCTGACCGGCGAGCGCTATTGGGGGACGCTGTCGTCGTCGGAGATCTGGAGCCGCATCGGCTTTGGCACCCACGTTCCCGGCAGGGTGTCGGCTGCGGACGAACTCAGCGGTGGGGTGTTGTCGTTCATGACGGCCGCCGACCAACAGGATCGCATCGGGGCCGCCCAGGCCCGAGACCTCCTGTTGACCTCCCTGCGTGCCAGGGGCGGTGCCGACGCAGCTCGACGACGGCTGGCGTCGCTGGTGCAGGCGTTGGCGGCGCCAGAACTGGCCCGGATGGCCCAGGCCAGGGTCCAGGCGTCGTCCCAGGCGCCCACCCTGCATGACATGCCCCGCACCACCATCAGTCTGGCGTTGAGCGAGGTGCGGGCCGTCGAAGCGTTGCTGCGGACGCTGCCACCCAACGTGGTGCTCGAACCCGTGACGACGACGACGCTGCCGCCAAGGCGTGAACCGCGCCGGGTGCCGACCGGTGCTGCGGCCACCGAGCTGGTGCCGCGCCAGCCACTGCAGGCCGTTGTCATGTCGCCCGCATTGCCGTCGACGTCGCCGACGGCGTCTTCGCCACCAGCGACCCCACCTGGCGTGGCGTCGTCCACACGCGCCGCCCTGGCCGTTGGCCTCGCGGCCGTGGTGGCAGTGGTCGTGGTGGCTCTGGCCTGGGTTGCCGGGCGGCCCCCCGAGCCGACGCCGACAACGGGAACGACGACAGTCACAGCGGCGGCGACGCTGCCTGCGCCGCCGCCCATCGCAGCCAACCCACCTGCGGGCCCACCACCGCCGCCAGAGGTCGTGGTCGCGCCGCCGCCCACCCCCATCGCCGCACCGCCGGCCACGCCGCCGCCGACGCCGACGACGCCGACGACGCCGACGACGACGACGCCGACGACGCCGACGATGCCGACGATGCCGACGACGGTGCCCAAGAAGCCTGATGCCCTGTTGATCCAGGTGCAGAAGCTGGCCCAATGCGGGCACCCCTGTGCCGCGTTCTTCAAGCCCATCGCCGCCAAGGGCATCGCCGGGCTCACCGCCAAAGAGCGAATCAACCTGCAGACCATGGCGACGAACTGCCGACAGTATTGCCGATGAATGGTGCGCTCCTCGTCGCGACCGTCTGGGGCTTGCTTGCCTCCGCCCCCGGTGTCGACGGCAACGTCGCGGTCTTTGGGGTGACGGGTCAGGCCCCACCGACGGTGCGGACCGAGCTGACCGAGGCCTTGCGCACCGCCAGTGCCGCCCTCGGGTACCGGGTCAAAAGCGGCCCGGACACCGACGCCGTCCTTGCTGGTGCTGCGGCCCTGGGCGCCGACTGTCCCCTCAGCACCGATGCCTGCGTGCTGCAGATGGCGGGATTGACCGGCGCCCAGGTGGTCATTGTCGGTGTGCTCAGCAACGACACCCTCACGGTGCGCTCCTTCAACGTCGGGCTCTCGCGCCAGACCGGCAGCGCCAGTGTGCCCCGGTCATCGTCGTCGAGCCTCACCGCCCGCCTGGCCGTGGTGCGCCTGCTGCGACCGGACCTGGAGGTGGGGCAGCTCAACGTCGACGTCGATGTCCCCGGCGCCACCATCATCATCGACAACGTCAACCGCGGCACCAGCCCCATTGGCCTCGTGACCCTGACCCCCGGCAGGCACGAGGTCTACGTCGCCAACGTCGACTTCGACAGCCAGACCCACCAGACCGACGTCACCTTCGGCAGCACCTCGACCCTTGAGGTTCGGCTCGACCCGCGGCCCGCCGGCGAGCGACGCCCACGCGGGCTCAGCATCGACGACGACGAAGCCTTCCGCCGGGTCGTGGTGCTCAATGTGCTCGCCAACGGGTTTCCGCCGCTGTCGGCGCCCCTGTCGACGATGGCCCTGGTGGAGGAAATGCAGAAGCTCGACAACGTCATCGTCATCGGGCCGGCCGAGCTCTCGTCGCTGCTGGGCCCGGGCGGCCTCGAAGCCCTGAGCGTGTGTGGCGATGGCGTCTGTTTGACGTCGGCGATCTCGGCCGTCGTCGCCGCCGACGAGGTGGTGCTGGTCGATGTCCACAACGTGGAGCCACGGCCCATGGTCTTTGCCCGTCGTCTGGACGTCCGCAGCGGCGAGCGCATCGTGAGCACCGAACTGATGCTCGCCCCGAAAGCCGCCGCCGTCACCATCGGTGAATCGATGCCGGCGGTGGTGGGGCGGCTCTATCCGTCGGCCCGCATGCGCCAGGGAGAGCAACGAGGGTTGTCGACGGCCCTGCGACGACGATTCGAGCCGGCGCCAGTGCCATTGTTGGCCTGGGTCGGCACCGTCGCTGGCCTCGTGGTCGGCGGTATCGTCGGCGTGGCGGGGACGGTCACCTACCAGGGGGCCATCACCGGGGGGCGCGATCCCACCGTGCCGGGGGCCCTGCTGGTCGGCGGCGCCGTCGTCGCTGGCGTCGGCCTCGCCGCCACCATCATCGAGGCCCCGTTCGTCGACTGGTGGGGGGACGCCGCTGCCAACGACGCCCTGCTGGCCCAATAGCCTTCGCCCACGGCCTATTCGATTCGGTAGTTCGGGGCTTCGCGGGTGATGATGACGTCGTGAACGTGGGCTTCGCGCAGACCGGCGGCACTCACCCGCACGAAGCGCGCGTTCTTGCGGACGTCCGCCAGGGTACGAGCCCCGAGGTAGCCCATGCCCGAACGGACACCGCCCGTGAGCTGGTAGAGGTTGGCGGCCACCGACCCCCGGTAGGGCACCCGACCCTCGATGCCTTCGGGCACCAGCTTGGCGACGTCCTTGACGTCGGCCTGGGCGTAGCGGTCCTTGCTGCCCTGCTCCATCGCCGACAACGAGCCCATCCCCCGATACACTTTGAAGGTGCGGCCCTGAAAGAGCACGACCTCGCCAGGGGACTCGTCGGTTCCCGCGAGCAATGAGCCGACCATGATGGCGTCGGCGCCGGCGGCCAGGGCCTTCACGCAGTCGCCGGAGAACTTGATGCCACCATCGGCAATCGTGTGGGCCCCGAGGCGACGGGCCGCCTGGGAGACCTCGTGCACGGCGGTCACCTGGGGCACGCCGACACCGGCCACGATGCGGGTGGTGCAGATGCTGCCGGGGCCGATGCCGGCTTTGACGCAGTCGGCGCCGGCCTCGACGAGGGCGATGGCGGCTTCGGCGGTGGCGATGTTGCCGCCCACCAGACACACGTCGGGAAACCAGCGGCGCAGTTGCTTGATGGCGTTGATGACGCCCTCGCTGTGGCCATGGGCGGTGTCGACGACGAGCACATCGACGCCGGCGTCGACGAGGGCGTGGGCGCGGGCTTCAAGGTCCTTGCCGGGACCAACCGCGGCACCGCACAACAGCCGACCACGGCCATCGCGGGCGGCGTCGGGGTAGGCCTCGACCTTCATCAGGTCTTTGACGGTGATGAGGCCCGTGAGGCGGGTGTGGTCCTTGGCGTCGACGAGGGGCAACTTCTCGACGCGACGGTGCACCATCAACCCGAGGGCCTCGTCGCGGCTGACCCCTTCGGTCCCCGTCACCAGGTTGGTGCTCATGACCTGTCGCACGGGCGTCGTCGGCGTGGCGGCCTTCAGGTCACGCCGGGTGACGATGCCCACCAGCCGACCCGCTTCGTCGAGGACGGGGAAGCCGCTGACGCCGTGACGGGCCATCTTGTCGAAGGCGTCTTTGGCGAGGTCGTCGGCCCGCAGGGTGTGCGGATTGCGCACGACGCCGGCCTCGTACTTCTTGACCTTGCTGACCATGTCCGCCTGGGCGTCGGGCAGTTGGTTCTTGTGCAGGATGCCAAGGCCACCGCTCTGGGCCATGGCGATGGCGGTGCGGGTCTCTGTGACCGTGTCCATGGCCGCCGACATGAACGGCACCGTGAGCCGCACCCCGCGCCCCAGTTCGGTGCTCGGGTCGACCTGGGCCGGCAACACGTCGCTGTGGGCGGGCACCAGGGAGACGTCGTCGAAGGTGAGGGCGTCGATGATGTTCATGGTCGGGCTCCGGGCGGTCGAAATGTTCTGTGTATTCAGGTATTTGTCGTGGCGGTCGCGACACGCGATGACACGCAAGCCAAAAAGAGCAGGCGCGCCAACAGGCGCGCCATGAGGTCACTTCTTGTTCTTGCCCTTGCCCTTGGGCTCTTCGGGGGGAGCCACGGGCTCGGGGGCGGGCGGTGGCGGCGGCGCCGCCAGAAGGTCCGGCAACGCTGCAGAGAACAGCGCGGTGGTGGGGGCAAAATCATTGAGGCGGGGCGCGATCAGCGCCAGGGCTGCGTCGCTTTCGACGTCGCCAGCCAGACCAGGGCAGGCCGCCGCCCGAGCGAGGACCTGACGGCTGACGGCGCAGGCCAGCAGCGCGCGACCCCAATCCTTCGAGGTCTGGTAGGCCTTCTTGACCGACGCCGACGTCTTGTCGTGGCCATCAGCCAGCGTGCCCTTCATCTCAAGCTTGTTGACCTCGCCGACGACGAGGGTGTTGGCGTAGGCAAACACGACGGCGTCAATGGCTGCGTGCTCGTCGCCTTCGCCGCGAAAGGGACCCACAAACACACCGGTGGTGTCGCCGACAACGTGCACCGTGCGGGTGCCGTGGGCGTCGAGTTCGTTCAGCATCAGGGCCACGCGACCCTGGGCGCCGGCGTCGTCGAGGAGCTGCTCGCTGACGTCGCCCAGACGAACGATGGCGCCGACGCCCTTGATTGCCTTGTCGATGATGGGGAGCAGGCGCTTCTGGGTGTCCTTGACCTCGGCGTTGGCGTTGCGCAGCAGGCTGCTGCCGCCCTCTTCGTTGAACCACTCACGCAGGGCGGGAGCGAGGGCCTTCGCCAGGGGTGACGTGGCCGCAGCGGCGTCAAAGCGGGGGGCTGGACCGAGCTGGAGGGCGGCCTCGATGTACTGCTCGATGGTGCCGGGGTTGGCCTCGATGAGGTCCAGGGTGGGCTTGTTGGAGCTGCGGCCGACGTTGGCCCGCAGCTTCTCGCGCGTCGACGAATAGCGGGGGCGCTCGAGGGGGGCCGGGCCAAAGACCGTTTCCTTGTCGAAGCCCGCGTCATTCAACAGCGCGAAGACGCCAAAGACCCGGGGTTCGACGCCGATCTCGACGCCGTCGTCGGTGAACACGCTGGCGCTCGACCACTGGGCGTGGGCAGCGGGGGCGAGACTCAGGGCGCAGACGGCGAGGAGCAGACGGGAAAGGCGGGACATGACTGGCTCCACAACAAGGATCTCGACAGGAGACCCGCAGCAGGTAGCAGGCGACGACGAAGCTTCAAGTGGGGCAGCCGTCCGGCTGCCCGGTTTCCCTGGCGCCAGCCCCAGAGACATCAGCACTTCGTCGCAGACATGACCGTCAAACGGGGCTTTTCATTCACCCGGGTCCGGGCGAAACCCTCTGCCATGACACGCGCGTGCTTGGTTTTGTGTGGAGCCCTCTCATTGGCCGCCGTCCTGGGCGGATGTGGTGTGCCTCCTCCCGATCGCCTGGAGATCACCCCGCCCACGCCGATCCGGGCCACCGAACAGGGCAGCCAGTACACCCTCAAGGCCCACGCCTATCGCGGCATCGTCGACCATGACGAGAAGAAGGCCCCCCTCACGTTCGCCTGGAAGAGCTCGGATCCCGCCGTTGCCCAGGTCAGCGGCGATGGCGTCGTCACCGCCACGGGCTCTGGCAAGGCCGTCATCACCGCCAGCGTCGCCACCATCGGCGGCAAGGACTTCACCTCGTCCAGCGCCGTCAGCGTCGACGTCGACGTCACCAACACCATCGTGTCCACCGTCGAGGCCGTCGGCGACTTCCCCAAGCCCTTCAAGCTTTCCAGCAAGCCCGTCACGCTGACGGTGACCGTCAAGGACGAAAAGGGGCAGGTGGTCTCGGGACCCAAGGTGTCTTTCAAGGCCAGCGACTACTGCGTCGAGGCCACGCCCGACGGCATCATTCATCCCCTCGCGGTCGGTGAGTGCAGTGTCTTTGTGGAATGCGCCGGCAAGCGGGCGACCATCGCCCTCGACGTTCGTGAGTGACGGTCCTCGCCGAACGGCTCCGCGTGGGGGTCTCCGTGCGTTCCAGGTGGTTGTCGGACTCCGAAACAGCAGGATGCGCCATGGGAAATGCTGACGGCAGGGCACAACCAGCGAAGCCGGCACCCGCGGGGTTGGTGCTGATCGTCGACGACGACGCCGACTTCGGCAAGCTGTTGGCCATCCGTCTGCAGAACGTGGGGTTTGCCACCGAGGTCCACGAGAGCGCGCTGGGCTTGTCGGCGCGTCTGCTGAAAGAACCCGCTGTCGACGTCGTGCTGCTCGACTGCATGATGCCGGCGCTGACCGGTCCCGCGGTCCTCGCGTTGCTTGGCCGAAACCCCCGGCTGATGAGCATTCCGGTGGTGCTCATGTCGGCCTTGCCCGACTTCCGGGAGGCGGTGGCGAACCACCCCCGGGCGACGTTCATCGAGAAGGGCGGGCATCTCCAGCCCCTCGTCAGCCTCGTCCAGGGCCTCGTGAAGCCCTCGACACCGACGACCAGCCCGTCATGACGATCATGCGTCCCGGAACAGCATGAACGTCGGCGCCGCCGGTCAGGGTGTGTTGGTGCGGATCGCGTCGCCATACGCCGTCATGGCCCCATTTGATGAGCCTGTTGCCGACCTGCTGTTCGGTGGGTTGACGCCTCGGGCCTGGGTCGACGCCGCGGCCCTGGCCTGTGGTTTGACGGTTGTCACCGTGGCCAGCGACGACACCCTGCCGACCAACACGGCGGTCGCCGTCACCGACGACGTCGTGGTCAACGGAGCCACGCTGGTGTCGTTCCTGGAGGCCCGAGAACGAGCGGCCGGCCATGGCGTGATCCAGGCGGGGATCGCGCCGGGGACGGCATTGTGGGAGGCGAGCGCCCGCCTGGGGCATGGCGTCGTCGGCGAACCGTTGGCGGTGGGCTTGTGGGCCGGTGCCCTGGGCGGGCGCAAGGCGGCTGACGTCGTGGCGGGACGTGACGACGACACCGCCGTGGTGGTCATCGCCGACGAGGTGGGCGCCGTCGTCGTCGACACCCGTCCCCACGGGGTGGCACCCCACCAGCTCGCCATCGCCAACGTTGAACGTCTGTTGGGGCAGCCAAGGCACTGGCTTCACGTCCTCGATCTGTCCCTGGCAGCACTGCAGACGCGCTTGCGGGACACGCCCGGGCGAGTGGCCCTGCAGCGTCGTCGGGGGCAGAAGGTCCACCCGACGGCGCGCATCGAGCGCAGCATCATCGGCGACAACGTCACCATCGAGGCCCACGTCAGCGTCACCGACAGCGTCATTGGCGATGACGTCATCGTCGCCGACCACAGCGTCATCCACGGTTCAGTGGTCGGCGCTGGCTGCCGCACGCTGGTCGATACCCATCTGCGACGGGTGGTGGCCATGCCCGGCTCGACGCTGTCGAACCTCGACATGCAAGACGCCGTCTTTGGCCGCGAGGTGTTTCTCACCACCGGTGTGGCCTTCTTTCACGACGGCCCGGGCCAAAACGTCGTCGTCGACGGCGCCGACAGCGGCCGCGCCGTGCTCGGAGGGGCCATTGGCCGCCGGGCGGTGCTTGGGTCCCGGGCCCTGTTTCGATGTGGTGTGGCACTGCCCGCCGGCGCCCTGGTGGTCGCGCGGCCCGAAGAAGCCGTCGGCAAACTTGATGCGGCGAGCCTGGCCCGGGCCGCCATGCGTTTCGGCGACCGCGCCACCGACGTCTAGGGCCTCGCCACCCGTCGCAACCCTGATCTGACGAACACCGACGTCGTGCTATAGCGCCGCCATGAAGACCGGAGCTGCTCCCAGCGACGACGACGAACTCATTGCCCGGGCCGGCGTCACCCTGCCGTCCCACACCCGCGTCACGCCGATGCTGCGGCAGTGGCTGCAGGCGAAGGCGAAGGCAAAGGACGCCATCCTGCTGTTTCGGATGGGGGACTTCTACGAGCTGTTTGGCGACGACGCCAAGCTCGCCGGTTCGGTGCTTGACCTCGCGGTCACCACCCGGGATCGCGACAAGGGCGACGACGCCATGCCCATGGCGGGCTTTCCCCATCCGGCGGCCCCGGGCTACATCGCGAGGCTCATCGGGGCAGGCCTCAAGGTAGCCGTCTGCGATCAACTTGAAGACCCGGCACTGGCCAAGGGCATCGTCAAACGCGACGTCACGCGCATTGTCACCCCCGGTATGGTCATCGACGAGGAGAGCCTCGACGCCGCCAGCAACAACTTCCTGGTGGGTCTCGTCGACACCGGCAGCGACGACGATCGCCACCGCTACGGCCTGTGCGCCCTTGACGTCTCGACGGGGGAATTGCTCTGCACGACCGCGGGCAGCGATGGCGCCATCGTCGACGAGGTCCTGCGCCTGCAGCCTCGGGAAGTGGTGCTTGATGAAGCCATTGGCGCCCATCTGGCCGAGCGGCTCCTCGAGGCCCGACCGGGCCAGCCCGCCCGCCGGATCGAACGCCGACCCAGCTCGGGTCGTCGTCGCCTCGTCGACAGCCTGGGAACCCCCGATGCCTGGCTGCTGGAGCCCGCGCACAAGGCGGCGCTGCACGCGGCCGAACTGTGCCTGAACTACGCCGAGGAGACCGGACAGGGGCGGCTGCCGTCCCATCTGCGGGCGCCGGTGGCGTTCTCCCTGGACGAACGGCTCCTCCTCGACGCCACCACCCGCAGCCACCTCGCCTTGTGCGGGCCAGCGGGTGATATCCGACGGCCAGGCACCCTCCTGTGGCATCTGGACCGCACCAAGACGGCCGCTGGCGGTCGTCGACTGTTGCGCCGCCTGCTGGAGCCCAGCAGCAACCTGGGCGACATTGAGGCCCGGCTCGATCGCCTGGCGGTGTTTGTCGACGACCCCGCCCTGCGGGCCCAGCTGGCCACGCTGTTGACGTCGATGGCCGACGTGGAGCGCCTGGTGGCGCGGGTGAGCAGCGGCCGCGCCGGGCCCCGGGAGTTGTGGCGCCTGGGCAAGGCGGTGGCTCGATTGCCGGCGATTGCCGGCGCCCTGGTGGAGCACGAAGCCTGGGCCGACCTCCTCGTGGGGCTCGCCCGGGATGTCGAGGCCTGCGCGCTGGTTGCCGACGCCATCGGCGTCGCCATCATCGACGACGCGCCCACCACCCTTGGCGACGAGCGTGCATTTCGCGAAGGCTACGACGTCGAGCTCGATGGCCTGTGGGGGCTCACGGCGGGCGGGCAGGGGGACATCGCGGCCCTTGAGGCCCGCGAGCGAGAGCAGACGGGCATCCCCAGCCTGAAGGTCCGCTTCAACAGCGTCTTTGGCTACTACATCGAGGTCACCAAGGCCCATCAGGCCAAGGTACCCGCCCACTACACGCGCAAGCAGACCGTCGCCAACGGCGAGCGCTACGTCACCGACGAGCTGGCGTCGCTGCAGGAGCACGTCGAGGGCGCCGACGCTCGCCGACGACGCCGGGAGGGCGAACTCTACGCTGCGCTGCTGACCCTGATTCAGGGCCAGGCGCGAGCGCTGTCGACGGTGGCGTCCCTGGCGGCCGACGTCGACGCCACCCTGTCACTGGCGGAGGTGGCCGTCGCCGATCGCCAGGTGAGGCCCGTTCTGTTGCCCGCCGCAGCCCGGAGGATGGTCGCTGACGAACTCCGCCATCCGGTGGTGGAGCGCTTGTGTGCCGAACGCGGGCAGGCCTTCGTCCCGTCGTCGTTGGTGCTCGATGGGGAACGGCAGGTGTTGGTGATCACCGGGCCCAATATGGCGGGCAAGTCCACCGTCATGCGCCAGGTGGCGGTGTGCCAGCTCCTCGCGCAAGCGGGGGCGTTTGTGTCGGCTGCGTCCGCCGAGCTGTCGGTGTGTGACCGGATCTACACGCGGGTCGGTGCTGACGACGACGCCCTCTCGGGCCGCTCGACCTTCATGGTGGAGATGACAGAGACCAGCCACATCCTCCGCGGCGCCACGCCCTTCAGCCTGGTGCTCCTCGACGAGATTGGGCGCGGGACCTCGACATTTGACGGCCTGGCCATCGCCTGGGCGGTCGCCGAGCATCTCCATGACGTCGTCGGCGCTCGCACGCTCTTTGCGACCCACTACCATGAGCTGACGGCTCTCGACGCGTCGCTGCCGCGGTTGAAGAACGTGCACGTCGTCGTCAAAGAGTGGGGCGACGAGATTGTCTTTGTGCGGACCCTCAAAGACGGGGCGGCGGGTCGCAGCTTCGGGATTCAGGTGGCGCGCCTGGCTGGACTGCCTGGCGACGTCGTTTCCCGCGCCCGCGAGGTCCTGCAACACCTTGAGGGCGAGCCCGTAGATGGCGAAGGGGGCCAGCCGACGAAGCTCAACCCGCACAAGCCCCGCCGCCGGAGCATGGCGGTGTCGACGGGGATGCCACAGATGTCGTTGTTCACTGGCGCCGTCGCCGCCGTGACCGACGTCATGCCGATGCCGCTGGCTGCCGCGGATCAGGCCGCCGTGCGCCTCGCCGAGCGCCTGGCCACCGTCGACATCAACCGTCTGACGCCCCTGGAGGGCTTGAGCCTGCTGGCGGAGCTCGTCGACCAGGCCCGTCGTCGGTGACGTCGACGCTCACGGCCGCAGCAACTCGCGAAAGCGGGCGATGAGGGTCCGGATCTCGTCGCTGGCGCGTCGGCGGCCAGCGCCTTCGATGCGCTCGGCGATCTCGCCCAGGGCAGGTTGGCCATAGGCCGCGGCGGTCCCGGCCACACGATGGGCGATGAAGACGACGCGGTCGAAGGCCTCGGCGTCGACGGCCTGGGCCAGTTCGTTGGCATCGTCGACCCGGTGCTTGAGATAGTCGTGCATCAAGCTCCGCAGGGTCTGGTCCACGGTGGCTGGTCCCCGGGGCGGCGCGGCGTCGAGCTGTCGAAGCAGGTCGCGCAGGGTGGCGTCGTCGTGCTCGCGGGCAGCGGCCTCCAGTTGGGCCTGCAGTGGTTTGGGCACCCGGCGGGCCAACAACGTCAGGGCCCGGTAGTCACGACGGGCGAGGGCCATGCGGGCTTCCAGTTGGAGGGCTTCACTGTCGGTGGAGCCCACCGGACCCAGGCGGACATCACGCGTGGGGGCTCGAACCTTTGGCAGGGCGAGTCGCCGGACGAGCTCGATGAGCCCTTGTCGATCGAGGGGTTTGCGCACCACCTCGGTGAAGCCCTCGGCCCGCAGTTGGGCCGCCATGTCGGGGCCATGGGCGGTGATGGCGACAAAGGCGATGGCCTCATTCCTTGGCAGGGCGGCCAGGGCAACCCGTGCGCCGCCGTCGGGCATTTCGACGTCGCACAGCACCATCGTCGCTGAAGGATCGTTGCTGACGCCCGCCACGAGGTCGGCGACGCTGTCGTAGACGCACACACGCGCCCCGGTCGACGCCAGGAAGGCCCGCAGCAGGGCCAGGGCGTCGTCGTCGTCGTCGGCGGCGTGGACGACGGCGCCGCGCAGTTCCGTCTGGTCATCCTGGGTGGGGCCGTCGCTGTGCCGGGCCAGGCGCCGCACGGCGCTGACCAGGTTGCCAGCGCTGACCGGCCAGAAAATCGGCACGACCCCGTCCCGGTCGATCTGGTCGCCAAGGCGCGCGGCGGCACCGGCGGACAGGACGGCCACCACGCGGGCGCCAGCGACACGGGCGACGGCAGGCAGCGAGGCTTCGTCACACATGACGATGCCAGCCGGCGCCCCCACTGTTGCGGCGAAGGCTTCGGGGGTTTGACGGACCACCCGGGGTGACCACGGCGCCAACGCGTGGCTGACGGCGGCCTCCAGTTCATCGGTGCCAACCACGGCGACAGTCAGATTTTGCAGGCCGATGGCCGCGGTGTCTGCTGACGTCGTTTGCCGAAACGCCAACCGCACCCGAAAAATCGAGCCGGTCTTGCCGGTCAGGTTCGTCGCTGAACGGGTCCGGCTGGTCACCGTGATGGTTCCGCCCAGCTCGTCCACGAGGCGCCGGGTGATCCCCAACCCAAGGCCAGCGCCGTCGAGGTGGGCGCTCCGGCAGCCGATAGTGGGGGTCGAAAATCCGGTCGAGTGCCTCGCGCTCAATGCCAGCGCCGGTATCCTCGACCTCGAAGACGAGCGTGACGCGTGCGCCACCCGGATCGCCGTCCACCAGCACGCGCAGGGCGACACTGCCCCCCGGGGTGTATTTGACCGCGTTCACCATCAGATTGATGAGGATCTGCTGAAGTCGAAGGGCGTCGCCCAGCAGACGGCGCGGGACGTCCGGGGCGACGGCGAGGTCGAGTGCGACACGGGAGGCCGCGGCCCGGTCGCGCACGATGGCGACGACGGCCTCCATGATGTCGGGCAACCACAGCCGCTCGGATGAGGCGACGACATCGGCGGTCCCACCGTCGAAGGCGTTCTCGAGCATGCTCGCGAGGGTCTTGGCGGCCCGTCGAAGGGCGTCGAGGTATTGCTCCTGCGCGGGCGTCAGCGAGCTGCGCCCCAACAACTCCCCCATCCCGATGATGGTGTGCAGCGGTGCGCGCAGCTCATGACTGGCTGAAGCCATGGCGCGCGCTGACGTCGTCTTTGTCGACGAAGGCCCCCTGGTGGTCCGCTTCGAGCGTGCTGCCATCCGGGGCACGGCGGGCGCGTTCGCGCCACGATTGGGATCATCGCTGTTGTCGGTCACGATCGCTTCTTTCGATCGACGCGGCGCTGGGCGCGCACGACCCGCGCCGCCAGGTCTTCGAGGTTGATGGGGAGGGCTGTCACTTCGGCAGCCCCGGCCCGCACGAAGGCGGTCAGGGTGTCGATGTCGTCGGGGTCGGCGGCGGCCACGACGACGGCGCCCGCAGCCACCCGGCGGGCGACCTGGGCGGGGGTGGCCGACAGCGCGAGCTCAACCCCATCGGCCGGGGCGTCGTCGTCGACCAGCGGGCGTTCCTCGACGTCAAAGCCGTTGACTGCCAGGGCGATGGCCAGTCCCGGCAGGGCCTCGCCGCGGACGGTGATCAACGGCCGCGTCACAACGATATCCGTCGTGGCCACATCCGCCGTCGGCGCCTGGGGTGAGGGCACGCCAAGGTGGGGGGCGAGGGCGCGACCAGAACGGTCCCTGGCCTTCGTCTCCGAGGAAGCCGTGGTCTCCGCGTGTTCGCTCAGCGCGGCCAGCACCTCGACGGCCGTCGGGCGACTGTCAGGGCGTTTGTGGAGCATCTGGTCGACGAGCTCGGTCAGGTGCGGCGGCGCGTCGCTGCGGCGGCTGCTGAGTCTTGGTGCTGGCACATGGAGCTGTTGGGCGAGGAGTTCCCCTTGCTGCCCCTGAAAGGGCGGATCCCCCGTCAACATCTCCATGAGCACGCACCCGAGGGCGTAGATGTCGGCGCGCGGACCCACCTCGGCTCCGCCACGGCACTGCTCCGGCGACATGTAGTCGGGTGTCCCACTGATGATGGTGTCGCTGGTCAATCGTCCGAGTTCGCCGCCATCCTTGATGAAGGCCAAACCGAAGTCGACCAGCTTGAAGCCACCACCAGCCTTGCCCTCGCCCTCCACGCAGAACACGTTGTCGGGCTTGATGTCGCGATGGACGAGCCCCACCTCGTGGGCAGAGGCCAGCGCCGCTGCGACCTGTCGCACCACGGCGGTCGCGTCATCGACGGACATGGTGCCGACCCGGTCGAGGCGTTGGCGGAGGCTCTCGCCAAGCAACAATTCCATGACCAGGAAGAGGCGCCCCTGCTCGTCGACACCGAAGTCGTAGACGTCGACGACGCCGTCGTGCCGCATGGCGGCCGTGACCCGCGCTTCCCGTTCGAAGCGTTCACGGACGCGATGGCCCGTGCGCTCGGGGAGCAACACCTTGACGGCGACGGCACGCAGCAGACCCAGCTGGGTGGCGCGAAAGACCGCGCCCATGCCACCACGACCCAGCAGCTCATCGATCCGGTAGCGATCGGCGATGACATCACCTGGCTGGGGCAGGGCGGCATCGGGGGCGTTCACAGGCCTCCCATCAGACGATTCCCGCACGCTGAAACCCACGCAGTCGTTCAGCAACCGCCACCGCCGACGGCGGTCGGTCGTCGGCGTGCTTGCTCAACAGCTGGAGAATCAGGGCTTCGACCTCGACCGGGCAGCCGCTGTTCAATTGACGGGGCGGGACCGGCGCCTGGGACACGTGCATCATCAACAGCGGCACGAGTTCGTCGTGCCGGAACGGCAGCTGGCCCGTCGCGAGGGCGTAGAGAATGATGCCGATGGAATACAGGTCGGCGGCGGGGGTGACCTGCATATGCCCGTGGGCCTGCTCCGGCGCCATGTACTCGGGGGTGCCCACCACCATGCCTGCCAGGGTCAGGCCCTGCTGTCGCATCTGTTTGGCGATGCCGAAGTCCATGACTTTGACGACGCGCTCGTCGGTCACGAAGAGGTTTTCGGGTTTGATGTCGCGATGGACGACGCCAAGCTTGTGCGCCACGTCGAGCCCATCGCAGGCCTGGGCGAGCATGTTGCAGCCATCACGCAGCGAAATGCCCCGGGTCATCTTGGCGTGGAGGTCCTCGCCGACGAGGAGTTCCATCGTCAGAAACCGCGCACCAAGGGCTGTACCGAGGTCGTAGACCCTGATGATGTTGTCGTGCAGGAGCTGGCGCGCGAGCTTGATCTCCTGCTTGAAGCGTTCGATGGCTTCTTCGTTGGTCGGCTGGGTGAAGAGCTTGAGGGCGAGGGTTTCGCGCAGCTCAAGGTCTTCGGCCTTGTAGACGATGCTCATGCCACCGCGCCCAACCACATCGACAATGCGGTACCGCCTGGCGACGGTGGTGCCCGGCGCAAACGACAGCGTGGTGGCTTGTTCGACGTCGTCGTCATTGGTCCCGGCGGCCGGACCCGCGCCGACCGCCTGGGCGCGACCGGCGGCTTGTTGGGTCCCCGGGGTTTCAATGCTCGTCACCGATCGCGACGCAGCC
>Ga0247834_1001213_pt1 | contig 45880 bp, 40 predicted proteins | sample LaCruzMarch2015__8_FD_187118 | JGI IMG/M metagenome (GOLD analysis project Ga0247834, IMG submission 187118) | Freshwater microbial communities from meromictic Lake La Cruz, Castile-La Mancha, Spain - LaCruzMarch2015_12m | ecosystem: Environmental > Aquatic > Freshwater > Lake | place: Spain... | reverse complement strand
GGTTGGCCCTTCCAGGGGACTGGCAGCCAGGGAAGCCGTCGGGGCCACAAAGAGCTCACCTGGTGGCTGGCGTCGTGCCGATGCGGCAGCGAAGGCGGCATCTTCGTCGAGGACCCGCGCCAGGTCGTCGCTGCTGCCGAGCACCTGCAGTTCAAGCCGGGCCCGCTGGGCGTCGGCGTCTTTGAAGCCTGGCTTCTTCTCGACCAACCGTTGCAGGACCTCGAGGGCATTCTCCGGCAGGGAGCGCCGGGCGTAGAGCGAGGCCAGGGCGTAAAACGCGTCCGCCCCGGCGTCGTCGGCGGGGCCGCGCCGGATGAATTCCGCGAGGAAACGGTCGACGGCCATGGTCAGATTCGCCCCCCGGACGAGCGCCCGCACAGCTTCGACGGCGGCGGCACCGTATCGCTCATCGGTCCTTGGGACCCGCAGCAGCCAGGCCAGCGCCCGTGATGCATCGCCGTGGCGCGCCAGCGTCGTGCCAGCGTCGACGACGTGACCCGCTTCGGCGAGCCGCTCCGCCGTCGCGTTCAGCAGTGCGTCGTCGCCAAACCAGGCGAGCACTTGCAGGCAGCGGGCTGCTTTGCCCGCTTGCTCCAGCAGGTGGGCGGCGCGCTGAACGCGCTCGACGGCGACGACGTCAAATGGGCGGGCGAGCTTGGCCACCGCCGACAACAGCACATCGGCGGCTTCGGCGGCACGACCGTGGGCCAGCAGCAACCGTGCAGCGTCGTCGACGTGGCCGCCCTGCAGATAGGTGCGGTAGGCCCCATCGGTCTGACCTGCTGCTTCCTGGCTGCGTCCCTGCTCAAGGGTCGGGGTACTCACGCCGACTCCAGCTCGGCAACGCTCATCTCACGACGCAAGTGGTCGGGATTCGCGGACAACTGGCAAGCCTCCTCGAGGTCGACCACGCCGTCCTTCACGTAGCGCAACAGGCACTGCTCAAGGCCCTGCATGCCGGTCTCGATGGTGTTGACGGTCTGGAGCCAGGCATCGAGCTGGGCGACCTTGTTGTCGCGGATCATGCTGGCGACGGCGGCGTTGGTCAGCAAGATCTCGACGGCGGCGACCCGGCCATCGCCGCCGGCCCGTCGCACCAGGTGTTGGGAGACCACGCCCTTGAGCAACACCGACAACGACGATCGGATTTGGTCCCGTTGTTCTTCAGGGGCCATGTCGACGACGCGGGTGATGGTCTTGGCCGCCGACGACGTATGCAGGGTGCCAAAGACCAGCACGCCGGTCTCTGCGGCCTGAATGGCGAGCTGCAGGGTTTCGGAATCGCGCATCTCGCCCACCACGAGGACGTCGGGGCTCTCCCGCAGGGCCGAGCGCAGGGCTTCGGCGAAGCTCTCGACGTGGGTGCCGACCTGGCGCTGGGTGATGGCCGACAAGATGGGCTCGTGCAGGAATTCGATGGGGTCTTCGATGGTCAGCACATGGCGCCGGGCGGTGCGGTTGATCTGGTCGACGATGGCGGCCAGCGTCGTCGTCTTGCCCGAGCCCGTGGGTCCACCGATGAGCACGAGGCCGTTTTGCAGCCCGCACAGCGAACGCACGGCGGTGGGCAGGCCGATGTCGTCGAGGCGGGGGGGGCTGTCGGGGATGATGCGAAACGCAGCGCCCCAGCCGTTGTGCTGCACAAAGAGATTGGCCCGAAACCGCCCGACCCCCGGGAGGGCATAGAGCAGGTCGAGTTCGTGGTCGACGTCGAGGCGCTCCCGCTCTTCGGCGGTGAGAATCTCGCCAAGGAACTTGCGACTCTCGGCATCAGACACCGCGCGAAAGGGCAGGGGGACCAGCGCGCCATGGTGGCGAATCAGCGGCACGGACCCGGCAGTGAAGTGCAGGTCCGAGGCACGTTGCTCGACGACGAGGCGCAGGAAGGAGTCGAGGCGGGCCATATCTCCACCGTGATACCCCAATCTCGACGAGTCTGCCGTCGTCGAAGCTTGGTGTACTGAAATATCGCACCAGGGAACGCTCAGAAACGGGCGCGGGCCTCGGTGGCGACCTCGGTGAGGATGGCGGCCCAGGACTGGGCCGGTTCGGCCCAACTCACATCCATCGCCATCAAGCGTCGCTGGACCGCCGGGAGGCGCCCGGTTTGACCAAGGGCAGCCACGCGAGCGACGGCCTCGACGAGGTCCTTGGCGGTCAAAGGCGAGAACAGGCAGCCCGTCGCCGTGCCCCAGGGGTCTTCGACGTCGTCCTGGCGCTTCTGGGGAGCGAAGTGCGGATCGCGGATGGTGTCGACGAGGCCGCCGGTGGCGTGGGCCACTGGCACGGTCCCGTAGCGCTGACCAATCAGCTGCACCAGGCCGCAAGGCTCAAAGCGGGAGGGAACAACGACGACGTCGCTGCCGGCATACAGCCGACGGGAGAGGCCCTCGTCAAACCCGGCCTTGAACCAGACCCGTCGCGGCCAGGCCGCCATCTTGTCCTTGAGCTGGCGCGCGAGGTCGGCGTCGCCGTCACCGAGCAGGGCAATGCTGCACCCCAGCCGGACCAGCCCGTCGATGGCCACGAGCAAGACGTCCCAGCCCTTTTGCGCTGCCAGCCGGCCGATGCCGGTGACGAGCATCCCCGGCGGGGGCTCATCGAGCTGCAAATCTTGCAGCAGCCGCTCCCGACAGAGGCGCTTGCCCTGGGGATCCCGGGCGGAGAACGGCGCCGGCAGGGCCAGGTCCGTCGACGGGTCGAAGCGGGCGGTGTCGATGCCGTTGACGATGCCGCGCAAGCGATGGCTGCGGCCGCGATACATGCCGTCGAGGCCCTCACCAAAGGCGGGTGTCTGGATCTCCTTGGCGTAGGTTGGCGACACGGCGACGGTGCGATCGGCGAAGGCGACCCCGCACTTCAGCAGGTTCAGCTCACCCCAGCTCTCGACGCCGTCCTTGTGAAACAGGTCGCGAGCGAGTCCCGACAGCGCCAGGCACGAGGCGGGGAAACGTCCCTGATGGGCGTTGTTGTGCACGACCTGCACCGTGCCGATGGCGCGGGCCGGCCCCCGATCAAGGCTCGTGCGCAGGGCGCCGATGGTGAGCCCTGCATGCCAATCGTTGGCGACGACGACGTCGGGCTGGGTGGCTTCGGCGTAGTAGGCGGCGGCGCGGCCCAGGGCGATGAAGCGCAGTCCGTTGTCGCCGTAGCTGCCGCCGGCCTCGCCATAGATGCCGGGCCGGTCATACAGCGCGGGCAGGTCCACCAGCACCACCTCGACGCCGGGGAACAGCGAGCCTGACAGCAAGCGCCCGGACACCTCGAAGGGCCCGCCGTCGTCGGGGCGAAAGCGCAAGGTCATGGGGCCCCGATCCGTCAGTCGCGGGCAGCCGTGGCTGCGCAGGGCGGTGCGGTAGGCGGGCAATATGCAGGTGACCTCGTGACCGGCGGCGCCGAGGGCCCTGGCCAGCCCGGACACGGCATCGCCGAGTCCGCCGGATTGACACAAGGGCGCAAGCTCAGCGGACGCAAACAGAATCTTCAAACGCACCTTCTTTGGTGGCGCCATCCGAAGGAGCGAACACCTTCGTCGCCGCCAGCCCGACCACGCACAGGGGGTGAACGGCCGCAGCGTGATCGACGCGAGGGTGATCCTGCAAGTGCGACTCACCATGGCCGCCCCGCATTGTGGAGCCTTTACACGGCGGTCGTCGTCGGCGACGGTGCGCCCATGTCGTCCGATGCTGCCGTCCCGTCGTCCGCGCCCGCCACGCCCGTGCCCGAGACCCCGCCGGGACCCAGGGGGTCAAAGGTGCTCCTGCGCCTGCCCAACGCCGGGACCACCGACACCGACGTCATCCTCAACGCCTTCCTCGACGTCGTCACCGACAAGGGGCTCGAACTCTATCCGGCCCAGGAGGAAGCCACCCTCGAATTGCTGTCGGGCAAGCACGTGGTGCTGTCGACGCCGACGGGCTCGGGAAAATCCCTGGTGGCCCTGGCCCTGCACTTCAAGGCCATGAGCGAGGGGACAAAGACCGTCTACACAGCCCCCATCAAGGCCCTCGTCAGCGAAAAGTTCTTCTCCCTGTGCGAGGACTTCGGCGCCGCCTACGTCGGCATGCTCACCGGCGACGCCACCATCAACCGCGACGCCCCGATCTTGTGCTGCACCGCCGAAATCCTGGCCAACCTGGCGCTGACGTCGCCGGAGCACGGCATCTCCTCCGTCGTCATGGACGAGTTTCACTATTACGGCGACAAAGAGCGGGGCATGGCTTGGCAGATCCCGCTGCTGATGATGCCCGACACCCAGTTCCTGCTGATGTCTGGGACCCTGGGGGACATGACGGGCATCATGCGCACCCTCGAGCGCGACACCGGCCGCCCCGCCGTCGAGGTCACCTCGCAGATTCGCCCGGTGCCTTTGTCGTTTGAGTACAAAGAAACCCCGATCCACGAGACCATCGCCACCCTCGTCGAGAAGGACCGGGCCCCCGTCTACATCGTGCACTTCACCCAGCGTGACGCTGCCGAACAGGCCCAGGCCCTGATGTCGACGTCGATGATCACCAAAGACGACAAGGCCAAGATCCAGACCATCCTGCAGGGGGCCCGCTTCGACACGCCCTATGGCAAAGACGTGCGCAAATACCTGGCCGCCGGCATTGGCATCCACCACGCCGGTTTGCTCCCCAAATACCGATTGCTCGTCGAGCAACTGGCCCAGGAGGGCCTGCTCAAGGTCATCTGCGGCACCGACACCCTCGGCGTCGGCGTCAACATCCCCATCCGCACAGTGCTGTTCACCAAGCTCGCCAAGTTCGACGGCGAACAGACGGGCATCCTCGCCGTCCGTGATTTTTTGCAGATCGCGGGTCGCGCCGGCCGCAAGGGCTTCGACGACGAGGGCTGGGTTGTCGTGCAGGCTCCCGAGCACATCATCGACAACAAGCGCAACGAGGCGAAGTATCTCGAAGGGGCCACCAAGAAGAAGCCCCAGAAGCGCCAGCCCGAGGCCGGCTTCGTCGGCTGGGACAAGGGCACGTTTGAGAAGCTGACCACCAAGGCCCCCGAGGCCCTGCGGTCCCAATTCACCATCACCCACGGCATCTTGTTGCAGCTGTTGCAGCGACCCATCCCCGAGCGGGAGCGCGGCGACGGCTACAAAAAGCTCGTCGACCTCGTGCAGAAATCCCACGAGACCCCCACCAACAAGACCAAGCACCTGCAGCGCTCCCGGCAGCTCTTTGTGGCCCTCAAGGAGGCCGGCCTCGTCGACGTCGTGCCCCGCTTCGGTCTGACCAATGAGCGGCAGGGCTCGCGCATCGAGGTCAAGGGCGGCCTGCAGGTGGACTTCTCCCTGCACCAGACCTTGAGCTTGTTCATGCTGGAGGCCATCGCCCTGCTCGATCCTGCCAGTGAGACCTGGGCCCTCGACACGGTCACCGTCGTCGAGAGCATCCTCGAAAACCCCAAGGCCATCTTGTTCAAGCAACAAGACAAGGAGAAGGGCGCGGCCATCTTCCGGATGAAGGCCGAGGGGATGGAATACGAAGAGCGCATGGCGGAGTTGGAAAAAATAACCTGGCCCAAGCCCCTCGAGGAGTTCCTCTACGAGGCCTTCAACGCCTTCAAGAAGATCCACCCCTGGGTCGGCGACGGCGTGCGCCCCAAGTCCATCGCCCGCGACCTCCTCGAGCGCTACGCGACCTTCAACGAGTACGTGAAGGAGTACGGCCTGGAGCGCAGCGAGGGGCTCGTGCTGCGGTCCCTGTCGGACTTCTACAAGACCTTCAGCCAGACCATTCCCGAACCCGTCAAGACCGAGGCCCTGCTGGAGATCGAGGCCCACTTCCGGGCCCTCATTTCCCGCGTGGACGCCAGCCTCGTCGAGGAATGGGAATCCCTGGCCAACCCCGGTGCCCGCGAGAAGGCCGACCCCAGCCACGCCAGCCCCGTCGTCGTCGTCGAGCTCGACGCCAATCCCCGCGCCTTCGCGCTGCGCATCCGGGCCGAACTGCACCTCTTTGTGCGCGAACTGTCTCTCGGCGACTACGAAGACGCCGCCGCCCACGTCAGCGGCACCGACCTCGCCGCCCTCAAGGCCGTCGCGGCCGCCTTCGAGGCCGACAAGGGCCACGGCATCCGCTTCACCATCGGGGCCCGCCGTCCCGAGCACACCATTCTCGAGAAGGTCGGTGAGCGCCTCTATCGGGTGCGCCAGGTGCTGGTGGACGACCACGACGACAACGACTGGGTCATCGACGCCGACATCGACCTCGGCGCCCGCGAGACCGCCTCCGACCCCTTGCTCACCATCACCCGCATCGGGCCCTGAGCACCGGGTGGGAGACAGGCATACATGTCGGTTTCCATGGGCTGACGACGTGGTGACGACGTGCTGATCTCCCCAGTGGCCAAGCCCGCCGACATTGTCGAAACTGACTCCATGCATGTGCAACAGGTCATGACGGCGACGGCGGCATGGGTGGCAACGACGACGGCGACGATGGCGGCGGTAGTGGCGCTGGCGCTGTCGACAGGGTGTCCTCCGCCCGGGGGCTTTGATCCCCAAACCCCCGACGCCGGCTTCACGGGGGACGGCGTCAGCGCTGCCGACATCGGCGTGCCCTGCACGTTTGACCCCAACAGCGGCGCGAACCCCACCAACCAATGCCGCGGCGGCCTGGAGTGCGTGTTCGTGCCGCGTTCGGTGCGCGTGAATGCGCTGTCGGGCATCGCCCCCAACGGCAACGACAACACCCTCGGCTTGCTGCTGCCCGTCCTTGAAGACCACTTCACGAGCTACAACGACGACGGCACCGACACGGGCTTCTGCTCGCTGGTGGGCACCCTCGAGCAGATTCCCCAATGTCCCCTCGGCACCGTGCTGAAGGGCTTCCGCTCCTCGTTCCCCGGCGGCATCGCGCTGACGTGCATCAAGCCCTGCGAAGTCAGCGCCGAGTGCAACGCCGGCCTCGTGTGCGACGCCCGCTACTTCGACGAGTCCGGCTACTCCGTCAGCGACGGCCAGCTCGTCATCGCGGCGCCTGCGGGCACCCTCGGCTACTGCGTGCGCCCCTGTGAGGTGGACTTCCCCGACTGCGCCCGCACGGGCTTCGCCCCCATCGACGTCGCCGGCACCGTCACGAGCCAGGTGGCCGCCGTCGACGTCACCGGCTCCCGCATCTGCAACGCCGGCAGCGGCATCTGCGGCGATCGGGCGGGCACGGGGACGGGCCTCGACGGCGATCCCTGCAACAGCTCTGCCGATTGTGTGGAGGACTCGGTCTGCATCCAGCAAGACGCCCGTGGCCTCCGGCCCGCCGACGGCATCGGCTACTGCGCGCGTCGCTGCTTCGTGAACAGCGACACGGGCCTGGTGGGCACCTGTGGCAACGACCAGGACCTCTGTCAGCCGGGCCTCACCTACGGCTACGACGTGCTGCCCCTCTTTGACCCCGTCGGCATCTTCGTGGAGACCCTGCCGAGCTTCGAAGAGGGGGGCCCCAGCCGCGCCGCCAACGGCGTCTGCTTCGACCGCTGCGCCGAGGGCTTCGCCTGCCGGGAAGGCCTTGTGTGCGAGTCCGTCGACGCCCTGGCCATGGAAGCCCCCTGGAATGGGCAGTTCATGTGCATTCCCGCTGAAATCGTCCTCGAGACGCCCTGACCGAAAGTCCTCATGAGCGCCCAGTCCGGCATCCTCGCCTCCCTGCCACCCCTTGCCCGCTTCGTCGGTCTGCGGCTGCGTGAAGAAGCAGACCCCCGTCCTGCCCTCGAACGGCTCTCCTCCCTCGTCGTCGACGACGGCCTCGTGGTTGGCGTCGGCCACGCCACCGTGTCGCGGCTGGGCCGCACCATCGAGGGCCTGACCGATCCGCCGACGGTCAGTGGCCGGGGGGTCAGCGTGCCGTCGACGCCGCTGGCCCTGTGGTGTTGGTTGCGCGGCGCCGATCGCGGCGACCTCATCCACCGTCAGCGTGCCTTGCTGGACCTGCTGGAATCGGCCTTCGTCGTCGACGACGTCACTGATGCCTTCATGCACCAGGGGGGGCGTGACCTGTCGGGCTACGAGGACGGCACCGAGAACCCCAAGGGCGATGCCGCGGTCCGAACCGCCATCGTCAGCGGTCGCGGCGCTGGCCTCGACGGCGGCACCTTCGTCGCCATCCAGCGCTGGCACCACGATCTGCGTCGCTTCCTGGGGCACAGCCAGCAGGAGCGCGACCACACCTTTGGTCGTCGCCACAGCGACAACGAGGAACTCGCCGATGCCCCGCCGTCGGCCCACGTGAAGCGCACCGCCCAGGAGAGCTTCACGCCGCCGGCGTTCATCTGGCGGCGCTCCATGCCCTGGGCCAGCCCCGACGCCGAAGGCCTCGTCTTCATCGCCTGCGCGACGTCGTTTCAGCCCTTCGAGGTCCTGCTGCGACGCATGGTGGGTCTTGAGGACGGCATCGTCGACGGCTTGTTCGGCTTCACCAGGCCGGTGACGTCGTCGTACCTCTTTTGCCCCCCGGTCGGCAGCGACGGTCGCCTCGACCTGTCCGCGATCCTGTAGCCGTTGCCGTCGAAAGCAAAACGACCGCCGCGGGAAGCCGGGGCGGTCGTTTGGCTGTCGTCGTCGACCGGCGGGAAGCCAGACTCAGACGGGCATGCCGTGGGCGGCTTCGTACTCGGACTGGAGCTCCGACAGGCGGCGGGCGAGGACGCTGTTGACGGGGCGGTCGAACTTGACCTTGCCATCGGCGATTTCGCGCAGGGCGATGACGGGCTCTTTGTTCTTCTGGTTGTCGACGAGGGACCGGCTGCCCTTCATGAGCTGGCGGGTGCGACCGGTGGCCAACAGCACGAGCGCAAAGCGGTTGTTGAGCTCTTTGAGGCAGTCTTCGACGGTAACGCGGGCCATGGATCACCTCTGGAAATGACAGGAGACCGCCGGGCATAGCCTGCGGGTGCGCCCCGGGCAAGGTTGCTGATGGCCATGGGCCCTCCCCGACCGGGCAAGCCGAGCGAGCCAAGCAGTCCGCCGACGCGATTGCTATCAGGGCGACCAGCCCCCCGGAGTGTTCCTGCACCAACCCGTCCCCGCTGCCCCCGCCGCAGCCATCACCGCCGACCCTGGCCTCGACGCTGCGCGCAGCCGCCGGACGGAACGGGGGGTCATCGCCGTCGTCGGCGCCGTCCAATTCGTCAACATCCTCGACTTCATGATGGTGATGCCCCTGGGGCCGGACTTCGCCCGGGATCTCCATGTGCCCACCAGCACCCTCGGCTTGATTGGCGGCAGCTACACCGCCGCTGCGGCCGTCGCCGGCCTCGTGGGTCTGTTGTTCCTGGATCGCTTTGGCCGCCGTGCCGCCCTGGTGGTGGCCATGGCGGGGTTGTCCATCGGCACCGTCATGGGGGCCTTCGCCACCGACCTGCACACCCTGATGGCCGCCCGGATCCTGGCGGGCCTGTTTGGGGGACCAGCCACCAGCATCGCCCTCGCCATCGTCACCGACGTCGTCCCCGCCGAACGTCGGGGACGGGCCATGGGCGCCGTCATGGGCGCCTTCTCCGCCGCCAGCGTGCTGGGGCTGCCCCTGGGGCTGGAATTGGCCCGACTGTCGTCGTGGCGCTCGCCGTTCTTCGTCGTGGCGGGTCTTGGCGTCGTCGTAACGTTGTTGGCTCGGGTCCTGTTGCCCCGTCTCGATGGCCATCTGCAGGCCGGTCGGCCACCGGCGTTCACCGCCGCTCGGCTCCGCGCACTGCTGGTCCGGGTCGAGGTGCAACAGGCCTGGTTGTTGGTGGCCACCACCAACTTCTCGTCATTTCTGTTCGTGCCCAACCTGTCGGCGTTGCTGCAGCAGAATCTGGGCTATCCCCGCGCCGATCTGGGCACCCTGTACCTCGTGGGGGGCGGCGTCAGCTTCTTCACCATGCGCCTGGCGGGACGGGTGGTGGACCGCTTCGGCTCCGCCCGCCTGGTGGCCGTGAGCACCCTCACGGTGGCCACCGTCATCGCCTGCGCCGGCATCCTGCAGACGACGGCCATCCCGGCGGTGCTGCTCTTCACCCTGTTCATGGTGTTTCAGTCGGGCCGCAACGTCAGCCAAACCACCCTGACGTCCAGGGTGCCCCGCGCTGATGAACGGGCGGGGTACCAATCCCTCCAGTCGGCGGTGCAACACGGCGCCGCTGCCGCTGGCGCCATCAGCTCGTCCGCCTTGTTGACGGATACCGGCGCCCACCTGGAGGGGATGGCGACGTTGTCCGGGGTCGCCATCGCCGTTGGCCTCCTGGGCATTCCCCTGGCCTTCGCCCTCGAGTCCCGCCTCCGCCACCGAGACATGTAGGGAAAAGTCGCACCACCGAACGGTACCCGCTGGTCGCCGGGGCCCGTTGATCCGGCACCGCGTTGTCACGCCGTTGTGACTCGCCGCCGGGTGTGGCAATCAGCCCGGATGCGGTCGAACCCATCTCTCCAGTCGTCGTCGTTTCGGGTGTCCAAGTCGGGCCTTGGTGCCCTGCTGCTGCTCACGGGGGCCATGTCGGCCTGTGAGAGTTGCGTCGACCCGGAAATCATCAAGGTCGCCCCCCAGATTTTTGTCGACGTGTGCGCCGTCCCCCAAAAGGTCGTCAACAACGTCCTCATTGGTGGGTTCAGCGAGTGCGCGCTGGCCTTTGGCGACAGCGACATTTCCATCCGTGCCGAGCGCACCTTCGTCATCACCAATCCGTCCAACCTCGATCTCGTCATCGAGTCGTTTGACCTTGTGGGTGACCCCGGCTTCGAGTTCATTGAGGAACCTCCCACGTCGATCGGGGCTGGTCTGTCGGCCCAGGTGGGGGTGACGATTCGTCCCCAACTCGAAGCCGCCATCACGGGCGAGATCATCATCGTCTCCGATGCCAACAACACCCAGCTGAACGCTGACCAGAAGAGCGAGGTCCGCATTCCGATCGCCCTCAATGGGGTCGACAACGGCGTGCCCGACATCGAGATCATTCCCCGTGACTGTGCGGCGGCAGGCACCCTGGCGGCAGACTTCGGTCGCGTCGCCACCGGCGGCGTCTCCATCTGCAACGTCGAAGTGCGCAACAACGGTACCCGTGAATTGTTCTTTGACGCCGTCACCTTCGTCGACGACGGCACGGGCCCCGTGGTTGAACCCGCCGACAGCGACGAGGCCCCCGCCTTCGCCATCACGGGCATCATTCCCGGCCCCGACACGCCCCTGCGCCCCACGTCCGACGAGGTCCCCCCCCTCACCTTGCGCCTGACCTTCGCTCCCGACGTCCTTGGCCGCTACACGGCCACCATCCGCTTCGAGACCTCCGATCCCGACGAGGCCATCGTTGAGCTGCCCATCTCGGGCATCGGCGTGGTCGGACCCACCTGTGTCGCCGAGGTCAAATCCGTGAACAACGTCGCCGTCGACGGCGGCATCAACATCGAGCCCCTCGATGACGTTGTCCTCACCACCACCAACTCCACCCCGGCCACCCCCGAGGGCAGCATCGTGGCCACCCGCTGGGACCTGGTGGAAAAGGGCCCCGACTCCACCGTGCTGTTGTCGTCTCCCACCACCCCCGAGACGGGTTTCGTCTTCGCCAACCGCCGCGGCGTCGACGTCGCCGGGCGCTACGAGGCCTGCGCCGTGGTCACCGACGAACTCGGCACCGACAGCAACAACCGCTGCTGCGTGGACTTCGAGGCCATCCCCTCCCAGTCCTTCCTCGTCCAGCTCACCTGGGCCCAGTCCACTGGCGACATGGATTTGCACGTCACCAAGCGAAACGGCGCCGGCGAGTACTGCGTCACGAGCCTTGGTGGCGGCGCCCAGGGCGTCGATGCCCCCTTCACCACCGGCACCTGCGCCGCGGGCACCGACTGCGGCTTCTACAACTGCCGCGCCGACGACACCGACTCCCCCAACTGGGACGCCGAGCTGCCCCGCAGCGCCGGTGACCCGAGCCTCGACATTGATGATTTGTCGGGCTTTGGCCCCGAGAACATCAACGTCGACCTCGCCGTCACGGGCTCCTACGGCTTCGGCGCCACCACGTTCTCCAGCGGCAGCTTCCTGATGACCATGCGCCTGTTCGTCTTTGGTCGTCTCGCCGGCGAGTGGCAGGAGGAGATCACCTCGGACTTCTGGGAAGTCGGCGTCGTGCACTTCACCGACGCGGACCCCACGCGTCCCTGCGTCGAGGATCTCACCGACGGCGATCCCGCCGACGAATGCCCCGGCCTCTGAGGCCGGTCCCCTCCTTCTTCGCTTCATTGCCTCCCTCCCTGTCTCGGGGCCCATTCATGTCTGTCGCCCTCACCCGCCTCTTCGCCGTCGCCTCCGTCGTCCTGGCCATCGCCGGCTGCCCGGACCCGACGCCGCAGGTCATCGATACCCCCGAGCTGAAGAAGTGCGAAAACGACGACCAATGCTCCACGGGGCAGTTGTGCGTCGCCGGTGATTGCCGGCTGGCCCAGTGCAACCCCGCCGTCGAGTCCGTCTGTGGCGTCGACAACCTGGACAACCGGGACCCCACCTGCTGCAAGGTCTTTCAGAACTGCAATCCGATTGCCCTGACCTGCGAGCGGGATCCAAACGCTGTCGGGATCGGCTGTCCCCCCGGCGAGGAGGGCTGCACCCCGTGCTCGGAGAACCTCGATTGCGTCGAGACCTTCGGCTTCCAGTCGTTCTGCTCGGCGGGCCGCTGCTTTGAGCAGGCCAACCGCACCGCGTGCACCCAGGACTTCCAGTGCGCCGACGGCGAGCGCTGTGACCGCACGGAGTTCTTCTGCACCCCCGACGCCCAGGCCTGCCGGTTCTGCGGTCCGGACTTCCCCGAGCTGTGCTGCGAAACCGGCCAGGTCTGCGACACCGGCAGTGGCGCCTGCCTCGACCTCGGCGACATCGAGTGCACGGTGGAGACCGTCGTGCAGGATTGCCGCATCGGCGAGCTCTGTGACGACCTCGGCCGTTGCGTTCAGTGCATCGACACCGAACGTGACTGCGGTCCCAACACCGAGTGCAACCCCGGCACGGGTCTGTGCGACGGCACCATCGGCCAATGCGAAGTCGACAACGACTGCAACGACCCCTTCTTCTGCGTCGCCGGCCGCTGCGCCATTCCCGACTGCACCGCCGACCGCGACTGCGACGATCGCCGCGAGCTTTGCCAGGACTTCTTCTGCGTCCTGCCCGCCGCCGTGTGCGTCGAGGAAGACGAGCCCAACAACAGCCCCGACGCCGCCATCGAACTCGGTGCGGTTGGCGCCGGGTACGGCGGCCTTCTGTGCCGGGGTGATCAGGACTTCCTGTCGTTCCCCGTCCAGCCCCAGAAGCGCTACGTGGTGACTGTCACCATCGTCGCCGGCAACACGCCCTTCAACGGCGTGGCCCTCACCCTGACAGACACCGCGGGCGCGGTGGAGTCCTCGGCGACGTACGCGGGCACGGCCACCTTGCCCCTCGTCGGCGTCACCGGCCCTGCCGAGACCGGTCGCTTCGTGTTGGCCGTGAACTCCGGCGGCAGCATCGCCCGCGACCAGTGGTCCTACACCGTCAGCATCCGTGAGGAGGATGCCTCCGCCGAGGCCGATTGCTCCGCCGCCGCCCAGGTCGGTCAAGAGCCCAACGACGACTTCGCCTCCGCCATCGTCCTCGACAACGGCGTCGCCCGCACCTTCACCCGCTGCGGCACCGGCGACGTCGACGTCTTCCAAATCGCTGTGCCCGAGCTCCATGGTGTCGAGTTCACCGTCGACGGCTTCCAGAACGCCGAAGGCAACATGAACGTCGAGCTGTTCCGCGGCCCCAGCAACGGCGATCTCGTCGTCCGGGCCCAGACCACCGCCAACACCGAGGTCGTCGCCGCTCCCGAGGGCTCCACCACCTACTTCGCCCGCGTGGTGCTGGGGTCGGCCACGGGCGCCCTGACGAACCAGATCTTCCGGGTGACCGCCCGCGCCGTGCCCCGCCCGGCCGCCTGCGACACCGACGTCGGCGAAAACGATGGCAGCATCGCCACCGCCCCGGTGCTCACGACGACGGTAGACGGCGAGGGCCTCGTGACGGGCAGCGTGAGCGCCCTGCGCTGCAATGCTCAGGACACCGACCTCACGCAGTTCACGGTGCCCGCGAGCCAGGGGGGCACCCTGCGGGTGACCTTCACCAACTCCGAGGGGGACCTCGCCCTCGACCTGCTGAACCCCGCAGGTGTCCAGGTGGCGACGTCGAATTCGTCGTCGGCTGCCAACGGTTCCGAGGCCATCGACCTGCCCCAGAGCGTGGCCGAGCAGACGTTCTTTGCCCGGGTCCGCCTGGCCTCCACCAACGGCCCGCCCATCCTTGGCCAGCGCTACACCCTGACCCTGTCGACGTTCGATGCCGGGGCCTGCCTTGTCAGCGAGCCGAGCCCCGACAACACCTTCGTCACCGCCCGCTGCGTTGGCGCCTTCGCCGAGGGCACCACCGTCTGTAACGGCGACCGTCTGCCGGCGTCCCTGGCTGGCGACCTGGTCGCCTGCCAGGCGGACGAGACAGCCCCCGGCTGTTTCCTCACCTGCGGCAACGGCGACGTCGACACCTACCGCATCGGCTCCCTCGAAGCGGGTCGCACAGTGTCTGTGACCCTCACGTTCGACCCCGCCCTCGGCGCCCTGGGCGTGCAGGCGGGCAAGCTGTCGTCGGCCACTGGCACGGTGTTGTCCATCGTGTCATCCGCCTCGGACACCGACGGCAACGGCGTCGTCACCCTGGACCTGCTGACGTCGGGTGCTGCCCGCGAGCACGGCATCATCATTCGTCCCGAAGGCACCAGCGGCCACGAGGCCCAGGTCTACGCCCTCACCCTCAACGTCTCGGCAGCCTGCACCCCCGACGACAACGAAGTCGGCGTCGGCAACGCCACCCCCGGCACCGCCACCCGCCAGCGTCCCAAACCCCAGGCCCTGCAGGCCGATGAGGTCATCCCGGCGTCCTTGTGCACGGGCGACGTCGACGTCTACGAGATCTTCGGCCTGGCCAACGAAGCCCTGGTGGCCCGCGTCGAGGGTCTGCCCGGCGCTCGTCTTCGGGTCGGCACCCGCCCCGCCAACCTCGCCAATCCCGCGGTCACCATCGCCGATGGTGAGGCCATCGCCGACGCCGACGGCATCGCCGAGGTGGCCTTCACCTCGACGCGGGTCCAGCAGCTCTATTTCACCATCGATCGCTCGGGGACCGACGCCGCCACCGGCGACTACACCCTGACCCTGGACTTCGGCGCTCCCTGACCTTTGGCGCCTCCTGGCGCCCTGAGCGCCTCCTGGCGCCCTGAAGCGCTGCGGTCGAATGCCCGCCGCCCTTGAGCCATGACGCCGCAGTGGCTACACTGGGGGCATGTGGTTCAAGGGCGTCGTCTTTCATTGTCCTGACGTCGACCTCGTCTGAGGCGCGCTGCTGCCGTCCCGACGACGGTGCGCGCGCTTCTTGAGGCATCGGCTCGCGCCGGTGTCGGTGGGTTTCGCCACACCCGGCGCCCACGCTCCTTCACGTTTCCAACACATCTCCCACCACGCTCGCAGCCTGCTGTCAGGCCGCCCACCGCCGAGGACCATCATGGCCACTGAAACCGCGCCTCCTTCCAGCACGTCGTCCCCGTCGTCGTCGTTGTCGTCACTGAACGTCGTGGGGCAGGGGGCCTCGTCGATCATCCACCTGAAACCACCGGTGGACGAACGCACCCTGACCCACCGCCAGCTGAAGGACGGCCCCTTCTGGCAGCAGATCCCCTCCTGGAAGGACGTCGACGAGGCCACCTTCCTCTCCCACACCTGGCAGGAGAAGAACGCCATCACCACCTCCGAGAAGCTGGTGGCTGCGGTGCGTGACCTCGCCAGCGCCGAGTTCATCAAGGACATCGAGGCCGGCTTCGCCGTGGCCCCCATGGCCGTGCGCATCAGTCCCTACTTGCTGGGCCTCATCGACTGGTCACACCCCTACCAGGACCCCATCCGTCGTCAGTTCTTGCCCGTGAAGAGCCAGCTCGAGCCTGATCACCCCCTGCTCACCCTGGACTCCCTGCACGAACAGGGCGACGCCCCGGTCCCCGGCCTCACCCACCGCTACCCCGACAAGGCCTTGTTCCTCGCCCTCGACACCTGCCCTGTCTACTGCCGCTTCTGCACCCGCAGCTACGCCGTGGGCACAGACACGGACGCCGTCGAGAAGGTCAGCCTCAAGGCCACCGATGAGCGCTGGGAGCAGGCCCTGCAGTACATCTCTGAGCGCCCCGAGGTGGAGGACGTCGTCGTCTCTGGCGGTGACGCCTACCGCCTGCGCGCCGATCAGATTCGTTTCATTGGTGAGCGCCTGATCGCCATGAAGCACATCCGCCGCTTCCGCTTTGCCACCAAGGGCCTCGCCGTCCAGCCCATGAAGGTGCTGACGGACACGGCCTGGACCGACGCCATCACCCACGTCGTCGAGAAGGCCCGCAAGGTCCACAAGGAAGTGGTGATCCACACCCACTTCAACCACCCCAATGAGATCACGGCCATCAGCCAGCAGGCGGGCAACCTGTTGATGGAGCGGGGCATCACCGTCCGGAACCAGTCGGTGTTTCAGCGGGGGGTCAACGACAGCGCCGAGACCATGATCACCCTCGTGAAGAAGCTCGGCTTCATCAACGTGCACCCCTACTACGTCTACATCCACGACCTCGTGCGCGGCACCGAAGACCTCCGCACCAGCGTCGCCGCCGGCATCCAGGTCGAAAAGCGCGTGCGCGGCACCACGGCGGGCTTCAACACCCCCATGTTCGTCGTCGACGCCCCCGGCGGTGGCGGCAAACGCGACATGCACAGCCACGAGCACTACGACCGGGAGACCGGCATCTCGGTCTACACGGCGCCCAGCGTGAAGAAGGATCAGTACTTCTGCTACTTCGATCCGATCTCCTCGCTGGCGCCAGCGATCCAAAAAGACTGGGCCGACGAGCAGAAACGCGCCCAGATGATGGCCGCAGCCGTCGACAAGGCCCGGGCCCTGACGATTTGAGCGTGGTCGCCACCGCGCCCCACAGCCACGGCGCGGCAGTCAGCCTCGCCGTGACGCGGCGGGGGTGGCGTTCCCGGGAGAACGCCCTTGTGCGCCGGGTGGTGTCTGCTATGCAGAGCGCCTACCTGGGTCCCGCAAGAGATTCAGAGCTTTTTTTGCCCCCGACCGCCGTGAGGTGATCTGTGCCCGCCCCGTCGATGAACCACCAGCGTGAATACGAGACGATCTACATCCTTCGCACCGACATCGCCGACGATGCCGCCGTTGCGTTCATCAACAAGATGAAGGGCGTGGTCGAAAAAGAGGGCGGAAAGCACCTCAAAATCACCAACATGGGCCGCCGCAAGCTCGCTTGGGAACGCAACAAGCAGCAGAAGGGCATGTTCGTTCACCACCGCTATCTCGGCCAGCCCGGGATCGTGGCGGAGTTCGAGCGTAACCTCGCCATCGAGGAAGCCGTGATGCTTCGTCAGACCATCGTGCTGAACAAGCAGGCGAACCCCGCCGACTTCTCAGCCGAGGAAGACGTCATCAACCCACCCATCGTCAAAGAACGCGACGAGCGCAAAGAGCGCCGCTTCGACGACGAAGGTGATGACCGCTACTTCGACCGCGACGATCGCTTTGACGACCGCGGCGACGACGAGTGAGCCCCTGGTCGGCCCTTGGTGGGCCGACCGTTCACCCGCCATCATTGATTTTCCCTCGTCGACTCCGGTCGACGAGGCACCAGACCTTCCTTCTGCGGCACCAGCCGAAGAAGCACCAGCACTTGCCGCGCATCACGCGCCGCATTCGTGGAGCGCCACATGGCCCAGAATGTTCAGATCATCCTCGCCCGTGACGTGGCGAACCTGGGCCGCCTCGGCGAGCTCGTCAGCGTTCGCCCCGGCTACGCCCGTAACTTCCTCATCCCCCAGAGCCTGGGCCTGCCAGCGTCGCCCAAGCGCGTTGCCCAGTTCGATCACCAGAAGCGCGTGATCGAGCACAAGCGCCGCATCCTGCGCGCCGAGAGCGAGCAGAAGGCCAAGGCCATGGCCGGCGTCACCGTCACCATCACGGCCAAGGTTGGCGAGCAGAACAAGTTGTTCGGCTCCATCACCAGCCGCGACGTGTCCAAGGCCCTCAACGCCATCGGCCACGCCATCCACCACAAGGACATCAAGCTCGAGGAGCCCATCCGCTCCGTCGGCACCTACACCCTCGAGGTTCGCCTCGAAGGCGACGTCACCTCGTCGGTCAAGGTCATTGTCATTGGTGAAATCGACCCCGACGCCGTCCCGGCCAAGGTCGTCGAAGAGGCTCCTGCCGAAGCCGCCCCCGAGGCGTGAGCTGTCAGCAATGACGGCATGAGGCTGGAAAAACGGGCGCCATTGGCGCCCGTTTTGCTGTGGGTTCGGCTCCTCACCCAGTCGGGAGGCCGGGGAGGGCCATCGGCGTCAGTTGGCGGCGAGGACCAGGTGCCGCAACGCGGGGTCTGCCCAGTTCTGGGCGCCCACCCAGTTGCCGCGGACTCGCCCGGCAGTGTCTACCAAGAACGTCGTCGGTAGCGACCGGACGCCCAGAGCGGGTTCCACCACGATCTTCGGGTCCCAGGCCACCACCGCCGGGATCTTGCCGCCGAAGTAGCGCTCCACCGCGGGCCACTCGTCGTCGACGCTGAGGGCCACCACCTCGACGTCGCCGCCGTTGCCGAAGGCCAGGATGGCTGGCAGCTCGTCACGGCAGGGCCCGCACCACGTGGCCCACAGATGCAGCAACGTCGGCTTGGTGCGAGGGCCCGCGAGTTCCAGGGGCTTGCCGTCTCGCACGACGACGAGGCTGGGCAGGAGCTGGAAGGCCTCGGGGGCGATGGCGCCGGTCCCTCGCGGCGGGCTCGCGCTGGCGGCCACCGGGACGGGGACGGGGCCGGGGCCGGGGCCGGGGATGGCAGCAGCCGGGGCGCTGCCGGTGGCCCGGGTGGCGACGACGGCGGCCCCCAACATCACGACGAACGCGGCAGCAAAAGCGCCAAGGGCGAGGGGAGGGGATTTGGATTCGGACACCCTTGCACGATGGCACGACCGGCCTGCATTCGTCGCCGACGTCGTTAGCCGTCAGCGGTAGTCGGCGGCGACGAATCGGTATTCGACACGGGCGTCGAGGTCGACGAGGGCGCCGTCGACTTCCCGCTTCGGCGGCACGCGGCCCTCGATGCGCACCAGTTTCCCGCTCCCGGTCTCGAAGGTGAAGAAGATGGGGTCAACGACGAGGCCAATGATGACGCTGGTGGGCGACATCTGCACCCGGGTCTGTCCGGTCGGCGCCGACACCGCAGTGAGCGTGAAGTCGAGGGTCTCCAGGCGATCCAACACGGCAAAGCGCACAGCCAGCGTTTCGCTGGCCCTCAGGGTGTCGAGCCGTTTCCAGAGGTAGCCCACGACGGTCGGCCCGACGACAACGTCACCTGTGCCCTGCTCCACGCGAACGCGTTGTCCAAACGCGAACGTGACCGTGTCGCCGTCGACGTGAATGCTCCCTGTCTGCCCCTGCTGATCGGTCAGCAAGCGGTACTCCCGCAACGCGTAGGTTTCCGTGTGGGTCGCCTGATCGGCGAGGGCAACGAGGCCCCCCGGCGTCCGGGTGATGTGGGTCGCCACCAGGTGGTCGCCGACGCTCTCGACGCGACGCTCGTAGACAAACAGCGGGTCAGCTTCCCCGTCGAGGGGGAAGGTGCTGCCGAAGTAGATGCACTCGCCGCGCGTGGCGAGGTCGGCGGGCAGCGCCACCGGCGCATGTTCCCGCAGGGCAATGCCGCTGCAACCCGTGAGCGACATCAGAAACGCGAGCACCATCAGCGACACAGCGGTCTTCATCGACGACTCCCTTGAACGCCTCCAGGTGTTGAAGGTGGATCATGGGTACGGGTCTCGGATTGAGCGCAGTAGCTGCCTAGAAGAGATAAGACTGTTCATGAATCTGAACAGTGGGCTGCCCCTCATCGATCTGGGCGTCTTCGCCGCGGTGGCCGAGGCAGGGGGGTTCTCCGCAGCGGCGCGGCGCCTCGGGGTCTCCAAGGCGATGGTGAGCACCGCCGTCGGTCGACTCGAAACGAGGCTCGGCGTCCGCCTCTTTCAGCGCACCACACGGCGCCTCTCCCTCACCGAGGATGGCGCCGCCGCACTTCCCCATGCACAACGAGCCCTGGAGGCGGCCCAGGATGCAGAAGATGCGGCGACCCAATCCCGCGCTACCCCCCGCGGCACCCTCAAGGTGAACGCGCCCATGTCGTTCGGGCTGCTGCACATCGTGCCGGCGCTGGGTGATTTCGCCCAGGCCTTCCCGGACGTGAAGGTCGACCTCGTGCTCGACGACCGGGTGGTCGACCTCGTCGCCGGCGCTTTCGACGTCGCGGTCCGCATCGGCGTGCTCAGCGACTCGGGCTTGATCGCGCTCCGCATTGGCCGCAACCGCAGCGCCCTGGTGGCCCACGCCGACTACCTCACGCGCGCCGGTACCCCGCAGAAGCCCGCCGACCTCGCCGGCCACGCCACGCTCTCCTATTCCCTCGGGGCGAGCGATTGGGTGCTGCAGCGGGGACGTTGCAGCGAGACCGTCAAGCTTCGGCCGGTGCTGCAGGCCAACAGCAGCCTGGCCCTTCAACAGGCTGCACTCCAGGGGCTCGGCATCGCGCGCCTGCCGCTGTTCGTCGCTGGCGGCGACCTGGCCGAGGGCCGCCTGGTGCCGGTCTTGCCGGATTGGCACCTCCCCGAGACGCCGATCCACCTCGTCACACCCTCCCGCGAACACCTCCCGCGCAAGACCCGGGCGTTCATCGAGTTCTTTCGATCGCGCATGGACCCGCCGGCGTGGGAGCGCTGATCTTTCGAACCGGTGTCGTGCCTCAGGCCACGGCGCCGACGCTGCTGATCCGCAGTTGCTGGAACGCACCCCGGGCCACCAACGCGTAGCCGAGGAGAAAAAACACGTCGAGCAACGGGTCGAGGGCCGTGAACTGCAGCAGCGAGAACCACCCATAGAGCAGGTCGCCGGCGACGAGGAACACGATGCCCGTCGACGTCAGCGCCCACACCAAAAACAACGCCCCGCCGGCGAATCGGGCCGCGATGCGCAGCAAAACGACGGTTGGCGCCAGCGCCAGGATGTCGAAGGCCGGGTAGGCGATGTTGATCGCCGTCGCGAGGGGCGCGCCCTGGGCCGCGATGACGGGGCGCAGCACCACCACGGCCAGTCCGACGAAGGGGACGCCGACGGCTGTGCCGAGGAGGGCGTGGGAGCGGGTGGTGCCCACCAATCCGGTCGCCACCCCGGTCCAGACAAACGTGACGAGCGCCGCAACCATCGCGGGGTAGCCAGCGACGAAGAAGGCGTCGGCGGGGGACGGGAAGGGGGCAGAGACCTCGAGGACCAACTGGTGCCAGGCGAGGATGGCCTGCCCGACGGTCCAGCTGGCGAACCAGAACGTGCACAGCCGCCAGCCAAACCTGCTGGCCCCCTCAAACAGGCCCGTGAGGCGGGCGGAAAAGACGGCCCCCAACGCGAGGGAGGCGAGTTTGACCAACGCACCAGTGGCGAGGAGGGCACTGGTGGTGGAGCCGCTTTCGTAGAAAGGGGTGTCAGCCCACCACAGTTTGCCAAGGAAGACCGCCACGACGACGACAGCCAGCAGCGCCAACGGCGGGTCTACGCGGGATGCTGCCTTCATCGCCCCTCCAACAACGTCGTCATCGCCCGCCGGAGCTCGTCGAGCACCGCCGCTGTCCGGGTCGGACCGACGAAGACCTTGAGACCAGGCGCCATCCAGCCCATCAACTGCTCGGATTCGGCAGTGGTGATGACCGCGACGCCATTGAGGCGGGCGACGTAGCCCCGGACCACTGAGGAGGCCATGCTGCGGCCCAACCAGGGTGACAGCACGTCGCTCAGCACCCGTTGAACGTCTGGTGGGGACGCGCCAGCAGTCACCAGCCAACGCTACGGCTCGTCCTGAAAAAGCACCAAGCAGCGCCGTCCCTTCGCCGAACTGAGGCGACCGGTCCATGATGTGGGCCCGATCACGTGGTAGGATACGTGGCGTGTCCTCTCGCGATGTCGTCCCTGCGCCCGCTGCCCCCTCCTGGCTCGCCGCAGACGGCGGAGTCGTCGTGATCAGCTTTCCGCCGAGCTATTCGTTTGAAGAGCTCGATGCCCAGTTCACGGAGATGGAGCGCTGGTTCCTGGCGCGAATCACCACGCGTCACGTCGTCGTCGTCGACCTTTTTGCCGTCACGAGCTCCAACGCGCGCAACCGGGCCCGCATTGCCGACGCCCTCGGTGAGGCGGCGACGAAGAATCCGTTCTTGGCCCAGGGATACGTCATCCGAAGCGTGGCGCTGCGCTCGGCCCTGACTGCCGTGCACTGGGTTCGCAAACCCCCGTGGCCCGTCCGGGTCTTCGCCGCCCGCGCCGACGCCCTCGACTGGGCCCACACGATGGTGGCTGAGAAGCCTTGATGCTGCTGTGGCCGGTCACGAGCCGGCGGGCGCGCACCGCGAGGTGAGCTGCAGGTTCGCGGGGGCGGGCTCGCCGTAGGCGACGCTGTCGACGACGCGGCGGCCAATGACGTCGTAGACCTCGCGGGGGTGGCCCGCGGCGTCCACGAGGACGAGGTGGCCCTCGCTGCTCCAGGCGAGGCCGTCCACCCGCCCGGCGGCGAAGCCGATGGGGGCGCTCGTGAACAGCTGCGCACCGCTCGTTGGATCGTGGAGGCGCACGACGACGAACTGGTCCTGCCATTGCCCTTCGGGCTCCACGAGGCTCGCGTCGCCACGGCGCAACGGATCCACGCAGCGCGCGAGCACGCGCTCCCGGGTGCTGCCGAGGGACACCAATGAACAGCCGGCGATGAAAACCACCGCGACCAGGAGGGCGGGGAGCGCGCGCATGCCATGACCGTAGCGCGCCGGCCGCGTCGCCGTCAGCGTCGTTGTCAGCGTCGTTGTCAGCGTCGTTGTCAGGGGTACGTGGCGCGGGCGTAGGCTGTCTGGTGGTAGGACTGGGCTCGTTGGTCGCGGATGATGTTGTAGAAACAGCGCTCGCCGTCGCCGCCGCCGAAGGGATGCAGCACGAGGGGCTCGGTCAGGGTGCGCTCCGACAGGCTCCAGCCGGCGGGCAGGGGAACATCCAGATCGACCACGCCATCGGCGGTGGCGTGCATGATGGCGCGTTCGCCATCGGGGCCCGCGAGTTCCAAGACGTCGCCGACAAAGACCAGCTCGTGGCATTTCTCGGTGACGATGACGGCGAGCTGCGCTTCTTTGACCGACGACGGATTGCAATCATCGCTGCGGGGCACGCAGTCGACGGCGTGGATCTTCGAGAGCTCCACCCAGCTGTGCTCGTCGAACTCGACGATGGAGCGGCAGTCGTCGCCGACACAGGAAGCAGCGGAGGCAGGCGAGCGCCAGAAGCAGCTCTCGTCGAAGCGCAGGTGGCGGTCACTGTTTTTGGAGTGGCCCCAGCTCGGCGTGTACGACGCCCACTCGGCGTCAGAGATGGCGTTGTCGCCGCCGGCGATGACGATGGTGAGAGTGCCCTGGTCGAGGACCTCCTTGGCCACGGTGGGGTTGGCGCTGTTGAGGCACTCGAGTTCCGTCGGCCACGGGACCACCTCGGTGGCGTAGCTGACGCCGGCCTCCGCGGCGGTGGGGAAGTTCACGCAGCTCCCCAGACACGCCGCACTCGTCGCCGCCAGCAGCGCCATCATCCGGTCCCGGCCCATCCACATCATCCACATCACGGTTGCCTCCAGGTGCGCGGCCGCACCACCCTGTAATATGTCGATAAACATATTATGGCAAGTCGGGCTCGGGGGCGTCGGCCAAGGGCACGGCGGGCGGCGTCGGCAACACGCCGTGGAGGACGATCTGGGTGAGGTCGGCGATCAGGGCCTGGCGCTGGGCCGCCGAGTCCAGGTCGATGCCCAGCAGGGCTTTCAGGGCGGTGGGCGCCGACGACAACGCCGCCAGCCCGATGCTGATCAGGGCCGCCAGCGAGCGGGGGTCCATGGGCCGGAGCTGTCCCGACGCCACCAGCATCTCCATGGTCTGCAGCACCTGGTCCCGCTGTCCGCCCATCGCTTCCATGAGCACCGCCAGCCGTTCTTCGGCGTGGGGCGAGGCGTCGAGCAGGATGGCCCCGGAGAGCCCGGGACGGGTCACGGCGCCCTCGATGCGGGCCGCGATGCTGCGGGCCACGGCGTCGTCGATGGTGGCGGCGCTGGCGGTGGCGGCCGCCGCGGCCTCGACGTCGCTGCGCATGGCGGGCGCGATGACCTCGTGGACGATGGCCTCCCACAGGTCCCCCTTGTTGGGGAAGTGGTGCTGCACGGTGCCGGTGCTGACGCCCGCCGCCGTGGCGATGGCCTTGATCGACGTCGCCTCAAAGCCGTGCTGCCCGATCATCCGGGCCGCCATCGCCACCAACGCCTCTCGTGACACAACGGGCCCGGCGCCCGCAGCCGGGCGGCCTCGACGTCGTTTTTCGGTGGTGGTGTTCATGGGCGTGTCCTGGCTGGTGGTGGGCCCAAACAGGCCCAAGCAAACGGGCGCCACCTGGGGCGCCCGTTTTCGTGCCTGCTCGGGGCTCCCGTCAGAGACCGTTGCTGATGCTGCCGTCTGTGGCGAAGGCGATCATCTGCTCGGCGGCTTCGACGGCGACGTTGACCTGGGCTTCGGCAGTGCTGGCACCCAGGTGGGGGGTCGCGATGACCTCTTCGCGGGCGAAGAGGGGGTGGTCGGGGCGGGCGGGCTCCACCTCGAAGACGTCGAGGGCGGCGCCCTTGACGATGCCCTGCTCGATGGCGCGCAGCAGAGCGTCCTCGTCGATGATGCCACCGCGGGCGGCGTTCACGATCAACACGCCCTTCTTCATCTTGGCGAAGGCGGCGTCGTTGAGCAGGTGCTTGGTGCCAGCCACCAGGGGCACGTGCATCGTGATGAAGTCGGCGCGGGCCAACAGGTCATCGAGGGCGACCTTCTCCACCCCCATGAGCTGGGCCTTGGCGTCGGTGAGCATGGGGTCGAAGGCGATGACCTTCATGCGCAGGCCCTGGGCCCGGTCGACGACGACGGCCCCGATGTTGCCGGTGCCGATGATGCCGAGGGTCTTGCCCGTGATCTCCAGGCCCATGAACTTCGACTTCTCCCACACCCCGCTCTTGGTGGTCTGGGACGCCAGCGGCACCTGCCGCGCCAACGACAAGAGCAGGGCGATGGCCTGCTCGGCGGCGGAGACGACGTTGCCACGGGGGGTGTTCTCGACGGTGACGCCGCGCTCCTTGCAGAGCTTGACGTCGATGTTGTCGACGCCGATGCCGGCGCGGATCACCAGCTTCAGCTTGGTGGCCTTGTCGAGCATCGCCGCGTTCACCTTGGTGGCCGAGCGCACGATCAAGCCGTCGTAGTCGCCGATGATGGCGAGCTGCTCTTCGGGCTTGAGGCCGACTTTGACGTCGACGCTGATGAGGGGCGAGGCGGCTTCGAGGGCCGCGATGCCCTTTTTGTCGAGCTTGTCCGAGACGAGGACCTTGAACGTCATGCGACACCGTCCATCTTCTTGGGCTTGGCAACAAAGCCTGCGGCGAGGATGGCGCTGGCGGCGCCGACGCCGGCACCGGGGACGAAGCTCGTGTATCCCTCCTGGCGCAGGATGATCTCCGTGGCGGCGAGGACCGTGATGATGTCGAGGTCGTCGTAGTAGCCGAGGTGGGCGATGCGGAAGATCTTGCCCTTCACCGCGTCCTGGCCGCCGGCGATGGTGATGTTCGCGCGGGTCATCAGACCCTTGTAGACGGCGTCGGGCTTGAGGCTGGCGGGCTGCAACACGCTGGTGACGCTGTCGGCGGGGGTCTTGGCGAAGAGCTCCAGGCCCAGGGCTTCGACGCCGACGCGGGTGGCGTGGGCGAGGCGGGCGTGGCGGGCAAACATCGTCTCGAGGCCCTCCTCCTGCATCATCTTGAGGGACTCAAACAGGCCCTCGATGAGGCTGACGGCGGGGGTGTACGACGTCTGGTTGAGCTTCTGGTTTTTGCGCTCCTTCTTCAGGTCGAAGTAGTAGCGGGCGCTCTTGGCGACGTCGGCGCGGGCCCAGGCCTTGTCCGACAGGGTCACAAACGCCAGGCCGGGGGGCAGCATCAGGGCCTTCTGGGAGCCCGTGATGAGCACGTCGATGCCGTCGCGCTCGGGGGAGATGTCCCACACGCCAAGGGCCGTGATGGCGTCGACCATCATCAGGCACTCGGGGCGGTCTTTGACGAGGCCCGCGATGGCCTCGTAGGGGTGGCGCACACCGGTGGAGGTCTCCGACGCGCACACCACGACCGCCTTGGCCGTGGGGTGGGACTCGAGGGCAACCTTGACGGCGTCGACGGAGATGGCCTCGCCCCAGGGGCAGTCGACGACGACGGCGTTGAAGCCGAAGGCCTTGGCCATGTTGCCCCAGCGCTCGCCGAACTTGCCGCCGGCGATGGTGATGACGGTGTCACCCGGGGACAGCAGGGACTGGTAGGCGGCCTCCATGGCGCCGGTGCCCGAGCAGGACAGGGTCAGCACTTCCTGCTTGGTCTGAAAGAGCCAGGCGAGGCCCTCGCGGCACTTCTGGAACGTGGCCTCGAAGGCTGGCGTGCGGTGATGCCAAATGGGGTTCGCCATCGCCGTGAGCACGCGCTCGGGAACGGGGGTGGGACCGGGAGAGAGCAAGCGGTACTTCATGGGAGGGCTCCGTGGCCGCAGCCTGCACCCGGCTATCGCAGTGCGTCAACGGCGACGGCGGCGGTCACAGGTCGGTGCAGCGGGCGAGCGCCGCAGTCAGCGTGTCTGCCCACATGTCGGGGTTTCTGCGACACCCGTCGTTCTGTCGCATCGAGGCTTCACAGACGGCCGGCGGGGCGCGGAACTGGCTGTCCGTTGGTGTCGAAGCACGCCGACGAGGTCCCGACGAACACCGCGTTGAATCGACGCAGCATGTCGAGGTCGGCGGCGAACACCGTCCGCCAGACCGACCAGAAACCGCAGTGCTCGGCGACATCGGCAATACGCTTCCTGTGGATCGCCGTGTCTTCGGCAAGGAGGTCAGTGTGGCACTCCCGAGCCTTCTCCCAAGCTTCGTTGCGAAGCTCCCAGCGGTCGTCCTTTTCGGACCAGGCAGGGTGAGTCGGCGACCGGTCCACGCCTGTGGCAACAAGGAGCGCATTGGCGAGCGCATGGTCGGCCGCTGGCAATGCTGGCGCCGCTCTGGGCGGGAGGTGCAGGCGGTACTCGAACGCTCGTGCGGTGTTGTCGACGTCAGGCCAAAATGTGACGGAGCGACCCCCGAGCGCAGGGGTGGGCCAAACCCCCTTTGTCGCGTTGCAGTTCGCGCATGCAACCAGGAAGTTCGTCCACGACAGCACGAGGCTGGGGTAGGCGTCCTTCGGCAAGACGTGCTCGACGTGTCCGTTCTTGAGGTGCGCCTCGCAGAAAGAGCAGTAGCGCCCAATGCGCCCGACCAGAGGCGCGTAAGCAAGGCCATACGAGACGTAGCCACCAGGGTTCGCGCCCCGCTCGACGGGCCTCATTCCAAGCCCTTTGCCGCCCGCTTCTGGAGCAGCGAGGCGACGTACACCGGGTCGTTCCCGAACTGGACCTGGAGCCTGTCGAGCCGGTCCTTGAGCTGCGCCACCTCGGCGTCGCCCTTTGGCGTCCCCTCCAACGCTGCCAGGTACTCCCGGGCGGCGGCGACCTTGGCGTGAAACACCTCGCTTCGTTGGACGCCTTCCACGCCCATTTCGACCTCGACGATGTCCTCTACGCTGGACCGCTGGAAGTCCAGGCTCGGCTCCCGATCGAGGTTGATGACTTCGTCAGCGCGCATCGACTGCACAACGAACGGCGAGTGGGTGGTGGCAATGAACTGCACGCACGGGAACGCCGCTCGAAGGTCGTTCACGACGCGACGCTGCCACCGCGGATGCAGGTGAAGGTCGATCTCGTCAATCAAGACGACGCCATCAACCTTCTGAGCGACGTCCTCACCAAGCCCCGGGTTCAGGACTGCCGCTCTCCATGCGAGTTCGCCAACGAGCGCGAGCATGGTCCGGAAACCGTCCGAGAGTCGCCAGATCAAATGCGTGGTTCCAGCCGGGAGGTCACCATCGTCACGTGAACCGCCGCTTCCATCGCCGTCGCTGGTGCCGCCTCCAGTGCCGTCGCCGTCGCCGTCGCCGTTGCCGTCGCCAGCACCGTCGCTCGTCGTCGAGGCGATTGTGATGATGATGTCGTTGAAGTCGGAGACCCAACGCAGGTCAGTGCACCCAGGGATGCAGCTGATGACCGCTCGCCGAACGGCCTCAACAGCAGGAGGGCGCGCACCCGCCTTCAACGGGCGCTCTTCGAAGGATTTGAACCAAGCAGCGAAGTCTTTGAAGTCTGCGTGAAGGTCGAGTGCGTCAAGGTAGCCATCGAGCCGTCGCGGCGGCCCGACGAGCTTGACGCGCGGCCGTTGTCGGTGGGGAGGCTCCCGCCACGGGGAGAAGTAGCAGAGCAAGGGGAGCTGGCGTGACAGGTCAGACTCAGCGTCCATGTGGAATCGCTTCGTTCTCGGCTTCGCGATGCTCGACAGACCAACGCTTCGAACCTCGTTGTCGCCGTCGCGGGCAGCGAACGGTTTCTCGTCAAGGCCCGTCCCCTCAGAGGCGAGGGTCCACGGTCGGTGTGGCAAGCGCGTGGGCGTACCCTGGACGACCCGAAGCGTTTCGCGGATCTCGGATGGGCCAACCAAGCGCTCGGGCTTCGGCGTCCACGTTGACAGAATCCGCTTGAGCAGCGTGAGGATCGTCGTCTTTCCGGTCCCGTTTTCGCCGATGATGACGTTGAAGCCCGGCGCGAACCCCGTCTCGAATTGCGTGAAACCCATCACGTTCCGAATGTCGATGCGGTCGATCCTCACGAACTCTCCCAAGCGGCGTTCAACAAGTTCTGAAGGTTCTTGGGCTGGCGCCAAAGAAGTCCTGTTCAATTCGGCTGCCGCCGACGACATGAAGTGTCGTGAGGGAGGATGCGCGTCGACGGGCCCCGCTGCAACACCCCGGATGCCCGGATGCCCGACGCCAGCGACACATGTGGGGAACAGACCCACAAGACGCCGCTGGCTGGCCCCATCCCCTTTGACGTCGTGCGGACCATCAGGAAGAGCCCGGCATGGCGCGCGGACAACATGCTTTCTTTGTGCACGAATGCCTCCGCGACAGCGCCCTGGCGGACCCGTTGTTCTTTCTGTGGGCCGCCCACCGGGACGACGCCGCCAACCGCTTCACCAACATCTGGCGCCGCTGCGCCGAGGCCGGCGAGGCCATGGAACCCGACGGGCTGTCGGTGACGGTCACTGGTACCGGTCCCGTCTACATCGCCCTGTTCACGTTGCCGGCCCCCGAGCACCCCATCGAGGCCTACTTCGCCGCCGCCATGGTGGTGGTCCCCGAGCAGCTCCTCGACGACGCCGAGGCGGAGGCCCCGGACCTGCCGGCGAAGGATCGGCTGGAGCGGGCCCTGAAGGTCGTCGTCGGCGGCACCACCCCCGAGACCCGCCAGGGCTGGAATGTGCCCGTGCGCTACTTCACCCTCGAGAAGGGCATGACCGTCGACGGCGGCGACCGCACGGTGCTGTGCGAGTGGGCCATGCACGATACGGGACCGCGGCACCTGAACTTCGGCGACGGCCCCGAAGCCACTGCCGACGCCTTCCTCCACGCCGTCACCAGCCAACTGCTGCAGACCCGGGGCGCCGACGCCTGATCCGGCGGCGGCGGGCCGGCCCTGATCCAGTGCGCGGACATACAGCGTAAGTCCACTTGACGGTTCCCGGTCGGGTGCGCAGACTTACGCCGTAAGTGCGTATGCGCCTGTGCATGCGACCAGCCCGGAGCCCGCCATGCTGCACGCCGTTGACGACGACATCGCCCCCGCCGCCCCCGCTGCCATCGTTCGACAGGGGGCGGGCACCATGGGGGCCCTGCTTCATCGGCGCTATGGCGATCCCGCTGATCCCGGCGTGCTCGTCATGGGGGTTGCCCCCCGGCCGGTGGCGGGTCCCGACGAGGTGGTCGTCGCCGTCCACGCCGCCAACGCCAGCATCGGCGACCACCACATTGTCACCGGCCGCCCGTACCTGGTGCGGTTGAGCCCCTGGGGTGGGCTGCCGGGCCCGAAAAACCCCATTGCCGGCGCGGTGTTCTCTGGTCGGGTCGCGGCCGTCGGCGCCGCCGTCAGCGGCTGGCAGGTGGGGGACGCCGTCATGGGCGAAACCCGCTGCGGCAGCTTCGCGGAATTCATCGCCGTGAAGGCCGATGTGCTGGCCCCGGTCCCCAAGCACCTGTCGATGGACGAAGCCGCCACCGTGCCGTGGGCCATGGCCGCGTTTCAGGGGTTGCGCGACGCCGGGGGACTGCAGGCCGGCCAGCGGGTCCTCATCAACGGCGCCTCGGGCGGGGTGGGCACCTGGGCGGTGCAGATCGCCAAAGCCCTCGGTGCCCACGTCACCGCCGTCTGCAGCACCCGCAACGTCGACCTGATGAAGAAGCTCGGGGCCGACGAGGTCGTCGACTACAGCCGCGAGGACTTCGTGGTCGGCGGCGCCCGCTTCGACATCCTGTTTGACAACATTGCCAACCGCAGCCTGTCGGCGTGCAAGAGCGTGCTGACCAGGCAGGGCACCTGGGTCGGCTGTGCCGGCGACGGCGGCGACGTCCTCGGGCCCTTCCCCCGCATGGTCGCCGTGCTGCTGACCTCGTTGGTGTCGAGCCAGAAGCTGACGTCGTTCATGGCCAGCCCCAACCAGCGCGACCTCCGCGCCCTCCAGGAGCTCACCGAGGCCCACGGCTTGCGGCCCGTGCTGGAGCGCGTCGTGCCCCTCAAAGACGCCGCCGCCGCCCTGCACCAGGTTGGCCTCGGCCACGCCCGGGGCCAGACGGTGATCCACATCGCCGACTGACGTCGAAATCGCCGACAGACCCCGAATGCCCCCGACTGACACCCCAGGCCGCTCGTGTTCGTCGTGACTTGAGTCCGCCATCCGGCAGACTTACGGTGTACCAGGCGGCACCTGAACAGGACGGCAGTGACGATGACGACGAAGAAGCCGGCGAAAAAAGCGAAGACGACGGCGAGTGCGAAGTCCGCCAGGGCCACGACGCCGAAGACCGCGACGCCGAAGACGAAAAAAACCCCGAAGACGACAGCGACGACGAAGCCAAGACGAGCGACGAAGTCAAAGCGGGCTCCCCTCAGCCGCGACACCGTCCTCGTTGCCGCGATGGCGATGGCCGACGCTGGCGGCCTCGCCGCCTTGTCGATGCGCAGCCTGGCCGGGCACCTGCGGGTCGAGGCCATGTCGCTGTACAACCACGTCGCCGACAAGGAGGCCATCCTCGATGGCCTGGTCGAGCTGGTGGCTGGCGAGGTCACGGTCCCCGTCGTCGGCGGCGACTGGCGCCACGAGATGCGGGTGCGGGCCCACTCGCTCCACGAGGCCCTGATGCGCCATCCCTGGGCGGCGGTGTTGTTTGTCTCCCGCGTCAGTGTCGGGCCAAACATGTTGCGCCTCATCGACGCCAGCGTCGGCTGCCTGCATGAGGCCGGCTTCTCGTGGCCCATGGCCGACCACGCCTGGTGCGCCATCGATGCCCACGTGCACGGCTTCACCCTGCAGCGGCTGAACTTCCCCTTGCAGCCCGAGGAGTACGCGGCGGCGGCAGCGCAGTTTCTGCCCCTCATCCCCGCCGACACCTACCCCCATATGCGGGCCCTGTCGGAGGAGATCATCGCCCGCCGCCACGACGGGCTCCAGCACCTGGATCTCGGCCTCGACCTGCTGCTGGACGGCTTCGAGGCCATCCGTCTGGCGGAGCTGACATCGTCGACCTTCCCGCCCGGCGAGGGCTGAGCAGTTCGCGGGGGATCACGCTAGGCTTGGCCCATGACCGACGCCGCCACCACTTCTGAACCAGGCCTTGTGCGACGACTCCTGCTGCGGGTGTTGCTCGTGTTGGTGCTCGTCGCCACCGCCATCGCTGTGCGCTTCATCCTGACGGGGCACATCAGCGAGGGTGGGGCCAAGATGCTCCTGACAGGCTTTGGCACCGGCCTCTTTGGCGCCTTCGGTCTGGGCGCCGACCACGCCGGTCGTCGAGCGCCGTCACTGTGGAGCCGCCTGGGGCCCCTGGCGGCCATCGTGGGCGCGGCCCTCATCGTGTCCGGCGTGTGGGGCGAGCTGTGGTCCCAGCAGTGGTGGTGGCGTGCGTTCGGCATCAGCTTCGTCGTCGCCTTCGCCGGCCTGCGCGGGGCCTTGATTCGCGCCGTCGTCGTCGACGGCCTGGGTGGGGCGCTGCGGGCCATCGCCCTGCTCGGGGTGCAGCTCTCGATGGGCCTCGGGGTCATGTCGTGCCTGCGGGAGCTGTCGCCGGGGGGCTGGAAGCTCTTTGGCGTCGCCGTCGTCGTCGAAGCCGGCGCCGTCGTCGCCATGCTCGCGGTGCGGGCGGCAGCAGGGTCAGCGGGATCCACCCGGGACGAGCCCCATGACGACGCCGACCGGCAGGGTCCGACGGATCCATGAGTGAGCCCCACCTGAAGCGCACCCTCGGCCCCGTGATGATTTGGGGCCTGGGGGTCGGCTACGTCATCTCCGGCAGCTACTTCGGCTGGAACTACGGCCTGGAGCAGGGCGGCACCTGGGGCATGGTGGCCGCCACCTTCGTCGCCACCGCCCTCTACGTCTGTTTCGTCCTCGGCTACGCCGAACTGTCCTGTGCCATTCCCCGCGCGGGTGGCGCCTTCGTCTACGCCGAGCGGGCCTTTGGTCCCAAGGTCGGCTTTGTCGTCGGCCTCGCCCAGATCGTCGAGTATGGCCTGGCGCCCCCCGCCATCGCGTTTTCCATCGGCAGCTATCTCCACACCGTCGTGCCGTCGTTGCCGGTGTGGGCCGTCGCCGTCGGCGCCTATGTGTTGTTCACCGCCATCAACATGTGGGGCGTGAGCTTGTCGGCCCGCTTTGAACTCGTCATCACGGTGCTGGCTGTCATCGAGTTGGTGATCTTCGGCGCGGTGGCCCTTCCCGCATTCTCCATCGAGAAGTTCAACACCGAGGCCTTGCCCAACGGCTGGATGGGGGCGTTCGCCGCGTTGCCATTTGCCCTGTGGTTCTACCTCGCCATCGAGGGCATCGCGAACATCGCCGAAGAGGCCAAAGACCCCCAACGAGACCTGTCGCGGGGTTTCTTGTCGGCGATGGGGACCCTCGTGGTCCTCGCCATGATCGCCCTGTTTGGCGCCACCGGCGTCGCCGGCTGGCGGGCGGTGTTGTTCGTCAACGGCCACAGCGGCGAACAGTCGGACTCGCCGTTGCCCCTCGCCATCGGCCACGTCGTCGGCGTGGACCATCCCCTGTTCACCATCCTCACGGGGGTGGGCTTGCTGGGCCTCATCGCCAGCTTCCACGGCATCTTGTTGGCGGCGTCGCGGGCCCTGATGGAGATGGGTCGCACGGGCTTTTTCCCCCGCGTCATCGGCACCGTCCACGACGTGCGCCGCACCCCGACGGTGGCCCTGCTGACGAGCTTCGTCATCGGCATGGTGGCCCTCGCCACGGGCAAGACCGGTGACATCATCCTGCTGGCCATCTTTGGGGCCCTGACCCTCTACATCTCGTCGACCATCGCCCTCTTCGTGCTGCGCCGCACCGAGCCCGACCTCCACCGCCCCTACAAAACCCCGGGCTATCCCGTGGTGCCCGCCATCGCGTTGTGCCTCAGTGTGGTGGCGATGGCGTCGATGATTGTCTCCAGGCCCGAACTCTTTGCCCTCTACGCCGGCCTCCTGGTCGTCGGCACGGGCCTGTGGCTGCTGCTGCGCGACAAGTCGTCGTCGTCGTCGTCGTCACCTTCGATGGGTGGCTGACGCCATGCTGGTCACCGTCGTCACGCTCTTCCCCGACATGATCGACGCCGTCTGCGGCGCCAGCATCCTTGGGCGGGCCCAAAAAGACGGCGCCCTCACGGTGCGGGCCCTGCAACTGCGGGACTTCGCCACCGACAAACACCGCAGCGTCGACGACAGCCCCGCCGGCGGCGGCGCCGGCATGGTCTTGAAGGTTGACGTCGTCACCGCTGCTGTCCGCGCGGCCATTGCGGCTGGCGCCGCCGCCGGCATCGACGTCGCCACCACCCGGGTGCGTTTTCTCGATGCCCGCGGCCCGGTCTTTTCCCAAAGCACGGCGCGGTCCCTGGCGACGACGACCAGGCACCTGATCGTGGTGTGCGGTCGCTACGAGGGCTTCGACCACCGGGCCTTCAGCGCCGACTACGGCGGCGTCGACGTCGGCCTCATCAGCATTGGCGACATCGTGCTGACGGGCGGGGAGCTGTCGGCCATGGTGGTCGTCGACGCCGTCGCCCGCCTGTTGCCCGGGGTGCTGGGCAACGACGCCAGCACGGACTGTGAGTCCCACGGCACCGACGGCCTGCTGGAGCATCGGCACTACACGCGGCCCGTGGACTTTGAAGGGCAGAAGCTGCCCGCAGTGCTTTTGTCGGGAGACCACAAGCGCATCGACCAGGCCCGGGCCAAAGACGGGCTGTTGCTCACCCGTCGCCTGCGGCCGGACCTCTTTGTCCGTCGTCGTCGGTCCAAGGCCAGCGACAAGCTGCTCGTCGACGACCGGGTCAAGGGCCTCGACCCGGAGGAACGGCCGTGAGCGACGCCGTCAGGCTACGCGCGCAGGCGCTTGATGCCCGACATCACGGCAAAGACGGCAGCGCCGAGAGCGATCCCGATCACGGCCGAGACCGCCGCGCCGACAATCCAGGTCACAGCGCCTGTCGCGGCAGCGGGCACGAAGGCGCCGGCTCCGGCGCTGAGGTCCTGGACCACATGCTCAGGGCCGCTGAGGCCAAGGCCCGCAGCGCTGTGCACGACGATGCCACCGCCCACCCACAGCATCGCGAAGGTGCCGACCAGGGAAAGCAGACGCAGGAAGGACGGCATCCCCGTAACGAGCCCGCGTCCGATCACCCGGAGCAGGTGGCTCTCGCGCCGCGCCAGGATGACGCCAAAGTCGTCGGCTTTCACGATGAGGGCCACGACGCCGTAGACGCCTATCGTTATCAAGACCCCCACGACGGCGAGCACGATGGCCTGGATGGGCAGCGACGAGTCGGCGACCGAGGCCAGGGTGATAGCCATGATCTCCGCCGACAGGATGACATGGGGCCACCGCACTCAGCAGCAACGCGCCGGGCAAGAGCATCAGCAGCTTCGTCTTCACCGACCCCTTCGCGATGCGCACGATGATCGGCAGCTCGCGATCGGCCGTGAAGCCGACGACGTACTTCGGTGTGACCGCAGCATGGGCATTGAATCCGCTCCTCATCCTGGGCGGCGCGTATCTGTGTTTCGAGGGCTTCGAGAAGATCCTTGAGCTCCTGGGGGGCCACGCCCACGCGGCCCACGACGAGCACGCCCCGGTCGATGCTGCAGCGCTCGAGGAGCAGCGGGTGGCGAGCGCGCTGCGGACCGATCGTCGATGACGACCCCCGCAGCCTTGCCGCTGGCCTTCACCGCCTGTCCCGCGGCGTCGTCCAGGCTGGCCGCGGCGATCTTGGCGATCGCGGCGACATCGTCGAGCAGCGCAAACAACCCCTGGCTCATCGGCACACCATGGCGGCGCCTATAGCAGCTGCGTTGGTGCAGCGCCCCTGTGCTGAAAAGAGAAGCGGACGCGGGCCGTGGCTCAGATGTGCAGCAGCAGCACCTGCCACAGGGGCAGGGTCAGCAACGACGCCAGGGTGCTGAAGGCCACCATGGCGGTGGCGAGCTCGGTCTCGACGTTCTTGAAGCCCAGCAGGGCACCGATGGTCACCATGACGGGCATGCCCGCCTGCAGCACGATGACGTCGCGGGCGACGCCGTGTTGGCCGAGCACCAGCACGAGCAGCAGCGCCAGGGCCGGCATGACGACGAGCTTGCCGACGACGATGCCCAGCAACGGGCCGCGAAGGTGGGCTGGGGGACGAAGCTGCAGGCGCAGCCCCATGGCCACCGCCATGCTTGGCAACAACGGCAGCGCGACGATGCGCAGGACGTCGCCAACGCTGGCGAGGGTGTCTGGCGGCAGGCGGGGCAGCAACGTGACGCCGACAACGAGGGCGATGAAGGGCGGAAATACCAGCACCCGCCGCACCATGGTCCACACCGTCGGGCGCTGCTGGCCGGCGGCGAGGCTGATGGTCACGAGGCCGACGGTGGAGACCCCGATGAAGCTGCCGAGCTGGTCCGACACGACGGCGAAGCGCAGGGCGTCGTCGCCGAGCATGGCGGGGATGACGGCGTAGCCGAGAAACGCGGTGTTGCCGAAGGCGAGGCCGAGGGCCGTGCAGGCCGCGACGCCTCGCCTGGCACCCATCCGGACCATCACCAGCCCCACCACCATGGCGACCCCGAGGAGCAGCCAGGGCACGATGGCGACGACGGCGGTGTCGGCGCTGGCGCTCAGCCCCGGTGCCTGGCGCAGAATCGCCGCGGGGAAGAACACCGAGATGGCCAGCCGGTTGAGCAGGTCAGCGACGCGGCCACTGTGGACCGGTCCCAGCAGCCGCGGCGAGGCCAGGAGGCGCCCCAGGGCCATCAGGCTCGTCAGCAGGAGGAAGGTCATCGCCATGGACAACCCCGCTGCTACCGGGGCCAGCGAATCCCGTCTGCCCTTTCCCGGGCTGTGTGGGCAGGTGTCAGTGGGTGTGGGTGTGTGTCAGTGCTGACCGCGGCCTTGGCCAAGGTCGACGCCGCTGTCGCCCACGCGTTAACCACGCTCCCATGAGCACCACCCGCGCCGTCTTTGCCTCCCCCGATGCCCTCGCTGCCGAGCTCGTGGACCTCACGGTCCACAGCGCCACCGAGGCCATCGCCCGGCGCGGGCGGTTCACCATGGCCCTGACGGGCGGGTCGGCGGCGACGACGCTGTATCCGGTGCTGGCCCAGGCCGGGCTCCCCTGGGACAAGGTCCATGTCTTCTTCGGCGACGAACGCTCGGTGCCCAAAGACCACGCCGACTCGAACTACAAGCTCGCCGTCGACACGTTCTTGAGCAAGGCCGCCATCCCCGCCGGCAACATCCACCGCATGCGTGGCGAGGACGACCCGGAGACCGCCGCCCGCGCCTACGAGGCCGAGTTGCTGACTGTCACCGACGGCACGGGCAGCATCGACGTCGTCCATGTGGGCATGGGACCCGACGGGCACATCTGCTCGCTGTTCCCCGGCCACGCCCTTCTTGGTGAAGAGCGCCGCCTGGTGGCCCCGATCTTCGACTCGCCCAAGCCCCCGCCATCGCGGGTGACGTTGACGATGCAGGCCCTGGCCCGAGCCCGCGAGTTGTGGTTCCTGGTGGCGGGTGCCTCGAAGGCCGACGCCGCCAAAGACGTCATCTTGAACCCCGTGTCGGTGTTGCCCGCGGCCATCGCCGCCCGTCGGGGCCAGACCGTGCGCTGGCTCCTCGACGGCGACGCCGCCAAGCACCTGCGGGGCTGAGCCGGCGCTCGACTTGATTGGCGGGGACGGTTCCCCGCCCGCCCCTCATGAGACTCGCCTCGCCGACAAACCCCAGAGCGGGTTTCTCTTCGAGGCTCAGTCCGCCCATGGCGGGGACGTTTCCCCGCCCGCCCCTCAAGAGACTCGCCTCGGCGACAAACCCCAGAGCGGGTTTCTCTTCGAGGCTCAGTCCACCCATGGCGGGGACGTTTCCCCGCCCGCCCCTCAAGAGACTCGCCTCGGCGACAAACCCCAGAGCGGGTTTCTCTTCGAGGCTCAGTAGCGCAGGACCCCGCGCTGCACGAAGCCGTCGACGATGCGCAGGAGTTCGGTCTTTTGCACCGGGCTCACGGCCGCGATCTGGGTCAGGCTGCGCATGCCGTCGACGCGGGAGAGCACATAGCGCTCCTTCGAGGTCAGGTGGGCCAGGGCCACCTCGTCGCGGGCCATGGCCAGGGTGGGCACCCGGTTGAAGTCGGCGTCGGTGGCGCCGGCCCCCTGCTTCTCGAGGCGACGCAGTTGGGTATCGGCGACGCGGAAGGCCGCGATGGCCTCGCTGTCGAGGGGGTCGTGCTCGAGAATGCGCTGGGACAGCAACAAGGTCTCCGCCCAGTTCCGGCCCGCCAGGGCCAGGCGCAGGGCCTGGGCTGGATCGTGGGCTTCCGGCGGGACCTTGACGCCCGGCGGATCAGACGGCCGCTCGGGCCGCACCATCATGTAGGTGCCATAGCCGCTGTCGTCGTCGGACGGCTTGGGTGGCGACCAGGCGGGCTTGACCGCCGGTGTCGGGGCCGGTGTTGGCGACGGTGCCGTCCAGGCGGGTTTGGACGGCGGCGGCGGCGGCGTTGGCCACACGTCGTCGTCGACCTCGAGCTCGAATTCGTCCTCCGGCGGCGGCGGCGGGGCGTGGGCAGGCGCGGACGGTGGGGGCGCCGGTGACGGGGCCGGCGTCGGCGTCGGCGTCGCCGGCCTGGCCACCGCGAAGCCTGACGAAAACGCCGGTCCTCCCGTCGTGGCGGGTGCCACCTGCGCTGGTGGCCATTGGGCTGGCGGCGTCGACGGGGCCGAGGGGGCCGAGGGGGCGGACGCCGCCGCGAGGGGCCTGGACGGCTGGGCGGGCTCAGCCGCGAGGGGCCTGGATGGCTGGGCGGGCTGGGCCGCCGCCGCAGCAGGCACCGTCGCCGCCGCCGGTGCCGCGACGGGGGGCTGGGGCGTCCGATGGACCTGAATCGTCGACGTCAGCAGTGGTCGCACCAGCTGCCGGCCGGCGAGGTCGTAGAGGCGGGCGTAGACCTGAAAGTCCATGGCCCGCAATTCGAGGGCGGCTTCGCCCACCGAGTGGCCCCCGCGCATGAGCTGCAGCAAGCGCCGATCGAAGCTGCTGTCGACGGTGAGGGGCTCCACCAGCACGTCGCAGCGGGTGGCGTCGGAGGGAAAGACCCGCCGAATCTCGGTCCACATGGCTTGACGGGCAGCGCCTTCGCTGACGGCTTCGCGCAGATCGACAGGGCGCTCGCAGTCGAGATCGGCGTCGACGTCGATGTCGGGCGTGATGCGCCACGACCCTTCGTTCCAGCACAGGCTCTCGAGAAAGCCCTCGCGGGTCTTGAAGAGCAGCACCGTCTGCAGTTGGGCCGTCGTCAGGGCTTCGACCATGACGAGGACGCGGCCGAGGGGGACGCGGGTTTCTTTTTGGGTGTCGAAGGCCCGCTGGAGCTGGTCTTCATCGATGTGGCCGAAGTTGATGAGGTGCTGGCCGAAGTACTCGCGAGGGTCCGTCGACGACGCCTGCACGCACATGCCCTGGCGCAGGGTGAAGCGGGCTTCGATGGACCGCGCGCGCACGCTCAGGGTGCCGGTGAATTGCCGCCAGGCCAACCACAGGGCGATGTCAGAAACCGGCATCAGCTCAATATCGCCGCCGACGCTCGACATCGTGACCTCCAACTCAACTGGACTGTTACGTCGCTCATCCCCCCGAGGTCAACGAACCTTTGCCGCGACAGCAGCCTGTGTGCTCAAGGGCACATCGCACCACCGGATCCCATGTAGGGAAAAGTGGCCAAGGCGGCGCCACAGATGCCCCGGCTCACGAGGGTGCTATGGCAAGCCCCATGAGCACGACCGCCGTTTCCACTGTTGCCGCCGTCATCCTGGCCGCCGGCAAGGGCACTCGGATGAAGAGCGCCCGACCAAAGGTCTTGCACCCGGTCCTCGGCAAACCCCTGGTGAGCTGGTCCATCGAAGCCGTCGGCGGCGCTGCTGTCGGCGACGTCACCTGCGTCGTCGGCCACGGCAAGGACGAAGTGGTGGCCGTCCTGCAGGCCCGCCATGGCGCCGGGGTGCGCACGGTGGTGCAGACCGAGCAGCGCGGCACAGGCCACGCCGTGATGGTGGCGTTGCCGTCGTTGTCGCCGACGGTCACCGAGGTGCTCGTGGTGTGTGGCGACACGCCCCGCCTCGACGCCGCGCGCCTGGCCGAGCTCATCGCCTTGCGCCGGACGGAAAACGCCCGGGTCGCCCTGTGGACCACCCGCTTGCCCGAGCCCCGGGGCTACGGCCGCATCGTGCGCGACGGCAGCGGGGCCATCGTCGCCATCGTCGAGGAGAAAGACGCCACTGACGCCCAGCGGCACCTGTCTGAGGTCAACCCCGGCGTCTACTGCTTCGATGCCGCCTTCTTGCGCCAGGGCCTGCCCCAACTCACCAGCAACAACGCGGCTGGCGAACTCTATCTCACCGACCTCATCGCGGTCGCCGTCAAGGCCGGGGCCGGCAGCGTCGTGGGCCTCGCCGTCGACGAAGACATCACCCTGGGCATCAACGACCGGGTCCAGTTGGCCATGGCCGAGAAGTGGGCGCGGGCCCGTCGGGTTGCCTCCCTGCGCCTGGCGGGGGTCACCGTCACTGACGAGGCCGGCGTCGTCGTCGACAGCGACGTCGTCTGCGGCGAAGATACCACCATCGCCGCCAGCGTGGCCCTGCATGGCACGACGCGGGTGGGCAGCCGCGTCAGCATCGGCCAGGGCTGCGTCATCACCAACTGCACCATCGACGACGACGTGGTGATTCACCCCTACAGCGTCTGCGACGGTGCCCACGTCCGGGCGGGCGCCGTCGTTGGGCCCTTCGCCCGTCTGCGTCCCCAGGCCGATGTCGGTGAGGGCGCCCACGTCGGCAACTTCGTCGAGCTCAAAAAGACCGTGCTCGGCAAGGGCAGCAAGGCCAACCACCTCGCCTACCTCGGTGACGCCGTCATCGGTTCCGGCGTCAACGTCGGCGCCGGCACCATCACCTGCAACTACGACGGCCACGGCAAGTACCAGACGACCCTGGAGGACGACGTCTTCGTGGGCTCCAACAGCACCCTGGTTGCGCCCATCACCGTCGGCCAGGGGGCCTACGTCGCCGCCGGCTCCGTCGTCACCGAGGACGTCCCCGGCGACGCGGTCGCCTTTGGTCGGTCACGCCAGGAGAACAAGCTTGGTCGTGCGCCCGCAGTGCGCGAGCGCAACGCCCGCAATGCAGGCAAGCCCGTCACCTCTCGTCCGCGCGACACCTGACCTGACCTGTTTCACGCCGTCGCGGGCGGCGGCTCTGGGCCTTGGCGGGCGCCAGGTCTGAGCCCTCGCGAGGGGCCGTGTGCGTCATCGTGAACTCTGCAGCGCGCTGAACTGTCGACGTCGTCAAGGACCACCATCCATGCCCCCTGTCATCTCCCCCGTCACCGCCCGGTCTGCCGCGAGCGACGCCTTTCACGGGGCCCTGCTCATCGCCTGGCAGGCCCTGTTCACGGCGGTGTCCATCGCCTTGTCCCTGCAGGACCACGTCGGCCTGTGGCTGCTTGGCCAGCTGTTGCTGGGCCTCAACATGCTGCAGTGGTTCATCATCCAGCACGACATCGGCCATCGGGCCCTGTTTCGCAGCCCGGCGATCTCAGCCGTCCTTGGTCACGCGACGTCGCTGTTTTGTTGGCTGCCGTATTTTCCGTGGCAGCAGGTGCACAACGCCCATCACAAATGGACGGGCTGGCGCACCAAGGACCCAACCATCCCCGACAAGACCTGGGAGGACCTCAAGGGCCACGAGGTGGCCATCATTGATTTCTGCTGGAAATACTGGATTCCCATGTTTGCGTTTACGTTCAACGCCCAGACATTCTTCAATATCCGGCGTCTCAGCCGGCTGTTCCCGGAACCCGCCAGCCGACGACGACACCTGTTCAGCATCTTGTTCATCGTGGCGGTCTTTGTGACCATGGTTGTCGTGTTTCAGGGGGCATTTTTCAAGGCGTGGTTGCTGGCTTTTTTTGTCTTCATTTCGATCTCTGATCCCTACCTGCTGAGCCAGCACACCCACATCGACTATCTGGACGGACCGGGCATCACGCCAAAGCCCGTGCCGTTTCTCGAGCAGGACGCGTTCTCGCGAACGGTCTCGTACCCCCGCCTCGTCGAGCGCTATGTGCTCTACAACAGCAACCACCACGGGCTGCACCACCGCTATCCGACAGTCCCCTGCTTTCGCCTCTTCGCCCACCCGAACCAGCCGGACCACGCCGTCACCTGGCGGTCGTGGCTCAAGGCCGCCAAGGCGATGCCCGCCCGGGACCTGATCTTCCACTCCACCAAACACACCGGCGTCAGGTTGTAGCCAGGCCGCCGTCGTCGTCGTCGTCGCCGTCGTCAGCGCGCCGGCTTCTTCGCCTGCCAGGCCACATCGCCATGGCCGCTGGCATGGGACGCCACCCGGGCCCAGGCAAAGAGCGCGTCGGACAAGCGGTTCAAGTAGGTGATGACGAGGGCCCGCACGGGGGCATTGTGGGACAGGGCCACGACCTCCCGTTCGGCGCGACGCACGACGGTCCGGGCCAGGTGCAGGCGGGCTGCGGCATCGCCGCCGGTGGGCAGCACAAACGTCATCAACGGCGGTACCCGGGCGCTGGCGTCGTCGATGGCGTTCTCCAGGGCCGTGATGCGGGCCTCGTCGATGCGGCTGTCGAGGCGCTCGCTCAACGCACCGTCCTTGCCCGCGGGGGTCGCGAGCTCGGCGCCGACGTCGAAGAGGTCGCTCATCACCAGCAGCAGCTCGGCGCCGATGTGGGGTGGCAGGTCGACGGCGGCGTGGGCGACGCCGACGGTGGCGTTGGCTTCGTCGACAGCGCCGTAGGCACCCACGCGGGGGTTGTCCTTCTGCACGCGTTCGCCGCCAAACAGGGCGGTGCCGCCGTCGTCGCCAGTGCGGGTGTAGAGCTTCATGGTGTCTGGGCCTTGGTGGTGGGGCCGGAGGTGCCGGCAGGACCGTCTAGCGTCTCGGACGACGACGACAAGAGCGTGGCCGCCACCACCGTCAGGCCAGCCACGGCCATGGCGCTGCCGACGACGGCGCCAACGACGCCAAGGGTCCCCCGGTCACCGGAGGCCTCGCCGGCGGTGCCGGCAACGACGCCGCCGACCACGGCCCCGACGACACCAACGCCGCCGACAACGCCGCCAACCAGGATCGGCCACGAGCCCGCCGAGTCCTCTTGGGGCCTGGTCACGGGCAGCACATGGCGTTCGTCGTAGCCGACGTCGACGGTCGAGGTGGTGGTGGTGCCGTCGCCATGCACCACCATGACCGTGTGGGGGCCCGCCCGGACCAGCGAGGTGGGAGCGGCCAGGAGTCCGTCGACGAGGACGACATCGCCATCCACCAGGCCAACGACGTCGAGGCGCCCCGTGTGGTGCTGGGGGTCGAAGGTGCGCACCATCAGGGTCATCAAGTCGGTGGCTGTCGACAGGGGCTGGCTGCTGCGAAACGACGCCACGCCGTCCTGGTTGTAGATGGTGACGCTCACCGTGGCCCAGGCCCCGGCAGGGCTGCCCGCCGCGCCGGGCACGGCGACGAAGGCCGCCAGGTCGTCTGTGCCCAGCCGTTCCACCACGCCACGCATGCAGGCGGCATCAGCGCTGCAGCGGGCCAGGCCACCGGGCAGGGCGGCGTCGATGACGTCGACAGCATTGCCCTTGAGCACGTCCCGGGCGGCGTCTGTCACCCCGCGGCGCAGGCGCGCTGCGTCGGCCCCCATGGCCGATGCATCAACGGGCAGCAGGCCCGTGGTGGCCGTCGCTGTCGTGGACCACGCGCTGGCCAAGGCGATGGCCAGTGATGCCAGTGAGGCCAGAGCGGTCCGCATTCGTCGAGAGCACCCGTCACCCATGGGGCCTTCTAGCAGAACGTGGGGCCAGCGTCGGCGGGCATAATGTCAGGGATTCATCGACGCTGTGGGGGCCCCATCGAGGAGGGTCGTGAACCACTCGGTGAAGAGGCCCTGGGCCACGGGGTTGTTGAATACCGCGAAGTGGCCGTCGGCCGGGAACTGCACGATGGCCGCCGTCAGGGGCAGGTCGTCGTCGGTCTGCAGATTGCTGTGGACGACGTCGCCGATGTCCTCCACGCCGAGGATGTCCAGGATGTCGAGCTGTTCCGAGATGGGCGAGGCCTGGGGCAGGCCAAAGGCGCCAGCCAGGGCCGAGTGGTTGCGCTTGGGCGTGAACGTATCGAGGAGCCCCGACGTCACCAGCAGGTGGGGCGTGTGCCGCCCGCTGCGATGGCGCCAGTGCTGGCCGTAGTTGAGGGGGTCGGCAGCGTCGACAAAGGTCTGCAGCAGGGCTGGCACGGGGTGAAACGTGTCGACGGGTTCTTCGTCGGGGATCTGCAGCACGAGCTTCAGCACGTCGGCGATGACGATGGGCTCGGTCTTTTCAATGAGGCTCGGGGCGAAGCCGGCGCCGGCCCCCGACAACAACGCCCCCGTGATGCGGTCCTCGATGCCGACAAACAGGCCGCCGACGATGCCGCCCTGGGAGTGGCCGAAGTAGCTGATGTTGTCGGCGTCGAAGCGCACGGGCACGCCGCCGACGCCGGCAAACGACATCGTCTGCAGGGCGGTGACCTGCATGACTTTCTCGAGGGCGCTCTGGCGCCAGTTGTCCCGCCCCGCGAGGGGATTGAAGAAGTTGAAGGTGAGGGTTTCTTCCTGGCCCTCGCGGTAGCCCTTGCGCGTGAAGTGCAGGGGCTCCGAGATGGCGAACATGGCGCTCTTCGCCTGGGTGATGTGAAACGCCTCGGCGCCGGCCCGGGTGCCCAGGCCCGAGTCGAGATCGCCGCCGGTGCCGTGGCCGTTGATGACGACGGGCCAGCCCGCTTCGGGCATGGTCTGGCCCTTGGGAACCGTGAGGGTGAAGGGGATGTCTTCCTCGGCCTGCACGACGGGGACGCCGCTGTCGTCGAAGACGAAGCCGCCGCTGCGGCCGTCGTGGATGTCAAAGGGGGGATTGCCCGCCTGAAACTGGGCGAGCCGGATGACGCCGTCATAGGTCGTGTAGAGGGTGTTTTGGCCGGTGGGCCGCTCGGTGATGGCGGCAACCACCGGCGTGTAGGCGCGGGCGACGTCGTTGGCCGCCAGCAGGCCGCGGGCGCTGTCCTGGGGCGTGATGACGTTGGCGATGGCGATGTCGTTGACGTCGAGACCGAGGGTCGCTGGCAGGGCCGACCAGGGCGCGCAGTCGACGTCGCGGTCGAGGCTGGCTGGCAGCTCACAGGCGATGAGCGCCCGCAGGTCATCCGACGGGCCCAGGCGGGTGCCGTTGCTGTGCTTCAAGGTCGACGTCGCCACCAGGGCAAAGCGCCCCTGGGGGACAGCCCCGAGCAGCAGGTTCACGGCCACCGTGCCCGGCGGCAAAAACGCCGTGCCGTCGGGGTAGTTGGCCCAGACGATGGGCAGGCGTCGTCCCGGGGAGGGGCCATCGAGTTCCATGACAAACAGGCCGCTGTCGTCGGCGACGCTGGCCCGGGCGTCGGCAGGCAAGGTGCTCTCGTCGACGCCGCCGTCGACCTTGAAGTACAGGGTGCTGGTGCCGGCCCAGGCCGGGGCCGTCTCAAAAATGAGGAGGAAGTCTTCGAGGGTCGCGCTGTTGAAGGGGTTTGGAAACGTGCGCAGATCGAGGCGCCCGTCGTCGAGGATCAACAGATCCGACGGGAACGGCGTGTCGAGGAAGTCCGCCCTCGCCAACGACGGCAGCACAAAGGTGACGGGCTCGCGAGGCTCAAGCTCGGGGGTGCAGGCGACGGTAGCGGTGAGAACGCCGCAACACACGAACAGAGCTGGGGAGGCACGCAACATGGAGGCAGTGTGGCAGACCCGGCCGCCCCTGCCAGCCGCCTTGCCGCCCGCCGGAAACACCGCTGGACAAGGGCCACGGGTCTGGTAGGAGACACACCGACTTCCTTGGGCGCGTAACTCAGCGGTAGAGTATTACCTTCACACGGTAG
>Ga0247834_1001203_pt1 | contig 46237 bp, 44 predicted proteins | sample LaCruzMarch2015__8_FD_187118 | JGI IMG/M metagenome (GOLD analysis project Ga0247834, IMG submission 187118) | Freshwater microbial communities from meromictic Lake La Cruz, Castile-La Mancha, Spain - LaCruzMarch2015_12m | ecosystem: Environmental > Aquatic > Freshwater > Lake | place: Spain... | reverse complement strand
GCGACGGAGGCGGCGGCGCTCACCAGGCGGGCTTCGCTGCTGCAGCCCACCAGCGCGGTCTGGACGCCGGGGGAAAACGCCGCGAACCGCAGGGCGACGTCGGCCATGTCGCTCATGCCCGGCTGGCCCTCGAGGCCGAGGTGTTGCAGGCGTCGTCGGTATTCGAACTCTGGCGTGGCATTCATGGGCCAGGCCCCGGTCACTGACGTCGTCAGCGGGTAGGTCCAGGCGGCGTTCATCAGGGCCCGCTTGGCGAACACGCCGATGCCCTCCTCGATCAAGAAAGAAAGTCGCAACTCCCGCGACCCCTGGTCCACCACGTTGAGCGAGAGCTGCACGGCCCCGTACAGCGACGACGTCAGCGCCTGATCAAGGTCTTCGTTCTCGCCGGCGTAGCCGATGACGGCGACGTGGCCGCTGTCGCGGGCGGCTTCGAGGGCGTCCTGGATGTCGTTGCGGCAGGCGACGTGGCCGGGGCAGGAATGGAGATGGACCACGTCGATGACGTCGCTGTGCAACGTTGTGCGGGCCTCCTCGATGCCGCGGGTCACGGCCTCCGCCGTCCAGTCGGCCACACCCGCCACGCCGTAGCCGACCTTGGTGGACACCACGATCTCCTTGGACGGGTGCTGCTTGCGCCACGCGCCCACCAGGGCTTCCGCCCGGCCGTAGCTGCGGGCGACGTCGACGACGCGGACGCCGTGGGCAAAGGCCACGTCGAGCAACCGCCAGGCCGCGGCGTCGTCGAGGGCCCCGAGCCGACCACAGCCAAGCCCCAGGCGGGTGACCTGAATCCCCGTGCGTCCCAGGGGCTGACGCATGCTCACATCGGTCATCGCGGTGTCCTCGCCTTCGTGGCCTTCGTCTTCTTCGTGGCCGTCTTCTTCGTGGCCGTCTTCTTCGTGGCCGTCTTCTTCGTGGCCGTCTTCTTCGTGGCCGTCTTCTTCGTCGCCTTCGACATCTTCACTGGAGCCTTCTTCGCCGTCGACTTCTTCGCCGTCGCCTTCTTCGCCGTCGCCTTCTTCGCCGTCGCCTTCTTCGTCGTCGCCTTCTTCGTCGTCGCCTTCTTCGTGGCCGGCGACTTCGTGGGCGCTTTCCTGGCCGCCTTCTTCAGGCGCGCGATGGCCACGGATTTCCGCGCCCAGTCGAGCAGTTCGTCCTGGTCGTCAAAGGCGGATTCGGGAGGCGAGCAGTAGCCCATCTCGATCTCGCCCTTCTTCTGGAGCCGGTAGGTGAAGGGCTGGCCGCCGGCCTCCTTCATGGCCTCCTTCAGCGCGGGGTCGGTCTTCAAAAACAGGCTGCCGTCGTCGACGATGGCGAAGGCGATGCCGTCGATGAACAGGCAGGCGGCGCCAAACATGCGCCGGGCGGTGACGTTGCCCAGGCGATCGAGTTGATCGCGGTAGTGGGCTTGCAGCGAATCAGACGTGGCCATCGGTGGACTCCGCACAAAACACGCACACAGACTCAGAAGGCGCCGACGTCGAGGGGAAAGCGCCAGGCGAGCATGAGGTAGGGGCCGCCCAGGTGCCAGAGGCTGACGTCGAGGGGAGCGAGTTCCCAGGGCAGGCGCCCGTAGGGTTGGGGGATGAAGAGGTCTGATGACCAGCCCCCCGACAGGCGCACGCTGTCGCCCAGGGGCACCTCGGCACTCACACGGAGGTTGATGCCCGGGCGCAACACCAACGTGTACGACTGACCGCCGCCGGCGGGCACACCGAGGACGTTGGAGTGGACAAACAACGCGACCGCGTCGAGGGCGGCGCCGGCACTGAGCTTGAAGCCTGGTTGGTCCACGAGGGGCACGCCGAGGCCGAAGGGCCGCCAGATGGCCCCGTACATGCCCGTGTCTTTGAATTGGGGCGAGATGACGAGGGTGTCGGGGATGATGGCCAACCACCAGGGCCGCACCTTGAGTTCGGTGACGTTGCCGGCGGCGGCCCGGGCCCAGGGCGGAATCTGGTTTCTGTGTTGGCGGATGAGGGCCTGGTCGACGACGGCGGCGACCTCGATCATCAGGCCGAAGTGGGCCACCTGATCAAAGACCCCGGGTGGACTGGGGACCAGGGCGATGGGGCCGGCGCCGATTTCGATGGGGATCTGCACGGGGCCCGACGGCGCTGGTGCCCGGGCCTTTTGTCGTCGTGGTCGACGAGGTGCCGCCTCGGCGTCGTTGGCCCACAGGCCAAGCATCATCGCCACCAACACCACGTACCGCATCAGCCACTCCTGCCGCCGACGCCATAGCACCGGTCTGTCCGTCCCATGGTGCACGGGACGGACACTGCGGCGCCAGCTTCACTGCTCAGGGCGTGGCGGGCGTCGCGGGCACGGCTGGCGTGGCCGGCGGCGTCGTCGACGGCGGGGCGGGAGGCAGGCCCGGCGGGGTCAGGGGCGGCAGGGCGTCGACGAGCTTCTTGGCCTTCTTGCCGTCTTTGGTGGGAAGGAAGTGGGCCACGTACCAGGCCATGGCCCAGCGATCGTCCTCGGGGAGGTGGGCGAAGGCCACCATCGGGGTGCCGGCGACGCCGTTTTGCATGGTCAGGAAGATGGCCTCGACGCTGTCGCCCTGCTTGAAGGGGTCGACGCCAAAATGGCGCGGTGGCGGCGTCAGGTACATGCCCGCCGGGCCCTTGCCGTCGCCCTTGGTGCCATGACAGCTCGTGCAACTGGTCTCGAAGGCGGCGCGGCCCTTGGCCAGGAGCTCGGCGGTGGCCTTGGGGGCCTTGGGCTTGGGCGCGTCGGGGGCGGCGGTGGCGGCGGTGCTCGCGAGGGCCAGGGCGGCCAGCAGGTGAAGCGGAAGTCGCATCGTCAGTGCTCCTGCGGGACTGGCCCGCGGTGGTGGGTGGCGGTGGGGCTTGACGCCCGGGGAACGATCACGTATTCAAGTAAACCATTGAACGATTGTTTGTGCAAGCCACAGCAACCGATCGATTGCCTCTGTGGAGGCTGGAGGCTTCGTGGACCCCGCCCTTCGTGTCGCAGCCCTGGCCCACTACGAGGAGCTCGCGCGCCTCGGCAAGGCCGTCGCCAGCCCGGTGCGGCTCCAGTTGATTGACCTCCTGCGCCAGGGTCCCCGCAGCGTCGAGGTGCTGGCCGCCCAATCGGGTGTCAGCACCGCCAACGTCTCCCAACACCTGCAGCAGTTGCGGGCGGCCCATCTCGTCGCCAACGAAAAGCAGGGCCAGCGCATCGTCTACCGCCTCGCCAGCCAGGACGTGTCGCGCTTCTTCATGTGCCTGCGCCAGCTCGGCGAGAGCCTGCTCCCCGAGCTGGATCGCCTGCGTGACGCCCTGCAGGTCAGCACCGAACCCGAGCGGGCGGTGCTGTTGCAGCGCATCGAAGACGGCGAGGTCACCTTGCTCGATGTGCGGCCGGCCGAGGAGTGGGAGGCCGAGCACCTGCCCGGGGCCATCAACATTCCCCTCGACGAACTGTCCGGCCGGTTGGGTGAACTCGAACACGCCACCGACGTCGTCGCCTATTGCCGTGGGCCCTATTGCCCCATGGCCCTGACCGCCGTCGACGTCTTGCGCGGCGCCGGCTTTCGGGCCGAGCATCTCGATCTCGGCCCGCCGGATCTCGCCCACAACGACGACGCCACCTCTGCATTGATGGCAGCCAACGTCGACGCCACTTCCGCTGACCGTGTCACCGCGACGCCCGCGCGCCGCCTTGTGAGGAGTACGCCATGAACCGCCTTGTCGTCACCGCAACGCTCGCCCTTGTGTCTCTGCTGGGCGCCCACAGCACCCGGGCCGAAAGCGTCTTCATCGACGTCGAAGCCGCCAAAGCCCTCGTGGGCAAACCCGAGGTTCGCTTTGTCTTTGCCGACAGCGAGAAGGACTTTGCCAAGGAGCACATCCCCGGCTCGGCCGAGGCCTATGCCCATGACTTGACCCTCCTCGACGACGTCCGCGCCTGCAAAGGTCTGCCGATGTGCGAGGCCCGGGCGGCCACCTTCATCGGCACCAGGCTTGGGATCGACGACAAGACCCAGGTCGTCGTCTACGACGGCGGCCCCGGCGCCAACGCTTCGGGCACCTGGTTCTACCTGGCCCTCTATGGCCACAAGAACGTGCGCATCCTCGATGGCGGCCTCGCCACCTGGAAGGCCCACGGCGGCGCTGTTGAAGCCGGCGCACCCAAGGCTGCGGCTGCAAAGACGTTCAAGCCCACCGTCCAGTGGGACATGATTGCCAACCTTGACGAGGTCAAGAAGGCCACTGGCGACGCCGCCCACTACACGGTGCTCGATGCCCGCCACAACCTCGAGGAGTACACGGGCAAGCAGCTGCAGACGGGCCTGACCGCTGAAGGCAAAGAGTCCACCGTGGCGCGCGGCGGCTTCATCCCCACCGCCATCTTCTCGCCCTGGACCAAGTACGCGGGCAACAAGGGCGGCGCCGCCGACAAGCCCACCCTCAAGAGCACGGCGGACATCCAGAAGCAGCTCGAGAAGCTGAAGAAGAATGGCTACGCCCCCGAGAAGACCGTCATCAGCTACTGCCACGTCGGCCTTGGCCGCGGCTCGTTTCAGTACCTGGCCCTGCGCGAGGCCGGCCAGAAGAACGTGAAGCTCTACGTCGGCTCGTGGATGGAGTGGGGCAATACCGCCGAGCTCCCCCTCGGCGTCGGCGCCGCCACCGAGTGATTTTTTCGCGGGCGACGCATGCGCGTCGCCCGCGGTCTGTCCCTTGTCCCCTGTCCTTGTCGAGGAGTTCCCATGTTGCCGTTCATCAAAGGTGCGCTCACCGGACTGGCCTTCGGCATCGTCCTCTACAAGGTGGGGGCCACCCGCTACTCGCGCGTCATGGGCATGCTGACCCTGCGCGATACGAAGATCATGAAGTTCGCGTTCACGGCCATCGCCGTCACCGCCATTGGCTACGGCCTGGCCTCGGCCCTCGGCGTCGCTGAAGCGTGGAACCTGGTGCCCCGCACCATGGCCTTCACGGGGGCGTCGCACATTCTGGGCGGCGTCATGTTTGGCGTCGCCATGGGCACCACGGGCCTGTGCCCGGGGACCTGCGCCGCCAAGACCGGCGGCCTCGGCGGCGACAAGAAGTTTGTCGGGCTGGCGTCGTTGCTGGGGCTCCTGCTGGGCACCCTGGTCTTTGTCGCCGTCAAGGACACCCTGCTGGAGACCGGCATCACCGCCGCCAACCAGAAGCCCCTCACCATCTACGGCCTGCTGGGGCTGCCCTACGCGCCGGTGGCCCTGGCCCTTGGTGCCGCCGTCCTCGCCATCGTCATGGCCATCGACCGCTTCACGCCGGAAAAAATCCATGAGCCCGCCGCCGAGCGGAAGTCGGTCCTCGACTACCTGCGCGGGGAGTGGAGCTACACCGCCGGCGGGGTCGCTGCCGCCGTCCTCGTGCTCGGGGCCACCATGCAGGGCGGCTACCTCGGCTTCTCGGGCGCCGTCCTCGCCTTCGTCGGCTGGGTCTCCCACCTGATTGGCGTGCCGTTTTCGCCGGTCCCCGTCGTCAACGACGACATCCTGTGGCGGGCGGCCCTCATCATTGGCGTCCTGCCCGGTGGCTTTGTGGCCAGACTCCTGTCGACGAAGTCGAAGGAGGCCGCCCTGCACCCCGTGGCGAAGGTGCTCGATGTGCCAGTTCTTGCGAAGACCACGGGCATGATCACGTTGATGACCGCCGGCGCCATGATCGGCGGCGGCTGCACCACGGGCGCGTTCATCTCGGCGTGGCCGACCCTGTCGGTGGGTTCGTTTGCCATGTCGCTGACGTTCTTCGCCACCTCGATGGTGGTGTCCAACGCCCGCATCTGGATGAAGAACCTCGACCTGCCCGCGGCCCAGGCCATCGGTGACCGCGTCTACGACTGAACGTCATCGTCCTCGTCATTCGCCTTCTCCTCCCTCCTCTCTCCCCCTCCGCCTTGGGAGCGTGCCCATGAAGAAGCATGTCCGCCTGTTGTATGTCGCAGCCACCGTCGCCCTCGTGGTGGCGGGCTTCGCGATGATGTCCACCAACGACGAGTTGGAGGGCAAGCTTGCGGCCGCGCCTGCCGCGCCTGCCGCGCCTGCTGCACCCGCCGCTGAACCCCCTGCTGAACCTGCTGCACCTCCTGCGGCCGCCGCTGGCACTGACACCGGGAGCACCCCATGAGCCTTGAACCCATTGCCTGGATCGCGGCCCTGGCGTTGTCGTCGTCGTTCGTCGTCTATGAGGGCGGCCGCCGCGCCGACATCGACGAACGCACGGGCCTGGCCCCAAAGGCCCTCTACAAGATGATCGGCTCGTCCCAGACGAAGCTGCAGATTGTCGATGTCCGCCCGGACCCGTCGGAGAATTACGAAGACACCCACGTCCCCGGGGCCCTGCCCTTCCCCGACTGCGACCTCGACAAAACCCCGGCCGGCGCCAAAGACCGCATCGTGCCCTCGGTCCCCACCATCGTCGTCTCCGCCGACGGAGACCCGAAGGCGTTTGCGAAGTGCGCCGCGTTCTTCACGTCGGCGCGCAATCTCGAAGGCGGCCTTGAGGGATGGGTTGACGCCAGCCTCCCCGAGGACAGCGGCGAATACATCCCGCCCAAGCCCAGCGCTGGCGGCGGCTGCCTGTGACGACTGGCGACTGTGCGAAAATGCCCCCGGAAACGGGGGTTTCGCACACCGCACTGCGTCACCGCGCTGGAACCTGAACCAATATCCTGAATTGTCAGGTGAATTTCAGGGGCCACCCGACCGCACGCCAGCGGCCACGGCACGGACACTGCAAAGCGGGCAGTGCCAAGACAACCGACCTGACCGACCGACCCGACACGCACCGACACGGACCCGACACGGAGGGGCAATGACCTCGAGACGCGATGTCCTCAAAAACCTGATGGCCCTCGGCACCACCGCCGTGGCCTCGACCCTCGTGCACGCCCAGGCGCCCCAGCCGTTGCCGACGCCCGAGCGCCGCGATGACCCGCGCCTGCAGCCGCCGAAGAAGACGTCGACGGAGGACATGTACCGCACGGAATTTGCCGACACCCTCGGCGACAGCGGGGAGCACGGCTTCGCCTACCACTGCGTCAACTGCCAGGGGAACTGCGCCTGGCAGGTGTGGAGCAAGGACGGCAAGGTCACCCGGGAAAACCAGAGCGCGTCGTATCCGTCCATCGCCGACGACATCCCCGACGCCAATCCCCGCGGCTGCAACAAGGGCGTCCAGCACAGCCAGACGATGTACGAGCCCGATCGCCTGCTCTACCCGATGAAGCGCATCGGCAAGCGTGGCGAGGGCAAGTGGAAGCGCATCTCGTGGGACGAGGCCATCACCGAGGTCTCGGAAAAAATGTACGAGACCATGCGCGAGAAGGGCCCCGAGGGGAACTACGTGCACATCGGGGCCGGCGTGCTCACCGAGGCTCGGGCAGCGTCGGTGAAGCGGCTCGGCGCGTTGCTTGGTTCCGTGCGCCCCTACATCGCGTCCTACGTCGGCGACATGTTCCCCGGGGTCTCCGCCGTCTACGGCGAGGGCAACATCGGCTGCACCTACGACTTCATCTACAAGAGCAACGTGGCGGTGTTCTGGGGCTGCAACCCCAACACCTCGCGCATCCCCGATGCCCACTATTTGTGGGAGGGGAAATACAACGGCTCGAAGATCATCGTCATCACGCCGGAGTTCAACTCCACCGCCATGCACGCCGACCTGTGGGTGCCGGTGAAGGCCGGCGCCGACGGCCATCTGGCGTTGTCGATCTGCAAGCGCATCATCGACAAAAAGCTCTACGACGAAACCTTCCTGCAGACCCACACCGACCTGCCGTTGCTGGTCCGTGAGGACAACGGGCATCTGCTGCGCCTGAGCGACCTCGACCTGAAAGGCGTCGACCCAAAGCTCGTCGAGCTGTTCGCGGCCGACGAAGAAAAGCGCCACGACGTCTTTGTGGCCTTCGACAAGAAGACCAAGAAGCCCATCCCCCTGCCCGGCTGCGAAGGCAGCACCGTCGAGACCCTGCGCCTGCAGGACATCGACTGGAACGTCATGCCCGTCCTCGACACCAAGGGGACCGTCAAGCTCAAGGACGGCACCACCATCAAGGTGTCGACGGTGTTTGCCCGCTTCAAGAGCGAGCTCGGCCGCTTCACGCCCGAAAAGACCAAGGACATCACGGGGGTCCACCCGAGCATCGTCGACGAGCTGGCGGTGGATTTGGCGAAGTCCAAGGTCGCCGTGCTGACCCTGGGCTTCTCGGTGGGCAAGCACTTCAACGGCATGCTGTCCCAGCGGGCCATCTCGGCGCTGGCGGCCCTGTCGGGCAAGCTCGGCGAGCGCGGCGGCATCAACACCGAGAACGAGTGGAACATCACGGGCCTCGCCGGCCTGTCGGGCTTTGAGGGCAAATACCTGCACCGCTTCGCGTCGGGCATGACCTCGGAGTTCGTCCTCGGCGACGGCATGAAGACCTACGACCAGGCCTTCAACGACGACGACGTGCAGCGGGCCACCGGCATGTCCAAGTCGGCCTACAAGGAGCGCATCGAGGGGATGCTCAAGGAGGGCAAGAACGATGAGGGCTACCTGAAGGGCAAACCCTATTGGGATACCTGCGAGACCTACCTGCTGTTCGCCGACGCCCGCTTCCGCCGCAACAAGGGCGGCTATAAAGACGCGTTCCTTGAGAAGGCGAAGTTCATCGCCTACGGCGACATCCGCATCTCTGACTTCGCCATGTACGCCGACGTGCTGTTGCCGTGTACGTCCCACTACGAGTGCTGGGACATCCGCACCAACCCTGGCTACCACCGCTTCGCCAACATCGCGGTGCCCCCCCAACACCTGAAGCCCATCGGCGAGACCAAGAGCGAGTGGGAAATCTCGGCCCTCATCGCCGCCAAGATCGAGGCCCTCGCGAAGGCCCGGTTTGCGAAAACCAAGAACGACGCCGACATCAAGATCCCCGACACCACCCACACCACCACGGGCTTTCGGTATCTGGACAAACTCGACGAGGAATTCACCCTCGGCGGCAAAATCAAGACCGACAAAGACGCCGTCGAATATGCCCTGGAGCACGTCGACCAGTTCAAGCCCAATACCGTCAAGAGCATCTACGACCGCGGCGGCTTTCTGGTGCTGGGGGAAAACGCCGGCAAATCCTCACCCCTGTACAAGGACAAGCCCTACAACACGTTTGAGGCCCAGCAGCATCTGTCCCAGCGCTTCGACACCTTGTCTGGCCGGCTGACGTTCTACGTCGACCATCCCCTGTGGATTGAAGCGGTGGCGGCGGTGCCGACGGCGCGCGAGAGCATCCGCCCCAAGCGCCATCCCTTCGTGCTGATGACGCCCCATGCCCGCTGGTCCATCCACTCGACCTACAAGACGTCGACGACGCTGCTGCGCCTGCAGCGGGGCAAGCCCTACGTCATGATCAATCCCGAGGTCGCCAAGGGTCTCGGCATCAACGACGGCGACGACGTCAAGATGAAGAACGAGCTCGGCGAGGCCGTGCTGATGGCCAAGATTGCCGCGGGCGTCCCCAAAGACGCCGTCGTCATGGAGCATGGCTGGGAGCCCTTCATGTTCAAGGGTCGCAAGGGCCACAACAACCTCGTCGGCGACATGTTGAACATGCTCGAGATGTCCGACGGCTGGGGTCACCTCAAATTCGGCACCAACTGGGACGGCAACCAGCACGCCTACGACGCCACCGTCGAACTCGTGAAGGTCTGAGCAGCGTCCCCTCGATCCCACCTCGAATCACCTCGTTCCATCGGATGACGAAAATATGTCGAAGCGCCAGATCGCGATGGTCATGGACCTCAACAAGTGCATTGGCTGCCAGACCTGCACGGTCTCCTGCAAGACGCAGTGGACAAACCGCAATGGCCGCGAATACATGTACTGGAACAACGTCGAGACCAAGCCCGGTCCCGGCTATCCCAAGCAGTGGGAGACCATGGGGGGCGGCTTCGACGAGCAGGGCAACCTGCGCGATGGCGTGGTGCCGTCGCGGACGTCGGATTACGGCACGCCGTGGGACTACAACCTCGAAGACGTCCAGAACGGTGAGCTCCTCGAGGCCCAGCAGCCCCTGAAGGTGGGCCCCAATTGGGACGAGGACCAGGGCGCCGGCGACTTCCCCAACAGCTATGCGTTTTATCTGCCGCGCATCTGCAACCATTGTTCGAGCCCGGGCTGCCTGGCGGCCTGTCCCCGCGGCGCCATCTTCAAGCGCGACCAGGATGGTATCGTCCTCATCGATCACGAGCGCTGCGAGGGCCTGCGCTATTGCATCGCGGGCTGCCCCTACAAGAAGGTGTATTTCAATCCCAAGCTCTACAAGAGCGAGAAATGCATTTTCTGTTTTCCGCGCATCGAAAAGGGCCTGCCCCCCGCCTGCGCCCAGCAATGTGTCGGCCGCATCCGCTTCGTCGGCTACCTCGACGACGTCGAGGGCCAGGTGCACAAGCTGGTCTACAAATACAAGGTGGCCCTGCCCCTGCACCCCGAAATGGGCACCCAGCCCAACGTCTATTATGTGCCGCCCCTCCCCGGGCCGCCCAAGTTTGACGCCAATGGCAAACCCATTCCCAACAGCGAACGCATTCCCATCAATTACCTGGAGAGCCTGTTTGGCGAGGGGACCCGCGAGGCCTTGAAGGTTGTCGAGGCGGAAAAAGAGAAGCGCAAGAATGGTCAGCCCAGCGAGCTGATGGACATCCTCATCGCCTACAAGCACGCCGACATGTTCCGCATCAGCGACACGCCCCAACAGCTGCTGCAGATCGAGAAGCGGCCCAAGGCGGCGATGGCGTCACCGGCGCCGAAGAAGGCAGCCGCAACTCCAACACCCACCACCCGCTGAAGGGAGCCGACCCATGATTGTCCACAGCACACTCCTGGCCCTCGCCATTCATGCCGGTGCGGCGGCGTCGCCGGCCACGGATCGCTTCCTCGCTGCTGAAGGCCTGGCCGTTGGCAGCGCCAAGGCGGTGCCGGCCACTGTCGACGACGCCGGCTGGAACGCGGCGACGACGACCCGCGTCGTCGTGGCCCCCCAGGCGACGGTGACCCTCAACGACAAGGACGCCAACGCCCACCGCCTGAGCCCGGCCCCGGGCAACGTCGTCATCCGCGCCATCGCCAGTCCCACCGAACTCGGCGTGCTCCTCGAGTGGGACGACGCCACCGAGAACCGCTTCGTCGGCGAGACCGACAGCTACGGCGACAGCGCCGCCATCGAGGTGCCCGTGGCCTTCGGCGCCGGCAAGCGCCTGCCCTATATCGGCATGGGCGACGCCGGCAGCCACGTCGTCGTGCACATGGTGCGGGCCATGGGCCAGGGCAAGGTCACCACCCGCAACGCGGTCGCCGCCGGCTTTGGGTCCCTCACGCCAGCCCCCCTGGGCTGGATGAAGACCGGCATGGCCTGGCAGGCGAAGACAAAAACCTGGCGGGCCTTGTTCGTGCGCCCCCTCAAGGCCCCCGAGCACAGCGTCGACGCCGCCCTGGTGCCCATCGCCTTTGCCATGTGGGACGGGGCCCGCGATCAGCGGGGGGGCAACAAGGTGTTGTCGGCGTGGCACTTCCTGCGCCTGCCCGGACGCAGCCCCGACGCCACCTACCTGGCCGAGCTGTCATTCGGCTACGGCGACGGCGACGTCGGCGTGGCCGCCCGCGGTCAGCCCATGGTCGAGGCCATCTGCCTGTCCTGCCACCGCATCGGGGCCAAGGGCTATAGCCCTCCCGACCTCGCGCCGGAGCTGACCAATGTCGGCGTGCTGTCGTCGTACAGCTATCTGCGGGACTCGGTCATGACGCCGAGCGCCGCGCTGGTGCCGAACCTGAACGTCAACCGTCATCAGGACCGCACGAAGCTGAAGGACGACAACGGCGCCTATGCCCACGGCAGCCTCGGCAGCTTCGCGGTGAAGGACGGCACCGGCACGCCCCAGAGCACCATGCCGAACTTCGCGGCCATGCCCAAAGAGCAGGTTGCCGACATCGTCGCCTATTTGAAGACTCTGGGAAGCACCCCCACACCAGCACCCCCATCACCCACGAGCCCTGGAGCCACGCCATGAAGAAGCACCTCATCCTCGCTGCGGTCTTCGCTGCGGTCTCGTTGCCAGCCATCGCCGTCGAACCCAAAGAAGAAGTCGAGGTCACCGCCGGCGCCGTCACCGCCCTGTCGTGCGCCATCGAGGCCTTCAAGACCGGCGACCTGTCGATCCTCGGCTCGGGCTGTCCCATGGCCGAGGTTAAAAGCGGCCTCGTCATCGTCGACGTCGCCGAGCGGCAAATCTATGTCCCCACTGCCAAGAAGATCGCCCGCTACCAGCTCGAGAGCGCCTTTGGCGGCGGCAGCATCGACTTCGACGGCGTCGTCAAGAGCGTCAGCAAGGCGGGGGTCGCCACCGTCGAGGTCGGCGAGTTCACCGTGAACAAGAAGAAGAAGGCCGGCGGCTTCAAGGGCTGCCTGTGAGCCTGATTCAGATCACGAAGAAGTCCCCGGGCACATCGGGCACACCAGGCTCGGGTGGCAGCGGCGAGAAGCCAAGCCTGACCTACGGCACGTCGGCAGCGCCCAACAACCGCGCCGGCTTCGCCCGGGTCACCATCGGCGTGACCTCGGGCAAGGGTGGCGTGGGCAAGACCACGGTCGCCGTCAACCTCGCCGTGGGCCTCGCCCAGCGGGGCCTGAAGGTCGGCCTCCTCGACGCCGATGTCTACGGCCCCAGTGTGGCCCGCATGCTGTTGCTGCAAGACGAGAAGGTGCGCTGGGGCGAGGACAAGATGATCCCCGCCGAGAACTTCGGCATCAAGATCATGAGCACGGCGTTGACGTCCCCCGAAGACGACACCCCGTTTGCCTGGCGCTCGTCGGTGGCCACCAGCGCCCTCGTGCAGCTCCTCGACGACGTCGACTGGGGCGAGCTCGACGTGCTGGTGGTGGACATGCCGCCGGGCACCGGCGATGTGCAGCTCACCATGGTGCAAGAGGTCCGGCTCACGGGGGCCGTCATCGTCACCACCCCCCAATTGGTCGCCGTCGACGACGTGCGCCGGGCCATCCGCATGCTGCTCGATGTGCGGGCCCCCCTGCTTGGCATCGTCGAGAACATGAGCTGGTACGACACTGGTGACGGCGTTCGTCATCATCCGTTTGGTCGGGGCGGCGGGGCCTTGTTGGCCGAGCGCTACGGCGTGCCCCTGCTCGGACAGTTTCCCCTCACCGACGGCGTCCGCGCCGGCTGCGACGACGGCATGCCCGCGGTGGCCGCCGGCAGCGACGATGACAAAGCCCGCTTCCGCGCCCTCGTCGACGCCGTGTTGGCCCGTCCCGAGGTGCAGGCCCGGCTGGCCGCCACCGAAGGTGCTCCATGAAGAATCTCGACCGACGGACCCTGCTGGCCTCAGGTGCCGTCGTCGGCGCCGGCCTGTTGCTGCCCGGCCGACCCCGGGCCGAAGACACCCTGCTGCCCCGCAAGGGCCTCATCGAGTTGTCGTCGCGGCCCCAGAACTACGAGTCGCCCCTCGAGGTTTTCACCAGCCGGCTGACGCCGACGTCGCAGTTCTACATCCGCAGCCACTTCGACACGCCCACCATCGATTTGACCGTCTGGCGGCTCACGATCGACGGCCTCGTCGACGCGCCCCAACAGCTGTCATTGGCGGAGCTTGAGAAGCTGCCCCAGCACGAGATCGAGGCTGTGCTGCAATGTGCCGGCAACGGCCGGGCCTTGATGGAGCCTCGCGTCGCCGGCGTGCAGTGGCTCAAGGGGGCCATGGGCAACGCCCGCTGGCGCGGTCCCCGCCTCAAGGACGTGCTGGCCCTCGCGAAGCCGAAGGCCGCCGGCACGCTGCTGCAGTTGCAGGGCGCCGACCGCCCCGCGTTGCCGACGACGCCGTCGTTCATTCGCGGCGTGCCGATGGACAAGGCCCTGCACCCGGACACCATCGTCGCCCTGCAGATGAACGGCGCGCCGTTGTCGCGGGCCCACGGAGCGCCGGCGCGGCTGGTGATGCCGGGGTGGGTGGCCGATGGCTGGACCAAATGGCTGGCCCACCTGACGGTGCAAGTCAGCGACCCCAAGGGCTTCTTCTGGGAGACCGCCTATCGTTTTCCGTCGACACCCGGAGCGCCGGGAGCGCCGGTGCCCCCCGAGCAGATGAAGCCCATGGACCGCTTGCGGGTCAAGTCCATCATCGGTGCGCCCACGCTGGGCACCGTCCACGCGCCGGGCCCGGTGAAGGTCCTCGGGGTGGCCTTTGCTGGCGGCGAGAAGATCACGCGCGTCGACGTCAGCGCCGACGGCGGCCCCTGGATGAAGGCCCGCATCGTCGACGACGGTGGCCGGTTTGGCTTCTCGGTTTTTGAGCACACCATCAAGCTTGGCCAGGGCAGCCACGTCCTGCGCTCCCGCGCCACCGACGCCAGCGGCGCCGTGCAACCCGAGCAGGCCCAATGGAATCCGTCGGGCTACCTGCACAACGCCATCGATCAGGTCGCCATCGAGGTGCGGGGATGAACCGCACGAGAGCGATGGGCCTCGCCCGATTTCCCCTTGTCGCCGTCGTCGTCGCGTTGTGTGGGGCTGTGGGCAGCGCCTGCAGCGACGCACCTTCCACCACATCGACCACCCCACCCCACATAGCCACACCCGCACCGACAGCGCCGGCAGCACCGCCGCCGCCGCCGCCGACGACGACGTCGAATGAAGTCACCCGGGCCATGGCCCTGCGTGGGGAGTTCCCGCCGGGGCCCGAGCTCAACGTCTTCGCCGCCAAATGCGCCATCTGCCACTCGACCCAGTACATCGCCCAGCAGCGCCTGACGGCGGGCCAATGGGAGAAGACCGTCAAGAAGATGAAGGGCTGGGGAGCCCCCATCGACGACGCCGAGGTGGCTCTGCTGACGCGCTACTTCACGGTGCATTTCCCCGTCGACCTCGGGCCGCCGCAATACGCCCTGGTGGCGCCGCCAGCGGGAGCCCTGCCGTGAGCCCCGCCGATGGCGGCTTGCCGATCGTCGGTCAGGGGCCTCGCGGGATGCCCCTGCCCCGTCGGCGCAGCTACGCCTTGCGGGTCAGCGTGCTCGATGCCTGCAACCTGCGCTGTACCTATTGCGCGCCGGGGTCGTTGTCGTCGCCCATGGAGGCCAGCCGCTGGTTGAACGCCGCTGAGCACCAAGCCCTGGCCCCCCATTTCGCGGCCGCTGGCGTGCGCAAGGTGCGCTTCACGGGGGGCGAACCCCTGCTGCGCCCCGACCTGAACGACGTCGTCGCCGCCTGGCGGGACGCGCTGCCGACGGCGGAGTTGGCGTTGACCACCAACGGCACCCGCCTCCTTGAGCAGGCACCGTCGTTGCGGGCCGCCGGCATCGACCGGGTCACCGTCCACCTCGATACCCTGCGCCGCGACCGCTACGGCGCGTTGATGGGCAGGGGCTCCCCCGAGCAGGTGCAGGAGGGGATTGCCGTGGCCCGGCGCACCTTCGACGAGGTGAAGCTCAACGTGGTGGTCCAGCGGGGCAAGAACGACGACGAGCTGGTGGATTTCCTCGGGTGGTCAGCACGCACCGGTGTGCAGGTGCGCTTCATCGAACTCATGCGCACCGGCAGCGCCAACGACGTCGTCGACGATGTGTTCATGGCCGGCCGCGAGGTGGTGCAACGGCTCGCAGCGGTGCCTCGGCCCCGTCGCGAAGCCAGCGACCCCGCCGCCCTGTTCGAGCGCGACGGCGTCACCTTTGGCGTCATCGCGTCGGACACCGAATCGTTTTGCAGCGCCTGCGATCGCCTGCGCCTCACCGCCGACGGCCGTCTGCGGGGCTGCCTGTACGAGAGCGGCGGCGTACCCCTGGGTGAGGCCCTCCGTCGTGGCGCCACCCGTGACGACGTCGCGGCCCTCGTCGTCGGCGGCATCAACGGCAAACGGTCGTTTCATCCGTCGACGACGGAAACCCGGGTCCCGTTCTCTATGGCCGACGTCGGCGGCTAAGGCCCGGGGACCAGGTGCCTTCTCGACGGTGCTGGAACTGGCAGCCGGCGACGATGTGCGCGCCTCCATCTCCAGCAACAAGGGGGCCGTGGCCGCCGGCTCGCTCACCGTGCAGTGGCTGAGCCCCTGACGGTCCGTGCGGTGCCCAGCGGACCGGTCAGCGGGGTGGGCTGCCCTTGTGTTCGATCTCGTAGCTGCTCAGCTCGCGCATGGTCTCTCCCGGGTGGCGGGGGTTTTCTCCCTCGAAGTTTGTCCAGTTGAAGGGGCGGCCCTCGTAGTAGTCGCCGGTGACGGTGTCGCGGGTGCCCGAATTGTCGGTCTGATAGACTTTGCCGCCCTCGAGATCCGAGACCCAATAGCTCTGACCTCGTCGGTAGTCGTCCCACTTCGAATCCATGTAGTCCTTGCGCTCCTGCCTCGCTTCCCAGGCGACCTGGTTGTCTTCGCGGGCCTGGTGCAGTCCGCGCACGGCCGCGGCGGTTTGCTCCTGCAGTCGGCGGAGATTCGCCAGGCCTGCCTGGATGTAGGCCTGCGCGTACCGGTCGTTGACAGCATACGACGACGCCACCTCGACAAGCATCGGGTAGTGGCGGTGGAGGTCCTTCTCCGGTCCCCAGATGCCGGCCACGATGCTCGACCACTGGCCGGTGATGCCGGGAAGGGTGTTGACGACCTTGAAGGCCCCCAGGCAGTTCACGCCGCTGGCCGTCGTCCACTTCGCCGTGATGTCTGCAGCCTCGCACTGGGTACCCGCTTGGGACGGGCACTCGGCCATGGTCGCACGGTCGACGGTGGTCGACAGCACCACTGGATGGCGGTGGCCGAAACCGGCGAGGACGTGGACCAGGGCCTGGGCCGGCTGGCGCCAGGGGGTGCCGATGACGCCCTGGGCGACGGTGGCACCAGGCAGCATCGGGTTGCCCGCGAAGGCGGTGAAGATGAACCCGTCACTGCCCCCTGGCGCCCCCGTGATGACGCGCCCCCGCGCAGCGAGGAAATCCCAGCTGGCGGGCGCCTTCATCGTCAGGCTCCCGTCCGGCGCCCGACGATCCACGAGGGAAACCTCGATGGGAGCCTCGACGCCACCACCTCGATGGAGCACTTTGACGAACGCCAGGCTCGACATCACGTTCAACAGCAACGGTCGCTCCGCGCCGAGCTGCGATGCAAGGGCCACGTAGCCTTGCAGGGAATTCCCCGTGGGCGTGGACTCGAAGAAGTACCTCCCCCTCATGGCGCCGGCGGTGGACCGGTAGCTCACCGTCGTCACGGCCCGGCTGGAGTCCTTCGCCACGAAAGTCTCGCTGAGGCTTGCACCGGGATTGGCCTGGAGCAGGGCACGACGCCAAACCCCGAGGGCCGCCACCGCGTCGGGGCGCCCCCCCGGGTTGCGGTCCCAGCGAAAGTCCACCCGCGACGTGCGGGCCGGCGACTCCACCGCGATGGTGAACGAATCGGCGCGCGCCTGTTCAGTCAGCTTCCAGTCGGCGGGCTTGTAGACGACGAACATCTTGCTGGGACCGACGGAGGGTTGCAGGCGCGGCGGCGCGGCGGCGTCAGCCGTCCTCCCTGCGATGACCACCAGAACCAGGACCAGGGCTCGTCCCACCCGGCCCGCTTCAACGAGGTGCTGCTCTGCCACGGGAGTCCCTTCGCCCAACGACGTCACGCCGGGACAGCGCGTCACCGCCACCCCAGGACGAACCATTCTACCAGCCCAACGCCGCTGCTGAAACAGTCCCGGTGGTCACTCGAGGATGAGGGGCGGGGCACCGTGTTTCACGCGGACGCGGTCGAGGAATCCCCTGACCACAGGGAAGGCGGCAATGCGGCGCTCGACGGCGCGTTTGCCGGGCAGCTCGACGAGGAAGACGCCGATGAGAATGGTGAGCAGCCCCTGGCCGGGCAACACGAGCATAAGCAGCCCCAGAAAGACCAGGACGGCGCCGAGGGTGTTCTTGGCGGCCCGGAGGGCGACGTGGGGGAGGGTCCGCAGGCGCACGGGCTCCACCCGATGGCGGGAAAAGTGGTCGGCGGGCAGCCGGGCCACCCAGACCGGGAGCAGGAGCACGGTGACGACGAGGGAGACGACGCCGAGGGCGATCATGGCGCCGCCGCCAGCGACGACATGCCCCTGTACCGATTGCCAGATCTCAGCTGCACGTTCGGCCACGGGGTGCTCCGTCGAGGATCCTGCCTGAACGCGTCGTCAGTCGCGACTGTTCCCCGATTCGACGGGCGGAAACGTTTGGCGGCGTCCCTGCCACGCGTGGACGGGCGCCTCGCCACACCAGAAGAGTCCTTCGGCTGACCCACAGCCGACTTGTTGTTTTCCAAACACTTTTCGGGGCTCACAGGACCTCGGTGGTTCGCTGACACCGGTCGTGCGAAACAGCGTCATGGCGTTCATGGTGTCGAGCGGTGCGCGGCGGTTGTTGGCGTCGGGGCCCGATCCGTTTTCAGAGTCGGGGGAAGTACGCGGCCTGCGGGTGGTTGGTGCCGCCGTGCTCGCGCTGCTGCGGGCCGAAGCACGCGGCGAGGTTCGACGTGCCGACGTCGATGAGGCGCTGCTGCACACGCTGCTGTCGATCGATGCACCACGGTCGGATCGCGTGCACCTGCGCGCACGGGTGGCAGGCGTCGAGATGTCGGTGCGGGACGCGGCGGCCCTCTTGACGACTTCGGCGTGGCCGAAGTGGCAAAACGCGTGCGCCATCTCGCGGATCGAGACCCGGGCTGAGGGCTTCTTCGACGTCGAGCCTGCGGAGGCTTTCGCGCGCGTGGTGTCGACGTATACGGTCAATTGGTCGAACTTCATGCCGTACGCGCCGGCTGTGCGCGCCCACTTCATGAGCGATTCGACGTCGGCGCAGCAGGCGTTTCTGCGCGCGTTTCTGTCGCTGTACGACGACGGCACCGACGTCACGTACCAGCCGGGCGCCGATCGGGCGGCGGCATTCCTGCGCGAGCGCCAGCGTTTCCTGGCGTGGCACACGATGGTGCTCAACGACGTCGCGCCAGCTCGGCGGCTGCCTGATGCAGGGGCCTGCGAATCGGCCCTGCACGTTGCACTTACAGCGTACGTCGACGCGCTGACGTCGGCGTCACAGGCCGTGCGGGAGGTGCGCAGCGAGTTCTTCCATCTTGAACACCTGGCGGATGCAGCCCGGAAGGTTCACACGGCATCGAAAACGAGCCCCCTTGCCGATGTGCTCGTCTCGTTGTTGGTGCCGGCCCCCATGGTGGCGTCGTTGACGTTGGCGCAAGCGGTGCTGGACATGACGGCGGAGGGGATGTCACTCGAATACACGCCGCTGTCGCCGTCACTTGCCGCGGCATTGCCCTTGCTCTCGTCGACGCACGCTGCACTCGCTGCGGCGGCGAACGCCGTGCTTGGCAGCGGTTGTTGAGCACCGCTCCGCTAGCCGCCGATGTTCAACAGGCACGTCGCCGTGCAGGCCCCGCTGCCATTGTTGGCGCCGGCGTCACATTGCTCGGGAGCCTGGGTGACACCGTCGCCGCAGAACGGAGCGCTCGTGCAGTCGACGTTGCAGCCGCCGTAGACGCCGGTGTTGTCGACGGTGCCGTCGTCGCATTCTTCGCCGCCGTCGAGGACGCCGTTGCCACAGGTGACAGACTCGCCCTGACAGAGGGCGTCGCAGAAGCCGGGCCGACCGTTGCGACGGCCGTCGTCGCAGACCTCGTCGTTGCTGATGGTCCCGTCACCGCAAAACGGGGCCCGCTCGCAGGTGGCGGTGCAGCCGCCGTAGGCGCCGGTGTTGTTGGCGGTGCCGTCGTCGCAGGCCTCACCACCGACGACGACGCCGTCGCCGCAGACACCGACACAGCTCGTGCGGGGCGGGAAGAAGCCGGCGAGGGTGAGCTTGTACTGGGACCCCGACGTCTGCCGCTCGGCCTGAAAGACCGCCGCCTCGTAGACCCCACCGGCCTCCATGCCGAAGGCCCCCTCGTTCGCCGCGGAGATGGTGACTGAACGCTCGATGGGCCCATGGACGCCGCCGATGTCGACCGCAAGGACGCCGTTGATGAACACGAACACGTCGTCGTCACCAAAGAACGTGAGGGTGATCGCGTCGCCCGTCCAGGTGAACCAGAAGCGCAGCTCGCTCGTGAAGTGGAAGTTCTGGGGCGTACCGCCGCCGTCGTTGCGCAGGTCCTCGAGGCCAGCCCCGACGAAGCCCCGCTCGTTGAGGGGGAAAAACGAGGTATCCTCGAAGACGTAGGTGCCGTCGGCCTGCCGCAGCAGCGTCAGCGTGTCGCCGATGGTCAGGTTCACGTCAGTGACGTCGGTGTACCATTGGCTGAAGAACGGGGCGCTCGTCGTCGAGGGGCTGCGGTCGACGTCGCGGGCATAGACGGGCTTCTTGGTCAGGGCATCCCACGTCGAGCGGACGATGCCGATGTCGTCCCCTGATCCGGTGGCGTCGTTGCACTGGGCCGGCGGCGCCGCGCTCCGCTGGAAGTCGCAATGACCACCATCGAGGTCGCGACCGCGAAAGTCCCGGTACGTGATCGGAATGACCTGCTGGGCCGGCGGGGCCTCCTCGACCAGTACACAATCGAAGCCAACCTCAAGGAGACAGGCACTGGAGCAGCCATCGCCGTCGACGGCATTGCCGTCGTCGCAGGCCTCACCGGTGAACACGGCGCCATCGCCGCACACAGGCGTGCAGACTCCCCCCGCACAGATGGGCTCTCGCTGGCAGTTGCCGCAGCCATCGCCGACGGCGGCGTTGCCGTCATCACAGCTCTCGCTCCCCTCGGTGACCTGGTCACCACACACCGTCCGGCGGCAGGCGCTCGGCGTCCCCGCGCACACAAAGCCACTATCGACGACGCAGGCGGTGCAGCCGTCGTTGTCGACAAGGTTGTCGTCGTCGCAGCCTTCGGTGCCGTTGATGCGGCCGTCGCCGCAGACAATTGGTCGGCAGGTACTGGGGGCACCCAGGCACTCAAAGCCGTCGCTCACCACACAGGCGGCGCATCCGTCAGTGATGACGTCGTTGTCATCGTCGCACTCCTCGGGCACGTCGACCACGCCATCGCCGCAAACCGGCGCTTCACCCTCTCCCTCGCCTTCACCCTCGCCTTCGCCCTCGCCTTCGCCTTCTCCCTCGCCTTCGCCCTCGCCTTCACCCTCGCCTTCGCCGGCGGGCACGCAGAGGCCGTCACCGCTCGACAGGTCGCAGGATTCATCGGCGCCGCAGTCGTCATCTCCCTTACACTGTACGTCTCCCACCCCGTCGTCGCAGCGACAGGCCGAGACGGCGAGGAGGCAGAGGGCGATGGCAAGCTGGGCGTGACGAAGCATGCCCTGACAGTAGCCGGAGCACCGTCTGCCCGCGAGCCGCTTTCAGGCAGGGCGCGTCCGTCACGCGGACTTCTGGGTGGGCTCAGGGGCGAAAGTGGGGCGAAAGGCGCCGACGGTGGTAGGACGGCCCATGCGTCCAACCATTGCCTTTGCCGTGCTCCTTTCTGCCATCGTCGCCGTCGTCGGTGTCGCCTGCGGCACCAGCGCGCCAGCCCCTGAACCGATGCCGGCGTCGGTCAACGACGTGGGCCCCTGCGCGACTGTGCCAGCCCTGCAGGCCACCCGCGTGGCCGTGCCCGGCCAACCCGCCTGCGCCGCCGCCGACCGCGCCGCCGCTGACACCACCTGCGGAACGGGCGACGTCGTCGGCTGCTACGGGGCCGCCTTCTGCGACGCCGGCAGCTGGCTCCCCGCCAACCCGAGCGACGCCCGCAGCGAGGCCCTCGCCGACATCCAGACGCGCCTGAGCGACGCCTGCGCAAAAGGTGTGGCCGAGGCCTGCCTGCTGCGCGCCGGCGTCGCCATCGAGCTTGGGAGCCCCGCGAAGGAGACCTGCGGCGACGTCGTGCGGGCCTGCCAGCTCGGCGACGAGGCCACCGCCTGCCTGTCGTGTGTGGCGACGGGCTGCTGAGCCCCATCGGCCGGGCGCCCTCAGCCCCGGGCCACGGTGACGATGGTGAAGACCAGATAGAGCCCCAGGGCCAGGGCCCCTTCGATGCGGGTGATGGTGCGCTCGCTGCGGATGAAGGCCGCAGCGACGACGGTCATGACGACGAGGGCTACGAGGTCGACGGCGATGGAGCCCAGGGGGGCACCCACGGGCCCTGCCAGGCCGGCGATGCCAAGACAGAGCAGCACGTTGAAGATGTTGGAGCCCACCACATTGCCGACGGCGAGGTCGCTGTGGCCACGGCGGGCGGCGATCACGCTGGTCACGAGCTCTGGCAACGACGTACCGACGGCGACAATCGTGAGCCCCACCAGCCGGTCGCTCATGCCGATGATCCGAGCGACCGATACGGCGCCATCAATGAAGATGGAGCCGCCCACCAGCAGCACGGCAAGCCCGGCTGCAGCCGTCAGCGCCGCCCTCGCGGTCCCCCTGGACGTCGGGGCACCAGCGACGTCGGCGGCCTCCTCCTGGGCCCGGGCTTCGCCCTTGGCGGTCTTGAAGGTGCGCGCACCGCGGGCCGCGCGGATCATCCAGGCGGTGTAGCCAACGGCGACCAACACCAGGGCGGCGGCCTCCCAGCGGGTCACGACGTCATCGATGAGCAGCAGCGGCACCAGTGCCGTACTTGCCAGCAGCACGGGCAACTCTCGCTGCCGCAGGGCCCCATGCACATGGGCCGGCTTGATGAGGGCAGCGACGCCGAGGATCAAACCGATGTTGGCAATGTTGGAGCCGATGACGTTGCCGATGGCCACCTCGCCATGGCCACCGGCCGCCGCCTCGATCCCGACCACGATTTCGGGCATCGAGGTGCCATAGGCGACGACGGTGAGCCCCACCAGGATCTGGGGCACGCGCAACGCCAGCGCCAACGCCGACGCACCGCCGACGAGCCACTCGGCGCCGAGATACAGGAGCACGCCGCCCCCCAGCAACTGGAGCCACTCGTTCATTGGAACTCCGTCGTCTTCGTCGTCTTCGTCGTCTTCGTCATCGTCTTCATCGCCGTTGTCGTCGTCGTGTCATCCCGAATGATTATTGGATACGGACCATCTCGGCATCAGACCTCCGTCGAGCTTTCGGCCTCGTCGGCGCTGCGGGCGATGCCATCGGCGCCGACGGGCTTCAGCAACAGGCGGCCGAGCACCAGGCCGAGCACCGCGGCGACGACGCTGGCCCCCAGCACCCCGAGCTTCGCGGCGGCCAGCAGATGGGCATCGGTGAAGGCCAACTGGGCAATGAACAATGACATGGTGAAGCCCACCCCGGCCACCACGCCAAGGACCACGATGTGCCGCCGGGTCAGCCCCCGCGGCAAGGTGCCCACGCCGAGGCGCAAGACGAGCCAGCAGGACGCCAACACGCCGAGGGGCTTGCCGAGCACCAGACCCAGCGCCACCGCTGCCGACACACTCCACGACGACGCGTCCATGGCGCCGCCGTCGATGACGACGCCGGCGTTGGCGAGGGCAAACACCGGCATGATGCCGAAGGCGACCCAGGGATGGAGCATTTCGATGAGGCTCTCGGCGGGGGACATGGCCTCGCGGCGGGCGGCGTCGACGTGCCGCAGGGTGAGCGCCAATTCGTGGGCGTCCTGGCCCTGGGAGGTGGCCATCAGGTGGTCCAGTTCATACCGCACGCCGAGGACGAAGCCTTCGGCACCGAGCCAGGCCCGCACCGGCGTCACCAAGCCAACGATCACGCCGGCGATGGTGGGGTGGATGCCTGCGGCGTAGATGCCCGCCCACGCGACGACCGACGGCACCACATACGCCAGCTTGGCCCGCACTCCCAGGCGCTGCATGGCGAACACACCGCCAAAGCCAAAGGCGGCCACCACCAGGCCCGAGGGCTCGATGCCCGCGGAGTAGAAGATGGCGATGACGACGATGGCGCCGAGGTCGTCGATGACCGCCAGGGCCAGCAACAACACCCGCAGGGCCGGTGGCACCCTCTTGCCGAGCAACGTCAGGATGCCGACGGCGAAGGCGATGTCGGTGGCCATCGGCACGCCCCATCCGGAGCGGGTCTCGACAGCCCCGGCCACCAGCAAATAAAGGCCCGCCGGGGCCAGCATGCCCCCCAGGGCCGCCGCCGCCGGCAACGACGCTCGGCGCCACTCGGAGAGTTCGCCGTGGTGGATTTCCCGACGGATCTCCATGCCGACCACAAAGAAGAAGATCACCATCAAGCCGTCGTTGACGACCCACTCGAGGCTGCGTTCGAAGCTGAACGACCCCAGCCGTATGCCGACGGGCGTATGCCAGAGGTCGAGGTAACTCTGGGCCCACGGCGAGTTCGCCCAGGCGAGGGCCACCGCCGCCGTCACGAGCAACAGGATGCCGCTGGCAGCTTCGATGCGTAAAAAACGCTCGAGGGGTTGGCTTGCCAGCCGCGCCATCCTCAGCAGGGGCTCCCAGGCTTCAGGAGGTGGCGACGGCGGGCTCGGGTCTGGTGCGGTACTCGACATGCTTCATCTCGCCGGCTGCTTGCCGGGCGGGATGGCGGCCCGACCATCCGTTGTCCTGCAGCATGGCGCTGCACCCTTGTCCGATTGGTCTAGCGAATCCCACACTGGTCCCCCGGGGTCGAGGGAAAGCCACACGTGGCGGGGCGTGTGTTGCCACAGCGTGCCATCGGTGTGAAATCCGTCGGCGCCGGGAGGGTGGTCGTGCGGCGCGCGCTGCCGGAAGGGTCCTGCGTGTTGGCACGCCGGATGCGTTGGAGTTGGCATGCGCGCCTTTCCCCTCGCCATCGCCTCCGCCATCACCGCCACTGCCGCCCTCACCGGCTGTGACCCGGGCACTTCCCTGCGCGGCGAGGCCCTGACGGGTTTCGTCAACGATACTGTCATCGACGGCGAGGTGACCCATGACGTGGTGTTTCTGTTTGATGACATCACGGCGAACCTGGACGACTGCCCCCGGGTCGCTGCGGGCAGCGTCACCTTCGACGGCGAGGTCGTCGACCACGACGTGGGCGGTCTCTCCAGCGGATTCATCGTTCCCTCGAGCTGCAATGGCATCAGCTTTGGCTTCGCCATGGATGTCACCGATACCCGCGACGGGCGCCTCGATATCGTCAACGGCGATGACACCGTGAGCTACGTCGGTGAAAACCTGGTGGCCGACCGCCGCTTCATCGCCGACGACGGCCTGACGGTGGCTGGCGGCGGCGCTTTGCGCTTCCACTACGCCCCGACCAGCGACATCACCAGCAATCCCCAGGCGTGGGTGCGCGACACTCCAGAAGACTTCGCATTCGAACTGGCAGCCAACCGCAGCGACAACGGCGACATCGTCGTTGTCTTCCCCCGCGACACGCCGACGGGTCGACAGATCCTGAACTTCCGTTTCGACCTCGAGATCCCCACCGTCGCCTGCGAGGGGTTTTCGAGCTGCGCCGTCACGGGCCAGCACTTCGAGCAGGTGGCCATCACCGTGGAACCACCCCGGTGATGACGGCCTGACGTCAGGGTGCGTTCACACCACACCGGGGCGAATGGCCACGCTTGTGTTGAGGCCCTGGCCCCCGGCCATGTCATCCCCGCGCCATCCCGTCGTCACGCGGTGGTGGCCTGCTCCTTGCGTTGGTCCCGCCATCATCCATCGACGGCAGGAGCCACCCATGACCAAGACCATCGACAATCTCCACGAAGCATTTTCTGGCGAGAGCCAGGCCAACCAGAAATACCGCGCGTTCGCCAAGAAGGCCGAGCGCGAGGGCTTCCCCAACGTCGCCAAGCTGTTTCGCACGACGGCGGAGGCCGAGCGCATCCACGCCGAGGGCCACCTGCAGGCCCTCGACGCCGTTGGCAGCACCGCCGAGAACCTCAAGGGCGCCATCGCAGGCGAGACCCATGAGTTCACCGAGATGTACCCGCCGATGCTCGCCGAGGCCGAGCAGGAGGGGCACAAGGCCAAGCGCATGTTTGGCTACGCGGTGAAGGCCGAAGAGGTCCACGCCCGCCTCTACACCCTCGCGCTGGAAGCCGTGGCCCGTGGCGTCGACCTCGAGGTCACCGACTTCTACCTCTGCACGGTCTGCGGCCACATCGAGCTCGGCACGCCGCCTGCGGCCTGCCCCATCTGCGGTGCCAATCCCAAGGCCTTCACCAAGGTCGAGGCCATGCTCTGAACGGGTTTCCGTGGCGATGCCTCATCGGCTTACACTGTAAGCCGATGGCGGGTCGATGACGGTGGCGTCGGGGTCCCCCAGTGCGGTCGGTGTTGACCACCCGAGCAACGGCGCGATGAAGCGGGCGATGGCGTCTTCGCCGGCGTCGCCGGCGACGGCGCGGATGGCCGACGCCATGTGGGCGGCGCTGCGGTAGCGCTTGTCGGGGTCCCGCTCAAGGGCGCGGGCACAGACGGCGTCCCACGGCGCAAGCTCGGGGTTCTCCGACGACGGCAGCGGAATGTCGCCGAAGGTGATGGCCAGCAACGTCGCTGGCTGGTTGGCCCGCAGAAACAGCGGTCGCCCGCACAAGAGTTCCCACAACAAGATGCCCACACAAAAGAGGTCCGTCCGCTCGTCGAGGGGGGCGGCGTTGGCCTGCTCGGGCGCCATGTGGTCGAGGTGGCCGGCCACGGTCTGGGTGGCGTCGACGGCGCGGTCCCGCAGGGCGCGGGCGATGCCGAAGTCCGTCAGCTTCACCGAGCCGCCGCGGGAAATGAGGATGTTCGACGGCGCCAGGTCCCGATGGATGACGCGCAGCAGGGCGCCATTTTCGTCGCGCGCCTCGCCGTGGGCGAAACCCAACCCCGCCAGGATGCCCCGCACGATGGCGCCGGCCACGACAGGGGGAATGGCCTGTGACGCCGTCGCCGCCTTGACCATCACCTCGCGCAGCGTGGGGCCGTCGACGTACTCCATCGCCAGAAAGTACCGATCGTCGACGACGCCAAAGTCAAAGACCTGCACGATGTGGCTGTGGACCAGCCGGGCACCGAGGGCGGCCTCGGTGCGAAAGGCGTCGACGAAACTGGTGTCGTGGACGAGGTGGGCATGGACCAGCTTCACGGCGGCGGGTCGGGCGAAGCCGCCCTCGGGGCAATAGGTGGCCCGCCAGACGACACCCATGCCGCCAGACGCCAACTCGCTCTCCAGCCGATACTTCCCAAACAAATCCGAGGCCCGCATGGTGCTGACGACGCCACCGACGGCGCCGCGCAGGCCCTGGGTCACCCAGGCCACGAGGCCCGACGCCCCAAACAGCATCAAGCAGCGGGTCACCTCGCCGACGACGCTGAATTCGCCAGCGGCGCCACCACGTTGCCCATGCAGGGGCATCACCACCAGCAACGTCGCCAGCAGGTACTGCAGGGTGCCGAGGGCCCCCATGACGAGGGTGTAGCGGGGGCTGAGGCGCAGCACGGCGATGGTGAGGGCCCCGCAGTACAGCAACAGGGGACCCCAATCGTGGTGGGCGGCCGCTGGCGTGCCGAGGACCCCGAGGGCCAGGTAGAACGCCCAGGGCGCGGTGTTTTCGAGGGCGATGGTGACCCAGCCGAAGCCCGGCTTGAAGCGGCCCCGGGCCAGCAGCACCCGCACGGTGGTGAACCAGGCGACGCCGAACAGCCCCAGGATGATGCCGAGGCCGCCGATGGGCCGGGCGCCACCGACGACGACGGAGACGCCGACCACGGCGATGACCGCCGACATCACCTGGCCCGCCGTGGTCCGCAGCCCCTCCAATTTGCCCACTTCGAGGGAGAGGGCCCGGGCGATGGACCCGAGCGCCGACGTGCTCGGTTCACTCATGGCGCCACGCTAGCCGACCCGGGCCCCACGAGCAGCATGGCAGGCAGCACGAGCAGGCGGCACAAGCAGGCAGGCGCGGTCTGGCGGACTTGCGTATGCTGCGGCCATCGTGCTCGAGCGTTACACCATCATCGAACGCATGGCCGTCGGCGGCATGGGTGAGGTCTTCCTCGCCCGCCAGCGGGGCGTGGGTGGTTTTGCCCGCACGGTGGTCATCAAGAAGCTGCTGCCCGACGTCGAGGGCAACGACGACGCCGCCCACCGCCTCCTCGACGAGGCCCGCATTGTCGCGGCCCTGAGCCACGAAAACGTCGTCAGCATCATCGAGGTCGGCACCGAAGACGACCTGCCGATCATGGCCCTTGAGTACGTTCACGGCGAAAACGCTGGCACCCTGCGCAACCGGGCCGGCAAGCGGGACCTCGCCATTCCCATCGCCGTCTGCGCCCGCATCGTGTGCGACGCCGCCCGCGGCCTGCACCACGCCCACGAAGCCACCGACGTCGAGGGGCGGCGCCTCAAGGTCGTCCACCGGGACATCGCCCCCAAGAACCTGTTTGTCCGCGTCGACGGCATGACCAAGGTCGGGGATTTTGGGATCGCGGCCGCCGAGCAGCGGCTGGCCAGAACGGCCACGGGCGCCGTCACGGGTACATTGTCCTACATGTCGCCCGAGCAGATTTCGTCGCAGCCCATGGGCCCCGCCAGCGACCAATGGTCCCTCGGCGTGGTGCTGTGGGAGCTGCTGACGGGCTATCGCCTCTTCAAGGCCCAGGGACCCGCCGAGGTCGTCGACGGCATCTTGAATGCCAAGCTGCGCTCCCCCCGGCGGCTGCGTGAGGACGTGCCCCGGGAGCTCTCCGACATCGCCAAGACCATGCTGCAGCGCGACGTTGGCAAACGCTTCCCCTCAATGGAGGCCGTCGCCAACGCCATCGAAGGTGCGGTCCCCGAATGCGTCGGCGTGGTGGGCCGCGCCGCCGTCGCCGCCTTCGTCGAGGACATGTCGGGCGCCGATTTGCGCGAGCGCCTCAAGCGCATCGAAGAGGGCGCCGAGGTCACAAACTTCAGCAGCTCGGGTCCCAAGCGGCCAAAGCCATCCCAGCCGCCGTCCTCGTCGTCACGGCAGGCCCCCGACGGCGGTGGCCCAGAGACCGGTCAGACCCGGGACCGCGGTGGCAGCGAGACAGCCCGGACCTCCAACCAGACCATCACGGTTCCCGAAGGCCAGCAGCTGCTCCGGGGCTCGGGCACCGGCAGCGGCCTGGCGGCTCCCGTCGACCTGCTGCCCCAGCGGTCCTGGAAGATCGCGGCCATCGGCGCCATCATCGCGGTCGTCGCCACCGTCGCTGTCGTCGTCGTCGTCACCATTTCGGGCCGACCACCAGACCCCGCCGACCTGACGTTGGCATTCCTGCAGGAGAGCCGACCCGGTCGCTCGATGGTCTTGCGCGAAGAGCTGCTGGAAGACGCCGGCGAGTACCAGATCGATGAGGGACGCATGGACGCCGTGGCGGTGGTGCTGGCGGGGCTGTGCGACCAACGCCTTGATGGCCTCATCGCCCACTACAGCCTCCCCGAGGACGCCCGCCACAAGGCCTCGGCCAGCCAGGCCCAGGCGGAGCTCGCCCTCGAGGAGCGAGCCCGCACTGCCCTGCAGAGCATCGGAGGCGACTACGCCAGCGCCGCCCTCGACATGTGGGCCGAGGAGTGTTGGGGCCCCATCCGCTGGCTGGAGCCGAGCCCGGCCCATGAGGTGCAGGCCAACATCCGCACCCGCATCATTCCCCAAATCGAAGACACCGCCGCGTGGCGTGAAGCGGTGGTCCGACGGCTGTTGAAGCGTGCGGGCGCCAATGTCGACGTCGTCATGGCGAAGCTCTGGCCCATCGTCGCTGAACGACAGGCCCTCATTGCCCGCTACGGCGCCGTCGCTCCCGAGGAAATGCCCGGGGTCCGCGAGGGGATTCGGGCCAGGGAACAAGAAGGGCGCGCCATCCTGAAGTCCCAGGTGGACGCCAAAGTCAGCGCCACCGTCGACAACGCCGTCAGCCAGATTGCGTTCATCGACTTCGACGACGTCGGCACCTGGGTCCCGCTGTTTGCGTACCTGCCATCGGTCAAGGCCAAGGAGCCCGGCGCGCGGCCGTGAGCTCTAGGCAGATGCCGAAGAACCTCGACGTGGCGGCGCCCGCGGCTCGGGAGCCGTTGTCGACAGTGGCGTCACGATGTTGGTCGTGAGGCGACCGACGATTTCGTCATCGACCCCCAGCAGCGTTCTTCCGAGCATCAGCACCGCCCGGTTGTCCATCTCGTCCACAGCCTTTTCGTACAGGCCGCGAGATTTCACGAGGGCGTTGGCGTAGCAGGCGGCGTTGACCGGCGATTGGCGATCACCGGCATTGTATTCGAGGGGGTCGGCAATGAACGTCACGAGATGCCGGGGAAAGCCCCATCGCTCGGCGACCTGGACGCCAATCTCGCGCTGGTAGGTCGACACGGCGGTCTCCCAGGCCACTGGATCGAGCCAGGTGATGCTGCCGACCGCCATCGAGCGCTCGGCTTCCAACAAGTAGGCGCCGTAGACGAGTTTGCCGAGGTCGTGGAGCAGACCGATAAAATAGGCCGCCTCCGGTTCGGGATGTCCCAGAATCCCCGCGATATCGCGGCCGAGACGGGCGACCGCCAGGGTGTGATTCACGAGGGTGCGGTACACGACGTCCAAACGAGCATCGCGCGAGCTTTGCGCGGGGCGACTGTGCACTTCCGTGACAAATGGCTTCATGCCTCGTTGACCAACGGCGTTCACTCCTTGCTCGATGGTGTCGATTTGCACGCCGGGGGTCGCTGAAATGCCATGCTGAAGCAGCGTCGCCACCGTCAGCGGATCACGTTCCAGCACCCGCACGTAGTCCGAGGCCACAAACGCTGGCCCTTTGACGAGGCCCTGCAACGCCGCCGACACGCTCGGCATGGATGGCAGCTCCAACCGGTCGCGGGCGATGCGACTCATGATGATGCGGTGGATTTCCTTGGGGATGAGCATGTCACGGGACTCCGGCTGCGGTTGCTGTCGACCATTCTCAACGCTGCGTCTTGCGGACCCGACCCGGAGCCCCCATCCCCGGTCGCTTCACTGCCGTCAGCGAGCGCAGCCCCCTGGGAGAAACCGGTCTCTCCCAGGCGGCTCAGGTGGTCAGGCTCTGGCTTCGGTCACCTCGGAATAGGCCCGAACAGCGTGGGTGTCGGCAAATGACGACAGCAGCTTGCGCATGTCCGGCCCGGCCACGAGCCGGAGCTCGAGCCCGAGACCACCAGCGGAGCTGGCAATGGCGCCAATGAACTTGGGGAGCCGGTCCGGTCGCAATGGCGCCTTCGACACGTCGACGACAACCTCATCGAAGCAGGCAGCGGCGATATCGTCGAGCTGCTTGGTCACCAAGCCCAGCACCCGCTCGAAGTAGCGTTCCTGGCGGTCGTCTTTGCCGACAAATGCTGAAATCGACAGCACGTTGTCGTCGCGGGCGACGAGCTCCTGGTTGTCGAAGTACTGCTGCACCACCTCGTCCAGCTCGGCCTGGTCAAACGGCTTGTGCAGGACGCCGTCGAAGCCATCGGCGACGGAGCGTTCCTTGGCGTCCGAGCCGCGCAACCCCAGGGCAATCACGCCTGCATGGGGCTGGAGGGACCGGAGCTGCGAGACCAACGACGCTGCCGCCACATCGGGGAGGTCGATGTCGATGAGGATCAGGCGAAACACCTTTTCCTGCGAAGCCTGCACGGCGGCACGGGCGCTGTTCACGGGTGCCATGGTCAGGTGGGTCGGCACCAGGCTCCGCAGCTTCTTGTGGACGTTCTCCATGTCATCGATGGCCAGGATGTCGACGAAGGCACGCCCGCCGACGGTGCGACTGACGGTGGCCACCGGGGCGGGCGCTGCGCGGCCGCCGGCGTCAGGAGCGCTGGCGCCATCTGTGCCAAGCAGTTTCGCAACCTTGGCCGCAAGCTCCTCGGGCTTGAAGGGCTTGAGGATGTAGTCGCTGATGCCCATCTGCATCACATTGGACACAATGGAGCGCTTGGACTCGGACGTCAGCATGAGCACGGGGGTTTTATCCCCGCGGGCCCGAATCTTTTCCAGCATCCCCGGGCCATCCAGCACGGGCATCGTGACATCCAACAGAATGAGGTCGTAGGTCGCCTCCTCCAGCCGGGCCAGGCCCTGCTCGCCGTCCTCAGCTTCATCCACCTCAAAGCCGGCCTCGCGCACGGCCTTCGAGACCATGGAGCGTACGGCGCGGCTGTCATCGACGGTCAACAGGCGCTTCATCTCAGCCTCCTTCTGCCATGACCTCAGTCATGCGTTCCTGAATGGTTGCCGTGTCAAACGGCTTCATGATGAAGTCATCCACACCGCTGCCCAGCGCGGTCGTCAATGCTTCATGAGTAGATTCGGACGTGACCATCACAATCTTGAGCTGGGCCGAGCTCCGGGTCTCTCGAACGTGCCGGGCCAGATCAACGCCGGTGCCGTCGGGCATGTGCCAGTCAGTCACCAGCACATCAAACACGTTCTCCTGCAGGCGGAGCATCGCTTCCACCGTCCCCGATGCTGTCGAGACAGACCACCCCAACTGCTCCAGGGCTCGCTGCAGGATGCGACGCATCGCAGCAGAATCATCAACCACAAGTGCTTGCATGGTGGCTCCTATCGATCCGTGATCGCGACCCAGAAGAGCTGCTCGCGCCCATGGTCGGGCTGCAGGACGGCAGACCTCCACAGACCTTCGACCGCCGTGCCCGGCGGGACGACCTTGGGCAGGCCCAGGGCCTGGTCGAGGGACATGGCCGACTTCACCTGACCAGCAATGATATTGGCCAGCTCCCGGAGCGTGTCGAGGAGCATCTCCTCATCCACCTCACTGTCCGGACAGGAGAACATCCGGCCGCCGATGGCCTTGCCGGTGGCTTCGTCGGCAGCCACCGCGACCGTCACCGGACGCGCGCCGCCAATGGGAAGCAAGACCGTTCGCCAACCCGGGTCCTGCTGCCAGGGAACGAGTTCCTTGGCTGACGGAGACACGGAGAAGGCCATGCCGATCATGGTCTCGGTCACTCGCGACACCAGGGCGGCCAGCGCCGTTGGCGTTGGCAGTGGCGAATGGTGCGCTGATTCTGTTGCAGTCATCGTGGAGATCCCTTCTTGTTTGGCTGGTACCACCCCCCTGCGAGCTGCGGTTGCGCAAGCAACTCGCTTGAGCCGAGACCAAGGTACCCATTTGGTCTCATCGATGAGATGAGTCTGCTGACGGCCCGCTCCCGATCACTGGCGTCGAAATAGATGAGAACGTTGCGACACATGACCACGTCGCAGCCGGTGATTGGCGACGGGTCGTCAACGATGTTGTTGACCCGCCACTCAATGCTTTGGCTGATCTTCGGGTCGATGACGAAGCCACCGGGCGCGCTCTGAAAGAAGCGAACCAGCCGCCGGGCGTTGAGCCCGCGGTTGACCTCGAGGGTCGAAAAGACCCCAGCCTTGGCCCGCCGGACCGCCAGGGCGGAAACATCGGTGGCCACGATTCGAACCCGGTTGACGTGCTCCGGAAACCGTTCGTGGAGCAGCAGCGCCACCGAATAGGGCTCCTGGCCGGTGGAGCAGGCCGCCGACAAAATGGTGATGACGCCGTCGCGCGCTGCCAGCAGTGGACCCAGCACGTCGTGCTCGAAAACATTCCAGAATGATGCATCGCGAAAGAAGAGGGTCTCGTGGGTGGTCATCGCATCAATGACCGCCAACCGACTGCGCTCGTCATTGAACGAAGATGCCAGGCGAACGAGTTCATCAATGCTGCGAAGGCCGAGGTCCTTCACGACGGATCCGAGGCGGGACTCAACGAGGTAGGCTTGGTCCTTCGAGAGGACGACCCCACACTGCCGGCGCATGAGGTCCTGCAGCATGCCGAAGGTGCTCATCGTGCGTGCCTGGGCGGCCATTTCCATCAGAGACCTCCCTCATCGATGCCGAGAGCGTCCATCCGCAGCTCGATGATGAGGTCGCCATCCACCGGGCAAATACTCTGGATCCCGAGTTCGTGGCTTCGCAACATCGTGGGCGGCGGTGGCCCCCAGCGAGACGCTGGGAGTTCAAGAACGTCGCCAATCTCGTCGACGACGAGGCTGATGGCTTTGCCGTCGTCGCGAGAGATGACGACAATGGAGCTGCTCTTGTCGCCCGGCCGATCCGGAAACCCCAAACGCTTCCGGACATCGATGGCCGTCATGATCTGACCGCGCAGGTTCAGCAGCCCGACGATGTGGGGGGGAGCGAGCGGCACCGGGGTCAGGGCCTGCTCCCGGAGGACCTCCTGCACATCGCTGACGCGCATGGCGAAGGTCTCGTCGGCGACCACGAACGTCGCCCATCGGTCTCGCAATCCCTGGCCATCGGTCGTGTCGGTGCTCACGCTGCTCTCCTTCCCACTCGCCGGGTCTGCAGCGCGGCCTCGATGGCCCCACGGTCACCGCGGTCCACGCAGATGACCGATCCATCGGCAGGAATCCCCGAAGCCTGACCCACTTGTGTCACAAGCAAGATCTGCAGCTCCGGTGAGGGAAAGAGCGCCCTGAGGCTGTCGACAGCGGCGGCGGCCCCGTCGGGCCCCACGGCCATGACCACCGTCTCACAGCGCTGCAGGGTGGCTTTCGAAGCCCGGGCAATGTCTTTGACCGTGGGCGACTCCACGACCGTCGCTCCCTGCCGTCGCAACTGGTCGGCCACACCGCCGCGGTAGGCCACGTTGTCGTCGATGACGACGATGGTCTTCTTCGTCGAGACCGGGGCCGGGGCAATGGCCCCCGGCGCGAGGGCCTGCACGATGGCAAAGACGTCCAGCCGGGTGGTGGCCTTGCCGAAGACGACCTGGCGCCCGAAGGTTCCCTGTGGACCAAGGACACTGCCTTCAACAGCAATGTTGGCGATGTCGATGACTTTGTTGACGGCCAAGGCCACCGGCGTGGTGAACTCGAAGACGAGGAGCGATTGATGGCGCCCGGGAGGCGGAGCAGCGCCGAGGGGCACAAGCCGCTCTGCTCGAACCACGGGAATGATCTGCCCGCGGTATTGGAGAAGCTCCTCGCTGCCTGAGGTCTCGACCTGTTGGGCATTGACGTTCTCCAGACGCGCCACCATCCCGAGAGGCACTGCGCATTGCTCGCCATTGCCGCACTCGACGATGACGTGGGGCTGCAACTGAACTTGTTCCTCCACGACCGCAGGCGGGTTGTGACTCGCCCGCATCTTGATGCCCGCCATCGCTGCAATGCCCGTCACCTCGAGAATGAGCGCGATGGCGCCGTCACCCAGCACGGTGGCGCCGGCATAGCAGGGCAAACGTTTGAGCCAGCCAGACAGCGGTTTGACGACGATTTCCTCTGTGTCGTAGATGTCGTCGACGATCAGCCCGTACCGCTGGTCGCCGACAGCGACGACCACGATATTCATGGACTCCTTGGTGGACTTTGGCAGCTTGAGGGCGTCGGTCAAACTGACCAGGGGAAGGATTTCGCCGCGCAGCCGAAAGACGGGCACGCCACAGAGCCACTCGATGGCACGCTCCGCAGACTCCTCGGAGACATGAACCAGTTCCGTCAGATTCACCTGTGGAATCGCGAAGCGATGCCCGCCAGTGCTGACCAGCAATGCCGGCACGATGGCCAGGGTCAGCGGCATCTTGAGCCGAATGATGGTGCCCACCCCCACCACCGAATCGAGATCGACCTGGCCGCCGGCGCGCTCCACGTGGGAACGCACCACGTCCATGCCAACGCCGCGCCCGGAGATGTCGGTGACCGCCGGGGCCGTTGAGAAGCCCGGCTGGAATACCAGCAACTGGGCATCGCGATCCGTCAGGCGAGCCGCCTCGATGGCGGTGATCAATCCACGGCGGACGGCGACTTCCCGCACTCGGTGGGGGTCGATGCCGGCGCCGTCGTCACGAATCTCGATGAGCACCATGCCGCCTTCGTGGGCGGCGCGCACCTTGAGGGTGCCGACGACGGGCTTGCCACGTCGCACACGCTCCTCGGGCACCTCAATCCCATGATCAATGGAATTGCGGATGATATGCATCACGGGATCCCGAATGGCCTCCACCAGGGCCCGGTCGATTTCCGTGCTGTTGCCGTCGATCTGCACGGAAACCTGCTTGCCGACGCTGGCCGACAGGTCACGCACCATGCGCGGGAGCCGCTCGAAGACGCGGGCCACGGGCTGCATGCGGGTCTTCATCACCTGCTCTTGCAGCTCGGAGGTCACGAGACTCAGCCGCTGGAGGGTCGGCCCGGCTTCGCCAGGCTGCTTGATTTTCTGGACCAGTTGGTTTCGCGCCAGCACCAACTCACCGATGAGATTCATCAGTCGATCCAGAACGCCAACCTGTACCCGCACGGTGCCACTGTCCTGCGCGTCGGCCTTCGTCGCCGCCGCCGGCGCCGACACCAGGGCCGCAGGGACCGGGGTGGCAGCGGTGACGACGACGGCAGGAGCCAGCACCACAGGAGGAGCCACCACAACGGGAGGTGCGACCACGACCGGAGGCGCCACAACGATGGGAGGAGCCTTCGCGATGGGAGGGGCCGCCACGACGGGGGGGGGGGCGACCACGACGGGGGGAGGAGTCACCTCCCCGGCGGCCTGGATTTCGGGGACAACCTCGTCGTCGGCCATGGCGACGGCCTCGTGAAGCTCGCTGACCAGGCGGGTGACGTCGAGGTCGCCTTCATCGTTGGTCTGCCTGACGGTCTCAATCATCGCCCGCAGCGCGTCTATGACCCGCACCAGCAGGGCGGCCTCGGTTTTGGTGGCCGCGGGAACATGGCGCCCCCGAATGTTCGCCAACAGGTCTTCGCCGGCGTGGGACAGGGAAAGAATCCGGGGCAGCGACAAGGTCGCCGAGGTTCCCTTGATCGTGTGGAAGTCCCGAAAGAGGACCTTCGTCGCGTCGGGTTGCGGTTTTCCCACCTCTGCTTCCATGAGCAAACGCTCCATCCGCTGGAGCCGTTCAATGGATTCCTCGATGAACATCTCGAGGGTTTCCGGATCACGCGCTTCGACGCTCATGGGAGGGGCCTTCGCGATGGAAGGGGCCACCACGACGTGAGGCGCCACGACGGGGGGAGGAGTCACTGGAGCCGGCGGCAACGTCTCGTCGGCGACAGCCTCCACAATGCCCATGTCCTCGTCAACGTCCTCGGCGGCCTCGATCTCGGCAACAACGTCGTCGTCAGCCATGGCGACGGCCTCATGGAGCTCGGCGACCAGTCGGGTGACGTCGAGGTCGCCTTCGTCGTTGGTCTGCTTGACGGTCTCAATCATCGTCCGCAACGCGTCCAGGACCCGCACCAGCAGGGCTGCCTCGGTTTTGGTCGCCTCGGGAACGCGACGCTCCCGAATGTTGGCCAGCAGATCTTCTCCGGCGTGAGACAAGGACAGAATCCGGGGCAACGACAGGAACCCCGAGGTCCCCTTGATGGTGTGGAAGTCCCGAAAAATCACCTTCGTCGCATCGGGACGGGCATTGCCGGCCTCGGCTTCCATCAGCAGTCGCTCCATCCGCTGGAGGCCCTCGATGGACTCCTCGATGAAGATCTCCAGTGTTTCCTGATCGCGTTCTTCGGCGCTCATGGCATTTCCGTTCGTCGGGTGATTCGATGGGCGATATCGGAGAGCGCGATGACCTCGTCGGCGGCGCCGGCAGCAACCGTCGCGCCCGGCATTCCCCACACCACGCTGGTCTCTTCGTTCTGGACCAACACGACGCCGCCAGCATCGTGAATGGCTGCGGCGCCAAGGGCACCGTCTGTCCCCATGCCGGTCAGCACGACGGCGATGGCGGCGACCCCGACTGCATCGGCGACGCTGCGAAACAGGGGGTCAACAGCAGGGACACAGTTGTGTTCAGGCGGCCCCTTGAGGACGTCCACGACGAGGTGACCAGCCAGCAGGCGACGAACCACGATGTGGCCGAGGCCAGACGCGAGGTACACGCGCCCCGGCACAAGCGGCATCCGCTCCGTCACCAGGGCGACCGGACGTCGGACTTGGCGAGCCATGGACTCCGCAAACACCGCCAGGTGATCCGACAGCATGTGCTGAACCATGACGATGGGGATGGCGAAGTCGGACGACAATCCCGCGAGAACCTGCACCGCTGCCGAGGGACCACCGGTGGAGGAGCCAATCGCCACCAGCTCCCAGGCGCGGTGCGCGGTGTCCGACGGCGCGATGGCGCGCGGCATGGCCTGTGGCGTGGTGGATTGCCAACGGTGAGGGAGCGATATCGCTTTTGGCGCCGCCGGTTGCTCGCGAGGCAGCGGCCACCCCGAGATGCTGGCGATGGCGCGCACGGCCTCGGCGACAGCCATCGGCGTTGTTGGCAGCGCAAGGTTCTCGATGACCGGAATTCCCAGTGCAGCACAGGGTTTGCCCAGGTGGGGCTCGCCATAGGCGCTGCGCTGACGACTGCAGGAGCGCGAGCAAGAATCCAGGCCGCAAATAACGACGTCGGCGCCATTCACCTGCAGTCGACGACGAGCAGCATCAACAGTGCTGACCGACACCGTCACGGCGGATCCTGAGGCCTCGACCGCACGTTCAAGCCATTGCCTGACCGATGCATCCGCCTCGAGAATCGCAAACCGGTGCTGGGTGACCGCGGCGCTCATGCAGCCGTCCAGTCAGGAGCATTCACCGGCAAGAACGGGGAGCCAAGGGACATATCAATGGTCATCTCCGCTCCTTCCATCGCCTTGGCCTCACCCTGGATGCACCGAGGCCCCAGGCGAAACGCGCAGGAACTCTCAGCAGGTCTCTGTCGCACCCTGGTCAGTGTTTGGCAGCCAGTTCATGGGCAATCGCGGTGATGGTCTTGGACGCATCCTGGCTCAATGAGGCATTGCGTTCAGCCTCGCGAGAGGCCTCGGCAACCCCCGTGATGTTTTCGACGACGTTGGCAACACCGCGTGACACTTCGCTGGCATTGCGCGCGATATCCTTCACCGTCGCTGACTGTTCCTCAACGGAGGCCGCGATCGATGACGAATAGACATCGATACGGTCGATGACCCCGACGATTTCAGCAATGGCCTTGACGCTGCGGCCGGTATCCCGCTGGATGCTCTCGATCTGGCCGGCGATCTCCTCTGTGGCTCGGGCCGTCTCCTTGGCCAACTCCTTGACCTCATTGGCAACAACGGCAAATCCCTTGCCGGCCTCACCAGCCCGGGCAGCCTCGATGGTGGCGTTGAGCGCGAGCAGGTTGGTTTGCTGGGCGATGGTCGAGATGACCTTGGTGACCTTGCCGATGGCGATGGAGCTCTGGGCCAGGGTCTGGATCGTGATATTGGCACCGCCGGCGAGGTCCTTTGCCTGGCCCGCCGTCCGGGCAGACTCCGCAGCGTTGGCCGCGATCTCACGGACGGTGGCGCTCATCTGCTCGGCGGCGCTGGCCACCGAAGCCACGTTGTTGCGCATGAGGTCGGCGGCGCTGGCGACGTTGGTCGCCTGGGTCGCCGTCCTCGTGGCGCCAGTCGCAAGATTGCGCGAGACGTCGCTCAACTGGCCCGCGGCATCGGACAGCTTTCGCGATGACGATTCGACGCGGGCAAGGGTCTCGGTCTCGCGCTTGGCGGCATTGGTCCGTTCGGTGTCGAGCTCCCAGGTCAGGGCGGTGCCGACAAAGTCACCGACATCGTCAAACAGCCCGAATGCCCGCAGCTCGATGGACTCCGCTCCCAATTGGACCCGGGATTGGTGGGGCAAATGGCGCGGGTCTGTCAGCAGGCCGCGCTGAATCGGCGGCGACGTGTGCAGGGTGTCGAGGCTATGGCCGACGAAGTCGTAGGCGGACACGGACAGGAGATCCTGGACCCGCTCCAACAGGCGGCTGGTGGCGGCGTTGGCATAGCGGACCACGAGGTCCCGGTCACAGACCATCATGGCCACGGGGGCCTGCTCCACCAGAAGCCGAAAGGTCGACGGCACCACCTCGGCTTCGGGCTTCGCCGGGCCCGGCAACACCGATCTGGCGCTGCGCTTGCGCTTGGCGGGCGGGGTGAGGCCATCTGCTTCGTCGACGTGATCTGTGTGCACGGGAGGCCTCCTGGAGGTGGTCCCCTTGCATCGGGTGTCGGACACGGCACTTGAGGATCTCGCTCGTCCAGCCAGCACCGCGGGTGCGAACCGGGGCGAAACACGTCAAACCCACCGACGCGCCCCAGGAATGGACGTGTCGGTGGGCGTGTCACGTGCGAGGGTCGGATACTTGTTTACATGCTCATCGGCTGGCGACGAACTCGCACTCCTGCTCTCAGGCCGCCTTGGCAACCGTTGACTTCATCGTTGCGATAAGCGTGACGACCTGTTTCGAGGTGGTCGCGTAGGGGCTGCCTGAGCCCAGTGCAGTGTCCTGGGAGACAACCGCGCCGCTGTCGGCACGCTTGACCAGGGAGCTCGCCTCTTTATGGAACTTCGCATGCTCGGTCATGAGCTGTTGATATTCCTTCATCTCGGCAAATCGGCGCCCATCGCCGTACAGCCAGGTTCCAAGGGTGCACTTCTTGTCCGAAGCGATCTCCGAGGCATTCAACGAACCATCTGGCTTCCGGATGTAGGTGCTGAGTTTGAGCTTCCAGTTGGAATGGGCCCTGATCGCTTCTTCGAAGTCCATCGTTGCTCCTTATGTGGCTGAGCGTGCTCGGCTCAGGCGCCGACCCGACGAAGGACGTCGAGCAGCTGCGTTGGGTCAAACGGCTTGACCAGCCATCCCGTGGCCCCGGCGGCCTTGGCCTGGGCCTTCCGTTCGGGGGCCATTTCGGTCGTCAGAACGAGGATCGGTGTGAATCTGTTGGGGGTCTCCTTGCGAAGCCTCTCGGTCAGAACCATCCCATCCATCACCGGCATGTTGAGATCGGTGATGATGATGTCAACCTTGGTGGCCCCCCGTTGGAGGCCAACCTGGCCGTCTTCGGCTTCGACCACGGTATAGCCTGCGCCAGTCAGCACACTGGCCACCAGACGGCGCATGCTGGGCGAATCGTCGACGATGAGCGCGGTCTTGTTCATGGAATCCTCGCCAGGGTGAACAGGCGGTCGAAATGAGCCATTGACAGGATGCGCATGACCGCCGGGCCGACATTGCGGATCTCGACCGACCCACCGGCCGCGTAGTCCTTGAGAATAAGCAGCATGCCCAGCCCGGAGCTGTCGACGTATTCGGTCTCGCGCAGGTCAACAATGAACCGCGAGCGGGTGCTCTTGGTGTCATGTGGCCCGAAACTGCCGATAGTCTCGGAACGTGAAGGATTTGCTGAGCGCAATCAGCACTTGATCCTGTTCAACGGCTTGATTGTTCATGGCGGTCATCCTCGATGTGCGGCGAAGCTGGCAGGCGCGGCCTGGCGTCAAGCCCCTGTCCCCTAGAAGAGTTCAACGCTTCCCTGGTCCACTGTGGTTTTGCTCACGACGGTGCGCGTGGGTCGAGGGAACTCCCTTCCCCCTTGTCCATCGAGTCGTCGGACGGAATCTGAAGGGATCGCTGGCAACGCGGCTCGTTCCTGGGACACGCGGTCGGCGACCTGGGTCACGGTTTGCTGAATCAGGTCGTCGAACTGGAGGCCAATGATGCCGCTCTGCACAGCCGCAGCGTGCCCCTGCAGGCGCTCGCCGACGCTTCCCATCACTCCACTCATCGCATGACCGAGTTCGTCCATGCGGGTCACCAGGGTGCGCGCCTCCTGCTCCGCCATCATGGCGTCGTTGAGGTCGCGGGCGCCGAACGTCTCGACGATGTCGCGCATCCGATCGAGGGCCACCGTCATGCCCTGCACCACATCGTGCATGGACGCCGACAGTTTTGCGGCCTCTTTGGAGAGGGTGCGGACATCGTGGGCCACAACGGCGAAGCCACGTCCGAGCTCCCCGGCCCGGGCGGCCTCAAGGGACGCGTTGAAGGCGAGGACATTGGTCTGGGCCGCGATGGACTCGATGGCGGTGACGGAAGACCGCAAGCTGCGCGCCCGATCGGCGACGTCGTCGATGGCGTAGGCGACCTCCATGCTGCCTTTGCTGGTCTCAATGACGGTGCCAGCAAAGCCGGCCAGCGCCGCGACAGCGCGTTTCGGGAGCTCGAAGATCTCGGCGTCACGTCCAAGAAAGCGCTCGTTGGTGGACGCCAGCGTGGCACCGAGGGCGGTGACATCACCATGCATCCGTTCAAACGTGTCGTGGAGCCGCTCGTGGGCGCTGCTGGACAGGGACCGGATCCTCGCCAAGTCCTGCAGGAGTGGGTCAGATGGTGATGGTTCGCTCACGTTCCCCTCCCTCGGCGTCTCCGGTGGCGCGGCCAACGATCGGCACCCAGAAGGTCCACATGTCCATACCGTGCTCCTGTTCGCGCTCAAGTCCGCCGCCCACCCGCAAGGCGATCATGCTGGCCACCGTCGTGCGAACACGCGTCAGGGTCTCGCCTTCATCAATCGCCCACTGGGCGGGGATCTTGACCCGACCGAGGACGATCCCGCCGCCGGTGACCCCAATGCCAATGTGGATGCCCTCGACATCGTTTGGCGCGATGCGGCTGTAGCCGCCGGCCATGGCCTTGAGCACGCCTTCAATGGTGGCCACCCAGGTGGTCAGGCCGTTGCCGTGCTGGTCATCGACCTCCACGGTCGCATTTGAATCCGACAGCGCCAATCGCAAGCGGTCCGTCAATTGTGAGGCCGATATGTGGATTGGCACAGCCTCGAAGCGTCCGGTGGCCCGGATGAGACGCATCACGTCCATCAACTCGATCATTCGATAGCCGCCGTGGACGGCCTGGCGGGCCAGCAGGGCAACCGAATCATCCTGATGGTGGGGCACGAGTCGCTCGAGAGCCAGGCGGGCGAGATCGAAGCAGCTGCTGAGGTCGTGGTCGAGGTCCTCTTCGCGCAGGTCGACCTGGTCCGGCATCATGAGCGTCATGCTGCTGGCAGGACGGTAGCTCCACATGTGCAAACCACCGCCGAGGGGGTGGTAATCGCGGTGGCAGTGGGAACCGTCGGCGAAGTCCACATCGTCATGCAGGGTCGGCGCCCGTTCCCTGGAAAGCAGGTTGATGCGAGCGACAAATGCCGCCGGGTCGGCAACAGAGGCAATGGCCGGCGCCAACACCTCCAAGCAACTCCGGCCGACCAAGGACGTTGGGGATTCCTTGATCTTGAAGACGTCGCAGAAGACCTGATTGACCGCCACAACCGTTCGATTGGCGTCTTCGATCAGCATGCCGCGAAACGCCGTCGAGAGGATTCCATCGATGACGCTCATCAGGCGGGATGGGGCTTCGGCGGGGTCGGTTTGCCCACCGGCGGGGAGTGCAAATGGCTTGGCCACCGACGGAGAAATGGCGGCCCTGACCCGACTGCCACCGCGGTCGTAGGTGAGTTCGGCGGCAATGGCGCCAACAAGCGAGATGCCACGACCCGACGGCACGCCAACGGTGTCGGAGATGTCGGTAGACAGGGCCGAGCCGACGACACGTTCGAAGTCGAAGCCCGGACCCGAATCCTCGATCTCCACGATCAGTTGGTCGCGCGCCTCGTCGAAGCTGATTTCGACCCGGACGAATCCTGATTCCAGCCGGTGGAGTGCGGCTGACCGGTCGTTCATGAAAGCGGCATAGGAATCAAGGCGGCGCTTGTTGGCGTTGGACAGGCCGAGGACGCCGTAGTCGACACTGTTGGCGAACAGCTCGGCCAGCACCGTCTGAACCTCACCCCCGAAACGCTGCATCCACGGGGTCGCGATGATCGCCTCCATGATGGTCGGCAAGGTCTCTTCGTTGGCCAGCGCGTGCGCATCCAGATTCCAGACCAATGGCTCATCAAGGCTCGGCGCTGCCCGCCTGCCGCCGCCGACGGCGGCGCCGATGACGGCGAAGCTGGTGTCGTCGTTTTGATTCCCCTGCGAATGGGCCTTCAAGGCCTCCCGCAGAGCCTGCAGCATGTCGTCCGGGCGAACCCCCTGGAGCGCCGCGATGACCCCCTCGATCTCAAAGGCCCGACCGTCCGCCCCCAGCGACTCCACCACGCCGTCCGTGCACGCCACCAACACCGAGTCGTCATCAACGGTGCTCTCCGAGACGGTGACATCGCGCAGGCCAATTGGAATTCCCAGCGGTGGGCCCGACGAGGCATGGGACCGCACACTGCCCTTCGTGAGGTGCAGCACGGGCGGCATACCGAGGTTGACGATCGAGGCCCGTCCCCTGGCGACGTCGAGGTCCACCATGACAAAAGCAAAGAACATGCCCACGGGCAACAAGCCCAGCAGGCGCTTGTCGAGAGCGAGGGCGAGCTCATCGAGGGTGGCCCCTGCGCGGGTCGCCTCCCGAAAGGTCTCGGCTGCCGGCAATGCCCCCATGGCGGCAATCAGGCCGTGGCCGGTGAAGTCACCCAACAGTACCCGCAGGGTCCCGCGCGGCGTCGTCGCGGCCAACACGACATCGCCGTTGAAGATCGTGGCCGGCGATGCCACGGCGTCCACACCCGGGGGCAATGACTGCCCGATAATGCGCTTGAAGATGTCGAGGACCTTGCCGCGGTCGGCATCGGCAGCCACTTCGTGGGCGGCCAGGGCATCGCGCTGGCCCCGAACAACGCTCATCAAGTCGCGCACCCGCTTCCACACCGCGAGCCGGGCTCGAAGGGTCTGGGCCTTGAAGGGCCGCATGATGAAGTCGTCGGCGCCGGACTCGACGCCGCGGGAGAGGTTGTCCTCGACGAGGGAGGTCACCATGATGACGGTGACGAAGTCATCGCCGGCCATCTCCTTGATGACGCGGGTGGCGGCAAAGCCATCCAGCTTCGGCAAGATCACGTCCATCAACACCATGACGGGCCGCACCGACCGAAACACCGACACGGCCTCGATGCCGTTGGCCGCTTCCGAGACTTCGAAGCCTTCTTCCTCAAGCAAGGCCCGAAGAATCATCCGATTGGAGCGGAGGTCATCCACGACCAGGGCACGGGGGAGCGAGCTCATGACGCAGGTCATCGGCCATTCGGCCCCACCCTTGAGGGGCGGTGGGCCCCCAGGGATCGGGCTCAAGGGGCCGCCACCCCGGTCGATGTGAGCGCTGGAGACCTTTCCATGACCCAATTCAGCTTGCCTGCAGACTGCACCGTTGGCCGCATCCGGGAACTGAAGGCGGCCCTCGCTGTCGAGTTCGCCGCTGCCACCCCGTCGATGACGTTGACCGCCAGTGCGGTGGAGCGCTGCGACGCCACGCTCCTGCAGTTGCTGGTGGCGCTCCAACGGGCCCTTGCCGGAACCAGCGGCACCCTCAGCATTGAGCACGCGTCAACCATTGTCCGGGAGACGGCGGCCGCCCTCGGCATGGCGGATCTGCTTGGGCCCCGCCTCGAGCACGTCCAGGGTGCCCGGCCATGAGCGTGACTGCCGGCCTGCTCGCCTTGTTCCTGGAGGAGACCGAAGAAAACATCGGGGCCCTCGAGGCTGCCCTCCTGAGCCTGGGGGACGCCCCTGACGACGAGCCCACCCTGCAGACCGCCTTTCGAGCGGCCCATTCCATCAAGGGCGGGGCTGCAACGTTCGGCTTCCCCGAGGTGGTCGGGCTTGTCCATGAGTTGGAGGCCGTCCTCGACGGCGCCCGTCAACGACGGCTCAGCCTGGACGTGGAGCGGCTTGAGGCCCTGCTGGCGGCGGTCGACGTCGTTCGCACCGCCATGGACAGCGCCGCCAACGGCCAGCCCCCTGGTGAGGATGCCATTGCCCGGGCAACAGCCAGACTCCAGCAAGCGATGCACGCAGCGCCGGTCGTCGCTCCCGAGCCACCGCCCCCCAGCAAGCAGCCTCGTCGGTATCGCGTCTCCTTCGTCCCCGAAGCTTCGTTCTTTCGCTCGGGCAACGATCCCCTCTTTCCCTTGCGCGATCTGCAGCGGCTCGGCGACACCCAGGTTCGCGTGAACCTCGAGCGCGTCCCGGCCTGGGCGACGCTCGATCCCGAAGACCTCCACCTGTCGTGGACCGTCGACGTCACGACCACCCAGCCACTGGCAGACATCAAAGCGGTCTTTGACTGGGTCGAGGACGTCGCCACGATTGGCATCGTGGCCCTTGACGACGAAGGCTTCGACCAACGCGGCACGGATGCAGTCGGCCCGGTCGCCGGCGCCGATGGCGCACCGGACGACGACGACGTGGTCGGGGCGCTGGTGCCCGGTGCCGTGACGCCGCTCGTGGCCACAGGCGATGCCGCCAGGAACGGGGGGCGAAACAACGAACTCAGTTCGATCCGGGTGCCGACGGCCCGACTGGATGCCCTCGTCGACATGATCGGCGAGCTCGTCATCACCCAAGCCTTGCTGACAGAGCTCAACACAGAAGGTGGGCGGGTGGAAGGCACCCGTGACGCCCTCGATGAACTCGCGCGCAGT
>Ga0247834_1001200_pt1 | contig 46285 bp, 37 predicted proteins | sample LaCruzMarch2015__8_FD_187118 | JGI IMG/M metagenome (GOLD analysis project Ga0247834, IMG submission 187118) | Freshwater microbial communities from meromictic Lake La Cruz, Castile-La Mancha, Spain - LaCruzMarch2015_12m | ecosystem: Environmental > Aquatic > Freshwater > Lake | place: Spain... | reverse complement strand
GCGATGATCTGCTGCTTCACCTGGGACGGCGTCAAACCGGCCTGGGCCGGCGACGTCATGGTCTTGGCCTTCTCGGCTCCCGCCGGTGGCAGCGCGAGCTCCAGCCCACGGGCCGCAAACTCCCGCAGCTTGAGCTTCAACACCATGACGTCGGCGAGGGTGCTGACCTCCGGGGGCACATCGCCGTACAGGTCGTTGAGGCTGCCGACGACGTCGTAGATCTCGGCGCCGTCGCGGGCCGTCGCCATGCGCTGGTAGGTCTGCAGCCGCTCGTGCATGTCGGGGATGTATTTGTCGGGGATGAGGGCCGCGACAGGCAGGGTGATCTCGGGGTCGGGCACGTCGAGGTCGCTGCCCCGGCCGCGGAGGTCCTCGACGGCGTCTTTCAACAGCTCGGCGTAGAGGTCGTAGCCGACGGCGGCGACGTGACCATGCTGGCTGCGGCCGAGGAGGTCGCCGGCGCCACGCAGTTCAAGGTCATGCTGGGCCACCTGAAAGCCGGCGCCGAGGTCCGTGAAGCGCTGGAGGATCTCCAGGCGGGCCCGGGCGTCGGGGTGCAAGCTCTCGGTGCCACCGGGGATGAGGAGGTAGGCGAAGGCCCGCTCCTTGGACCGGCCCACGCGACCACGCAGCTGGTAGAGCTGGGACAAACCGAAGTCCTGGGCGTGGTCGACGAACATGGTGTTGGCGGTGGGGACGTCGATGCCGGTCTCGATGATGGCCGTGCAGACCAGCACGTTCACCTCGTGCTTCATGAAGCGGAGCATCACGTCTTCGAGTTCGTCTTCGGTCATCTGGCCATGGGCGACGCCCGTGCGGGCCTCGGGGACCAGGCGCTTGAGGTAGTCGGCGGTGGCCTCGATGGAGCGCACGCGGTTGTGGACGAAGTAGACCTGCCCGCCGCGCGACAGCTCCCGCATCATGGCCTCGCGGATGATGTCGTCGTCGAACTTCAGGATCGACGTGCGGATGGCGCGGCGATCCACCGGCGGCGTCTCGATGACGCTCATGTCGCGGATGCCGAAGAACCCCATCTGCAGGGTGCGGGGGATGGGGGTCGCCGTCAGCGTCAGCACGTCGACGTCGGCCTTCCAGCGCTTGATGGCCTCCTTGGCCTTGACGCCGAAGCGCTGTTCTTCGTCGACGAGGATCAGGCCCAGGTCGCTCCAGGCGACGTCCGTCGACAGCAGGCGGTGGGTGCCGATCAGGATGTCGACTTTGCCTTCTTTGGCCCGCCGCAGGACCTCTTTGACCTCGGCGGCGCTCTTGAAGCGGGAGACCACCTCGACGATGGCCCCCGTGTTCTTGAAGCGCTCGCTGAAGGTGAGGAAGTGTTGTTGGGCCAGCACCGTCGTGGGCGCCAGCACCGCCACCTGCCGTTTGCCGACGACGGCGAGCATGGCGGCCCGCATGCCGACTTCGGTCTTGCCGTAGCCGACGTCGCCACAGATGAGCCGGTCCATGGGACGGGGCTTGCGCATGTCGGACAGCACGTCGTCGATGGCCTTTTGCTGGTCGGGGGTCGTCTCGAAGGCGAAGGCGGCCTCGAATTCCCAATAGGCCTCGTCGGGCTCGACGTGGACGGGGCGCTTGGCGAGCTCGCGCTTGGCGTAGAGGGCCAGCAGATCCTGGGCCATGGCGATGACGGCGGCCTTGACCTTGCGGCGGGTGGTCTCCCAGGCCGAACCACCGAGTTTGTCGACGCGGGGGGCGGCGCCGCCGGGGCCCACGTACTTCTGGACGAGGTTGATGCGGTGGACGGGCAGGTAGAGCTTGTCGTTGCCGTCGTAGACGAGCAGCAAATAGTCCTGCTCGATGCCGCGCACGTTCAGCCGGGTCAGCCCCTGGAAGATGGCCACACCGTGCTCGACGTGGACGACGTGGTCGCCCTCCTTGAGGTCCGTCAGCGTGGTCTTGAAGCCACCCTTGCGGGCGGTGGTGGCCCGACGGGAGCGCCGCCCGAAGATCTCTTCTTCGGCGACGACGACGACGCCCTGGGGACCCAGGTGGGGCAGCTCACCGCCGCGGGCAGGGTCGGTGGGCTTGGCGACGAAGGTCCAGGCGTGGACGCTGGGGTCTTTGAGCCGGGCCAGGGCGACGTCGTCGTCGACGCTGACGCCTTCAGGGAGCTGCCGGATCTCCAGCCGGTGGGCCCGCAGCAGTTCGCGGATGCGCTCGACGCCACCCAGGGTGTGGGTGGGCATCAGGATGATGCGATGGCGGCTGCGCCAATCGTGGAGCCGCTTGACGAGGGGGGCCAGCACACTGTGGGCGTCGTGGTCGACGCGGGTGCTCTCGCGCAGGATCTCTGCCCGCAGATCGGCGGTGGGCGTGGTGCGCACCTCGATGGGCGTGGGCCCGCCGCGCCCTTCGACGACGAGGGACAGCAGTTCGACGACGACGTGGTCGCGGACGGCCTTGAGGGCGGTCTCGCTGGTGTCGAGGAACGTGCTGCAGGGGAAGCACAGGTCGCCCCGCACCAGGGACTGGCGCCGATGCTCGTCAAAGTCGGTGGCGACGACGTCGATGGCTCCCACCATGGCGTCGGGTTCGTCGACGACGACGCTGAAGCCGTCTTTGCCGAGGGCCTGGGCCATCAGCTCCAGGGGCGTCTGGAGCGTGTCGTAAAACGCCGGCAACAAGCCCTCGATGCCAAAGGGCGCGATGAGGTTCTCGAGGTCGGCAATCAGAGACGTGAGTTTGGTGGTGGGGTAGTCGACGTCGTCGGCGAGGTCGCGCAGGCGGCGAATGGCCCGCGAGACCGTGCTCTTGTCGAGGTGGATTTCCCGGGCGGGCCCGATGGAGATCGAAGGGTGCTCGGCGAGGGTGCGCTGGCTCTGGGGGTCGTAGCTCTTGATGCTCTCGACGGTGTCGCCGAACAAATCGATGCGGACGGGCTTGTCGAAGCCGGGGAAAAACACGTCGAGGATCGAGCCCCGCAGCGCAAACGTGCCGGCATCTTCGCAGGTGCTGACCTGGCTGTAGCCACCGGCTACGAGCTTCTTGACGACGGCGCCGCGATCGAGCTCTTCGCCTTTTTCGACCTGCTCGGCCATGCGCTGGATTTCGTCGAACGGCACCCCACGACGACAGACGGCCTCAGGTGGCAGCACCAGCACGTCAAAGCCGGCACCGGTGCCGAGCTTGTGGAGCGTGGCCATGCGCTCCATGACGATGAGGGGGTCGGGTGACGTCGCGTGATACGGCGTCCGCTCGTCGGCGGGGATGGACAAGATGCGGTTGGCGCCGGCGGCCCCCGCCAGAAAGCGCAGATCGCGGACGACGTCGTCGGCTTGACCACTCCGGCAGATGAACACCACCGGGCGATGGCGGCTGAGGCGCCAGACCGTGTGGGCAACGCCCAGGCCCATGAGGCCCGTGACAGCGGTGCGACGCTGCCCCTGGCGAACACGATCGACGACGGACGCGAAGGCACTCTCGACGGACATGGCCCAGTGGTTAGCAAGTCCGGCGGGGATGGCCAGCGGTCAGGCGGCGCTCACAGGCCAGACGAACGGGGGACGAGGGTCTGTCGGCCCCGTCGAGCGCTCCAGCACGTAGTCGGTGACGGCGATGGCGTCGTCGTGCTCCTGGCGGTCCTCGATGACCCAGCCGCCGCCGAGGTCGGGGAGTCTCGTGTCGCCGTCGGGGACGCGGGTGTGCACCAGGGACAGGATGATGCGATCGGCGTGGGCCAAGGCGTCGGCGTAGACGCTGGCGCCGCCGAGGACGACGAGGTCACCGTCGTGCTCGCCAGCGGCCGCCATGGCGACGGCAGCGTCAAACGACGGGGCGGTCTCAGCACCTGGTGCCTGAAAGGTCGGGTCCCGGGAGATGACCAGGTTTCGTCGTCGGGGAAGGGGCTTGGCGCCGATGGACTCCCAGGTGCGCCTGCCCATCACCACGGTCTTGTTGAGGGTCCGGGCCTTGAAACGCTTGAGGTCCCCCGGCAGGTGCCAGGGCAAGCCGTTCCCGCGACCAATCACGTGATCCAGGCTGGCAGCGACGACGAGGACGACGCGCATGGTCAGACCGCCACTTCGCCCGACAGGGGGGCCAGGTGCTGATAGCCCTCGATGCGGATGTGCTCGTGCTTGAAGTCCAAGACCGACGACGTCACCGACGGATCAAGCCACAGGGTTGGCAGGGGCAGGGGCGTGCGGGCGAGCTGCTCGTCGACGGCGTCAAAGTGGTTGGCGTAGATGTGGGCGTCGCCAAAGGTGTGGACGAAGTCGCCGGGAACAAGGCCCGTGGACCGGGCCAGCAGGCTCGTGAGCAGGGCGTAGACAGCGATGTTCCAGGGGACCCCCAGGAACATGTCGGCGCTCCTTTGATACAATTGGCAGCTCAAGGTGCCGTCAACCACATAGAACTGGCTCATGACATGGCAGGGCGGCAACTTCATCGCTGAAAGCTCGCCGACATTCCAGGCCGACAGCAGGTGACGGCGGCTCCAGGGCTGCTCCCGCAGGGCGATTTCGAGTTCTGTAACCTGATCAATAACCCGGCCGTCGGTGGCTTTCCAATGGCGCCACTGGGAGCCGTAGACGGGGCCGAGTTCCCCGCTGGCATCCGCCCATTCGTCCCAGATGCTGCATTTGTGGTCGCGCAAGAATTGGATGTTGGTATCCCCACGGAGGAACCACAGCAATTCAGTGATGAATCCCTTGGTTCCCATCTTCTTGGTGGTCACCAGAGGGAAGCCTTTGGCGAGATCGAAACGGATCTGGGCGCCGAACAGGCCCTGGGTGTCGGGCTGGCTGCCGTCCTGCAACTTGCCACGGGACGGCCGCATCTTGCCTTCGGTGCGGATGCGGCGGAGGAGGTCGAGATAGGGCTGCATGTCGGTCTCCGGCGATTGGCGCAGGCGCTGATAGGCGCTGGCGCGGGGCAGCTGAAGCGTTCTTTTTCGGTGTGCGGCTCGATGACGCCGTGTGAGCGGGCCATGGCCGGTCAGCGCGGCGGTCGCTCTTCGCACCGGTGAAAGCAGACCTCGGCTGCCCGGCCGATCTCGGCCTGGGTCATGGCCTGCAGGGCGGCGCCGTGGAGCTTCTTCGCGCAGCGCAGGTCGCTGCAGTGCTTCTGCAGATACTCGGTCTGGAAGAGGGGCACCGTCGGAAACGGCGGCAGGTCCCGCTTGCGCCGGACGGGGATCGGGAGGCGGGGGCGCCGACGTCCATCGGGCACGGCCCCGCCGTCGACGCTGTCGTCGTCAATCACGTCGACGCCACCAGGTCCACCGGCGTCAACGGCGTCAGCCACCGCAGTGTCTGTGCCGGCGTCGGTGGCGATCGCAAGGGTGCCAGCGTCGGCGGCGACAGCGGGGTCGATGGCTGGCACCGGGATCGGGGGCGCGTCCATGACGGTCGTCGCTGTCGTCGCTGTCGTCGCTGTCGTCGCTGTCGTCGCTGTCGTCGTTGTCGTGGGTGTTGTCGTGGGTGTTGTCGTGGGTGTGCTCGCGTCGTCGTCATGGCGACTCGGGACCACCACCGCCAGCACAGCCACGCCCGCCAGCACCAGCCCGGCCACCAGAGCGGCGATGGGGAGGCGACGACGTTGGCTTGTCCCGGTGCCGCCTGCCGCCGGCGCCGGGGCCTGCGGCGCGAGGGCGTTCAGATTGCGAACCACGACAGTGGCTTCGACGGCGCGCGGGGCAGGGCGAACCGTAGGGGGCCGTGGTTCCGTCGTCGTCGTGGGCGTCGTCGAGGGCGTCGTGGGCGTCCCGGCCCCATCTGAAGCTCCTCCCCCAGCGGGGGAAGCCGGGAGGGGGCTTTCGGTTCGGGGCGTCGCCAGCAGTGGCGTCGTCGCCGCCGCGCGCACCATCGGTGCCGACGAAAACCCGTCGATGCTCGCGTCCCCGGCCGACGCAAACGGCGGCGGCATCAACGAGGTGTCGACGGAGCGGAAGGTGTCGCCCGTGATCAGGGTGCCAGGCTCAAGGCCCTCAATCAGCCCGGTCTCCGTCGGCATGCTGGAGTCCGCTGGCACGATGCGGAAGGTGCGGGTCTTCTCCCGGGGCCCAAGCCCGTCCACGATGGTCGTCGTCGTCAATGTCGCTGGTGGCGTCGGGGTTCTCTGTGGCGCTGATGGCGGTGGAATGCCCTGGCTCGGGGTGGTGGATTGCTGGGGAGCGGATGGTGGCGGAATGGGCCGCTGGGAGGGCATTGCCGCCTGGGGCGTTGGCGCTGGCTGGGGACTGTCGAGTTCGAGGAGGGCCGCCCGCACCTCGCGCGACCCGGCGATGGACCCCCGCTGGAGCTCGATGGCCGTGAGGGCATCGCGCATGTCGGCGCAATTGGCGAAGCGATCGTCTCGATTGCCGGCCGTCGCCCGCGTGATGACGCGCTGGAGCCCCTCGTCGAGGGTCCCAAGCTTGCCGGGGAGATGCCCGCCACGACCCGAGATCCGCCAGATGCCGTCGATGGCGAGCTCGCCGTAGTAGCGCTCGTTGGTGAGCAGTTCGTAGAGCATGACGCCTGCCGCAAACTGATCGGCACGGGCGTCGACGACGTCGCCACGGGCCTGTTCGGGGGCCATATAGGCCATCTTGCCCATGACGATTTGCGGCGCCGTCCGCTCGAGCTTTTGGGACGACACGGCGAGGCCGAAGTCGATGAGCTTGACCTCGCCCTCCTCGGAGATCATGACGTTTTGGGGGCTGACGTCGCGGTGCACCACCCGCAGGGGCTCTTTGGTCAGCGGGTGGACCATGCGATGGGCGGCGTCGAGGGCCTCGAGGGTCTCCTTGATGATGTGGATGACGATGCCGGCGGGCAGGGGTGTCCCCCGGGCCTCGCACGCCGTCTGGAGGTGGCGCACTTCCCGGCCCGCGATGTGCTCGAGGGCCAGGTAGTACTCGCCCTCGAAGCAGCCGGCGTCGAACACCGGGCAGATGTTCTTGTGGCTGAGCAGGACGATGAGGCGGGCCTCGTCGATGAAGCGGCGCTCGTACTCGGGGTCGGTGGTCCGTCGCAGGGTCTTGACGACGCAGATTTTGTCGACGCCGGTGAGCCCCCGGGCCTTCAGGCGCGCCAGGAAGACCTGGCCCATGCCGCCCCGTCCCAATGGCTTGATGAGGGTGTACTCCCCAAACGCCCGCGGCAGGTCATCGACGCTTTCCATGGACTCTCGCACCGCCGGCAGGGTGGTTCAGCCGTCGGTGGGACGCAACACGGGCCAGGACTGGACGGTCGCCTGCAGGTGCGCTCTTCTCCCACCAGCGGCGACGACAGGCCGCAGCAGGCGCCGACGTGTGGCGCTGCACAGAGGAGTTCGCGTGAGCCGTTTCCAGGCCGTGATGATGTGTGTGTGTGTGGCGGCGCTCCCCTTGCGCGCCGGGCCCGCCCTCGTCATCGCGACCCCTGCTGACGACGACACCGTCCGCCGGGCCCTGGCTGCCGTTGGCACCGACCAGGTCTCGCCTGACGAGACGGCGTCGCTGCTGGAGGCTGCCAAGGGCTCTGGCCTGTCCTGCGGCGAGGCCGATGGCGTCTGCTGGCTGCGGGTGGCCCAATTGGCCGGACACGACACCGTCGTCCTCGTCACCGCCGCCGAACTCATTCTGAGCGGCGCGTCGGGGGTCCGGCGCGTGCCACGGCTGGCCCCTGGTCCTGATGGCATCAAGGGCGCTGTGCGGCGCCTCGTCGGCAGCGCCGGCGCCATCGTCGTGGTCCTCGACGGTGTCGTCGAGGGAGCCACCGCCGCAGTCACCCTCGACGGCGTCGGTGGCGGGCCGGTCTTTGACGGCGTCGGTCCCGGTGTCCACACCGTCGAGGCCAGCGCCGCCGGTCTGGTTCCCCGCCGCGAAAACGTCTCAGTGGCCGCCGGCGAGGTGGCCCGGCTGCAGTTGACCCTGTCCCCCGAGGCCATCGTGGCGGCAGGACCATCCCTCAAGCCGACCCTGCTGTGGGGGGGCGTCGGTGCCGCAGGTCTCGGGGTTGTCGCCGGCAGCGCCATCGCGACGGTGGGGTGGTTTGCCGGGGAGTGCACGTTTGACTCCTTCTCATGCACCGAGAAGGGCGTCGCCGACACCTACAGCGTCGTCGGCATCGGCGTCGGCGCCGGCTTCGCCCTCGCTGGCGTGGCGTCGTTGATTGGCTCCGCCGTCGTCGACTGATCGGGCCGGGGCGACGGAGCTGGCCGCTGTCAGCCGTCGTCCATCAGGGCCTGGGCACGGCTCATCAAGGGAGCGAGGGGGAAGCCAAGCCCTTCGCGCAGGACCTCGTCGAGGATCCACGCCGTCAAGCCCCAGACCGGGTGTGGACCGGCGGAAAACAGCGGCGCCACCCGGGTCCCGAGGGTCTGGGGCTGCCGGTGGGCGGGGTCCACGAGCTCGTCGAGGGAGAGGGCGAAGGCTTCGTCGATCTCGTCACGGGACAGCTGGAGGGCGCCGATGTCGAGGCTGCCGACGTAGCCGACCACGGGCGTGACGGCGACGCCGGTAATGGCCATCACGTCATGAAATGCCCCGAGGACCCGCACCCCCTCGGGGGCGATGCCGACTTCTTCGTGCAATTCGCGCAAGGCGGTGGCGACGGCGTCGATGTCGTCGGGGTCCACCCGGCCACCGGGGAAACTCACCTGGCCCTTGTGGGTACCCACGGTCTCTGTGCGTTTGGTGAACAGCACTGCGGGCCTGGTGCCCAGATGGCAGAGGGGCACGACCACGGCAGCCCGCCGGGCATCCCCCGTGATTCGTCGTCGTGGCAGGGCTCGGAGACGGGCCTCGACGGCGTCGAGGAAGACGTCGTCAAAGCGATCTGGCAGCGAAAACGGCGTCATGGCGACGGTCCCGATCACTTGCCGGGAGGTTTTGGCTTGCCGAGCTTGAAGGGCACGCTGACGTTCTTGCGCTCCCCCGAGAAGCGCGGCCAGCGCACGGTACCAACCGCCTTCTGGACGCAGCCCACGACGGGGCGACCACGCAGTTCGCGGGCGTCGAGGTTGACGTTGATGGCCTTGCCCTCCTCGGTGATCGTGTAGGAGAGCACCACCTGGGCCGGCATGTCGGGGTTGGAGTCGATCTCGGCCTTGAAGCAGGACTTCAAGTCCCCCTGGATTTCCTTGAGGGGGGCGACGGCCTGGGCGTTGGTGAGGGACTCGACAGCCGCCGGTGTGGCGACTTCAGGGGTCGCCGCCGTGGTCGTGGCGGGATTCTTTGGATCGCCGGCCTTGACCTTGGGCTTTCTCGGGCGCGACGGGTCCCGTGGCGTCGAGGGGTCGTCGGGCTCATCGCCGTCGTCACCGGGGACGGCGGCAGCGGCGACCACGGCGGCGGCGTCGACCTTCTTCACTTCGATGGGCTTTTGGGGGAGGTCCACCAGGGGCGGGACCTTGGCCACCCACAGGGGCGTGTCGTCCCAGGGGCGCAGCACCATGAGTTGGCGGGCGGCGACGGCGGCGCCCGCAGCCGGCACAGCGATCATCAGCAGCACGACGACGACGCGGCCAAGGCGGGCCCGGGTGACGGCCCCCTGCCAGGCGCGCTCTTCGGCGGCCAGGCGCTTTTCCTCCTCGACGGCTTGCCAGGCCTCACGGAAGAGGCGCACGAGCTTCATGGGCCGAAACGCAGCGCCGTCACGGGCGATGGGCGTGTCGCCGCCGAGTTCGCCCTTCTTGATCTTGTCGACGAGGACGATGGCCGTGACGGGCCCGAGGACCAGATCGTCCTGCTTGAAGAGCCAATCACCACGGGTGGCGTCGTCTTCGTCGACCACGGCGGTGTCGGCGACGTCGGTGCGGACGTCGTCGTCCGCCGGGTGCGATGCCCTGGCCTTCGCCTTGTGGGGGCGGCGGGGCTTCTCGTGGGAGGCGACAGCAGTCATTGTGTGGTGTTCCGACCAGCAGCATCGCTGCCAAGGAGCCCCCCTGCCAAGCGCGGCGTGAGGGTGGAACAGATCTCACCATGAAGGACCTGTCCCATCGAGCGGCCCTGCTCGTGCGTTTTGGCTACGACGGCGGCCGCTTCTACGGTTTGCAGCCCCAACCGGGGCTTCCCAGCGCCGGAGGTGCCCTGATTGATCGGCTGACGGCGGCGGCCGGCCGGCCGCCCCGGGGCATGGCGTTCGCCGCCCGGACCGATCGCGGCGTCCACGCGACCCGCAACATCGCCACCTGCTGGTTCCCGGTGGCCGAAGTCGACGTCGACGCCGTGAGCCAGGCCCTGCTGCTGGAGCGGGACGATGGCCTCATCGTCCACGACGTCTGGCGGGTCACCCCCACGACCCACGCCCGCAACGTGTCCTCGGGCAAGCACTACCGGTACGTCGTCGTCGACGGCGCCGACGCCGCCGCTGCCGACGTGGCCACCGGCGACCACAGCCAGGCCTGGGCCGTGGTGCCCACTCTTGACGTCGACGCCATGGCTCGGGCTGCTGCCGACCTGCTCGGGACCCACGACTTCAGCGCCGTCCGTGGTGGTGGCTGCAGTGCGGGAACCCCGGTGAAAACCATCACCCGCCTCGACGTCAGCCGTGTTGGTGCACGGGTGACCATCGACGTCGAAGGCGATGCGTTTCTGCGCCACATGGTGCGCAACCTGGTGGGGCTGCTCGTCGAGGTCGGCAGCGGTTGGCGCGATCCGACGACCATGCCCGCGGTGCTGGCGGCGGCCCATCGTCAAGCCGCCGGGCTGATGGCCCCCGCTGGCGGCCTGTCGCTGGTGGATGTGCTGCTCTTGCCCGGGGTGGGTGAGCGTCCACAGTGATGGTCGTTCAATGGTGCTTCTGACCCGTGCGACATCGCGACGCGGCGGGACAGTCGCGCCGGAGTGTCGAGATGCGCTAGCCGTCGAGATCCTGGCGTGGTTTCGGGCCCTTCCAAGTCCCTGATGTCCACGCCGCTTCTGGAGACCCCATGGCCAAGACCTCCGCCACGACCACCACCACCACCCCTCGTGAAAAGACGCGCCGACGAAAAAAGGTGGCGACGCCCCGGGCGGTGAGCGCTGGCGACACGCTGACGCGGGTCAACAAGCGCAGCGCCGAAGCCGACCGTGTCGCACGGCGCACGAGCACCGCGCTCACCGTGCAGGAGATGGTGCTCTCAGACCTCTTGGGGCCCGGTGCCACGACCAGCCCCCCGAGCGAGGTGCTGCGCCGGATCCAGGCGTTGATCGCGGGTGCGTCACCCGACGAGGTCAAGGCCCTGCGTCGCTCCTTGTTCAAACAGGACGAGGCCCAGGGGAACCACGTCGACCCTGATGCCGAGCTCGCCTCGGGCTGGCGCGAGGGGGCCTACCCCTACAAAAACCTGCTCTCGCGCAAGGGCTACGAGAAACAGAAATACCGCTTGCAGGTCGAGCTCTTGAAGCTGCAGGCGTGGGTGAAGGAGAGCGGCCAACGGGTGGTCATTCTGTTTGAGGGCCGCGACGCCGCTGGCAAGGGTGGCGCCATCAAACGGTTCATGGAGCACCTGAACCCTCGTGGCGCTCGCGTCGTCGCCCTCGAGAAGCCGAGCGAGCTCGAACGAGGGCAGTGGTATTTTCAGCGCTACATCCAACACCTGCCCACCCGCGGCGAAATCGTGATGTTCGATCGCAGTTGGTACAACCGCGCTGGCGTCGAGCGCGTCATGGGGTTCTGCTCCCAGCAGGAGTACGACGAGTTCCTGCGCCAGACGCCCGAGTTCGAGCGCCAGCTCGTGCGCAGCGGTGTGCACCTCTTCAAGTTCTGGTTCTCGGTGAGCCGCGACGAGCAGCGCCGACGCTTCAAGGAGCGTGAGCTGCACCCCCTCAAGCAGTGGAAGCTGAGCCCCATCGACAAGGCCAGCCTCGACAAGTGGGGGGACTACACGCGGGCGAAGGAGGCGATGTTCCTCCATTGCGACACATCGGATGCCCCGTGGACCGTCATCAAGAGCGACTGTAAGAAGCGCGCCCGCCTGAACGCCATGCGCTACGTGCTGTCGCGGCTGCTCTACACGGAACGTGACCCGACCACGGTCGGATCCGTGGACCCCCTCATCGTCGGTCGCCCGGCGCTGGAAGCCGTCGTCACCGGCGGCCGCGACCAGTAGCGGCGGGAACGCTCCCCACGAAAAGACCTGCGTATTCGATGTGTTACCGGTCACGGGGCAGCGTCGCCCACTGTAGGTTGAGGTGAGACGGCGTGCCCGCTGGAGGGTATTGTGTGGGATGGCCCTCCTTCCCCGCACCGTCAGTTTCACCATCGCCGCCCTCGCGATGACCTCCCTCGCCCGCTGCACCTGCGCCGAACCACCGGGGACCCTCAAGCCCGCCGAAGGTGAGGGCGAAGGTGAGGGAGAGGGCGAGGGCGAAGGAGAGGGCGAAGGCGAAAGCCCCTCGCGGTGCCTCGTCGTCGTCGTCGGCGACAATCTGCCGGCCGCCACTGGCGAGCGGCTGGTGGCCCTGCTGCAGCCCCTCACCCCGGTCGACGAGGAATTCCGGGTCCTCGGGGCCACCGACCCATTGCCGGGCCAGGCCTGCCTGGGTGGTTCACGGGTGCTGGCCTTTGGCCACTCCGCCGTCAGCGCCGCCGTGGTCGACGCCGCCGAACTCGCGGCCCTCGGTGCCGAGGGCTACCGCATCGACGGCGCCACCGTCGACGCCGCCGGTGTTGGCTACGACGTCCTCGCCACCGACGGCGTGGGCGCCGGCGCCGGCCATCCCCTGCCGAGCCCCGGCGGCGCCGCCTACGGCAGCTACGCGTTGCTCGAGGAGCTGGGCTTTGCCTTCATGCACCCATTGGCGCCAACGCTGCCGACGCTGCTGCCGACGACGTGGCCGACGCTGGCGGTGTCGTCGCAGCCCCGCTGGCCCAAGCGCAACATCCACCTGCACACCATGCATCCGCTGGAGTTGACCGAGCTGTTGAACGGCTGGGGCGAGGGCTCTCCCGACGACGTCGAGAGCTGGAATGCCATGCGCCCCGAATGGTCCCTGTATCTCGAATGGCTGACCGCCAACGGGCAGAACGAAGTCGAGTGGATCCTGCTCGAGGCCGACAGTTGGGCCGACTTCGCCCAGTCCGCGGAGCGCCAACGACGGCTGACCCTCCTCGTCGACGACTGCCACGCCTGGGGCATCGCCTGTGGCGTCGATGTGCCCATCGCGCTGCAACAGCAGCACACCTTCCGCCTCATCCGTGAACAGGGGGACCGGGCCTCGGAGTTTGCCCAGATCCACGAGCGCCTCGACTACCTGATGGCCTGCGGCTTTGACTTCTTGTCGACGGAAAACGGCTCGACGGAGTTCACGAACCCTGGCGCCGAAAACATGCTGGTCTGGATCGACGAGGTGGCCCGCACGGTGGCCGAAGACCACGGCAAGGAGTCCCTCATCAAGGTCCACATCTCGACGGGGCAGACCGCCGAGCCCTTCACCGATCGGGAAACCGGCGAGCCCCTCAACTTCAACTTCCTGCCGACGTACGCGGACCCGCGCATGGGCGTCATGCCCCACACGGTGCAGATGTACGGCCTCGACGATCCCGCCCCCACCTACAACAACACCGATTTCGGCTACATCCGCGAGTTCCTCCAGGAAGAGGTCGGCCGCCGCGACGTCGTCTGGCATCCAGAGACCGCCTATTGGGTCAGCGTCGACATCGACGTGCCCTTGTTCCTGCCCCTGTACGCCGAGCGCCGTGTCGCCGACCTGCAGCTCCTCGCCGACGACGAAGACCTCGGCCTCATGGGCCGCGACGAACACGCCGGCGAACGCATGGACGGCCAGAGTATTTTTTCGTCGGGGTGGGAGTGGGGCTATTGGCTGAACGACGTCGTCGCCGCCCGCGCCGCCTGGGACCCCTTTCGGGGCCAGACCACGTCGACCGCCGCCATGCAGGAGATCCTGAAGCCCCTGGCGCGGGTGCTGGGCCGAAACGGCAACGCCGTCGTCACCGAGGTGGTGGGCCTGGCCCGCAAACAGCACGATGAGTTGATCCTCGGCATCGTCAACGGCAGAGCCCCGACGGACATCGTGCGCCGCAGCGGCTTTGCCTACCTGGCAGGCTTCGAGGCCTTCGACGACCTCGCCGACCTCGCCGGCAACGTCGGCGTCAACGCCAACGTCACCCAGCCCAACAAGCTCGGCCTCGTCGAGATGCGCAACCCGCTGCACGCAGCACCGGCCTTCACCGGCGAGGTCGATGCCCTGTTGACGGCCATGGTGTTTTCCCACCGCCGGTCCGAAGACAGCCTGCGCACCATCCTCGTCGACGGACCGGGCCAGGACCTCTACGACGAGATCGTCGACGGCGTCACCGTCACCCGGCTGCGGGCGGAGCAACTGTTCGGGCTGTACACGTACGTCGACAATCTGCTGGACCTCAACGACGACGAACGGGCCCCGGCCCTCGCCGCCGCCCGCCTGGCCCTCGACGAGGCCCAGGCCATCGTGGCCCGTCGCGAGGCCCTCTACCGGGTGCCCGCCGCCCGCATCGCGGCCTGGCGCGAGAACCCCACGGCCTATCGCTTCACCTATTTGTGGACGGTCCACTCCCTGTATTTCTGGTGGCGTGACGAGGGCAAAGCCGTCGATGGGCCCGCCAGCCCCTGCTACCTGAACATCATCGACCCCGCCGACGTCGCCCTCGGCGAAGGCAGCGTCAACGACATCGCCCGCGTCGCCAGAGACCTCCTCGACGGCGGCTTTTTGTCCGGCATCGGCGATTGCCTCGGCGCCCCCGCCGACGAGCCAACCTTTCCCCAGGACAACCTGCGGAGCCGCCCGTGACCCGTGGCGTCGTGCGTGCGCTCGTCCTCGTGGGCACCATGCTTGCTGGCTGCGGGCCAGCGCGGGCCCCCGCCAAGGACGACGCCGGGGCGTTGACGGGTCCCCTGACGTCGACGTTTGCGTTGCCCGATCACCCGGGCCGCGACTGGATCCTGCATCTGCCGCCGTCCTACGAACCAGGTGGTGACGTCGTGGTGCCGGTGGTCTTTGGCTTCCACGGCGGTGGCGGCAAGAAGGAGGGCCTCAACCGCACGACCTGTCGTGACGGCGACGAAGACGCCGACAACTGCCTGTTCGCCGTCGCCGATCGCGAGGGCTTCGCCGTCGTCGTCCCCGACGGCACCGACAAACCTGGTTTCGGCGGTCGCTCCTGGCACTCCGGCGGCGGCGAGAACGGCTTTCGCTGTGTGGGCGGCCAGGGCTGCGTCGACGACGTCGACGATGTTGCCTACGTCGACGACCTGCTGGCGGAGGTGCGCCGGGTCATCGGTGTCGACGACGACCGCCTCTACGCGACGGGCATCTCCAACGGCGGCAGCATGAGCCATCGGCTGGCCTGTGATCGGGCCGACGTCTTCGCCGCCATCGCGGGCGTCGCTGGCGCCAACCAGGCGGAGACTTCGCCGGGCTGCACGCCGTCACGCCCCATCCCCGTGTTGCAGCTCCACGGCACCAGCGACCCCTGCTGGGGCTTCGACGGCACCATCGACAACGACCTGTGCGACGACCCGGTCAACGAGGGGCTCTTCATCGGGGTCGAGCAGACGATGACGTCGTGGCGCCAGCGCAATGGCTGCACCGACAGCGTGCAGGATCTCATGCCCGACCCCGTGGCCGACGGCACCACCACCACCCGCATCACGGGCGTCGGCTGCGTCGCCGATACGGTGTTGTTGAAGGTCGAGGGTGGCGGCCACACCTGGCCCGGAGGCTGGCAGTACCTGCCAGAGTCGGTCATCGGCCGCGTGGGTCGGGACTTCGACGGCAACGACGCCATCTGGGACTTCTTCGAGGCCCATCCCCGCCCCTGACGACGACGACGACGACGACGACGACGACGACCGCAGCGCTAGCGGGGCGGCTTCAGCAACGACACCTTGGATTGGGGCGTCAGCCGCACCACGCGCGGCGCGCCCGGTCCCACCAGGGCGAGGACGCAGACCCGCCCCTCGTCTTGCATGGTGGGGCCCATCAACTCCCCCTCGTCGCTTGAGACCTTGGCCCACACCGACGGGTGAAAGAAGATGTCCCGGTCGCCGTAGCGGCGGGTTTGCACGACGTCAGCGGCGGTCTGGGCAAAGCGGACGGCGTCGTAGCCCTCGCGGAAGCGGGTCGCGTCGACGGGTGGCTTCGGCGGCACGGCCGGCTCGGTGGACGTCGTCGTTGTCGGCGTCGTCGGCGTTGGCAGGGGCGGCAGCGGCACCGGCGGCGGCGCCTTGGCGGTGACGGTGCGGGCCGTGAACATGGGCCGGGTGAGGTCGTTGCGGAAGGTGTCGCACGCGATCTGCTCGAGCTCGAGGGGCGTGAAGTGGGGGAACTCGCTGGCGCCGTCACGCTCCACCAGGAAGAGCTCGCCGACACCGAGGCTGACGATGCCGACGGGCTCGGTCTGCACGTAGGCCCAGGCGCCGCGGTTGAGCTCGACGATGCGGGCCCGGAAGGGGGGCATGTCGGCGTCGAGGCGAAGGGTCACGTCCTCGCGGAGCACCCGGCGCACCAGGCGTCGACCGGGTTCGCGAAAGCCCGGCAGGCGGACACAGAGGTCGCTCTCCTCGGCAGGGTCCGACGGATGCTTGGAAAAGGCCATGCGCCAGGCCAGGCCGTTTTCGCCAGCGGTGTGAAAGCGCAGGGCGCGGCCGGTGTCCTTCGACGTCACCGTGATGCCGCGCGGGGCAAGGGCGTCGTCAGGGGCATTGGCAATGCGGCTGATCATGCGCCACAGGGGGCCCGTGGACTCTTCTTCGTCGACGAAGCTGTCCCAGCGCGCCTGGTTCTTGCCGTCGAACTCCAGGCTCATGCCGCACAGGCAGCCGGGCATGAGGCCACGACAGCGGGCGCGGCCGCTGACGACGTGGCCATCGGGCAGGTTGATGGTGATGGCCATGGCTTCTTCGAGGGCGGGCGTCGGCGACAGCCGCACACTCAGGCCCGTGCGCGAGATGCCCACCGTGTTGGTGGTGACCTCGCCAGTGGGCAGATCAACGACCACCTGCAAGGAGAGTCGAAAGCGCGGATGCTGGCGATGGTCGCCGTCGTCGTTCACCCCGTGAGTGTGTGACGTCGGCCACGACAAAGCCACTCCCTGGCCGGTGATCCACTCCGGGACGTCCGCCGTGGACACCCACACTGGACTACATCAGGCGACGTTTGTCGGTATCGTCGACGACGCGGCCGCCGACTTCGCGGGCGTGGCCCACGGGGTCTTCGCCACGCCCCTTGGCGTCGGTGAAGTCCTTCTTGGCCCGCCGGCCGGCGTTCAGCAGGCTGCGCACACGCTGCCCGCCGCTGCCAAAGAGCAACACGATGAGCAGGATGACGAGGGCGATCTTGAGCATCAGCGGGAGTCCAGCAGGCGACGGGCAATGGCCCGCACCTCTTTGGAGAGATCACGAGCATGGACGACGTCGTGGAGGTCGACGGGCGTCATGGTGGACACCAACCGTTGGGCCAGCTTCTGGGGGCAGTCGGGGTTCAGCACCAGGGCCCGCCGCACCGCCGAGGCATTGGCGAAGCGGGAGCGTGACACCGCGTCAAGGACCCCCGGTGACACCGGCCGACGGGCGGCGACGCGCACGGCGAGGGCTTCGGTGAGCTGGGGGTTCACCATGGCATTCTGGATGACCTGGGGATCGGGGTCCTCGAGGACCCGCAACAGCAAGTCACCCGTGGCGGTCCGGGCCAGGGACTTGCGACGCCCGAGGGTTTCGCCGTCTTCGGCGAGGCTGCCCTTCTTGGGGCGACCCCGTTTGCCGTCGACGGGGAGGTCGTTGGCGGCGGGGTCTTCCACCAGGGCGACGACGGCGTCTTCACCCAGGGCGATGGCTGTGGCCACCAGGGCAGCACTTGTCTCCCGCGCCAGGCGCTTGGCCTCGATGACCTCGGTGAAGGTGTTGACGAAGACCCGGGCTTCGACGCTCCCGCGCACGCACTCCCGTTGGGCACAGGCGATCACGCGCACGAGGGCGGCAATGGGCGCGTCGTCGAGGCGCTCGGCGAGATAGGCCACCCGCTGGGGACCGGCGGCGATGTTGGCGATGGAGCGCCCGAGCCGTTCGACGACGATGGGCGCCGCCTGGGTCTCGAGGAGTTCCTTGACGTCGCTCATGGCTGCATCTCCTGTGACGCCACCATGTGGGGTCTTTGGTGCCGCACTTCAAGGGGCTCCACGCGAACGGTCACCGTCGGGCGGGTTTCTTCGCAGGCTTCACCGGCGGCGTCGGCTCTACGGGTGGCGGCGGCGGCGGTGCGGGTGCTGCGACGAAAGGGGAAGCCTGCAACGCCAGCGGTCCGAGGGTCGCCGGGGCCCTCGCCACGATGACAAACGGCGCCCGGTCACCTGGCGACACCGTCGGCGACGATGTCCGCGAAGCCTGCAGCACGGCGATGTCCTCGTTGCTGCTGGCGGCATCGATGGCGACGCCGTCGACGGCGGTCCAGGCGTGGCCACTGGCACGAACGCCGTCACCGAGGTCCGCCTCGACGATGACCCCGGGCAGGGCCTTGTCGCCGCTGAAGTGGACGATGCCCGAGATGACGACGAGGGACAGCCCGGCGCTCGTGTGCCGCACCGAGACGCGCACGTCCTTGATGGCGAGGCCGTTCTCCGGCGTCTGGCCGATGGCGAGGGCCCCTTTGGGGTCGAGGGACAGCAAGGCTCCGATGGAACCGCCGCGGCCAATGACGATGGCCACCACGGTGACCACCACCAGGGCCAGCATCTGGGCAACGGCCGCCACCACCCGCACCGCAGGCACGAGGCGTTCGGCCCACGACGTCAGTGGCGCCGATGGCGCCGTCGGCGGCGTCGTCGTCGGTGGGGCGGCGAGTTCAAGGCCCGAGGCCGACGTCGCGCTGGCGGGCATGGGCCGCGTCGACGGCGTCGGGGCGGGCGGCGCCGTGATGCCAAAGAGGGCCGCCCGGGCATCGGCGTCAAAGGGCTGGCCGACGCCGGGGCCGGAGTTCTCGTCGGCGAACGGGTCCTCGTGGGGGACCGGGGGCATTGGCGTCGGTGACCGCGCCGCGCCAAAGGGCAGGCCGCCCGCAAACGGATCGGCCGGGGGCCCGTCGTCGTCGCTGCCAAAGGGATCGACGGGGGGCCGGGAGCCAAATGGGTTCACCCCGGCGGCGGGGCCGCCAAAGGCGCCGGTGCCCGGGCTCATGCCAAAGGGATCCGCCGGCGGCGGCGCTGACGTCGCGGCGCCGAGGGCGCCAAAGGGGTCCGGCCCGGCACCCGATCCGAACGGTGCAGCGACCGGTGGCGAACTGGCCGCGCTCATGCCGAACGGGTCCGGGGCCGGCGCGGACGACGCCGAGAACGCTGCCGACGACGACGGCGCCGCTGGCGCACCAAACGCGGCGAAGGGGTCGACCGGCACGGGGGGAGCCGTGACGCCGGCAAATGGGTCCACCGAGGCCGGGGGAGCCGTGACGGCGGCGAAGGGGTCGGCGGGCCGTGGCGTGGCGATGGCGGCGAAGGGGTCGGCGGCCCTGACCGGCGGCGCTGCCATCAACCCCGTCACGGGCGGGGGCACGAGGGCGGCAAAAGGGTCCGACAAGGCCGGGCCCGCAGGGGGCGCCGCCCGGGCTGCAAAGGGATCCGCAGGCTTTGGCGGTGAGGTCAGCGCCGCGAATGGGTCCAGCGGCGGGGGAGCCGTCGACGGCGGCGCTGTCGTCGTCGTCGGCGCCATCGGCTGGGTCAAGGCAGCGAAGGGATCCACGGAGGCCGGTGGCTTCGTCGACAACAGGCCGACGGCGGCAAAGGGATCCACCGGCGACGCACTCGCTGACGGCTGGGGAGCGCTCAGCGCACCGGGGCCCGTTGGTCGCGACGGCAGGCGCGGCGCAAAGGGGTCCGCCGGACGGGGAGGGGCCGCGCTCGACGCCAGCCCGGCGAACGGGTCAACGGCCGTCGGTGGCCGCGACGGCGCCCGGGGCGCGCCAAAAACAGGCGCCGGTGTTCCGGTGCGCGGCGCGCCGAGGGGTTGGGGCAGTGGCGCCGGCTGGGGCGGCTGGGTGGCCGCGAACGCGGGTGGCAGCGTCGCCGACACCGACGATGGTGCCTCGGCGGGGCCGGGCAGGGCGCCGGCGGGGCCGGGCAGGGCGCCGGCGGGGCCGGGCAGGGCGCCGGCGGGGCCGGGCAGGGCGCCGGCGGGTCCGGCGAGAAAGACATGGTTGCACTTGCTGCAGCGCATCCGCACAGGCCCTGCGGCCAGTTTGTCGTCGCCGACCTTGAAACGCGTCTGGCACCGCTCGCACGTGATGATCACGGGGGAACTGTAGGAGCGCCTCGTCGGACCACGCAAACGAATGACCGGCGGTGCCCGGAATTCACCGCCACGGGCTTCGCCCATGTCGGTGAATTGTCTACACGTTCATCGGCTGGCGCCGATGAATTCGGCGCGGGAGCCGACGGACGAGGGGATTCTGTGCGCAAGTCACCCACATGTCACACCTGGACCGGCGGGTTTGACACACCTCGTCGATCCGACGCACTGTGTTGAAGATATGACCCAGTCGCAGCCGACGCCGCCGTCTACGCCACCGCGCACCACCAAGGTGATCAAGCGCTATGCGAACCGCAAGCTCTACGACACGGAGCGCTCCTGCTACGTGACCCTCGAAGAGATCTCCCAGATGATCAAAGAGGGCGAGGACGTTCGCGTCGTCGACAACAAGAGCAAGGACGACCTCACGGCCGTCACCCTCGCCCAGATCATCGTCGAGGAGGAAAAGAAGGTTCAGAAGATGCCGCTGAAGCTCCTCCGGAGCATCATCCAGAGCGGCAACGAGGCGTTCTCGAACTTCAGCGTCGGCAAGATCAAGGACGACGCCCAGCGCCGCGTTGAGACCCTGTGGAAGCGTGAAAAGGGCGAAGGCAAAGACGACGCCGCCGACGACGCCGCCCTCGAGGCCCGCGACGCCGCCCACGACGACGCCACCCGCCAGAGCGTGATGCAGGAGTTCGTCAACTCCACCACCGAGGCGTTTGAAACCTGGCAGAAGCGCATCGACGAACGGGTGAAAGAGGCTTTCGCCAAGAGCCCCGCCCGGCCCCATGGCGTCGACGTCGATGCCCTCAAGCGGCGCATCGACGAGCTCGAAGGCAAGATCAAGGAACTCGAGGCCAAAAAGGCCCAGGGCCCGGCCCAAAGCTGACAGGCTTGGGTGCTTCGACCGCTTCGCGGACGAAAAGCGCCGCGTATTCAAAGACGTCAGGCCTGGCTCGGCGCCACGCGTTGAAGTTCACGGACTCGCCCTTCGCTCGTGTCGGTACCTTCGTTGGCGCCAGCCAAAGAAGCATCAGAACTTCTGTGGCGCCAGCCAAAGAAGCATCAGAACTTCTGTGGCGCCAGCCAAAGAAGCATCAGAACTTCTTCGGGCGGCCGTTCCCATCGCGGCCGAGGCCTGCCGCCGCCGAAAGTGCCCATGGCTCGCGAAAGGAACGGACTTCCTTCGGTGCTGGGGGTGGGGCGGGGCTTCCGTCGTCAGTCGTCGCTGTCGTCTTCTTCGTCGTCCAGCCGCTCGGACAATGACTCGAGGCGGCTCGTGAGCTGGGCCACCAGCTCTTCAACTTCCGCCAGGCGGCCACGGACCTTGTCGACATCCTCCACAGTGGGGATATTGACCAGACCAAGGACACTGGTGAGCCCTTTGTCGATGTTCCGTTTGGCTTCAATGCCGCCGACCACGGCCTTTTGCATGGCTGTCACGAAGCCCTCGTTGGCGAGGAGCTGGCGGACGACTTCGCCCATGCCTTCTTCCCCAAGGGACAAGATGGTCTTGACGGCGTTCTGCTCGCTCATGATGGCGCTCCGGCAGCTGGTGACGAGCCGTGCTCTGGCCCATCGCGCTGCGTCAGGCAAGCGAGTTCCGGCATGAACGTCGCCGTCACCGCCGTCGTCATCGTCGTGGCCATCATCATTGTCGTGGTGACCCTGTGGGCGGCCTGGGTGACGGTCTCGGTGCTCTTTCGCCTGGCCACCGACGGCGGCAGCGCCAACGTGTGGCTCGCCTCGTTTGGCGACGTGCGCCATGCCCTCGAAGTCATCAGCTGGAGCGTCGCCGGGCGCAAACCCCATGCCCCAAGTGGCGCCCCTGAAAGCGCTGCCGGTGTCGACGTCGTCGTCATCATGCTCCACGGCACTGCCGCTGACGGGACCTGCATGCGTCGGTGGGCTGAGGCTGTCCGCGAGGTGGGGGTCGAGGCGCCGGTCATTTCTCCCGACCACGGCATGTGGTTGCGGGACCCCGCCGTCCACGGTGCCCGCATTGTGGCCTTCGTTCGACGCGTCATCGAGGTGGCGCCCAGGGCGCGTTTGGTGATGGTGGCCCACTCCATGGGGGGCGTGGCCCTGCGCTATGCCCTCGTCGAGGCCGACGACATCCGGGAGCGCGTCATTGGCGCAGTCACCGTCGCCACCCCCCACCAGGGCACGGCCCTGGCGGCCCGCTTTCCCCTGGGGCCCCTGGGGGTCCTGGCCTGGCAATCCCGCTCCCTGCAGACCCTGCCGAACCTCGAGGCCCTGGTGCCCCGGGTGCGCTCGTTTGCCAGCGACGTCGACGTCATCGTCTACCCCCCGGACACCTGCGCCGCCGGTGACCATGAACTCATTGTCGGCGTGGGGCATGCCGCCCTGCTCACCGACGCCGCTGTCGCCCGCCGCGTGGGTGAGGCCGTCAAGGCCATCATCGTCGACGCCGGCCGGGTTCCCTGATAGCGATTGACTGTGCCAGCCCGTACCCCCCGCCAGATTCACTTCATCACCGGCAAGGGTGGCGTGGGCAAGTCGTTGGTGGCCTGCGCGTTGGCCCGCCGCTTCGTCGACGAGGGCGACCGAACCCTGCTGGTGCAGGTCCACGCCAAGGACAGCCACGCGGCCCTGCTCGGCATCGCCCCCGTCGGTGACGACGTCGCCGCCGCTGGCCGCAATCTGTGGACCGTCAACCTGCATCCCGCCCAGGCCATGCGCGAGTACGCGCTGATGACCCTCAAACTCGAGACGCTGTACAAGGCCGTCTTCGAGAACCGCCTCACCAAGACGTTTTTGCGCTTCGTGCCGTCCCTCAACGAGCTGACCATGATGGGCAAGTTGTGGTTCCACGCCGAGGAGCGCCTTGACGGCGGCGGACTGTTTGGTGGCAGCGGTCAGCCCCGCTTCGACCGCATCGTCGTCGACTGTCCGTCGACGGGTCACGCCCTCAAGCTGTTGTCGGTGTCGCGGGTCCTGACAGAGACCCTGCGGGTGGGCCCGATGGTTGAAAAAACCAAGCAGATGGCCACGGTGTTTGGCGATGCCCGCCGCAGCGCCATCCACGTCGTCACGCTCCCCGATGAGTTGCCGGTCAACGAGACGCTCGAGCTGCTGGCGGCCCTCGACCGCGACAAGACCGTCCACGTCGGCCACTTGATCGTGAACCAGGTGATGCCCCGCATCTTCGACGAGCGCACCGAAGCGGCGCTGCGCCGGATCCCCGACGGCAGCGACCTCGACGCCATCCTCGCCGCCGGCAAACGCCGCCTCGGTCGCGAGCGCCTCGAAGCCCGGGAACTCTCGCGCCTGTTGCAGGCCGGCAAGCCCATCGTCGAGGTCCCGCTCATTCCCGAGAGCCCCTTGCAGGTGAGCCACGTCCAGCGGGTGGGCGCCTTGTTGGGAGAACTGCCATGAGCCGGCACGAACCCCGCAACGTCGACCGCGACGACACCGCCGCCGCCCGGCGGGTCCTCCTCGAGCAGGTCCATCAGCGTCGGGTCATCGTCTGTGTGGGCTCCGGCGGCGTCGGCAAGACCACCTCGGCGGCGGCGCTGGGGCTCGCGGCCGCAGCCTTGGGGCGAAAGACCCTCGTCATCACCATCGACCCCGCCCGCCGGCTGGCCAACGCCCTGGGCCTCGAGGCCCTGTCCCACGCTCCCCAACTCGTCGACAGTGGCCTGGTGGAACACGCCGCGCGCCAGTTGTCATCGTCGTCCCCGTCGACGTCGGAGCCAGCGCCCCTGCACGCCATGATGCTGGACCTGAAGGCCGGTTGGGACGACATGCTCTTCCGGACGGCGCCCAACCAGGCCGTCGCCAACAAGATCCTGGCCAATCGCTTCTACAAGGTGCTGTCGACGGAACTGCCCGGTGCCCACGAGTTCATTGCCTGCGAGCACCTGCAGCACCTGGCGTCGAGCGGTCGCTTCGACCTCGTCGTCCTTGACACGCCGCCGACCCAGAATGCCCTCGACTTCCTCGACGCCCCAAGCCGCATCCTGGGGGTCCTCGACAACGATGCCTTTCGCTTCTTTGCCGACAAATCGTCGTCGCTGGGCCTGCGCTTTCTCGACGGGGCCAGTGGCCGTGCCCAGAGCGTCATCGCCCGCTTCACGGGCGGCGAGATGCTCGAGGAACTCGGCGACTTCCTGGTGCTCCTCAAGGACCTCTACGATCCGTTGACCGATCGCACGCGCCGCTTTGTGTCGCTGCTTGAAGGCAAAGACACCGCCTTCGTCGTCGTCACCGCGCCCCAGCCGACGGTGTTGTCCGAAGCCGCCTTCTTCGCCGGCGAACTCGTGCGCCGGGGGCTGCCCCTGCGGGCCGTGGTGGTGAACCGGCTCACCCCCCGACCACGGGAGGCCATGGCCACCCTGGTCAACGACCACGTCGACGCCACCCTCCACGGCATCCTCGGCAACGACGACGGCGCCCGGGTGGCCGCCGCCCTCGACCGCGCCGTCCTTGACGAGGACCGCTTGGCCACCCTGGAAGACGCCGCCCTGCAGGGGCTCACGGGGGCCGGCGGGGCCCTGGCCCAGACGCCGACGGTGCGGTTGCCGCGCCTGTCTGACGCCGTCCACGATGCCGGGCGGCTGGTGGAACTCCTGCCCTGGTTGGTGGGGACGCCGACGCTCTGACTGTGGGGACGAGTGGGACGTGTCGGTGACGCTCGCACCGCGCAGAGCCTGGTGGAGATCGCTAGACTTGGGCTCTGTGCCGGATCGCCCCGCCCGGGTGGGAACCCCCAGCCGGATCCGTTTGTCGAGGTCTCATGCGCGTTGTTGCTTCGACCATCGCTTCGACCATCGCCATTGGCGCCATTGGCGCCATTGGCCTCCTCTCCGCGTGCGCCACGACGTCAGCCGTGGCGCCGGTGGCGATCCCCGAATTGCGGGTGGTGGCTGAGCCGGTGGGCCCCGATGCCCTCGAGGTCTACGACGCCGAGACCCTGTTCGCCCGGGGCCTCGACCTCCTCGACGGTGGCGCCTGGGCCGACGCTGCCGACTACTTTGAACGGCTGATTCGCGAGTTCCCCGACGACGGCAACGTGCTGCTGTCCCACTACAACCGCGGCATCGCCTACATCCACGCTGGCCGCGGCGACGACGCCGTCCTCGCCTTCGACGCCTACCTGGCGCTGTTGCCGGCGACGGTGACGGGCAAAGATCGCCTCGACGGGCGTTTCAAGCGCGGGCAGGCCCTGGCGGTGGCCAAGCGCTACACCGAGGTCACCGACACGTTCGACACCATGCTCGGCGAAGACCTCGAGCCTGACGACCGCGTCGAAGCCCTCGTCGACGCCGGCGTCGGCCACTACATGCTGGGTCTCGAGAAGGGCGGCGACCAGGAGCACCGCCCCACCGCCGAGTACCGCTTCCTCGAGGCCCGACGGATCATCAAGAAGGAGTCTGAGAAGCGCCGCATGAGCCACATGCAGTTCTTCCAGGCCCAGGCGGCCTTCTACCTCGCCGAGCTCGCCCACCTGGAGTTCGCCGAGTTCAAGCTGGCCTGGCCTGACGCCGAAGCCATCGCCACCCGCCAGGCCAAGCAGCCCGAGGTGTCGCTGGAGTCGTTGTTGGGGGAGCAGCTCGAGGAGAAATGTCAGAAGCTGTTGCGCGCCCAATACCAGTACCTGCGCACGATTCGCGAAGGACACCCCGGCTGGGCGTCGGCCGCCGGCTACAACGTGGGTCGCATGTACGAGGAGCTCCACGACGAGATGATTGGGTTGCCGGCGCCGTCTGACCTCACAGAGACCCAGCAGGAGATGTACAGCGGCCTGGTGCGCGGCAAGGTCCTCATCCTCCTCGAGAAGGCCGAAAAGACGTGGACCCAGACCGCCGACATGGTGGTGCGCACGGGGGCCAACGGTGAGTGGGGTGAACGCACCAAGCTCAGCCTGGCCCGCATCCGCAGCCGCATCGAGGAGTCCACCGCCATCGCCAGCGCTGTCGAAGACGACGGCCCGGTGATTCCGATGGCCGACACCGGCACCAAAGGCAAGGGCGCCACCTGACCCGCGTTCTCGGCGTCGACCTTGGCATGGCCCGCACGGGCCTCGCTCTCTCGGATGAGTTGGGCATCTCGACGCGCGGGTTGCCGAATCTGACCCCGCGTTCCCGGGCCCAGGACGTCGCCTTCCTGGTGGGCCTGTGCCGGGAGAACGATGTCCACGACGTCGCTGTTGGCCTGCCGATGCTGCCGAGCGGCGACGACACCCCCATGACCCGGCGGGCCCGGGGTTTTGCCGCGGCCCTTGAAGCGGGCTTGCGCGAGGCCGGCAGTCCCGCCCGCGTCCACCTCGTCGACGAGCGGGGCACCTCGAAGGCGGCGGCGGTGCGGCTGGCCCAGTCCGAAGTGAAGAAGAGCGAACGCAAGGGGATGCTCGACAGCGAAGCCGCCCGCATCTTGATTGAAGACCTGCTGGCGAGCCTCCCACGAGGTGGCTGATGGCCCGTCGTCGACGTGCCCGGTCCTTGCGCAAGCCCCGGGTGCCCTGGGCAAGCATCGTCACCGTCTGCGTGGCGGTGGCCGCCCTCGTCGGCGGCGGCGCCTTCTACGCCGTGCGCATGCGACTGACGGCCTTTGGCGCCCAACCCGGCGGACACGACCTCGGGGAGCGCGTCGTCGTCACCGTCGCTCCCGGCGCCACGGCGCTGCAGGTGGCCCGGCAGCTGGCCGACGTCGGCGTGGTCGCTGACGCCGACGACTTTGTGCGCTGGCTGCGCCGGGTGGCCAAACAGGAAGACACCATCAAGGCCGGCACCTACGCCCTGTCGCCGGCGATGACGCCCGAAGAGGTGCTGCGCGAACTGCAGAAGGGCACCCAGCTGGAGTTGCGCTTCACGGTCCCCGAAGGCCTGCGCAAAGAAGAGGTCGCTGTCATCATCGCCGACGCCGGCTTCGGCACCGTCGACGACCTCCTCGCGGCCATGGCCGACGACGACCTCATCGCCGACTGCGGCGCGCCTGAGGTCCCCGGAGGCCTTGATGGCTACCTGTTCCCGGACACCTACCAGTTCCCCCCCGGGACGCCGCCACGACGCATCCTGCGTCGCCTGTGTGCCCGTCTGGAGGAGTTTCTCGATGAGGGCCTGAGGGCCCGGATGGCCGACGTGGGCTTCACCCTCCACCAGACCCTGACCCTGGCCTCGATCATCGAAAGCGAGACGGGCCTTTCCCGCGAGCGCCGGCGGGTCTCGGCGGTTTTTCATAACCGCCTGCGTAAGGGTATGAAATTACAGACAGATCCGACCGTGCTCTACGGCACCGTCGACCCCGACGCCACCATTCGCAAGAGCGATTTGCGGCGGGAGCATCCCTACAACACCTACGTGGTGGAGGGCCTGCCTCCCGGCCCCATCTGCCAACCGGGGCTGGCGTCCATCAAGGCCGCGCTTTTTCCTGCCACCGACCCCGCCATCTTCTTCGTGGCCGTCGGCGACGGCAGCCATGAATTCTGCCCCGACCTCGAGTGCCACGAGGCCGCCGTGGCCCGCTATCGGGCCCTGAAGAACGCCGAGCCCTGACGACGTTGAAACCTTGTGACGTCGAGACGTCGTGACGTCGTGACGTCGTGACGTCGGCCTGGTCAGCTCGTCAGCCGTCGGAGCTCCGCCGGCGTGCAGCGCTCGACCAACTCCCGAACGCGGTCGAGGGGCAGGGCGGGCACGAGGTGGCCGTTCACGCCGATGACGTCGCCCGCCATGCACAACGAATTGGCGATGGCCTCTTCGACGGCGTCGATGGTGCCGCGAAACAGGGGGTCGATGTGCTCGTCGGAGAGCACGTCCATGTGCAGCACCCGCTGGGCCGAGGTGCGCGGCAGCCGGTTGGCCGTCGAGAACGCCAGCACGATTTCACCCGAGCCGTGGGCCGCACCCGAGCCCGTGCGACCGATGCCGAGGGCCGCCCGTCGGGCCAGCCGCTGGAGTTGGTGGGGCAACAGGGGCGCGTCGGTGGCGACGACGACGATGATGCTGCCGTAGTCGCCGCCGCGCTTGTGGACCTTGCGATAGTGCTCCTCGATGACGGCCCCGATGGGGATGCCGCCGAGGCGCAGGTCCATCAGCCGACCGAAGTTGCTCTGCACAAGCACACCGACCGTGAAGGCGCCTTCGTCGGCCTTCAGGCGTCGTGAGGACGTGCCGATGCCGCCGGCGAAGTCGAAGGTGGTCATGCCGCTGCCGCTGCCGACGGCGCCCTCGGCGATGCGACCGAGGCCTTCGTTGGAGGCCGCCCGCTGGAGGGCCTCGTGGACATGCAAGGGCTTCACATGGTGGCCGGCGATGTCGTTGAGCCAGGAGTCGTCGCACTCGGCGATGAGGGGAATCACCGTGTCGTGGGCCTGGCCGATCTCGGGGACCTCTTTGAGCATGTGCTCGACGACGGCCTGGTGGGCGACGCCGACGGCGAGGGTGTTGGTCAAGACGATGGGGGTCTCCAGCAGCCCCCACTCCTGCACCTGGGTCAGGCCCACCATCTCGCCGGCGCCGTTCAAGACGAAGCCGCCCGCCGGGACCCGCCGAAAGAAGATCGAGTCTTCTGCCGACGTCGTCCTCACGGGCAAGATGGCGGTCACGCCGGTGCGGGCGGGGCCCTTGCCCACCTCGAGCTTGCCGTGGCCATGGACGATGGTGCAGTGGCCCACGCGGACGCCGGGGACGTCGGTGATGGCGTTGTTGGGGCCGGGGAGGCCGTGACCAAACCACAAGCCCAGTTCGCGGGCCCGGGCCCGGCCGGCGTCCTGGGTGAGGTCGACGACGGGGTCACCCTCGGTGGTCCAGGCCTCGTAGCGGGCGTCGGCGTTGCCGCGGCTGCCGTCGTCGGCGCGAGGGGGCTTTGACGTCATGGATGCTCCAGGGTGGGTCAAGACACGAACGAGCGCGTCAGCTGTGGCCGGCGGGGCGGGCGCGAAAGCGGGTCAGGGCCGGAGCCAGGATACGCCCGATGAGGGTCGGGTAGTCCATGCCGTCGGCCTCGGCGATGAGGCACAGGTCGCTCCACCCCGGCGTCAAACCCGGCAGGGGATTGGCCTCGATGAAGCGGGGTTCGCCCGCCGCATCACAGCGCAGGTCGAAGCGGGCGACGTCGCGGCAGCCGAGGGCCTGCCAGGCGCCGAGGACCACGGCCTCGATGCGGGCCCGCAGGGCGTCGTCGATGACGGCGGGACGGTCGTAGCGCAGGCCCCTGGACCAATCGAGCTTGTCCTCGAAAGCGTAGATGGGGTGACGACGGTCCTTGTCGATGAACACGATCTCCATCGGCGGCAGCAACGTCGGGATGTGTCCGTCGAGGGCGTCGCCGAGGACGGCCACGGTGAACTCCCGACCGGGCAGGAACTCTTCAACGAGAATCGGCTGGCGGTAGCGGGCATGGAGACGCGCGAGCAGGGTGCGCAGGCCGGCTTCGTCGTCGACGACACAGTCGGCCACCACCCCCTTGCTGGAACCCTCGGCGTTGGGCTTGGCGATGAGGGGGAAGCGCATGCTGGCGAAGGCCTCGGCAGGCTCGTCGCCACGCAAGAGCATGCCGCGCGGCACGGGCACGCCGGCGCCGGCCACGACGCGCTTGGCGAGGTCCTTGTCGAGGGAGACCGCCATGGTCGCCGCGTCAGAGCCCGTGTGGGGAATGCCCATCAGCTCGAGGATCGCGGGCACATGGGCCTCACGGCCGCGGCCGCGGGCGCCTTCGGCGACGTTGAAGACGACGTCGACGTGGGCCTCGGGCAGGGCCCGGACCAGCTGGGGCGTGGCTTCCAGGCGAACCACGGTATGGCCATGGGATTCAATCGCCGCAGCGAGGCCGTCGATGGTGCTCTGGGCGTCGTACTCGGCGTCGGCGTCATTGTCAGCGGCATTCTTCGGCGTGATGCGCTTGAGGTTGAAGGCGAGGCCCACCCGCATGCCGGTGGCGGCGGGGCGGGGCGTGAGGCCATGGCGGGCAACCGCGCTGTCGACGACGGCGCCGACCACCGACGCCGTCGAAGTGAGGCCCGCGAGGGCCGACGCGAGATAGATGCCGGCCCCCGGTTCAAGGGAGGGCAGGGCGTTGACCTCGATGAACGTGATGGTGCCGTCGTCGGCCACCCGCCAATCGATGCGCCCGAGGTCCTTCATGCCGAGGGTGTCGTAGACGATGCGCGACAAGCGCATCAGTTCGGCAGTGGTGGCGTCGTCGACGTCGGCGGGGACCTGGACCTCGACGGCTTCGGACTTCAAGCACTTCAGCTCGTAGTCGTAGATGGTGTAGCGGCGCTCACCGATGATGGCGGCGTCGAAGCGATAGGAGCACGGCGACAACACCCCGCCCGTCGACGGCGACGCTCCCTGCAGCCAGGGCACCACGACGTCTTTGCCGACGATGAATTCCTCCACGAGGATGCCCGACGGATAGCGGCCGAGCAGGTCGTGAAGCAGGGTCCGCAGGGCGGCGGTGTCCTCGACGATGCTGTTGACGGTGATGCCCTTGGAGCTGCCCTCGGCATTGGGCTTGGCGATGAGGGGGAAGCGCAGGGCGGCACAGGCCTCGACGTCGGCGGCGCTGGTGACAAACACCCAGGCCGGGGTCGGCACGCCAGCTTGTTTGACGAGGAGCTTGGTGAGCTGTTTGTCGAGGGTGACCGCGCAGACCCAGGCATCGGACCCCGTGAACGGCAAGCCGAGGGCGTCGAAGATCGCCGGCCAGAGGGCTTCGCGGAAGCGGCCGCTGGTGCCTTCGGCGGTGTTGAAGACGAGGTCGGGCGCCATCGCTTCGAGGCGGGCGGTCACCGCCGACACCGACGCTCGCCCGACGTCGACGGGGGTGACCAGATGCCCCAGGGACGTCAGGGCCTCGGTGATGGCGTCAACGGTCTCCTGCCGATCGAATTCGGCCTGGCTCTCGTCGTCGTGGTCGTGCTGGAGATTGTGAGTGAAGGCGATGCGCATGCTGCGGGCAGGCTGGGGTTGCCTGCGGGCTGGCGTCAATGGCTGCATCGGGCGCGGGGTCGCAAGCGTCGTCGACGGCGTCCCAACGAGGGTGGGAGATGTCGGTGTCTTGTCTACCTGTCGAGCCTGGCCCGGGGTGACGGTCAGCCCGGTGACTCGCCCATGAGCCGCAGGATGTCCTGGCGGATGGAGATGAACCAGTCGACGTCGGCGGCCCGGGTGGGGTCCGTGGCCATTTTGCCCTGTTGGGCGCGCCCGATGGCCTCCCGGAGGGCCGAGGCCAGACCCACGGGCCAGTCCTGGCTCACAGGCCGATCGAGCACCTGCTGCCGTTCTGCTTCGCTCCAGGGGACGGTGACGAAGCCGGTGTCGTGGAGTTGCTGTTCGAACTGGCCCACATGCATGAAGCCCGAGGCGATGAGGCCCCGCTTCACGGCCGGCAGGCTCTGCTGGACGTTCTCAAACATCTTGTCCTGGCGACCGCGCCAGCCCTTGTCCCAGCCAGCATCCATCCCCACAACCGTCAGGCCCTGTTGTTTGGCCTGCAGGGCGATGAAGGGCATCTCCACGGGGCCGTCGCCAAAACGCCCCTCGGCGATGGCATCGGGCATCATCTCCACCATGACGGTGTCGACGTCGAGGCCGGCGACGGCGGCCTTCACATGCCAGATGGAGTAGGCGGGGTCTGTGTAGTGATTCTGATGGGTCGTTCCGATGAGGAAGACCACCTGACCGGTGCCGGGGTGCTTGAGCTGCACGAGATGCTGCACCCGGGCTTTGCCGGGATTGAGCTTGAACTGCACAAACGTGAGGATGGGCCGCAGGGGAATGCGGCCCGTCACGCTGCCGACGACGAAGGCGACCACCAGCGCCCCCAACCCCATCAGCGCCAGGCGTCGCCGCGTCATCATCAGCCCGCGGAGGGCGTTGCAGGTGCGGCGGCGACAGGAGCCGGCGCTGGAGCCTCGGGAGTCTTCTCGGGGGCCGCTTCAGGGGCCGGCGTCGGCGCGGGAGGAGGCGTCTTCGGCTTGGCAGCCTCGTCCTCGGCCTGCTGCTTCTTCATCTGCTCCATGGCGCGGGCGGCGGCGGCCTTGGCCTTGAGTTCGCCCTCGATGGAGGCGCACTCATTCTTCATGGCGTCCTTGTCCTCCATCTTGGGGACCGCCGCCTTGTACTTCTCGCACCAGTTCTTGGCCTCTTCGAGGTTCTGGAGCTGGAGCTTGTTGATCATGGCGATTTCGCCGATGGCCTCGACGGCGGCGGTGTCAATCTCGAGGGCCCGCTGGAGCTGGGAGATGGCCTCGGGAGCCTTCTTCTGCTGCTCATCGGGGGAGAGGGACCCGCTGAGACCCGAGAGGGCGAGCCCGTAGCCAAGGTTGGCGTCGGGGTGCTTGGGCTCGAGCTTCATGGCGTCGGCGAAGTGCTTCGACGCGCTCTGGTAGTCCCGGTAGCGCAGGGCGATGGAGCCGATGTTCAAATGGGCGGCAAGGTTGTTGGGATCAACCGCCACGGCCTTGTAGAAAAACGACATCGCCTCGGGGTAGCGCTTCTTCTTGACGCGAATCATGCCCTGGTTGTTGTAGAGGGCCGCGTCCTTGTCGTTGAGCTTCAACGAGTTGATGGCGATGGTCTCGGCGAGGTCGTACTTGCCCTGGTCGAAGTAGACGAGGCTGAGGTTTTTGAGGGCGTCGTTGTTGGTGGGGTCCCGCGACAACAGCGTCGTGCAGGCCTTGATGGCCTCGTCGTAGTCCTTCGACAGGCGATACATCGTGATCAGGTTGTTGAGCATCTCGGCGTCAGGGGCGGCGCCGGTGGCCTTCTGCTTCTCGAGCTCTTTCTCGTACAGGGCGATGCCGGACTTGAAGTCACCCTGCTCCTTGTGGAGCAGACCCAGCAGCAGGACCACCTGCCGGGAATCCGGCTGGGCCTTCTGCAGCTCCGTCAAGATGGCCTTGGCGCCGGCGAAGTCACCGAGCTTTAGGTTCGCCTGGGCGAGCCCGACCTTGGCGTCGACGTTGTCGCCGTCTTTGGCCAGGGCCGTTTCAAACTTGGCCTTGGCGTCGGTGGACCGGCCCTCTTTGAGGAGCTTGGTGCCGTCGGCGACGAGGGCCGCGGTGGAGTCCAGCTTGGGCTTGGGCGCCTCAGTGACTGGGGCCTCGACCACGGGCGCAGCTTCGGGCTTGGGCTCGGTGGTGGCGCAGCCGACGACGGCGGCGAGCAGTCCGACAGAGAGCAGCAGGCGGGTGATCTTCATGGTCATCTCGATGGCGAGGGTCGACGGAGAGGGCGATGGTGTCGGACCAACAGGGCTCCATGGGGAGCCCTGTTGAAGAACTCAGCGGGCGCTGCGGGCGGCGCCGCCATCGGAGTTCGAGGGGAAGAACGCCAGCTCGTAGACCCGGCCGAATTTCGCCGGCTTGAAGGCCTTGAGCTTGTCTTCAATCTCGATGGTGTAGGGGCTGTAGATGCCGAGCTCGAAGGCCTTGGCGAGGGCCTGCTCCAAGGCCGTGATGCCCTGCTCTTCGACGGGGAACGCGATGTTTTCGAGCTCCGTGCGGAAGAGGTCGAGGGCCTCGGGGTTGTCGCGCAGCATCGGGGGATCGGGCGCGTTGCGCAGGGTGTTGACGTAGTCGAGGAGGGAGTCGGCGGCGCGGGACAGGCCGGCGATACCCCACTCACCGCTGCCGTAGGCGAGGACGTCGAAGTACTTCTTGGCGATGGTGTCGCGCAGCTTCAGCTTGTCGTCGAGGGCTTGCTTGACGAGCTGCATGGCCTTCTTGCCCGACGCGCCGGCCTTGGCCTCGATCTGGATGGACTTGTAGGCCTGGTACTCGGGCTCGAGGACCTGGAAGGCGCAGTAGCCGCCGGCCAACTGGCCCGCTTCGCTCTTTTGAATCTTGGCGTCGAGCTTCTTGAAGCTGGCGAGGATGCCGTTGCAGGCCTCGAGCATGTCCTTGTCGCGGCCGGCCTTCTGCAGGGACACGGCGGTCTTGTAGCGCGCGGTCAGGACCTGCTCGGGGCGAGCGGCCTTGCCGTGGAGCTTCTCGAACTCACCAAACATGGCCGAGGCGCGCTTCCAGTCTTCCTGGTCTTCGTAGACGGCCGCGATGCGCAGGTAGACGTCGGGGACGTCCTTCTGCTTGGGGAAGTCCTTGATGTAGCGGGCGAACATGTTGGTGGCGTTCCGGGTGTCGCCGAGGCCGAGGTAGAAGATGCCCGCGTTGTAGATGGCGTCGGGAGCCTTCTCGTGGGCCTTGTACTTGTCGGCGAAGCGGACGTAGCTCTCGGCGGCCTTCGGGTAGTCGGCGACCTTCTCGTAGTAGGCCGAGAGGTTGAGGATCGAGGTTTCCTCGAGCTTGTTCTTCAGGTTGTCGCCAGTGGCGATTTCCTTGGCGTAATCCTTCAACAGGCGGTTGGCCGACGAGATGGCGTTGTCGAGCTGGTTCTCGCCGGCGTAGAGGAGCTGGGCGTTGTAGAGGGCCACGGGGGCGAACTCCGAGGCGCTGAACTCCTTGATGAAGGCGTCGAAGCGGGTGGCGGCTTCCAAAGCCAGGCGGGTGGACTCAGCCTTGTCCTTGCCCTTCTTCTCGAGAGAAGCGGCGCGGACGGCGTCGACGTTCTTGAACGTCGCACCTTCCATGAAGCGGCTCACGAGCTTGGCGAAGGCGCCGTCGGCCATGAGTTCCTTCTTCTTGGAGAACTCGCGGGACCACTTCTCGAGGGCCAGGTAGTCCTCGCGGGCGTCGTAGGAGTCGAGAATCTGGTCGGCACCCTTGCGGGCGTATTCGCTCTCGGGCCAGCGGTCGATGAGCTCACCAAAGCGCAGGGAGGCCTGATCGAAGTGGTAGTAGCTCTGGTAGATGTAGGCCGACTTGAACTTGACGACGATGAGCTCCTCTTTGAGCTTCGCGTCCTTGTCGATGTCCTTCTGGGGCACGACGTTGACGTAGGCGTCGCAGGCCGCCGACAGGGCGACTTCGTCCTCGGGGATCTTCTTGGCGACGTAGCTGTCCTTCTTGCCCTTCTGGAAGGTCTCGAGGTCGACCTTCTTCTTGTCGATCTGGTCGGCGCGCTGACCGCACTTGCCCTTCTTCTGGTCGGCTTCGGAGCAGCCCGTGCTGACGATCTTGCCGTCCTTGAAGACCGGTGGCGGTTCCTTCTTGACGATTTTTTCCCACGCCAACACGGCGTTGAACGCGCAGGTGCGGGTGTACTCGCCCTTGTTGTCGCGAGCGACGACGGCGTCGTACTGCTTGGCGGCGTCACGCCAGCGACCAAGGTCCCACAGCAGTTCGGCGAAGAAGAAGTTCAGGCGGTAGGCATTCTCGCTGTCGGGGAAGGCCTGCAGGTACTGGGAGTAGATGTCGGCGGCGGTCTCGTAGTCGTCGACCTTTTTGAACTTCTGGGCGTAGCGGTGGTAGTCCGTGACGAGTTCGCGCATGCGGTTCTCGGCGACGGTGCGGGCGCGGTCGACCAGGGCGGGATTGACTTCGTTCTTCCGCCACCAGGCCGAACCCGGGCGATAGAGTTCGACGAGGCGGGTGACTTCCTTGCGGACCATGGGGCGGTCGCCCAGGTTCGAATAGGCGAGGACGACGGCGGACTGGTAGTCGGGGGCCTGGGTGTTGTCGGGGTCCAGGTTGATGAGCATCCGCAGGGTGTCGACTTCGAGGGCGTGCTTGCCCTGCTCCTTGTAGACTGCGGCGAGCTTGCCCGAGAGGCGGTAGGCCTCGGGCTGGCCCGCTTCCTTCTTCAGGTATTCGTAGGCTTCCTTGGTGGCGTCGAGGTGCGAGTAGGTCAGCACCATGTCGTTGAGGGCTTCGCGCTTGAGCTGCACGCCCTTGGCTTCCTTGCCACCGGCCTTGTTCTCCTCGGCGACGACGCCCTTGAACTTGTCGAGGGCCTTGCCGAATTCCTGGGCGTTGTAGTCACACCAGGCCAGCTTGTAACGCGCGTAGTTGTAGACGCTGCGGCGCTTGTCCTCCATCCCCTTGTCGTAGGCCTTGGAGTAGGCCTTGGTGGCCTTGATGAGCTCGTTGGCCTTGAAGTAGTGCTCGCCGAGGGCGAGGTAGCTGTCCGACACGTACTCGCTCTTTGGGTACTGCCGGATGAGCTGGGAGTAGTTGTCGATGGCCTCCTTCGACTTGCCAGCTTCGTACTGGTTGAAGGCCATGATGTAGAGCACCTCGTCGAGGCGCGGGTAGTCGGGGAACTTGTCGAGGATGATGGCGTAGTTCTGCAGCGCCTGCTTCTTGTAGGCGTCGCTCTCGGCCGTGTAGCCGCCGAGTGCGGGCTCTTTGCCGCCGCGACCGTTGTCGACCCACTTCTGGTAGGCCTCGTCGAAGCCCTTGTATTCCTTCTGGTAGATGAACTTGGACTTGGCCCAGTAAATCTCGGCCAGGCGGAAGACGAGCTCGCCGCGGCGGCTGTCTTCGGGCTTCATCTTGCCAAGGAGGTCTTTGATTTCCTTGATCTGCTCATCGCGCTTCTTCTCGGCCTTGGCGGAGTTTTCGAACTCCTTCTCGCTGAAGGCATCGCGCTTGATGGTGGCGGGCCCCGTCGTGCGGAGCTCTTCCTTGGGGGCGTCGGGGACGGCCGTGGCTTTCTTGTCGCCCTTGTCCGCCTTGGTGTCGGCGGCAGGCTCTTCTTTGGCCGCAGCTTTCTTCTTCTTTTTGGCGGAGGCGGCGGCGAACGTCGGCACATCGGTGGTGAGGTCAATCGACGCTGCGCCGAAGAACATTCCGGTGATGAGCGCGAAGCGGAGGGTGGGCTTCGTCATGTCGGGCGGGCTCCTGTGGCGGTCAGGCCGAGGACGTCAAGAGAGACGCGTCACCTGTGTCGACTATTGAAAACGACGGCCTCGGGCAACCCGGATTGTCGTCGAGTTCTGGATGTCGGTGTGTTGCCTACATGGGCATTGGAGGCCTCTCGCACGCAGCAGCGCTTCCAGGACCGGCTTCAGCTGCTAGACGGGCTGGATGCGCCGCCGATTGTCCACTCTGGTCCTCATGGCGTGTTGGGGGCTGTCGGCCTGTTCCCGCCAGCCTGAACGGGTTTCAGCGGGGGTGCCGGTGCCGCCAGATGCGGTGGCGGAGATCGCTTTTCCGGGGCTGGACGGCTTTGTCGACCTGGTGGCCGCCCTCGCAGCGGCTGGCCTCGTCCCCGTGGATCACCGGCGTCTGTCCCGTTCGGGACTCGAAGCCGCCGGCATCGGGCCACCCATCGTCGTCGTCGAAAGGCCAACCGGCGGCACCATGGTGGTGGCGGGCCTGACGGACGTCTCCCGGCTCCAGGCGGTGCTTTCCCTGGTGCTGCCCGATCTCGGCCTGCGCAGCCGCCGGCTGTTCGGCAAGGTGGACGCGCTGGTCGACGACGCCGGCGCCACCAAAGCCCTGGTCAGGGGGGGAGATGGCCTCCTCATCGTCGTCATTGGTCCCGCCGACGAACTGGCGGAGGCGAGCCTGGTGGAATCCCTGGCCGCTGGTGCCATCACGGGTCCCCGTCGTACCCCCCAGACCATCCGCTGGCGCCTGCAGCCACGGGGGGCGGCGGCGGCGCTGGTTGGCGTCGTCGAAGGCGAACTGCGCCAACAGGGCGGGGTGCTGTCGCTGGATGGCCGCGTGCCCTTGATCGGGTCATCTCCGATGGCGGCCGGTCTGGCGGGGCCGTTGGCGCCGTCGGCGTGCGTGGTCGAAGACGGCGCTGTCGTCGTCGCCCACCTGCCGGCCCTGGCGGCCCTGGTCGATGCCGCCGGTGTTGACGATGTCGTCGGCGACAGCGCCGACGCCTTCGACGGTCGCCTGACGGTGGCGCTCTTTGCGCCCGGCGCCGAGGTGGTGCCCGACGTGGATGATGTGGCCACCCTGGGGGCGTTGGTGGTCGTCGGTCGCCCCCGTCCAGGCGGGCGGGAAGGGCTCCGGCGCAGCGTCGACGACGCCGTGACGGGCCTGCCCACCAGCAGCAAGACGGTCGGCACCCACGAGGTGCGGCAGGTGGCTGTGCCGGGGCGCCCCTGGCGCGCCATCAGCGTCGTCGTCGCCGACGACGTCTTCGCCCTCGGCGTCGGCGCCCCCGTGGTGGTTGACCGGATCGCGGCCGGCGTACCCTGCCAGCCGTCAACGCGCCTGCTGGCAATCGACGGGCAGGGGCTGCTGGGCCTGATCGAGAGGGCCAAACCCGAAGTCCAGCTGGTGCGTCGCGTCGCGTCGTTGACGGGGGCCGACGACCCCCTGTCGGTGGTGGCGGCGGTGCAACGCCTGACCATCGATGGCGAGCCAGCCGTAGACGGCGCCGCTCTCAACGTTCATGTTCTCCTTACCCTCGTCACCAACAGGTCGGTACACTGAACGCCGTGTCGCGCCTTGGACCCTATGAGCTGATCGATCGCTTCGCCGTCGGCGGGGTGGCCGAGATCTATCGCGCGAAGGACACGCGCACGGGCGAGATTGTCGTCATCAAACGGATGCGTTCCGATCGCCCGGTCGACCCCGAAATGCACGCCGGCTTCCTGCGCGAGATGCAGGTGGCCCTCAAGGCCAAGCATAAGAACCTCATCCGGGGCTACGAACTGTCGAGCCACGCCAGCGTCGAGTACGGCGTCATGGAGTACGTCGACGGGCAGGATCTCGAGAGCATCCTCCAACGGGCCCGGCTGCAAAAGATCCAGGTCCCCTACGGCTTCGCGACCTTCATCGTCAGCGAGATCCTCGACGGCATGGACTTCGCCCAGGGGATCACGGATTCCCGGGGAGAGATCCTCGGCCTCGTGCATCGCGACCTCGCGCCGAAGAACATTTTTGTCCGCTACGACGGCCAGGTGCGGGTCGGCGACTTCGGCTTGTCGCTGGCCGCCCGTCAGGAAATGGCCGAAAAGGTGGTCGGGACCCCCGGGTATCTGTCTCCTGAACAGGCCCGTGGTGAGCAGATGGATGCCCGCAGCGATTTGTTCGCCATCGGCTGCATCCTCTACGAACTGGTGGTGGGTCAGCGGGCCTTTGACGTCGCCGGCAAGAGCGACGCCGACATGCTGAAGATGCACAGCCTGGCTCGCCACCGGCCGCTCACCCGCGAGCTGCCCGAACGCCTGGCCCTCGTGCTGGAGACCTCCCTCGCTGTGGCCCGCGAAGACCGCTACCCGAACGCCTTCGAGATGCGCAAAGCCCTGCGGCGCACGGAATTCCCCCCCGACGACGGCCTGGCCCCCCTGGGCATCGCGACGTTGGTTCGCAAGCTCTTCGAAGAGGAGTTCAAGGCCACCCGGCTCCCGGGCAACCCCCTCCCGTTTCTGTCGTCCTGACGACCCCCGACCGGACGACGAGACGGCCAGACCGCCGTTGAACGCCCCCTTCCAGCGTGGTCAGGTGCTCGTGTGTTGACCGCCGCCATCCTTCTTTCCTCACTGCTGACAGCAGCCCCGGTGGACGGCGTCGGCCCCCGGGTCGAGTCGGTCCGCACCATGATGGCCACGGAGGCTGTCACCGTCGTCGAGGTCGCCGGTACCTTGCGGCTCGAGGTGCGGGAGGGCGCCAGTGGGCTCGGCGTGACGGTTGTCGCCGAAGCCAATCTCCAGCCGCTGGTCGAGGTGTCCGTGCAGGGCAATACCCTGCGGGTCGCCACCCGGGGGCAGCCGATCTCGAAAGACGCCGTCGTCGTCATCGTCACCATGCCGGCGCCGTCGCTGCTGCGGGTCACGGGTCCTGCCGAGGTGCGTGCCGTGCTGCGGGGAGCGGCCTCCATCGAGGCCAGCGGCGCCTCCCGGGTGGTGACGTCGGGGCGGCCAGGCACCCTGGCCATCAAGGCCCGCGGCGCGACGTCGATAAACACGGCGACAACGGTGTGTGATGCCGTCACCGTCGACGTCGGCGGCGCCGCCGAAGTTGAAGTCGGCGCCGGCCGCACGTTGGCGGTCACCGGCAACGGCGTGGGCCGTGTGCGCTACCGGGGCAATCCCCAGGTGACGACGACGGTGTCAGCCACGGTGAAGGTCACCCGGGTGCGCCCATGAACATCGACTCGATTCCTCCCTCGGCCATCCCCGTCGTCACCGCCATCATCGCCGGTGTCATTGGCCTGCTGCTCTGGCGGCTTTTCAAGCTGGCGATGAAGGTCGTGGCCTTCATCGTCTTCTTGATTGTGCTCGGAGGCGTGGTTGCCTGGTGGCAGCCAGGCCTGGTCGGCCTCGGCAAGGACGTCGTCGAGGGCCAGCTCGGCGGGCCCCTGCCGACAGCAGACGAGGCCAGCCAGAAGCTCAAGGATGAGCTTGCCACCGCCGCCACCAAGAAGGCCCGCGAGGTGCTGCGTGAGCAGCTCGACCAGCAGCCTTCGCCCCCGCCGCCCCCATCGGAGTCCGCCAAATGAACATTGAAAAATTCCTGCTCGACATCCTGGCCTGTCCCGTCACCAAGGCTGCGCTGCAGGTCATGGACGCTCCCACCCTGCACCGCCTGAACTCGGCCATCGACAAGGGCAAGCTGCGCGACAAGAGCGGCGCCCTGGTCTCGCCGCGCCTCCAGGGGGCTCTGGTGCGCGCCGACGGCGCCGTCGCCTACCCGATTTGGGACGACATGCCCCGGCTGCTGGTGGACGCTGCCATCGAGATGGACCAGCTCCGCTGAGTCGTGGTGTTGCTTGGCGAGTCTGCTCTTGCCAAGTGCTTGAATAATCGGGTCTTTTCGGTGCGGCCAGACGATGCCGCCATGGCGGAGACGGTCAGGGTCAGGGCGCCTTTTGGGGTGGCGCCGTGGCTTTGCGCTCTTCCTGCTCGACGGCAAAGCGCACCAGGGTCCGCACAGCGTCGTTGCGGCGGACGTTGCCGAGCAGCATCTTGAGGTCTTCGTAGACGGTGGGGTCGTTGATCAGCTGCCCGACGGTCCCCTTGCCGCTCTTCACGGTGGCGACAATCTGTTTCACGTCGCCGGTAATGACCTTGACGTCGTCGGCGGCGGCATTGATCGACGTCATGATCTGGCCCTTGTCCTCCTCGTAGATGAGGTTGTGGATCAGGCCGGGCTTGGTCCGCACGTCGGTGACGATCTGGGTGGCTTCGCCAATCAGCTTGCGGGCATCGGCCACGGCGGCGTCACCCTCGGTGCCGTACAGGAGTTCGTGGACGAGGGACTTGTTGGACTTCACATCCTCAAGGATGCCGTCGACCTTGGCCAGGCTGGCCTTGATGGTCTTGGTGGACGCGCTGACGTCGCCGACGATGTCCTTGTATTGGGTGCCCGAGCGGCTGTCGAAGATGAGCTGGTGGACCAGACCGTTGCCGTGCTGAATCTCGTCGGCGATGTCCTGGATGGACTGCATGGCGGCGACGACGGTGGCCTCGCCACCCGCCTTGCGGAAACCGTCGAGGAGCACGCGAATGCTCTCGGTGGAGGCGTTGACGTTGTCGATGATCTCGCCGGTGGAGGCGAGGGCCGCCGCGATGTCGACCCCTTCGTCCGACGGCAGCATGTCGCCGTCGGCGAGGGCGGGCTTGGACAGGGAACCGATCGAGATGTCGATGAACTTGTCGCCGAACAAGCCCTCTTGCTGCACAGCGGCGACGGAGTCCGTGCGGATGCGCTCGAGGATGTTCTCGGAGACCCGCATGTCGACCGTGATCTTGCGCGACGTGCCGTCGCCGATCTGCAGGGAGGCACCGGCGTTGGCGTCCTTGAGGACCTTGATGCGGATGGACTCGATCTTCGAGAAGTACGTGGCCCCCACGGCGACCCCATCGGAGCCGCGCAGCCGCAACAGCACCCGCTCGCGGGCCTTGGCCCCATGGAAATCAATACCGATGACTTCGACGGCGGCTTCGAGTTTCTCGTCGGGGTCAGTGGCGAGGACCGCGATGTTGATGGGGTCCGGAAACGTGTTTTGCAGCAGGGCGATGGGGTGGTCCACCAGCGCCTGCCCCTCGGGGACGGGGACAGTCCCCAGGTCGATGGGCTTCGCGACGGCGGCGTCAGCCCCGGGGTCGAGCTCGGGGAGCAGGATCTTGCTCACAATGCCCACGCTGATGCCGGCGAGACGAATTTGACCCCCGACCTTGAGGCCGGCGACGTTCGAGAACCGGGCCTTCAGATGGACCGACCTCTCCCAGAGCTTTCGCTCCTGGCCGATGACGAACAACGAAACGAACGTCGCGACGATGCCGATCGCGACGAACACTCCAACTTTGACATCTGAACGGCGCTGCTTTGACATGCGCCTTCACCGTAGCCCATGCCTCACAGGGATGCGAGGGGCGTCGATGACGACGACGGCGTTTTGGACCGGGTTTGCTGCCGAACTGCTTCAAACACGACCACCGCCGCCACCTGGGCAAGGTTGAGGGAGCGGATGCCAGGCTGCTGGGGCAGGGTGAGGATGCGTTCGGGAAGCTGCAGGCGAAGGGCGTCGTCGACGCTGCCCTTCTCGGGCCCGAAAACGACGACGTCACCGGCCACCAGGGGCACGTCCCACGGGGCATGGGTGCCGCCGACCTCGACGATCCATGGCGGCCGTCCCAGCAGGGCCAGACACGCCGCCAGGGAGTCATGGAAATGGACGCGGGCCCGCGGCCAGTAGTCGAGGCCCGAGCGCCACATCTCCCGATCGGTGGGGTCAAGCTCAGAGCCACACACGTGGAGCGCGGCTCCGACGGCGGCGCAGAGCCGCACGCAGGCGCCCACATTGCCGGCGATGGCCGGTCGATCGAGCACCACATGCAAGCGGGGCAAGGTGACGACGTCGACGTCTGCGCTACAGTCCGGACCGTGTGTCACTCCATCGTCCCCTCGCGCTTGCCTGCGCGCTCGTTGCTCTCCGCCCTGCTGCTGGCCATCGTGTTCCATGGCTGCACCTGCGGCAAGGGCGATGAGCCGCCGCCACTCCGTCACAACGACGAGCTGGTTCGTCGCCGGGTCCCCGACAGCGAGATGATCCTGGCTGTCCCCAAAGGGTGGCTCATCGAGATGCCCGATCCGGGCCCGTTGCCTGCGCCCCCGCCGCCGGGGACCAAGATCGAGTTGCGCACCCGGGTCTTGTTGTCGGCGCGTCCGGGGACGCCGGCGCCCGGAATGATGGTGACGCCGTTGCTTCTCGTGCTGGAAGACCCCTGGTTGCCGGTGGGGACGACGGGTGTGGACTATCTCGTCGCCCAGCGCGCCTCCAACCAGACCGTCATCGGCACCAACATCCGCCACGTCGACGCTGAACCGTCACGTCGGCAGGGGCGCCCCTCCTACCATGTCCGCGACGAGTGGAATGTCGCAGGTCCCGGGGGCGCCGACCGGGTGATCTCCCAGGAAGCCCTGCTCATCCTCGACGACGCCATCGCTCCCGACGGCAGCACCGGCGTCCACGGCTACACCGTCGTCATCACGCTCGAAAAGGCCGAGTTCGAGCGCATGCAGCCTCTGGTGCGCGAGATTCTGGCCTCGGCGGTTTTCGAGGCCAGGGCGGCGGCGACAGACGCTGGCGTTGCAGGACCGTCACCACCTCGCTAGCCAGCGGTATGGCGGACCGGGAAAAGTTTGATCGGATTGCCCAGTCCGACTTCCACAATCAGCGCGGCATCGAGTTGGCGGATCGGGGCTGGCTCGATGAAGCCCTGCGCGAGTTTTCCAAGGCGGTCGAACTCGACCCCGACAGCGCCCACGCCCACGACAACCTGGCGACGGTCCTCGCCGACAAGGGACGCTTTCGCGAGGCCCTCAAGGAGTACCTCGTCGCCATCGAGCTTGAGCCCCAGTCCCCGACCGCGCACTACAACCTCGGCTCGTTCCTTTCGACCCACGGCTACGACCTCGCCGTGTCCGAGTACAAAGAAGCCCTGGCCGTTGAGTGGGACTACCCCGACGCCCACCTGAATCTCGGGTTGACCTATGCCGAGCGCGGGCTCTTCCAGGAGGCATTGGCGTCCTATGAAGAGGCCTTGCGCCTGGACCCCAAAGACCCCGTCGCCAAGCACGAGATGGCCACGGTCTTGATGGACATGGGCCGTCCCGGCGAGGCCATTTCCCTGCTGCGCGACGTCGTCAAAGTCGAAGGCGACAACCTTGATGCCTGGGTCGACCTCGGCAACTGCTACGCCACCAAGGGCATCTACTCCGAGAGTGAGCGAGCCTTGCAGAAGGCGCTGGAACTCGACGCGACGGACCTGATGGCCAACTACCACATGGCCGCGTTGCGGGCGGCCCAGGGGGACACGGACCGCTGCCTGGAATCCCTCCGGCTGGCGGCGAAGGCCGATCGCGATCGGGTGCGGGCCTGGGTCGAGAGCGATCGCTTCTTCGACGTCGTGCGGGCCCTGCCCGAATTCAGCGAACTGTTCGACGGCTGAACCCGCTTGTCGCCATGAGCCCCAACAAAAAGACCCGGCGCAGGCCGGGTCTTTTCGGTCGCTGAGCCCGGGCTCAGTTCTTCAGCGAGGACAGGGCTTCGCCGGGGACGCCGACAAACTCCAGGTAGAGCTTGATGTGCTCCACCGGGTGGGCAGCGCCGAGGACGCCCTTGAGGTCGTTGACCTTGTCAGCGGTGAGCTCCTTGAAGAAGGAGGGCTCTTCGTCGACGAGGCCGTTGTCGTTCTTCACGCCGAGGTGATCGAGGGTCGCCTTGAGGAGGGGACGCTTGGTGAAGAGCCAGTTGCGCATGAGCTCTTCGCAGAGCTTGTTCTCCTGCTCCGACTGGGCGCCCTTGAGTCGCTCGTGGAGCTTCTTGGTGCGCTCCTCGAGCTTGCCGTGGACCTTCAGTCCGATCTGCTTCTTTGCTTTGATGTTCAAGCGCGCGAACAGCGTTTCGCGAATTTTTCGCGGCGAGGCAGAGATGACCTCGGCGAAGGTGTCTTCCGTCATCCCTGCAACCATCGAGACAAACTGCATGTGTCGATCCTCTGACCCGGTTTCTCGAAACGAGGCGCGTCGTCGGCGACTTCGATGACCCCGTCAATGCCTGTCGTCATGTGACGCGTCGCGTCATGCGGGCATGGGGCCGAAAGTGACTCGACGAGGACCACCAGTTGACCGCCGGAGCTGATTCCAGGAGAGCTTCCGACCGCTCGCAGTGGCCTGTGCCGTCGTTGAGACGCGCCGTGGTCCTTCCACTGCTGGCGTGTGGTTGGTTTCAGCAGGGCAGCCTGCTGGTCAGGGGTTTTCGTGGCGTCGATCTCATTGCGCGGCATCGAGAAGCGGTATGGCGACGTGCGCGTGGTCAAACGGCTCGACCTGGAAATCGCCGACGGCGAGTTTGTCGTCCTGGTGGGGCCGTCGGGCTGCGGCAAGTCCACGACGCTGCGCATGATTGCTGGCCTCGAGACCATCAGCGCCGGCGAGCTGCTCATCGACGGCGTCCGCGCCAACGACATCGCCCCCGGGGATCGCGACCTCGCGATGGTGTTTCAGAGCTACGCGCTCTACCCCCACATGAGTGTCCGCCAAAACATTGCCTTCGGGCTTGTCGTGCGCAAGGTCGACAAGGCCGAGATTGCCGTCCGTGTCGACGACGCCGCCCAGATGCTGGGCCTGACCGAGTTCCTGGACCGCAAACCGAAGCAGCTCTCGGGGGGACAGCGACAGCGGGTGGCGATGGCCCGCGCGGTGGTGCGTCGGCCCAGGGCGTTCCTGTTCGACGAGCCCCTGTCGAATCTGGATGCGAAGCTGCGCATGGAAGTTCGGGCCGAAATCGCGTCTCTCCGACGTCGGTTTGGCACCACCACCGTCTATGTGACCCACGACCAGGTCGAGGCCATGACCCTGGCGGACCGCGTCGTCGTCCTCTCTGACGGCATCGCCCAGCAGATCGGGCCGCCGCTGGAGGTCTTCCGCCACCCCGCCAATCGTTTTGTCGCCACATTCCTCGGCACACCGACCATGAACGTCGTTGCCATCGGCGCCCTCCGCCTTGCAGGGAGCCCCGCGGGCGCCGTCGACGTCGGTGTGCGTCCCCACGATGTGGTGGCCAGCCTCGGGCCCCGCACCGACGACCAAACGACTGAAGTGGGCAGCCTTGTCGTGGAGCACGTCGAGAGGCTCGGGCAGGAGAGCTTTGTGTTTGGCAAACTCGGTGGCCAACGCTTTGGCGCCGTCGTCGCCGACAACGCCACCGACACGGTCAGCCACGGCACCACGGTGTCCCTGTGGGCCCGCACCAATCGCCTGACGTTTTTCAGCGCCGACGGCGCCCGGATTGCGTCGTGAGGGCCTCGTCGCTGCACCGCCTGG